>ERZ1370068.8409-contig-7265_pt1 | contig 18901 bp, 35 predicted proteins | sample MGYA00561227_ERZ1370068 | MGnify/ENA primary metagenome ERZ1370068 (study PRJEB38410, sample SAMEA6850437) | metagenome | study: Metagenomic assessment of the ecological functions of the soil: analysis of the soil microbiota associated with the...
TCGACGAGGCCTATGCCGAGTTCGCGGGATTCGACGCTCGGCGTCACTTGGAACGCGTCGCTGCCAACCTGGCGGTGCTCCGACCTTCTCGAAGGCCTGGGGCTCGGCCGGAATCCGCTTGGGGTACCTCATGGCCGCCCCAGCTTTGGCCGCCGAAATCCAGAAGGCTGCCTCTTGCCATCCGCGGTCAATCGGATCACGGCGGGGCTCGGCCTCGCTCGCGCTGCGCCATGCCGCACTGTTCGAGGGCCGTGTCCGCGAGATCGTATCGGAAAGGGTGCGACTCTATCCCCTTGGCTCAAGAATCCGCCCTGAGTCGTGGCCTCACCCCTTCTCGCCAATTTCATTCTCATCCGCTTCCTTTGCCGTCCTGCTTGGGGAGTGTGCGAAGAACTTAGGGGCTCGAGGGATCGTCGTCCGGAGATTTCCTCGACCCCCGGCTGGAGAACTGCCTTCGCATCACCGTGGGGGATCGCCTCCCGAGAATGACGCCGTCATTCGGGCGCTCCAGGAAGTGATTTCATGAGAATTCTGACGGGCGCGACCGAATGTGACGCCGTCGTCTTCGACATGGATGGCGTTCTCATCGACACGCGTCGGTCATTCACGGAGTGCGTGCTTCGACCGACGCCTCACTGCTTGCGCCATTCCCCCAGGTCTCAGCGCAGGCTGGACGCGACCCACGTGGAGGAGCTCCGGCTCTGCGGGGCTTCAACGACGACTGCGACGCGTGCCGCGGCGCTCGCGCTCGAGGGACGCGAGGCCACGCCGTGGCGCGCCATGGACCAAGGTGTGCCGAGAGCTTCGAGTGCGGAGGCGGGCCCAACTTCGGTGATCCGCCGGCGGGGCGAAGACCCGTGGCGCGTCATGCTGGCGATCGTCGGACCCGGTCTCCCAGCGGCTATACGCGGGTCCGAGAGCGCAGGAAGCCTACGCAGCGTCCCTGCAACGGAAGGACAGGGCTCCTGCGAGAACGAAATCCTTTGGTGCTTGGCAACGGAGCTCGAGACGCTTGGTAGCGAACTGGGCGATCTTCACCGAGATCGCCGAGAAGCCGCCTGGGAATGCGCCTCCTCGGTGCCGTTGGCTTCCCAGCGAGCGGCTGATTTTGCGCTCGAATCCCCGCTACCGCAAGCCGCGGCCGGACGCCCTCCTCGAGTTGGCCGCTCGCACGAAGGCGACCCGGCCTTCGTCTTCGTCGGAGACAACCTCGATGACCTGTCGGCAACGCGCAATGCAAGAAATGCGGGACTCGATGTCGGCTTTGTCGGCATCGCCCCGAAGGAAGCGCCCGCGCCGCGAGGTTTCTGAGGGAGGGGCGATCAAGGTCTTATGTCACGTCCGCGAGTTCATCGGAGCCTGCCCATGATCCGGCAAACAAACGAGACGCGCGTCGAGGTCGAGTGGAATCCCGCCGGCACCGGCCTGTCCGACGTCGACACGGGGATTCCATTTCTCGATCACATGATTCGAGAGTGGGCATTCCACGGCGGCTTCGGTCTGTCCCTGAGCGCGAAGGGTGATCTCGCTGTCGATGCGCACCACACTGTCGAGGGATGCCGCGATCGCGCTGGGGAGCGCGGTCGACGAGGCTCCTCGGCGACCGTGGCCGGTCCCGCCTGAGCTCGGATGCGCGTACGTTCCGCTGGAGGAGTCGCTGGCAAGGGTCGTCGTCGACCCCGCGCGCCGGCCCTTCTGCGCTTTCCGCGGCCTGACGCTTCCCTGGGATAGTCGGCACGCTTCCCGGCGAGATGGTGCCCCATTTTTCCGATCCTTCGCGATGTCGGCGCGCCTGACCGTGCACATCGACATCCTGCAAGGCGAGAACAGCCACCACATGGTCGAGTCGGCATTCAAGGCGCTCGGCCGGGCAGTTGGGGCAGGCCGTTCGGCGAACGGGAAACGGTGTCGCCAGCACCAAGAGGGTCCTGTGATGATCGCCATCGTCGATGCGGACGCGGGGAATCTGCGGTCCTGGGAAACGCCCTCGCGATGCTCCAGCTCGAGGCCCAGGTCGTTTCAGAGCCTCCGAAGTGCGTACCGGAAACCGTAACTCCTGCCCGGTGTCGGCGCTGTTCGGGCACGTCGCTGAAGCGCTCCGGCCGTCGCGGATGGGCCGCTTGGTTGCCGGAAGCGCTCGCCGCGGGGACGCGGGTGATCGGAATCTGCCTCGGCATGCAGCCCCTCGAGCGCTCCGAAGAATCGCCAGGCGCGGCGGGTCTCAGGCTCCCGCGAGGGAGCGTCCGGCGCCCGTGGCCCCGGGCGTGCCGCACATCGGCTGGTCGCCCGTCTCGTCCGGGACTCTCCTGGGCCTACTTCGCGCACGGATAGCGTGGCCGAACCCTCGGACCCTTCGGTGGCTCACGCGGCATGGGCGCGCGCCGGCGAAGTGTTCCTGCGGCGGTCCGCCAGGGAAACGCCCATCGGCGTTCAGTTCCACCCGGAGAAGTCGCAGAGACCAGGTTTGGAATACTTGGCGGTTACTGATCGGGGTGACGACGTGATCGCTTGGCGAAGCCATCGATCTCTGGCCGGGCGCGCCGTGCGGCTCGAACAGGGCCAAGAGTTGCGGCGGATGGACTTCGGCCTGGCCACCGACGTCTTCTGCGGACATGGTTTCGCGGGGCGTTCGGTGCTTCCACGTTGTCGATCTGGATGCCGCGTTTGGGCGTGAACCCCACTACCCTGGTTTCTCCGCGATATTGGCCATCAAGGAAAGCGCCGTCAGCCTGCAGGGTAGCGGAGGCATCCGATCCCTGGATTCGGCCCTATGGATGCTCGATCTGGGCGCCTCCCGGTCGTCGTCGGGTCTTTGATGTTCCGCGACCCTTATGAGTGCGCGCGACTCGTGTCGGGCCTCGGACCCGACCGGACCATCGCGGCCGTCGACTTCCGAAGCGGCCGAGTCAGGATCGACGGATGGAAGACGAGTGTCGGAACGACAGAAGCGGGACTGAAAGTGAGCGGGGGCCTGGGATTCGACGAGGCCCTCGTGACCGACATTGGCAGAGACGGATGATGTGCGGCCCCAATCTGGGGCTCATCCAAAGCCTGGGTGAGAGCGGACCTGAATACTGGCATCGTGGGGGCATCACCACCTTCCGCCATCTCCGGCGCTCGCCGCGATGACTCACGTCTCCCGGGCCGTCGTCGGGAAGGCGCTCTACCTCGGGCGCATCCAGCCCGACGAGATCCGGGAATACGCGTCATGAAGCGGATCATCCCGTGCCTGGACGTGAACGAGAATGGAGTCGTGAAGGGCATCAGATTCGAGAATCTGAGTCCCGTCGGAGATCCTGTGGAATTGGCGCGGCGGTACGACGCCGAGGGGGCCGACGAGCTGGTCTTTCTGACGTGGCCGCGACCGTGAGGGGACGACGACCGATGCTGGACATGTTGGAACGTGTAGCCGCGGGGTGTTTCTTCCGGTGACGGCGGGGGCGGAGTCCAAGCGAAGGCGACATGAGGGAGATGCTGCTCGCGGGCGCGGACAAGGTCGCGGTCAACACCGCCGCCTTGGAGTCTCCTTGCTTGCTTACGGCCGCATCCGCCAGATTCGGAAGCCAGTGCGTTGTTCTCGCGGCCGACGTCCGGCGCGTCCCCGGAGGGTGGACGGTGCTCTCGCATGCGGGCACCCGGCCCACGGGTCTGAATGCCCTGGAGTGGTTCGAAGAGGCCGAAAAGCTGGGGGCGGGAGAGCTCCTGGTTACCCTCCGTGGATTCGGACGGGACTCAGGCGGGCTACGACTTGGATCTCTACCGCGCCATCGCCTCCACGACCGGCCTGCCCGTAGTGGCTTCAGGCGGGGCGGGACGTCCCGAGCATTTCCGTGACGTGCTGGAGGCGGGCGCTGACGCCGCGCTCGCCGCCTCGCTCTTCCACAAGGAAACGGTGCGCATCGGCGAATTGAAATCCCTGCTCGCCCGATGGGGGCAGGAAGTGAGGACGTGATGCCAGATTTCGAATCGCGGGCAATGGTTCCGGCCGTTGTGCAGGACGCCACGGCAGGGACGTGCGCATGCTCGGCTGGATGGATCGGGAAGCTTTCCTGAAGACGTGTTCCACGGGCCAGCTCCACCTGCATTCACGGTCGCGAAATCGACTCTGGAAGAAGGGTGAGAGCTCGGGCCACGTCCACAACGTCCTCGCGGTCCGATCGGATTGCGACGGCGACGCGCTCCTCGTCTCGGTGGAGCCCGCAGGCCCCACGTGCCACACCGGCGAAGACACCTGCTTTTCGAAGCTGGCGTGGGGGCGGGAGGAGGCGGGAGGCCACGTCCTCTCCCCGTCTCGAGCGGATCATCTCCTCGAGAAAGATGTGAAGCGTCTGAAACGTCCTACACGGCTCGGCTGATGCGCGAGGGACGGCGCGCATCGCGCAGAAAGTGGGAGAAGAGGCGGTTGAAACTGTCATAGCAACGATGAAGGGGGACCCCGCGGCGCTGATCGCCGAGTCGGCGGATCTGCTGTACCACCTGATGGTGCTCTGGGCGGATCGGGGCGTGGCCCTGGCGGATGTCTTGAGCGAGCTGAGACGGCGGGAGCGGAAACCATGAAGTCGCTTACGGGAACCCCGGGCGGAGTGTGGATTGAGTCCATGGAACGATTGAAGACCCTGGAAGAGGCATTCTCCTCGGTTTGCGGGGCTCGCGGCTATCGAGAAGTCCGGCCGCCCCCTCCTTGATCCGACGCTTCGATCCGATTTCACGGCGGCGGTGGCCTGGATGGTCGCACGCCGCGGGGCCGCGACGACGTGTCCGCTTCGCCTGAGTTACCGTGGAACCGTGGTACGCCAGGGCCGGGAGGAAGAGGTCGAAGTCCACCAAGCGGGTGCGAGCGCCTCTCCGACCGTCCCGGGCCGGAAGGCGACGAGGAGGTGGCTGTCCCGGCCGGGGAGACACTGGCGGCCCTCCCGCTCGAGGGCGCCATCCTGGAACTTGGGCACTGGGGGCTCGCGGGTCCGCTTCTGGAGCGCGTCGCTTGGCCCAAGGAGGGACGGGCGGCCCTCGAACGGGCGCTGAATCGGAAAAGCGTGCCGGGGCTGTCCGCCTTGAGGAAAGGCACGGGCGCTGCCCTGAGGTTGGCTCATGCGGCGGCTCGTCCACTTGGGAGGACGCTCCGAGGAGATTGACGCGCTGCGCCCGGAGCTTCGGGCGGCGGGAGTGGAGGAATCCTGGGAGGCGCTTCGGAGCTTGGGCGAATCGGTGCGGAAGCAACTCCTCGGACTTGTATGTGAGACTGGACCCCACGGACGTGCGCTATTGGAGCTACTACACCGGAATGACGCTGAAGGCTTTTTCCCGCGGCATGCCGAGGCCATCCTCTCGGGAGGACGGTACGACACGTCCTTTCTTAACGGCGGCTCCGTGCGTGGAGCCTGTGGTTTCGCGGTCTATCTCAGTCTCATGATCGAGGAGTCCTGACCATGCCCCGGATCGCATTGACGAAGGATCGGCCCTTGCGCCGGCGCTGGGATGGCTCGAGAAGTGCGTGATTCGACCGCACGGCGGTCGAAGGGAGGTCGCTTCGGCTGTCCCCTGGGACGTGGATGGGAGGCGGTCCTCCTGAAGGGCGCCGACGTCCCGACTTTCGTGAGCAACGGTGCGGCGGACGTCGGCATCGTGGGTTCGGACATCCTGGACGAAGTGCACCCGACGTCTTCGAACTGTGCGCGCCGGGATTCTGACGTTGCCGACTCTCCCTCGCGGCGCCGTTGGGGTGGATCCAATCCGACGCGCGGCCCCTGAGAGTCGCAACCAAGTATCCGCGGACGGCCGCGCGGCTCCTCCAGTCTCCGGATCTGCCGCTCCAGGTGATCAAGGTGAGTTCGTCCGCAGAGCTGGCGCCTGGGCTGGGCTCAGCGACGCGATCGTGGATCTCGTGGAAACCGGAAAACCCTCGAGGAGAACGGACTGCTCGAAATGCGGGTGCTGGCGCCAGTCGAAGCGCGCCTCATCGCCAACCGTCGTTCCTACCGGTTCCTAGAGGAGCGCTGGTGGAAGGTTCGGAATTCAAGAGGCTCCCTGAGTCAGAGGAGAGTGTCCCCGCCCCCTGAACGTTGGTCACGCATCTCTGTGATCTTGATGATGCTTGAGCGCGCATCACGCGTTCCAAGGAAGAAGGCTCGCCGGGGATTTGGTCAAGCCGGCCCCAGTAGTCTTTCGCTGATTTCCCCTTCCCGTCGTCTTTTCTTCTTTCCAAAACTCCTCGAGCACCTTGGGCAGCATGTCCCTGGTTGAACTGGTTGGTATGGCCTTCCCCTGGACCACGGTGTTGGAAACGGGATAGCCTCTCTCCTTCAGGACCTTCGACGCCCGCGTTCTCCCGCACGCCGTTGGCGTCCTGGCCGCCCGCGTACAGGGAGGAAGCGCTGCGGCTCCTTCGGCTGCTCCGCCAGTTCCTTTTTCCACTTCGAGAGCGACAGGGCGTACACCATCGCGCCCACCACGTTGCCGAAGAGATCCGGGGTGACGGGCGCCCATGGTCAGGAAAACGGCCCGCCGTTGGAGCTGCCGGAACATCGATCCGTTCGAGGCGATTCCTGCTCGCCCCGAATTCCTTCCGCCCAGGGCAGAACCTCCTCGATGAACCACTTCTCATGCGCCTCGAAATCCCCGGAGCCCGTCTGCACGTACTCCTGCATCCGCAAGTTAGCCGTGCATGATCGCGACGACGATGATCGGCGGAATCCGGCCGTCCGCGATCAGCGGTTCTGACGAGCTTCATGTCGACGCTGAGCATGCCGTCGCACGTGTAGAACACCGGATAGCTCTTTTTCGATCAGCGGCCTGGCGGAGCCAGACCTTCACATTCCGGTGGCGCGCCGATGTTCTTGCTGTCGAATTTGATCGACTCGACCGTCCCCTTGGGAGTGGAGGGCGCTTCGGGGCCGGACGACTCCGCGACTTGGACCGGATCGCCCGTGGGCTCGCCGATCAACTGGACCGCATCGATCTCGTTCCAGCCCTCGACATTCGAAGTATCCAGCGTGATTCGGATCACCCGCGTCGCGAAAGTCGTCGGATCCAACGCGATGTCCAAGATGCCGGGACTGTCAGTCGTCGCATCCTTCCCCTTCCACAACACCTGCCACTTCTTTCCGGCGTTCCAGCGCCTTCGATCGTGGTGACCGCGCCGGGATTGAAGGACTCGTGGATCCGGATGCGCGCGGGACGCACGGCGGCCTGGTAGGTCAGCTCCAGCCACTCTTCTCCACCGTCCGGTTTCTGGCTGGCCCACGCCGTCGGATGGTCCCCGTCCTCGTCCGTATCCGGTTTCCCGCAGGCCTGCCGGGCGGACCAGTCGCTGTCGTCCGTCTTCCCCTGTCCGTTGTATTCCGAGGAGGCTCTCCCGCTCGCGGCCCACTGCTTCCACAGGCCGCTGTCGCCCGCCTCGACAGAGGCGATCAACTTGAGGACAGCCCGGGCGCGCGCCTGCTCATCCGGAGCGCCCGTCTTCGCCAAGCTTTCCAGCTCGGGATTCGCCGGGGTCCCCACTTCGGCCAGTCGAGCCGTCGCCAGGGAGACCGCTTCGGGGAACCCGTCTTCAGATCCTTCAGAAGCGACTGGATGACGTCGGGAATCAACGCGTCGATGTTCTTCTTCAAAGCGTCAATTTCGGCTCGGACCTCTGGGCCGCCGTCTCCTCTTGCGGCGCTCGCGACGGAGCTTGGCGGAGCTCCCTCGAGTTTCGCCTCCTGCTGGGAGCCCCAAGGCCGCGGCCGGCTGGGAACCCTGAAAGGCGAGAACGAGAAAGAGAGGGACGATCGCCAAGGCCTGGACCATCTTGGACATCTTCATGGGAGTCTCCCTGCACGGTCGCCGATCCTACGGTCGCCTGGTATCCGCGCAAGGGGCCAGAATGAGATTCTTAGGTAGACCACCTTTACTCTGGCGGCACTTCGAAATATCCTCCCTCGGACGGCCGCTTCAGCGCTTCCAGGAACGTCTTCGCCCGGGTGACCCACGTTCTCGGCACGTCGAGCGTCATGAGCTCGGTGGGCGGCACGGGCGACTTGGTCTGTCGATCCAGGAAGACCGGGTAGAGCCGCGCCGCCTCCTTCGCGTCGCCCTTCGTCTCCGCCAGGAGCGCGAGTCCGAACGTCGTCACCGCCGAGGTCGGCCGCCGGCGCGAGTACTCGGAGAGCGCCTTGCGCGCCGCGTCCCACCGGTGGCGGCGCATCTCGGTCATCCTGAGGTTGTACGTGACGTTGTCGGCGGGGCGGATCGCGAGGGCCGCCTCGTAACCGCGCGCGGCTTCCTCGTAGCGTCCCGCGTTCGCGAAGAGGAGACCGCGGTGATTGAGCGCGGCGTGACGGGCCCAGGCGGTCGCCTCGTGCGCGGACGTCCGGTCGGTGAATTCGGTGAGCCCCGCGAGCCCGTCCTCGACGAGCTCCTTCTCGAGCGCGAGATTTCGAATGAAGGCCAGCGGCAGTTCCCACGGGAATCCGAGGCCGCCATGCGGGCCGCGCCCCGGGGGCTTCGAGCGCTTCGAGAAGCTTGCGGAAGGCGCGCCGCGCCCCCTCGAGCCCGCCGCGCGTGAGCTTGTCCGCGTAGTAGACGGACTGGTAGATAGAGGATGTCGTGGCCGGTCGGGGGCGCGCCTCAGCGCCTGACGTAGCCTCGTCCGCGCCGATGCCGTCGCCGAGCCGGTAACAGGAATTCGGCGTAGTTGAGCCAGTGGTCGGCGTTGTCCGGATCAGCGTCCCGCGCCGACTGAAATTGCTTACGCGCCGCCGCGAACTCCCTGAGCCAGGTTGAGCGACGACCGGCGCGCGCGAACGCGATCGCGCGCTGCGTGCCGGTGAGGTTCGCGACCACCGCGAGAAACGCGTCGCGCGCCCGGCGAACTTGCCCGACTGCTCCATTTGAGCGCCCGGTCGAACGCGCGTCTCGCCTTCCAGTTGCGCAGCATCAGGGACTCCCCGCCAGGAATCGGCCGCGCGGATCGGCTCGGGGAGTCGATACCGGGCGCCAGTCGAAGGATCCACCGGATTGCCGTCGCCAGCGACACGCGGTGGCCGGTCGAGACGTAGATGGGCTTCACCCCGTCGCGCGTCCGGACCGCCGCCCCGATGACCTCGCCCTTGTGGCGGAGGTGAGTCCACGAGCCCCTGCGGGTCGCCGTGGTGTCGCGTGCTCGCCCACGAAGAGCGACTTTGCCGCATCCGATCGACGGGATCCCGAACGCGACTCCGACGTGGCACGCGATGCCGAATCGCCGCGGGTGGGCGACGCCGTGGCCGTCGACGATCGCCAGGTCGGGCAACCGGTCGAGCGAGCGCATCGCCTTCGTGATGGCGGGCAATTCCCGGAACGCGAGGAGACCCGGATGTAGGGAAACGTCGCGCGCTTCTCGGCCGTCTTCGATTCGATCACTTCGAGATCGGGTCCCATGACGACGACGGCGGCCCGGGCTCGGCCGTTTCGGACGCTGACGTCGACGCCCGCGATCCGGCGGACGCGGCCCAGGCGGTCTCGCCGCTCCACGAGACCCCGGAGTTTCTCCTGCAGGGCGATCGCCCGCTTGATCTTCACCACGTGATTTCGAAGCGGTCGCCGCTTTTCCAGGAGCCGTCCGGCTGGAGCATCATCGTGTCCACGGTCGCGCGATCGGTCCCGACGGCGAGCAGGAGGTAATGGAAGGGCCGGACTTCGGGCCCCTCGAACTCTGGTTTCGTGCGGAAGTTCGGACGTCCGGACCGCCGTCGACGGCGCGCCTCCGCCGCCGGAGACAATGAAGGGCACACCTCTGATCAAGAATCGCTCGTAATTGTGAACGTGGCCTGCAATGTACATCTTGAACTTGGGGCACGAAGCCGCCGGGGTCGGCGAACCGACGGCGAGTCTCGGCGCTCCGGTTCGTGGACGTTCGAATTCGAGTAGGGCGGGTGATGCGAGACGACGATCACCGCCTTCACCTCGGTGTCCTTGGCGGCCTCATCCAGTGTCTTCCGGTACCAGCCATCCTGCGCCTCGACGAACGCCGGCGCCAGCTCGTCGAAGTTCGTGTCGAGCATGACGAAGAGGAGCGGCCCCGCCTTGACGGAATACCAGCGGCACCCGCCCAGGGCGGGGAATCGGTTCCGGAAGTAGCCGAGCGCCTTCCGCGTGTCGCCGGCGTACTCGTGGTTCCCGAGCGCCGGATAAAGGGGATTTTCGCGTCGAGGATCGCCTTGTGCGTCTTGTCCCACACCTCCCATTGGCCATCTCTCGAACCGCGTCCGACGAGGTCGCCGCTGTGAACGACCAGGTCCGGTTTCTCTGCGGCGATCCTCGTCGATGATCTGCCCGCGCTCTTGCGCGGGGTCGGTCCGCCCCATGAAAAACTGCTCGCCGGTGATGGCGGGGCGAGAGTCGCCGTAGATGACGATGCGTCCGGTCGGGAGCGGAGCCTGGATCGTGTCGATCTGGACCGGGAGGCGGGGGTCAGGCAGTCGCAGCCCATGCCGAGGAACAAGGGCATCAGCACGAGGAGGGCGGGTTTCACGAAACAAATGTATCAGGCGGAGCCGCGAAGCCAACGTATCCTGACGGAGATGGTCACCCTGGACGTCCTTTCCGGCTGCGCGACGCGCTGGGCGCCGACCACGTCCTGACCTCCGGCATCGAGAAATACGCGCACGACGAGACGGAGGACTTCGAGTTCCCGCCCGAAGTCGTCATCCGACCGGGAAACGCGGCGGATGTCGCGGCCGTGCTCAAGATCGCGTCGGCGGCTCGGATTCCGGTGACGCCGCAGGCGGCCCGCACGAGCCTCTCGGGCGGCGCGCTTTGCGTCCACGGCGGGATCGCGCTCTCGATGGAGCGGATGGTGCGGATCAAGGACATCGACGAGGGAATCTCTTCTGCGTCGTCGAGCCAGGGGTGATCACGCAGACGCTGCAGGAGGAGGTCGAGCGGCGGGGGCTTTTCTACGGGCCTGATCCGGCGAGCCGCGGGTCGTGCACGATCGGGGGAACATCGCGCACAACGCGGGGGCCGCGCGCGCTCAAGTACGGGGTCACGAAGGACTGGGTCACGGGGCTGGAGGCGGTGATCCCGTCGGGGAAATCGCTACGTACCGGCGGGAAGCTGATGAAGAACGTCGCGGGGGTACAACCTGACGCAGCTGCTCGTCGGCTCCGAGGGGACGCTGGCTGTGGTGACCGAGGCGACGCTGAAACTCCTGCCGAAGCCCGCGTTCGCGCGGACGCTCTTGGCGCCGTTCGGGGACGTGGTGTGTCGGCGGCGCGGGCGGTGACGGAGATCTTCAAGGCGCGGATCGTCCCGTGCGCGTGCGAGTACATGGAGCGCGCGGCGGTGGAGGCAGCGGAGCGGCGCAAGGGCGTGAAGCTGCCGGTGTCGGGCGAAGCGGTGCTCCTCATCGAGGTGGACGGGAACGACGAGTCGCTGTTGGAGCGCGACGCGGAGCGGATCGCGGAGATCTGCCTGGCGGCGGGGGCGCCGGACGTCTTCCCCGGCGGACGACGCGGAGAAGCGACGGTTCGTGTGGGACCTGCGGCGGTCGATCGGGGAAGCGGTGAAGGCGATGAGCGCCTACAAGGAGGAGGACACAGTCGTGCCGCGGATGCGCCTGCCGGATCTGGTGCAGGCGGTGCGCGAGATCACGAAGAAGCACGGGCTCACGGCGGTCAGCTACGGCCACGTCGGCGACGGCAATCTGCACGTCAACATCCTGCGCGGCGACCTGGGCGACGAGGCGTGGCGGCAGGGGATCGAGCCCGCGGTGCGCGAGCTCTTCGAGCGGACGGTGGCGATGGGGGGCCAGATCACGGGCGAGCACGGCGTGGGGTACGTGCAGAAGAACTACCTGGGCATCGCGTACCCGCCGCACTACATCGAGCTGTTGCGGTCGGTGAAGAAGATCTTCGACCCGCTGGGGATCCTCAATCCGGCAAGATCCTGCCGGATGTGTAATGCTCATTGAGAGTAGGCCCGCGCCGCCATCCGTGCTATCCTTTCTGCCCAAACGAACAGAAGAGGAATTTCGAAGCTATGCATGTTCCGTGCCCGAAATGCGGAAAGCCCGCCGATCTGCGCGAGACCAAGAGCAACCAGCACCGGGTCTTCAAGAAGTGCCGCGACAAGCAGTGCGGCGAGTCCTTCGTTCTTCCACCGCGCCCGCCTCCGCCTCCGCAGTTTGGGGCGGTAGACGCAGCTTCAGCGAGATCCTGCCGGACGCGTGATCCCGCCCGACCTAGTGCTGGGTCTTCGGGGGCTGATGGCCGCCGCGCATCATCGCCATCGTCAGGCCCACCAGCACGGCGCCTGCGCCGCCGACCAGCAGCCACGTGGAATTGTCCTGCGGCGGCCCTGACGACAGCTTGGATACCTGCGAAAGAACATGTCGGAGGCGCCCAGGCCGTAGATCACCAGCAGGCCGCCCGCCAGGACGATCATCGCGCCCATGAATTTACGCATGGTCACCTCCCCCGTAGGGTTACCTAGCTAGTTGATCCCGGCCGGCGAGGATGTGACGCCCGTCTCCAAAGTTAGTCGATGCGGATTCCCCGTCACGCAGCGCCTTCTCGCGCCTCTCCACCGGGGAAGGTGATGTATGACTAGAACCTTGTTTTTCGTTGCCGCGATCCTGTTCGCGATCGGCTGCGCCATCGAGCCGGTCGACCTCCGGCGCTCTTCAGGGCGGAGGCCGGTTCGCATGACTGCGTCGGCTCCTGCGACCACCTCATCGCCGACGGCGGCTGGAGGATCTTCGCGGACCACCGGCATGGCCGGAGGTGCGGTCACGTGCTCGTCGACGGCAAAGTGGATCCGTACGGACGGCAAGGACACGGTCCGGCCCAAGGACCGCTAGACCGCCATCGTGTATCTTGGCGGCGTGATTCCGCGCGATCTCTTGAAGTTCGCTTCGAAGCTACCGGATGGCGGTGCAGGCGTCGGTCTCTTCCAAGGGCGTTCCCAGGCCGCGGTCGTGGGATTCGTCGTGCCGGACGACTTCGAGATTCCTCTTCGACACGCTGGAATCGACCCGCAAAGTGGCCAACCTGCGCCGGAGCGCGAAGGCCGCCCTCGTCGTGGGAGGACTCGCGGACGGCGACGAGCGCACGGCCCAGATCGAGGGACTCGCCGACGAGCCGCGCGGCGCGGAACTCGAGCGGTTGAAAGAGCTCTATTTCGCGCGATTCCCCGACGGACGCGAACGCCAGAAATGGCCAGGGCTTGTCTACCTCCGCATCCGGCCCACGTGGATCCGGTACAGCGATTTCGGCCGGAAGCCGCCCCAGATCGTTGAGTTTGACCGTGACGCTCTCAAGTCTCGCGGGTAAAATCGCCCACCCATGGCGCCCCTGCAGGCGATTCTCGAGAAGCACAGAACCCATCCGCCCAACATCCTTGCCACGCTGCAGGCCGTGCAGTTGGAACACGGATACGTGGACCCATCCAACGTCCCGCTCATCGCCCAGGCGCTCGGAGTAACTGACTCGGACGTGCACGGCGTCCTCGGCTTCTACCACGATCTCCGCACCGAGCCGCCCGGGCGCCATCAGATCCGGTTCTGCCTGGGCGATTCCTGCATCGCCATGAAGGCGGAGAAGTCAGCTCGACGCCCTCCAGAAGAGTCTCAAGTGCGAGCTCGGCGGGACGACCAAGGACGGGAAGTTCACCCCTAGACAAGGTCTACTGCCTCGGCAACTGCGCGCTCTCGCCGTCGATGATGATCGACGGCGACGTGTACGGCAAATTCACGCCGAAGACGGTGTCCGGTCTTCTGAAAGGCCGCAAGTGAAGAGTCGGTTCTACGTTTCCAATGACGTTTCCGCGCTGGCCGCCGGGCGGATCGCGTCGCCGCCGAGCTCGCGAAACAGGGAAAGACGGTTGTCCGCACGTCGAGTCGAGGCGCCTTCTTCCTGGAACCGCTAGTCGAAATGGACGCCCTGAACGGGCGCGTGGCGTGGGCCAACTGTACCGAGAAAGAAACCGCCAGGAAACTTGTCGGAAAGCAGGGCTTCGATCCCCAAACCCACCCTTTCCTCGCGAAACAGACGCGCTTCACGTTCGCCCGCGCCGGGCTCATCGATCCCGCTGTCCATCGAGGACTTCAAGAAACACGGCGGATTCCGCGGGCTCGAGAAAGCCCTCGACTTGGACCCGCAGAAGATCATCGACGAGATGAAGACGTCCGGCCTCCGCGGCCGCGGCGGCGCCGCGTTCACCGCCGGCGTGAAGTGGCAGACGACCAAGGACGCGCCCGCCGACCAGAAGTACGTCGTCGCCAACGCCGACGAGGGCGACCCCGGCACCTACTCCGACCGCATGATCATGGAAGGCGAGCCGTACCGCCTCGATCGAAGGCGATGGCGATCTGCGCCCGCGCCGTCGGCGCGACCAAGGGGCTACATCTATGCCCCGGAGCGAATACCCGCACGCCATCCGGAAACTGCGCGCCGCGATCGCGCGCGCCACCGAGGCGCGGATGGCTTGGCCACAAGATCCACGGCGCGGCCTTCGACTTCGAGCTCGAGGTCTTCGTCGGCGCGGGCGCCTACATCTGCGGTGAAGAGACCGCGCTCCTCGAGAGCCTCGAGGGAAAGCGCGGGATGGTCCGGCCCAAGCCGCCCTCTCGGCGATCGAAGGACTTCACCGCAAGCCGACCGTCGTCAACAACGTCATCACGTTCGCGTCGGCGCCCGACATCCTCGACCGCGGCGGCGCGTGGCACGCGTCGATGGGCACCGAGAAGAGCAAGGGCACGATGCCCCTCCAGCTCGCGGGGTGCGTCAAGCAGGGCGGCCTCATCGAGGTCCCGTTCGGCGTGACGCTCGAGGCGGCCATCTACGACTTTGGCGGCGGCCTGCCCAAAGGGCTCGACGTTCAAGGCGGTCAGGTCGGCGGCCCGCTCGGGTCGATCTTCCCCGAGAAGCTGCTCAAGACGCCGATCTGCTTCGACGAATTCGCGAAGGCGGGCGGCATCCTCGGCCACGGCGGGATCGTCGTCTTCGACCAGGACACGGACATGGTGGAGCTCTCGCGCCACTTCATGGAGTTCACGGCCGAGAGTCGTGCGGCAAGTGCACCCCCGTGCAGGGTGGGCTCGACGCGCGCCCGCGAGATCCTCGAACAGATCCGCGACGGAAAGGGCCGTCCCGAGGATCTCGAGAACGCTGAAGGACCTGAGCGACACGATGAAGATGACGAGCCTTTGCGCGCTGGGCGGGTTGGCGCCGGTTCCCGGTGCTCACGGCGATGCAGTGCTTCCCGAAGAATTCGAGCGCAAGCCCGAACTCCGCTAGAATGGACCCCGGGCATGGGAAACGTCACGGTCCACCATCGACGGCCAGAAGGTTGAAGCCCAGGCCGGCGAATCCGTCTGGACCGCGGCGAAGCGCGCCGGCATCGACATCCCGTACCTCTGCGCGTCGTCCGCTCTCAAGCCCTACGGATCGTGCCGCCCATGTGTCTGCGAGATCGAGGGCGCCCGCGGATTCCCCGCGTCGTGCACGACGCCGGTCCGCGACGGCATGGTCGTCAAGACCAACGGCGAGCAGACGAACCGCCACCGCAAGAACATCGTCGAGCTCATCTCTCCGAGCAAGGCGAAGGCGCCGAACAGCTCAAGGCCCTCGCGGCGCGGTTCGGCCTCACCAAGGTCCGCTACCGGACGCCGGCGAAGCGGAAGGTACGAGGTCGACGAATCCAACCCGTTCTTCTCGTTCGACCCCAACACGTGCATCGCGTGCGCCCGCGTGCGTCGCGCGCGACGAGATCCAGGGGACGTTCGCGATCTCGATGCTCGGCCGCGGCTTCGCGGTCGAGCGTCGTCGCCGGCTAACGACGTCGGCTTCGCGGCCTCCAACTGCGTCTCCTCGGCGGCGCGTGCGTCAAGGAGTGCCCGACCGGCGCTCAACGAGAAGGCGGTCGCGGAATTCGGCAAGCCCGAGTACGATGTCGCCGGACCGACGTGCGCCCTGCGGCGTCGGATGCAGCTTCGACGTCGGCGTCAGCCAAGGGCCGGATCGGTCACGATGCGGCCCGTCGAGATGAGCCTGGTCAACTGGGGCCACGCGTGCGTGAAGGGCCGGCTCGGCTGGGATTACATCTACGCCAAGGAGCGCCTACGCACCCCGATGGATGCGGAAGGGCGACGACTGGTCGCCGATCTCCTGGGACGACGCGATCAAGATGATCGCGGACAAGTTCTCGGGATCCGCGCCCAGCACGGGCCCGGACTGCGCTGGCGGGGATCAGCTCCGCGCGCGGGACGAACGAAGAGAACTACCTGATGTCGCTGCGGTTCATGCGCGCCGCGCGTCCGGGACGAACAATGTCGACAACTGCGCGCGCGTGTGCCACAGCGCCACCGTCAGCGGCATGATGGAGATCGTTCGGCGCGTGGGCGGCGACGCAACTCGCTCAAGGACATCGACCAGGCGAAGCTCCTCATGGTCATCGGGGCCAACCCGACCGAGGGGCATCCCGGTCACGCGGCGCGCGCATCAAGCGCGCGGTCCGCCGCGGCGCGAAACTCACTCGTCATCGATCCCGCAAGATCGAGCTCTGCAAGTACGCCGACGTCCATCTCCAGCTCAGGGCGGGGACGAACGTCGCCGTCTTCAACGGGATGGCGAACGTCATCCTCGAGGAGGAGGGCCTCTACGACGCGGACTTCATCCGCTCGCGCGCGGAGAACTGAGAACTGGGTCGAGGCCGTGAAGAAGTACACGCCCGAGAGGGTCGGAAGATCTCGGCGCGTTCGCCGAACTGCTGCACGCAAGGCGGCGCGGCTTTACGCGCCGAGCGGCGCGTCGATGTGCTGCCACGGGCTCGGCGTCAGCGAGCACCGCTGGGAGCTCGTACGGGATCACTGACGTATGTGCAACCTGGCCGGTCCTCACGGGCAACGTAGGAAGCCGGGCACCGGGCATCAACCCCGCTCCGCGGCCAGAACAACGTCCAGGGCTCGTGCGACGTCGGCAGCGTGCCGGTCTACTACACCTGCTACCAGAAGCTCGACGACCCGCAAGGTCCGCGCGCTCTTCGAGGAGATCACGGGCCATGCCGCTCCCGTCAGCGTAAAGGGCTGGAAGCTGCCCGGAGATGGGGACGCGGCGCTCGAAGGAAAGCTCAAGGGCGCGTGGATCATCGGCTACGACGTCGCGCAGACCGATCCCAACACTGAACAAGGTCCGCGCGGCCCTCTCGGAAGCTCGACTTCCTCGTCGTGCACGACCTCTTCTTCAACGAGACCGCAAAGTACGTCGCACCTGGTCCTGCCGGCGCGAGCTTCGGTCGAGAAGGACGGGACGTTCACGAACGGCGAGCGGCGCATCCAGCGCGTGCGGAAGGTCGTCGATCCGCCGCCAGGCGTGAAGTCCGACTGGGAGGCGATCTGCGAGGTCGCGACGGCGATGGGCACACCCGATGTCAATACGACCACCCGTCGCAGATCATGGACGAGATCGCGCGCCAGACGCCGCCGATGGCGGGCGTGAGCTACGAGAGCTGGACGCCGGCTTCGGCCTTCAGTGGCCTGTTACTCGACAAGCGCGCCCTTGGGCACGGAGGGTCGTGCACGGCGAGAAAGTTTCCGCGCGGCAAGGCGAAGTTCGCACGCCGGTCGAGTACATGCCGCCGAGCGAGGAGCCGACCGAGGACTATCCGCTGACGATGGTGACGGGCCGCGTGCTCCACCACTACAACTGCGGTGCCCAGACGCGCCACTCCGAAGCTCACCGGAATTCGTCGACACGGACATCCTCGAGATGCACGCGGACGATGCGGCGGCGCTGGGACTGAAGACGGGCGACCGCGCCCTCGTGAAGAGCGCGCGCGCCGAGGAGTGACGCTTCCCGACGGTCATCAGCGACCGCGTCCCGCCGGGCACGGTCTTCACGACCTTCCACTTCCCCGAACTGAACCTTGAACACGCTCCTGTCGAGCTCCGCCGACGATCTGTCGAAGTGCCCCGAGTACAAGGTGTCGACGGTCGCGGTGTCGCGCGCCGGCGCCCCGAGGGCAACGGGCGGGGCAACGGCCACGGGAAGGCGCGCACGGCCGCCCGCAGATCCCGAAAGCGCGTATCATCGAGTAGCCATGAGCCTCGCCCCGGATCGCCAAGCACGACACGCGGAAGATCGTGCAGGGCGTCACCACACCGAGGCGCCCGACGAGCTCGCGGTCGAGGAGCCCCTCGAGATCCGGATCGACGACGAGTCGATCGCCGTCACGATGCGGACGCCCGGCGACGACTTCGAGCTCGCGGCGGGCTTCCTGCGCACCGAGGGGATCTTCAACGCCCCGAGCGCAGATCGGCGCGATGCGGTACTGCGGCGAGGAGACAAACCCCGCGTACCGGAACATCATCAACGTCACTCCCGCGGCGGGCGTGCGGCTCGATCTGGTCGAAACTGAAGCGCAACTTCTACGCGACGAGCTCGTGCGGGCGTCTGCGGCAAGGCGGCCATCGAGGAACATCCGGACGGAGGCGAAGCCGCTCAACGGGAAGTTCCGCATCAAGCTGGACGTCTTCTACCGGCTCGGGACGCGCGATGCGGGGTCCGCGCAGACCGTGTTCGAAAGGACGGGGGCTCGCACGCGGCGGGGATGTTCGACCTGCACGGCGCGCTGGTGGAATTGCGCGAGGACATCGGGCGGCACAACGCGACGGACAAGGCGATCGGCCGGATGTTCCTCGACGGGAAGCTGCCGCTGGACCAGCCACCTGCTGATGGTGAGCGGCCGGGCGAGCTTCGAGATCATGCAGAAGGCGCTCATGGCCGGGATCCCGTCGTCTGCGCCGTCTCCGCGCCGTCGAGCCTGGCCGTGGAATTCGCGCGGCGAGTCCGGATGACGCTGGTGGGGTTCCTGCGAACGGATCAATTCAACGTCTACAGCGGGCGCGGGGAGAATTGAAGAGCAATACGTAACTGAACGAAGACAT
>ERZ1370068.1670-contig-11584_pt1 | contig 18898 bp, 30 predicted proteins | sample MGYA00561227_ERZ1370068 | MGnify/ENA primary metagenome ERZ1370068 (study PRJEB38410, sample SAMEA6850437) | metagenome | study: Metagenomic assessment of the ecological functions of the soil: analysis of the soil microbiota associated with the...
TACCAGGCGAGATCTGGACCGAATTTGCCAAAGCGAAAGTCCATCGGACCTCGGGCAGATCCATTTCGTCGCGCGCGCTGTCACGCCCCCGCGCCGGCCGCGCCGCTTCGATACGCGATTTCCTCACTGCGGACGCTTCGGCGATCGCCCACACGATCGAGGGTGTCTCGTCGGCCCGGATTCAGAACTGGTTGAACTGACCTGGGTCCCGATCGAGGGAGGCCGCTCAACTGGATATGCCGACAATTACCGCCATTGTTCTGGAAGAACTGCTGGCGCGCGTGGAGGCCGGAATGGGCCATGGCCTGCCGGTCCCTTTTACTTCATGATTGAAAAGGAATTCTTCCGGGAACTGCTGTAAATGCCCAAAAACGGCGCATTTTCTTGACATTTGGCGCTTCGGCGCTAGTTTCCGCGCCAATCCTGCCACCGCACGTTCAGTTCAAGGGAAAAGTCCATGGCCAAAGCCATCAGTCTCAAGATCAAGCTCGTCTCCACCGCCGGCACCGGTCACTACTATGTGACGCGGAAGAACTCGCGCACCCAGACCGACAAGATGAAAAAGAAGAAATACGACCCGATCGCCAGGAAGCACGTCGAATACAGCGAGTCCAAGATCAAGTAGCCGCGGAGCCATCCATGATGCTTCGCACGCTTTTGCGCTGCTCTGTTGCTGCTGCCGCTGTGCGCTCGCTTCCGCCGGCGCCGGCGAAAAACACAAGCTTGCGCTGCAGATCAGCGATAACGACCCGGAAAAATGAATGCGGTGCTCAACGTCGCCGCCAATGTATCGAAGTTCTATTCCGACAAAGGCGAAGAGATCGACATCCAGATCGTCGCCTTCAATGCCGGGCTTCACATGCTGCGCGATGACACCTCGCCCGTGAAGCCAAGGCTCAAGTCATTCAAGCAGGGCATGCCGAACGTCTCGTTCATGGCCTGCGAGAACACCCTCGATTCGATGGCCCGCAAGGAAGGCAAGGAACCACCGCTCGTTGATAATGCCGAGCGTGTGAAGGCCGGCGTGGTTACGCTGATCGAGCTCGGTGAAAAAGGCTGGACGATCGTCCGGCCCTGATCCCCTCCATCCTCGTGCTGCGGAACGCGGCGAGGCCGCGAACGCACCGCTTCGCGATCCTCCTGAGGAATGAATTGGTGGCCGGCCGGAAGCGGCGGCATGAGGAGGCCACTCGCACCGCTCCCGGACCGGCCGAACCCCACGGACCCAGGAGATGCGGCGGACCTGGCATCAGTAGGGTATTGCAGCGCGTTGAGGGCGCGTTCGCGAATGAACGCCCCGACTCAGAAGGTGGTCAGTGCAAGGTTAGACCAAGCGCCCGGGTCGACAAGCCGGTTCACTAATGCGCTGGAATGTCTTGGCAATTTTTGCGCGGGGTCGCACGGCCCACCGCCCGAATCAGACAATCTCAGGCGGCGTCCGGCACCACGCGGTTGCGGCCGTCGCGTTTGGCGCGATAGAGCGCCTGATCGGCGCGCTTGAGAATGCTGGCCGCGTTGTCGCCGGCAGACGACAGTGCCGCGATACCGATCGAGATCGTGACTTCGAGATGGCGCGCGCCTTGCTGGATCGCAAAGGCTCGGTGGCGATCCGGCGGCGCAGGCGCTCCGCCACCACGGTCGCCACCGCCATGTCGGTTTCCGGCATCACGATCACAAATTCCTCGCCGCCATAGCGACAGGCGAGATCGATGTTGCGGGTGGCCTTGCGCATGCGCAGCGCGAATTCACGCAGAACGTCGTCGCCGGCGTCGTGACCATAGCTGTCGTTGATCGCCTTGAAATAATCGATATCGAGGACGAGCACCGTGATCGGCTTGTTGCGCGCAGCGGACTGGTCGACCAGCGTCCTGAGGTGCGTTTCCATGTAGCGCCGGTTGAAAAGGCCCGTGAGTCCGTCGGTGATCGCCAGCTCGATCGAAGTCTGAACGTTGTCGCGCAACCGCTCGGTATAGCGTCTCTTTTTGATTTGGGTCCGCACGCGCGCAGCAACTCATTCCGGTCAACCGGGCGCAACAGAAAGTCATTGACACCGATCTCCAGCCCGCGCGCGAGCCGCGCAGTGTTGTCGGCCTCGGCAATCGCAAGGATCGGAATAGTTCGGGTCCGCTCGAGCGAACGGATCTGGCTGCACAGACGAAGGCCGTCGAAGTCCTGCATCGCGAGCGATACGATGATGAGGTCGTAGTCTCTCTGGGCGGCACGAAACAACGCTTCGTTCGGATTGCTTTCGATATCGACGATGTGTTCGACGGACAGTGTGGCCGCAAGGCGCCCGAAGGAGTTCGCCCGGTTGTCGACAATGAGCACACGGCCATCGCGGCCGGTCTCCAGGACCGCTTCACACTCCGGATTTTGCAGTCCTATTTCCTTCGAGGTCGCCGCACGCATGCGCAATTCGTCAGTGACCATTTTGAGGCGGGCCAGCGAACGCACGCGGGAAATCAGCGCGATATCGGACACGGGCTTGGTGAGGAAGTCATCGGCGCCGGCTTCCAGCCCGCGCACGCGATCGGACGGCTGATCGAGGGCCGTTACCATCACGACCGGGATGTGGTGAGTCAGCGGATTGGACTTGAGACGGCGGCAGACCTCGAAGCCATCCAATTCCGGCATCATCACATCGAGCAGGACGATGTCGCACGCGGCCCGTTCGCACAGAGCCAGCGCCTCGGCACCGCTGTACGCAACCGTGACGTCAAAATATTCCGCCGAGAGGCGCGCTTCGAGCAGCTTTACGTTCGCGGGCACGTCGTCCACGACAAGGATGCGAGCGGTCATCAGTGCACCGTCAGCCCGCGCCCAGGAAATGGCGGATGGTCTCGATGAATTTTCCCACCGAAATCGGCTTGGAGAGATAAGCCTCGCAGCCCCCTCCCGGATGCGCTCCTCGTCGCCCTTCATTGCGAAAGCGGTTACGGCCACCACCGGAATGGACTTAAGCTCGGGGTCGTCCTTGAGCCATTTCGTCACTTCCAGGCCGGATACTTCCGGCAACTGGATGTCCATCAAGATCAGGTCCGGCTTGTGCTTGCGGGCGAGATCGAGCGCCTCGATACCGTTGCGGGTGCCGACGGTTTGGTAACCATGCGCTTCAAGGAGGTCGTGGAAGAGCTTCATGTTGAGCTCGTTGTCCTCCACGATCAGGACGGTCTTTGGCATTCTCGTTCCCGCCCTTTTGTCCCCAATGCGCATAAGTCCCGCGCAAGCGGTCGCAAGTCCGCTCGCGCTCGGGCATGGTCGGCACGGTAGTGCGGATTTGTTACGGCGCGGTAAAGATCGTTATATATCAATAGGTTTGGCGGCCATTTGTGCCCTTTACGTTCATGGGTTTGGCAATCGTCCCTCAAGTGAGATGTGAAGACCGTCACCGGCCCGCTCCAGGGAACGGCGTACCACCGTTCAGCAGGAGGCTGCAGGCGAAGATTGATGTCAGCGCCAGAGTTGCCAGAGCAGCAGCAGGTTCACTGCGGCGACGCTGATGCAGTTGACGCAGAGGCCACCGATCCTGAACACCATCACGTAGCCAAGGTATGCGCTACCGAGGACGGCAACGATCGCCACCGGCAGCGCAATCCCGGTGTGGCCTGTGTAGACCAGGAGCGGCAGCGCCGCGTACAACGCGATGCCTAGCGCCGCGCTCGGGATCCGCAGGATCGCGCCCTCCGTGCTTCGCAGGACCTTTTCGGAATCGTCTCTCCGACCTCCGTTGCACTGGCATCTGGGGATCTTGAAGTCGGGGTCCACGGAGAGCCTGTACGTGTAGTAGCCCGCCTGTGCCGAGTAGAGCAGACCGAAGGCGGCGAGCGTGTAGAGTGGAACCGCGTTGACGGTGCAGGCCAGCAGCGTGGCGATCACCCAGAGTCCCAGCAGAGACCCCAGCAGCACTTTGAGATACTCCGGAAGCAGGGCCGGGCAGCCGGCGCGTCAGCTCACGCGAAATGCGATGAGACAGGATCTGCCGGCGGATCTCTTTGCTGCGCGCGCGATCCCGGATCGCGCTCACCCATCCGGCTGCCCCCAGGGTTTCAGCCATCGCGACCACCACTCGCAGTTCCGACAACGACCGGCGGCGGCGGAGGGCTCGAACCGGAATCCGGCAGCTCGGGCGCCTGCGTGAACGGCGTCAGGGACCGCAACGTCATATACCAGCTCAGTCGCACCATGCACCATTGGTAGCGGGTGTACGCGCGGCGAACGTCTGCATCCGGGTTCATCACCTTGGCGATGTGCAGTCGTCGTGTCGTTCTCGCAGTCAGGCGCATCTGAATCGTGCAGCAGGCCGCACTGATGGCCGCACTCGTGCAGGTAGGTCTCGGCGACGCGGACGATGTTTTGGTTGCCTGTGATGTTCTCGACGATCCTGGACATCATCCTGTTGGTGTCCGCCTCGAACGGCAGGACCTGCATGCTGGTGAACAACGGCTGTTGGCTGCCCTCGAAGGTCACGATGGTGTAGCCGAGGATGTCGTTGCAACCCACCTGCGTGTCGTCCATGTTGTACTTCGAGACGAAGTAGGTCGTGACGGCCGCGCCGTTGCTGTCCTTGTTCACCATCAGGAAACTCGTGTCCTCGAAGGAGAGCGTCTCGCCCGCACCGCAGGTCATGTCCCTCCGCGACGCCGGTATTGCCCGGGGTGAAGCCGATGTCTCCGTGGATCAGGTGGAGGAACGTATTCGTTGGACGGCTGCAGTCGTCCGTGTCGACCCGCATGCCCATATCGGCCACGCTGAGGTCGCCGAAGTGAGTCGGGTGACGCGGGGTTCGTGTACTTCCGTTCCACGCGTTGTAGGTATTCGCGGCCAGCTTGCCGTCACCAGGCTCAGCCATGCCTGCACGTGCGGGTTATACGTGTGCAGGTTCTTGTGGAAGTCCGTGCCGTGGCCATCATCGCCCGGAGCCGTAGCGAAGATGTCGCCCCACATGTGACTGGCGATCTCCATCACTTTGTACGCGTAATAAAGGAACGGCTTGCCCGCCACGAACCCGCCCTCCTACGGCCGTCCTCCCGCTTGAGCTCGCCGGTGATGACGTTGCCCCTGGTGACGACCTCGTAGTAGGCGATTGCGCCGGTCGTGCCTATCGACGACAGTCGCGAGTGGTCGCCCCAGATCGCTCAGGATGTAGCCCCGCACGTTCTGATCGACGTTTCCGGCAGGCGTCGGGTTGTTCACGTAGACGAACCAGTCGGAGTGGCCCTGCTTGTTCCGGGATGATCTTCGGCGCGACGCGGAAGCGCCGCGGTTTCGTATTGTTGAGAATGTCGCCGAGATGGGTCCAGCACTGAGGATCCCGCGCACGACGACATCGATCAACGTGCAGACCCACGTCAGCAGCATCGTGACGAAGGTCTCGATGATGTCCAGCAGCTTGATCAGGGCCTGCAGGATGTAGATTGCAAACCAGCCGGGTGACCCATTGGAGTACCGACTCCAGGACGTACGTCCAGCCGCGAGACGACGTCGGTGACCGTGTTGCATACGTTGTTGCAGACGTTCTCGCACCCGCAGTCGCAGCCGAAAATCCCGCAGAAGAAGTCGCAGATGCCGCAGACGACACTGCAGACGGCGCCGCACACCGTGTGGACGACGGTGTTGCAGACGTACTTGAGTACCTGGACGATCGCGTTGACCAGCTCCTGAATGAGCCGGCAGATCTGCACCAGCACGTACTCGATAAACGTGACGAGCACGTGGATGACCGTGATGATCGGCTGGGCGATCAGCTGGCAGACGAGGCCCATCGGACGACGCCCTCAAATTGCTGCGAGAAGCGCGTGATGGACAGAAACTAGACCAATGCCACACGCCGCAATGTGGCGTGCTTCACTCAAGCTGAAAAACTGTATCAACGCCGGACGAGCGTAAAACCGGAGTCGCTGACTCAATTGGCGATTACAGGTTTGGCACGCCGCTCAATTATTCTGTTGATCATCAGTGTGCAAAATTGCCCAAGTTTGGCACCGTAACCCCGCTGAGTTGTAGCGGGCGGTTTTCCGGTTACGGAAGGACAGATTTACGCGATGAAACAGGACCCTGTACTGACGCGAGAACGGGCAGAAGGGCTGGCGATTCGGGCACTTGCGTTCATCGCGGATGATGGCGAACGACTCGGCCGCTTTCTCGCCGTAACGGGCATTGGCCCCGCCGAGATTCGCGCGGCCGCCCGTGAGCCGGGATTTCTGGCCGGAGTCCTCGAGTATATGGCCTCCGACGACCGGCTGATTACGGCCTTTGCGGCCGAAAACAACCTCAATCCGTCCGACATCGACAGGAGCCGCGTCGCGCTCTGCCGGCGATCATGGGGAGCGCGAGACGCCATGAGCTTCTGCCGGGACTGTCTCGCCGACGCGCCCGATCGTGGCGCGCGCTGTCCCGTCTGCAGCTCGCCACGATTGGTGCGCCATCCCGAAGCCGCAACCCTGAGCATCGCACATATCGATTGCGACGCATTTTACGCGACCATCGAGAAACGCGACGACCCGACGCTGGCCGACAAGCCGGTCATCGTCGGCGGCGGAAAACGCGGCGTGGTCGCCGCCGCATGCTACGTGGCCCGCACGTATGGCATCCGCTCCGCGATGCCGATGTTCGAAGCCGAGACGCCGCTGCCCCGACGCGGTGGTGGTAAAGCCGAATATGGCGAAATACGTTCAGGTTGGCCGCGAAGTCCGCAAGGCAATGTTTGCGCTCACTCCGCTGGTCGAACCGCTTTCGATTGACGAAGCCTTTCTCGATCTGACCGGTACCGAACGGTTGCATGGCATGAGTCCGGCGAAAGTGCTTGCGCGCTTCGCCTGCAGCGTCGAGCGGGATTTTGGCATCACCGTTTCGATTGGCCTGTCAGCCAACAAATTTCTCGCAAAATCGCCTCCGACCTGGACAAGCCGCGCGGCTTCGCCGTGCTCGGCCAAAGCGAAGCCGCGGCATTTCTTGCGCCTAAACCGGTGAGTTTCATCTACGGTGTCGGCGCGGTCAGCGCCGCAAAGTTCGCCGCCGACGGCTTCCGTATAATCGCGGATCTCCAGCGCGCGCAATGAGCACGACCTTATGCGGCGGTATGGCGAGGAAGGCGCGCGGCTCTGGCACCTTGCGCGCGGACAGGATAATCGCTCACGTCAACCCGGAGCGTGATACCAAAAGCATTTCAGCGGAAACCACCTTCGAGCGGGATATCGGCGAGTTCCGGCCACTCGAACAATATTTGTGGGATTTGACGGAGCGCGTCTCAACCCGCCTGAAGGCCAACGCACTCGCCGGTTCGACCGTGACCCTCAAGCTCAAGAGCGCGGATTTCAAGATCCGCACGAGGCACGCGCTCTGGGCGCCCCCACGCAACTTGCATCCCGCATTTTCGCTGCCGGCCGCGATCTGCTGGCACATGAGGTCGGAGCCACGCGCTTTCGCCTGATCGGCATCGGCGTCAGCAACCTGGAAGAGGTCGAAGGCAATGAACTCGCCGATCTCGTAGACCGCCGCGCAGCGTGAAGCCGAACACGCGGTCGACAGGCTGCGTTCGAGGTTCGGCCGCAACGCGGTGGTGAAAGGTCTGGCTCTGGACGACGACTAAGCTGGCCCTCGAGGGCACGGCTTCGCGTTTTTCAGTTCCAACGACGTCATCTCGCCGGTGATCGTGAAATCGGTGTAGTCGAGGACCAGGGCACGCGAAATGCCATTCTCGTAGAGCTCGAAGCCGATCGAATAGACCGGCGTCTGCTCGCCCCCTGCTCCGCCTTGTCGTCTTTCTTGTCAAAATAGCTGATCGTGACGGGCCAGCGCGTGAGCTTCGCCAGGGCCGGAGTTTTGGCAACCGCATCGTTTGGCGGTTTTTCGCCGGGGCTGATCGGTCGGCCGATGACAGTCAGCGTATTGAATAATTTTTCGCCGGATTCCGAGCCGTCATAGACCGGAAATTCAAGAACCGATTTGCCTTCACGCGCCGCGGCAATAATCCGGCATCGTGCTCGGTCAGGAATACCGCTCCCTCGGTCACATTGAAACTCATTTCTTTCGGTTTGCTCAGGCTCACCGCAACCGCTCTTGGCATTGCGCTCGGCGTGGCCATCGACGATATCGGTGCGGCGCTCGTTGAACAGGTTCTCCGAACTAAAGACGGAATTTCCTGGCGTTGCCGTCTTCCCAGGTAGTTGGATCGCAAATCGCTCAAAGCCGGCTGCCCCTCGCCGGAATCGAGTTCAGACACCTGGCGGAACTGCAGCTGGTAACCCTCGCAGGCATTGCCGAGAAATCGTACAGAATGCGCCCGCGCATCGCCTCAATTCCGCGGCTGCCTTGCGACTTTGAAAGCTTGAGGTCGTAAACTGCCCGATGCGGTGCAAGGCGCCACCTGGTCCGCCGGCCGCGGTCGCAGCGTCGAGCCCATCGGTCGCCAAGCCTGCAATAGCAATGGCCAGGACCGGAAGAATCCAGCGTCGCGCGCCAGTCGCAATTTTCATCGGTTGGGGCCTCTCCCGCGGCATGGTACCGCCGCCGCGGGAGCACAAAGATGCAAGATCTGGGCAAGATAGAGGCCGCGGCGGAATTCCGGCAACTACAGAAGCCGTAGCTTGCGCGGCGGCATGCAATCGGCCAAGGATCGCCCCGTTCCCACGCTGCGGAGGACAATTATGGCCGGATTGATTGAAAAGAAACTTTCAGGCCTCGGCGTTACTTTGCCGACCCCTGCGAGCCCCATCGCCAACTATGTGCCCTTCGTCCGCAGCGGCAATATACTTGTCGTTTCTGGACAAGTTTGCTTCGGCATTGACGGCAAGCTGGTCGTAAAGGGCCAGCTGGGTGCCGGCGTGTCGGTTGAGGACGGCCAGAAAGCGGCGCGCGCATGCGCGATCAACCTGCTAGCACAGCTCAAGGCTGCACTTGGCGACCTCGACAAAGTGGTGCGCGTGATGCGGCTTGGGTGGGTTCATCAACTCGTCACCCGGATTTACCGAGGGCCCGAAGGTCATGGAATGGTGCCTCGGATCTGATGGTCGAAGTTTTCGGCGACAAGGGGCCGTCAGCGCGCACGACGGTTGGCGTCTCCCGCGCTGCCGGCGGACGCCGCAGTCGAAGTCGAAGGCCTTTCGAAGTCTCCTGATTTCCAATGGCGAAGCTCAATTGGCTTACGTCGCGACCAATCGCTCACCGCGGTCTGCACGACTCATCGGCCGGAGCGGTCGAAAACACTGCCGCCGCCTTTTCAGCGGCAATCGCCTCCGGTTACGGAATTGAGACCGATCTCAGATCAGTGCGGACGGCGAAGCCATGGTGCACCACGACGATGCACTCGGCCGCCTGACGGAAGGCAGCGGGCTTCTCGCCGAGATGAGCGCCGCTGAGATCAAGGCGGTTCGCTTCAAAGGCAGCACCGGGCGCATCCTTACGCTTGAGGAATTGTGCGATCTCGTTGCCGGACGGGTCGCCTTGCTGCTTGAGCTCAAAAGCCGTTTTGATGGCGATACGCGACTGGCCAGACGCGCCATTGATGTGCTCGCACGCTACAGGGGACCCGTCGCGCTGATGTCATTCGATCCCGCTTTGATCGAGTTCGTGCGCCACGATGCGTCGGACCTGCCGCGAGGGCATCGTCGCCGAACGGTATTATTCGCATCCCGAGTGGGATGGGCTGCCGGGCTCGCAAAAGCGAAGCCTGTCATGGCTGCTGCACGCCCCGCGCAGCCGTCCGCAATTCCTGGCCTATTCGGTCAAGGATCTTCCAGCGATGCCACCACTGGTGCGCGCATGATGAGGTCTGCCATTGTTGACGTGGACTGTGCGCAGCGTGGACGATCGTAAGGCGGCGGCACGCTGGGCGGACCAGATCATTTTCGAAGGCTGGCGGCCGTGAATTCCGCACGCCGGACAGGGAACCCGACGCCACATTGTTGTCGTCTGCCCGCCTTCCACGGGGGCGGCGCGGCTAAAGTCTCAGGTGAATCTCAGACGAGTTCCGGGGTAAAGTCGGGCAGAAAAACTTGCCCCAGATGACCGACGTCGAAGTTCGAATTCGCATTGCACAGTCCCTCGCCGAGGTTAAGGCCGCGGCATGGAACACTTGCGCCGCCCAGGCGGACCAGAGGTCAATTGAACCAAAACATGAAGTTAAACTAACATCTGAGGATAATTCGTCCCCGGAATTATCAACACGAGAACAACTGCATAACCCATTCGTTTCATATGAATTCCTGTCTGCTTTGGAGGAGTCAGGGGCAGTCGCCGGGCGGACCGGATGGCAACCTCGCTACCTGTTAGCGGAATGCCCGGATGGCTCCTTCTGGGCGCAGCACCCTCCTACGTGAAGAGCCACTCCCGTGGGGAATATGTGTTTGACCATGGTTGGGCGGAAGCGTTCGAGCGCGCCGGTGGCGACTATTACCCCAAGCTCCAGATCGCCGTCCCGTTCACGCCCGTAACCGGCCCTCGTCTGCTTGCCGCGCCGGGCCCGCTGGCGGACGCCGTCCGCAGCGCACTCGCAAATGCCCTCGTTGACATCACGACGGCAAGCGAACTTTCTTCTGCTCACGTGACGTTCCTGACAGAGCCCGAATGGCGCGCGCTTGGCAAACTCGGTTTTCTGCAACGGACCGACCAGCAATTCCATTGGGAAAATGCTGATTAGCGAATTTCGACGATTTCCTTAACCGCCTCGCTTCCCGCAAACGCAAGACCATCAAACGCGAACGTAAGGAAGCTTTGCGCGCAGGTATCGAGGTATCCTGGCTCGCCGGCAGCGATCTGACGGAAGCCGTGTGGGACGCTTTTTTCGCTTTCTACATGGAGACCGGTTCACGCAAATGGGGACGGCCCTACTTGACCCGCGATTTCTTTTCCATCGTTGGCCAGAAAATGCGCGACCGCATTCTTCTTGTGATGGCACGCCGTGCCGGGCGGTGGATTGCCGGAGCGATCAATTTCATCGGCGCTGACACGCTCTATGGCCGCAACTGGGGGGCAACCGAGCACCACCCATTCCTGCACTTCGAGCTTTGTTATTATCAGGCCATCGATTATGCGATTGCGCACGGGCTCAAGCGTGTCGAAGCCGGCGCACAGGGCGAGCACAAGCTTGCGCGTGGGTACTTGCCGCACACGACCTATTCCGCCCACTTCATTGCCAATCCGGGCCTGCGGCGTGCCGTTGCCGACTATTTGTCCCGCGAGCGTCTTTATGTACAGGCGACCGCCGAGGAGCTTGCGGCAGCGGCCCCATTCCGTAAGGATTTGGTGGAACAGGAGTGAGCCGATGGCGAGCTACGATCCAAACAATATTTTTGCCAAGATCCTGCGCGGCGAGCTGCCCTGCTACAAGGTCTACGAGGACGACAAGGTCCTTGCCTTTCTGGACATCATGCCGCGATCGCCGGGGCCACACTCTGGTGCTGCCGAAAGCCCCTGCCCGCAATATCCTCGACATCGGCACCGATGACCTCACGCATGTGGTCGTCGTCGCGCAAAAGATAGCAAAGGCGGCGATGAAGGCATTTTCAGCCGACGCGCATCACTATCCAGCAGTTCAATGAGGGCGCCGGCGGCCAGGTGGTGTTCCACCTGCACCTCCACGTTATCCCGCGCAAGACCGGCGTGACCATGAAGCCGCCTGCCAGCGAAAAGGAAAAGCCGGACGTGCTGGCCGAACATGCCAAAGCCCTGCGCGGCGGCAATCGGCAGCTAGTGCACGAAAAGAGATCCGCCAAGCAACAGTGCGATTTCGCCCGCGATGACACCGGCAAATACCGAGCGCTTCACCGCCAAATAAGTCCCGAGGGCGCACGCCGCCGCACCGATGCGGACCGGCAGCGGTATGTTCGCGAGTTCGCCGCTCGAAAACAGGATCAGTTTCGCGATCACACCGGCCAGGAGCGCCGTCGCTACTGTGCGGGACCATATGACCAGCTCGGAATCTTCGTCGAGGCGACGCGCCGTCAGCAATCCGACAACCCGCCACACTTCATTCGGCAGGAAGCCGACAAGAATGAGTATGAGGTAGGGGCCCCATTCGACGACCGCTGCTTTCATTGTGCGGCCTCACGCACACGATGAACAGCGTAGGCCAGAAGTCCCGCCGATGATGCCGGTCCACATCAAGTCAAGTTGCACTCCCCAATATGCGAGCAAGGGGCCCAGGACCAGGCCGAGACCCAGCGCCAGTTTGTCGATCATCATTCGGGCGTTGTGCACGGTCGAAAGAAAGAATGACATCGGCGTCAAAAAGCAGTACGCCGGCCAGTAGCGGCGGCAAACCCGCGGCAAGATAGTAGCCGACAAACCCAAATGTTACGGCAGTGCCCATATATCCGGATGAAAGGCCGTTGCAGAATGCGATGCGGTGCTCTCGCGCTATCGACGGCAGCAAGCGCAACGATTCCACCCACATACTGATCGACGTAAAGTGTGTCGGCAGCAGCATGTCGCGAAGACGCGTGCCCGGACCGCGCAGCAACGGCAGCAAGGCCACCACCATCGGGAACAGTCTTGTTGCGCTCAAAGTAACGGCAAGCGCGACCTCGAACAGCGTTCCGCCGGTGCCAAGAGCTGAAATCATGATCAGCTGCGCGGGTGCCGCCCAGACGAGGATGGTCGAAAGCGCGAGCCATACCGGCGGAAGGCCTACGTCATGAGCCAACGCGCCCAGGCCGATATAGGTGCCCATCAGCACGAGCGAGAAACCGACAAGAGAGCTGATTTCACGCCGCCGAAGTATGCGGCCGCTGAGGATGGAAACTTGGTGGAGGCGGACATGGAGGCCGACATGGAAGCCGGACTTGGAAGCGGACTTGGTCCGCAACCTCTCTCATGGCGCCCTCGCCTTCGCAACAGCCCGCGCCCGGCGCGTGTGCATACGGCGCCCGCGAAAATGCGAAGGCCGGGCGCGAGCCCGGCCTCGCAAACGTTTGTCGGAAAGCTAGACCTTCGCCAGCGGCACTGGGACCGAGCCGCGCTTGGAAGCTTGGGCCGCGGCGATGAGCGGCGCTTGCTTTCGGGCGAACCGCCGGCAACTTCTCCGGCTTTGGTGTGACCGGTCCTTCCGAGGAACTGGAAGCCGAGCTTATCCCGGCCCTCCTCGTCCTTGTCGACGACCACGCGCACATGCCCGCCGCGTCTTCAAGTGGCCAAACAGCACTTCGTCGGCGAGCGGCTTCTTGATGTGCTCCTGGATCACCCGCGCCATCGGCCGGGCGCCCATCAGTTCGTCGTAGCCGTTGGCGATCAGCCACCGGCTTGCCTCGTCCGACAGCTCGATCGTAACGTTGCGGTCGCCGAGTTGTGCCTCGAGCTGGAGCACGAATTTCTCGACCACCTTGGCGATAACCTCCTGCGAGAGGTGCGCGAAGGTGATGGTCGCGTCGAGCCGGTTGCGGAATTCCGGCGCGAACATGCTGGTTGATCGCCTCGACGTCGTCGCCCTCGCGCTTGGTGCGCGTAAAGCCGTAAGCCGCTTTGGCAAGGTCGGAGGCGCCCGCGTTCGTGGTCATGATCAGGATGACGTTGCGGAAATCGACCTGCTTGCCGTTGTGGTCGGTCAGCTTGCCGTGATCCATGATCTGCAGGAGCACGTTGAACAGATCCGGATGCGCCTTCTCGATCTCGTCGAGCAGCAGCACGCAATGCGGATGCTGGTCGACGCCGTCGGTCAGCAGGCCGCCCTGGTCGAAGCCGACATAGCCGGGCGGCGCGCCGATCAGGCGCGACACCGTGTGCCGCTCCATGTATTCCGACATGTCGAAGCGGATGAGCTCGACGCCGAGCGAGCGCGGCAAGTTGCTTTGCCACCTCGGTCTTGCCGACGCCGGTCGGGCCGGAGAACAGGTAGCAGCCGATCGGCTTTTCCGGCTCGCGCAAACCGGCGCGCGCGAGCTTGATCGAGGCCGACAGCGACTCGATCGCCTTGTCCTGGCCGTAGACCACGCGTCTTGAGCGTGTCTCTCGAGGTGCTGCAGCACCGCGGCGTCGTCCTTCGACACGGTCTTCGGCGGGATGCGCGCCATCGTCGGCGATGGTGGTCTCGATTTCCTTGAGGCCGATGGTCTTCTTGCGCCGGCTTTCCGGCAGCAGCATCTGCGCCGCGCCGGACTCGTCGATCACGTCGATCGCCTTGTCGGGCAGCTTGCGGTCGTGGATGTAGCGCGCAGACAGCTCGACCGCCGCCTTGATCGCCTCGTTGGTGTATTTGAGCTTGTGGATAGTCCTCGAAATACGGCTTCAGACCCTTCAGGATCTCGATCGCGTCCGGGATCGACGGCTCGTTGACATCGATCTTCTGGAATCGGCGCACCAGCGCGCGGTCCTTCTCGAAATACTGCCGGTATTCCTTGTAGGTGGTCGAACCGATGCAGCGGATCGTGCCTGACGCAAGCGCCGGCTTTGAGCAGATTCGACGCATCCATCGCGCCGCCGGAGGTTGCGCCAGCGCCGATCACGGTGTGGATCTCGTCGATGAACATGATCGCGCCGGGATAGGCCTCGATCTCCTTGATCACCTGCTTGAGGCGCTCTTCGAAATCGCCGCGATAGCGCGTGCCGGCGAGCAGCGTGCCCATGTCGAGCGCGAACACGGTCGCGCTCCTTGAGCACGTCCGGGCACTTCGCCGTGGACGATGCGGCGCGCCAGACCCTTCGGCGATCGCGGTCTTGCCGACGCCGGCGTCGCCGACGAACAGCGGATTGTTCTTCTGCCGCCGGCACAGCACCTGGATGGTGCGATTGATCTCGGCGTCGCGGCCGATCAGCGGGTCGATCTTGCCGTCGCTTGCGCCTTCTTGTTGAGATTGACGCAATAGGCCTCGAGCGCGTCGCCCTTCTTCTTGGGCTCGTCGCCGCGCCTTTGGTGTCGCTGTCCTCGTCGACGCCGCGCACGGGACGCGATTCCGACAGGCCCGGCCGCTTGGCGATGCCGTGGCTGATGTAGTTGACCGCGTCGTAGCGCGTCATGTCCTGCTCTTGCAGGAAATAAGCGGCGTGGCTCTCGCGCTCGGCGAAGATCGCGACCAGCACGTTGGCGCCGGTGACTTCTTCGCGCCCGGACGATTGCACGTGGATGACGGCGCGCTGGATCACGCGCTGGAATCCGGCGGTCGGCTTGCAGATCCTCGCGCGCCGTCGGTGACCAGATTTTCCAGCTCGGATTCAAGATAAGCAGTCAGACTGCGCCGCAGCTTCTCCAGATCGACATTGCAGGCGCGCATCACCGCCGCGGCGTCCTGATCGTCGATCAGGGCCAGCAGCAAATGCTCAAGCGTCGCATATTCGTGGTGCCGCTCGTTGGCAAGCGCCAGCGCACGGTGGAGCGATTGTTCGAGGCTGCGCGAAAAGTTGGCATCAGATGCTTTCTCAGTTCATTTGTATTGGACGCCCTCCCGGACTCACTTCTTTTCCATGACGCACTGCAAAGGATGCTGATGTTTGCGGGCAAAGTCCATGACCTGCGTCACCTTGGTCTCAGCCACCTCGTAGGTAAAGACGCCGCATTCGCCGATGCCGTGGTGATGCACATGCAACATGATCTGGTCGCGGCTTCGTGGTCCTTGTTGAAGAACCGCTCCAGCACATGCACAACGAATTCCATCGGCGTGTAGTCGTCGTTGAGAATGAGCACGCGGTACAGGTTTGGCCGCTTTGTCTGCGTCTTGGTCTTGGTGATAACTGCGGTGCTGGGACCGCCCTGCTCATTCCGGCGTTTACGATCGTCATCGGCCATGTGCGCATCAGCGCGAGGCAGCGCCATGCGTGTCGGACGGTTCTTGTTGAACAGGGGCGTCATAGTGAGGCCGAAACGGTAGATCGCCGGATGTTGCACCTTGGGCATCATAGAGACCCGGGCGCAGCTATTCCAAGTCGGCAATTCGCTTAAGCGTGCCCCGTTCCGGGACAACGAGCAAAACGTCCGGGATTTTGCGCCCTAAACGCAGATAACCATTGCTTAAGCGACCGCAACCCGTTTCCGGGCAAATTTGAAGCGAGTTTCCCCCAATTCGCCGCTGTAGTCTCACGCTTTTTCAAGGGGGTACCCCCATATGGAGGAACTTCTGATTGGTACGTCGTCGTTTCCACAACATTGGGTGAGCCGCATGTTAGCCCGTTTTCTGAAAAACGCCCGGGGCGGTGTAGCTCCCTCATGGCCGTCGTCGCTGTCCCTGTCATGGCCGCGGTTGGAATGGCCGTCGATTACTCGCGGGTCAATGCCGCCCGCACTGCGTTCCAGGTTTCCCTGGACGCGACCGCCTGATGCTTTCAAAGGATGCCGCAACAGAAACGAAGAGGCGCTCCAGACCGAAGCCACCAAGACGTTCAATTCACTTTTCAGCCGGTCTGAAGTCACCGACGTCAATGTTACCCCGCTTTACACCTCAGCCGGCGGATCGAAGTTGACGCTGAACGGCACCGCCGTGGCTCCATACGAATTTCCTCGGCGTTATCGGCATCGATCACGTCGATATCAAATCGGTGTCGGTTTCGAGCTGGGGCAACACGCGTCTGCGCGTAGCGCTGGTGCTCGACAACACCGGATCTATGGCGAGTGATGGCAAGATGGACGCACTCAAGACGGCGTCCCATAACCCTGCTGACCCAGCTCCAGCAGGCCGCGGGTCCATCCAGAAGATGTCTATGTGTCGATCGTCCCGTTCAGCAAGGATGTGAACTTCGGCTCTGCTAACTACGCTCAAAGCTGGCTGCGCTGGGACCTGTGGGAAGAAGGTCAACGGAAGCTGCAGCAGCTACAATGTATTCGAACCGAGACGAGCTGCCAGTCACACAGTAAAGGTTTGGACGCCTGCCGCCCATAACACCTGGAACGGTTGCGTCACCGACCGCGACCAGAACTTCGACACGACGAATGATGCCGCGGCCGCCGGCAGCACGCAGTATCCCACCGAACAATATTCGTCCTGCTCGGCCTCGCTGGTTGGACTGACCAACGACTGGACTGCCCTGAACGCGCCAAAATCGACACCATGACGCCGGTTGGCAACACGAACCAGGCGATCGGATTGCAGGGTGGGCTGGCAAACGTTGACGGCCGCACGCCTTCACTGTGCCGCCGGTCGATCCGGACTACAAATACCAGACGGTCATTATCCTGCTGACCGACGGTCTCAATACACAGGACCGCCGGTATACGAGCCAGTCCTCGATCAACACGCGGCAACAGAAGACCTGGTGATAACATCAAGGCCGCGGGCCTCACCGTTTACACGGTACAGGTCAGCACCGGTGGCGATGCGACCTCGACGCTGTTGCAGAACTGCGCCAGCGACCCGGGCAAATTCTTCTTGCTCACGTCGGCCGGGCAGATCGTCGCAACTTTCGGCCAGATTGGCACTTCGCTCTCCAAGCTCCGCCTGGCGATGTGAAGGCATAGCGCAGGCGTAACGGATGTCCCGACCAATTAGTCGGACATCCGGCGCCGCGGCAGCTTTCTGTTGCCGCTTTTCCAGCATCGCACCAACCGTGTGTAACGGACGCCTCATAAGAATGCTCGGCATTTGCGTGATCTGCAAAAACCGGCATTAACTATTGAGGTCGTTGAAAACGCGGCAACAAAGCCAAATCGACATCCCTCAGCGTTACCGGCACTTCTGACTCAGCCCCTCTTCGTATACCGGCCTTTTAGTACCGAGCCTTACTAAGGCAGCCGGGTTCAACCATCTCTTGGTGGGTCGTCATGAACGTCGTCTGGAAGAAGTTTTGCCGCACGCTGGCCGGGTTTCAGAACTGCTCGCGGCGGCAATGTCGCCATCATTTTGCCCTCGCCACTCTGCCTATTATCGGCTTCGTCGGAGCCGCGGTTGACTACAGCCGCGCCAATTCGGTGAAGGCGGCGATGCAGACGGCGCTCGATTCCACAGCACTGATGCTGTCGAAGGAAGCTGCTTTTGATACGGAAGATCAGTTGAAGACCAACGCGCTGAAATATTTCACCGCGCTGTTCACAAAAACGGAAGCCAAGGACATCCAGGTCACCGTGAGCTATACCACGGAGGGCGGATCCAAGATCGTGGTCGGCGCGACGGCACAACTGCCCGCGGACTTCACGAAAATTCTCGGCTTTGACAACTTCAACCTCATCGCTTCATCCACATCCAAGTGGGGCACAAAACCGGCTGCGCGTCGCGCTTGTGCTCGACAACACCGCAGGTCGATGGCTGACGACGGCAAGATGGCCGCGTTGAAGACAGCGACCCAAGGCCTGCTCACTCAGCTCCAGAGCGCTGTGAACACCCGGGCGACATCTATGTATCGATCGTTCCGTTCGTTAAGGACGTGAACGCCGGGGCCGCAAACAACAGCGCCGACTGGATCTACTGGGGCACGACGGGGGCTAATGCGCAAGACCCGACGGCCTCCGATAACACGTCCTGGGATGCGAACAACGGTCAGTGCAAAGGACACCAGCAACAACAATAGCAACCCAAACCTCGGAGCACGTGCGTTGCCAGGGCTGCACCTGCAGCCCCAATAACAGCTTCACATCGCAGAGCAGCTGCACGTCGCACGGCGCTTGCAGCGTCGGCGGAAATACCTCGCTGAACACGTGCAACCAAAACGGAACCTGCACCGTCAACGGCCAGACCACGCAGAGCGGCTGCACGTCTGCGGGAACGTGCAGCAACACGAACTCAACGACGCAAGAGTAACTGCAAGAACGCGGAACCTGCAATATTTCCGGCAAGACGTCACAAAGTAGCTGCCAAAGTGCCCATCACTGCTCGGTCGGCACTTGAGCACCCAATCTCAATGTACGAAGCCACAGCGGCAGCTGGGTGGCCGGTGTCTGGACGTCGACGCCCTTCACCTGACGGCCGGAGCTTGACGCCCGCCACGTTTACGCGCCAACACTTGGACGGCCTAGCCACGTGGTCGCCGGCTAACCACAGCACCTGGA
>ERZ1370068.2161-contig-1322_pt1 | contig 18896 bp, 21 predicted proteins | sample MGYA00561227_ERZ1370068 | MGnify/ENA primary metagenome ERZ1370068 (study PRJEB38410, sample SAMEA6850437) | metagenome | study: Metagenomic assessment of the ecological functions of the soil: analysis of the soil microbiota associated with the...
CCACGTAGATGGGGACGTCCTTCTGGAGCACGGTCGCCACCTTCACGGCCGGGGGCTGGGAGGCGGGGCCTCCTTCTTGGCGCAGCCGAGGAGCGCCGTCACGAGGGCGGCCAGGATCGGACCGCTTGCGGCCTTCATCTTCATTTCTCCCCTGACCTCGCCGGCTCCCTACCAATGCCCCGCCCGGAGGCCATCTCCGCCAGCCCGTGCTCCACCGCGTTCAGGCGCGTGCGCTCGTCGTTGGTCACGGCCGCGAAGTAGTCGTCGCCGTGGAAGACGCGGGCCCGGAGGCCGACCTCGGGCTTCAGCTCGTTCCTCCGGGGCGGATGGATAGGCCGCCGTCCGCCGGGGCTCGATCTCCACCCGCGCCCGGCCGTCTGCGGGTGGGGCCAGCTTCTCGACGATCGCCCGCAGGCGTTCCCAGATGCGCGCCGACTCCTCGATCCGATCGGCCCCCGGCGCCTTGTCCATGGGAACCTGCGCGTAGAGGTCGACGGTGAAGCCCACCTGGACCTTCTCGTTCCCCTTCATCTCGATCAGGGCCCCGATCTGGAAGCAAGCCCGATGCGCTCGGGCCCACGCCGCATCGTCAGATTCGTTGCTCATGACTGCACCCGACACGTCGTGAACCAAAATGGAGCATGAGCCTACTCGAAGCCCTGCGGTAGTAACAAGCACGGTAAGTTGCCGTTGCCGCAGCGCCGGGGCCCCCTCACGAGCCGGCCCCCGGCGGCGGCGAGCCCGCGGTACCGGCTCGCCATTCCGGCGACCACCGTCGCCACGGGCTGGTTGGCGACGACGGGCGAGCAGCGCTCCTCGAAGCCGGCGCGACGGAGCGTCTCGCACCTCCCCGCGCGCTTCGGCGAGGCGGGAAGGCGATCCCGCGCTCGCGCATGCCGTGGTGCAGCTCCTCGAGCAGCTCCGCGCCGGCGAGGTCGACGCCCGGGCTCGTGCCCAGGAAGAAGACCGCCAGCTTCACGCCCTCCCCGCGCGCGTTGCAGCAGCTCGAAGAAGCGGTCCCGCACGTGCTCGACGTTGAAGTAGAGGAGGGCGGCCTCGGCGCGGAAGACGAAGACGTCGCCGAGCCGCTCGTTCTCGGGTGCCTCACCGCGTCGGCGAAGTAGTCGGTGCCGGGGACGCGTCCCAGCTCCGTGGTGCGGGGTCGCGACGCGCGGCGCAGGAGCAGCAGGACGGAGATCACGGCCCCGATCAGCACGCCGCGGAGGAGCCCGGAGCCGAGGACGCCGAGGAGCGCGGCCGTCGGCCACGCCGAACTCGGCGCGGCTGAACCGCCAGAGCCGCCGCAGCTCGGAGAGCTTGAAGAGGCCGGTCACCGCCATCAGCACGATCGCGGCGAGCACGGGCTGCGGCAGGTCGCGCAGCAGGCCGGCGAGGAAGAGGCTGACCAGCAGCATGATGCCGGCCGCGAACAGTCCGGACACGGGCGTGCGGGCGCCGCCCCTTCGTTCACCAGCGACTGGGACATGCCGCCGCTCACCGGGAACCCGTGCCCCAGCCCGGAGGCGAGGTTGCTGCCGGCGAGGGCGAGGAGCTCCTGGTTGCTGTCGAGCCGATAGCCGTGCTTGCGGGCGAACGTCCGTCCGATGGCGGCCGTCTCCACCGCCGCCAGCAGGAAGCAGGCCATGGCCAGGGGCAGGAGTCGGTTCAGGTCGGAAAGATGAATGGGCGGCAGGCCGGGCACCGGCAGGCCCTGGGGGACGGTCGCCCAGGAGGGCCACGCCGCGCGCGTCGAGCCCGAACACCGCCGCGGCCGGCGATGCCGGCCACCACCACCAGCGAGCGCCACCGGGCGGTTCGGGAGCAGCCTCTTGCCCAGGAACAGCAGGCCGAGGGCCGCCGCGCCGAGGCCGAGGGAAGCGGGGTTCGTCTCGGAGAGGTGCGAGAAGAAGTGCCCCATCCGCTCCCAGAAGTCGCCGTGGGCGCCCTTGAACCCGAACAGCTTCGGGAGCTGCGTGCTGGCGAGGTGCAGGGCCACGCCGGTCTTGAAGCCGGTCATGACCGTCTCGGAGATGAAGCTCACGAGGCTTCCGGCGCCGAAGAGCCCAGGCCGCGAAGGCCAGCACGGCCACGATGAGGGCGGTGGCCGAGGCGAGCGCGGCGAAGCGCGCCCGCGTCGCCGCCGGCGAGATCCCCGAGCGACGTGCCCACGAGCAGCGAGATCGCGGAGGTGACCGTGACCGCGGTGTGCCGCGAGCTGCAGAAGAGCCAGAACACGAGGCCGGCGAAGAGGCAGGAGTACAGGCCGGCCTCGGGCGGCAGGCCCGCGAGCGAGGCGTCGCCGATGCCGGCGGGGAGCAGGTAAGCGGCGAGGACGACGCCCGCGATCGACGTCCCCGCGCAGCCAGCCCGTCTGGTACGCGCGGAGGAGCCGCGAGGCCGCGGCAGGTACTCGGTGGCCACGCTCACCCGCCGAGCCGGATCGCGATGGCGCTGAGGACGACGCCGATCCCGACCATGATCAGTCCCACGAGCATGGGGTGCCGGCCGGCGTGGCGTCCGGAGGCGGGTCCCGATCACGAACAACATGACGAGGCCGGTCGCGTCGGAGACGCGGGCGGCCCGGTAGAGGTCGCCGAAGAGCAGGAAGGGAAGGGCCACCGGAAGTGTCGAGAAGAACACGAGCAGCAGGACGGCCAGGCCGCCGCGCACGTCCGCGCCGGTGATGCCCGGCGCGTCGATCGATGCGAGCGGATCGCGCCCGTTCGGCCAGGCGCTGGAGGTCCTGGGGATCGAGCAGTCGATCCCACCCTCCGGGAGCTCTTCCTCGAGGATCCGCGGCGCGCGCGGCGGGGGCGGCCGCCTGCAGCGCGCGCAACCGGAAGTGGAACCGATTCTTCTCGATCGCGCGGGTGACGACGAACATGACCCCGTCGACCACTCCCCAGGCGAGGTTGCAGCCGAGGGCGCCGATCAAGCATCGTCCGGACGTCGGTCCGGCCCGCCGTCGCGACCTCGAAGGTGGTCGTGAACGTGAGGGCCATGATCAGGCCGAACAGGACCTCGCTCGAGCGGTCGACGGGATCGAGGATCTCGTCCGTCATCGCCCTCTAGTTTCGCGGCCGCTCGCCTAGCGGCGCCGCCCGCCCCCGCGGGGCCGCCGCCGCCGCGCGATCCACCGCCACCGCCGCTGGAGCGGTACGAGCTGCCACTGCTGCGCGCCGCTGCTGTAGCTCCGTAATCCCGGGTGCGCTGCGCGCCTTCCGCGCGGGCCGCGCGAGTCGCGATTGAGCTGGTCCATCGTGTAGCCGCTGTAGGCTGATGTCCCGGCCGTCCCGCGCGCGGTCGCGGGCTGCCGTCCCCGCCGTGCCGGCCTGGCCTGCCCGCTCGCCCGTCGGTGTCGGCCGGTCCACGCTCCCCCAGTTCCCGTTCTCGTACTTCTGCCAGCTCCCGCCCTGGTTGCGGTACACGTTGCCGTCGCGGCCGGCGTAGACGTCGCCGCTGCCGGTCCGCGCGCACTGCCGCCGGTGCCGCCCGGCCCGCGTGCGCGTGACGGCCGCGCCGCCGCCGCTCGCCTGGGTCGTCCGCGTGGTGGTCGCCCGTCGCGCGTTGTTCGTCACCCGCGACGGTGGACGCCCACTGGTCGCCGCGCTGCACCTGCGTGCTGCCCCAGCTGCCGTAGACGTTCGAGCCCTGGCGCGTCTGGCCGTAGGCGCCGGTGCGCGGGTTGTAGGCCTGGCCCGCGGCGCGCGAGCCGTAGGGTCCGTAGGCGGCGGCGCCGCGCGAGTAGGTCCCGGTGCGCGGGTTGTAGCGCGCGCCGACGCCGGCGCCGCCGTACGGGACCGTAGGCCACGGCGCCGCGACCGTACGCGCCCGTCCACGGGTTGTACGAGGCGCCGTAGCCGTAGGTCGGGTAGTGGCCGTAGTAGCACGGGTAGCCGCCGTAGAAGCCGCCGTAGTACGGCGGGTAGTACCAGCCGCTGCCCCAGACCGCGCAGCCCCACGCGACCATCACGCCCGTGTACATCGCCGCGGTCGCGAAGGTGGCCCATTCGTCGTCGTCGTCCTCGACGGTCACGTAGGTGACGTTGTGGGCGGGCGAGCTGATCGGGATCTCGTAGATCTCGCCCGGCACCTTGCTCGCCACCGTCCAGGGGCCGTTCGGGCTGCTGCCCATGAACCAGCACGCCCTCGTAGCACATGTAGTACATGTCGCCGACCTTGATGATGCTCTTGTCGGTGTTGACGGCGCGCTCGACCTTGGTCTTCTCGACCTTCTCGAACTTCGGGTCGCCCTGGTACTGCGACCTCGGGCGCCTTCACCTCCTTCTTGTTCACGCGGGCGGTCTGGGGGATCTGCGCGAGCAGCACCGCCTCCGCCGCCTGCTGCGTGCCGGGCACCGACGCCAGCACCCGCGAGCGCGGATGCTCGAGCGGGATCTTCTGGAAGTCGGCGGGCAGCTTGGGCGTGGCGAAGGTCCAGGGCCCGTCGAAGTCGGGCGCCGATGAACCAGCGCCCCGCCACCAGGTAGTAGACGTCGCCCTTCGGCCCCATCCGGAACACGTCGCTCTCGGTGTTGCTGACCCAGAGCAGGACGTGCCCGGCCAGCGGCTCGTACTTCGGCTCGCCGGTCGAGCAGGATCATCTCGGCCGGCGTCGGTGCTGACGAAGACCTGCGGCAGCTTGTCCGGCGTCGAGCTTCTTGCCGGGCAGCGCGGCGCTTGACGTCCTTCCAGTTGTCGTCGGCCGGGAGCTTCGCGAAGCTCGTCGGGCAGCTTGCCCGCCGCGGTCCACGGGCCCTTCAGGTCCGCGGCCTGGAGCCAGCTCTGCTCGTTGCGCAGGTAGAAGACCTTCGTCGGGTCGTGCTGGAAGAGGTCCCAGTTGGTGTTGACGGCGAACTTCAGGTCGTTCTCCTTGATCGGGCTCCAGATCGGGTCGCCGTCGATGTTCACGAGCATCGCCGGCTTCTTGCTGAAGAAGATCGTCGGCGGGTCCGCCTTCACGCCCTCGACGTTCTTCGGGATGATCTGGCTGCGGTCGACGCTGGCCAGCACGCGGTCGAGGCCGATCACGCGGTCCTCGTCGGGGATCGCCTTGTCGATCTCGGCCACCACCTCGCGCGTCTGCTCCTTGGGCAGCGTCGGGAAGTTGGACTCCGTGATCTTGAAGTCGCTGAAGTTGACGAGCCGCTCCGACGACGGCCACCTTCGTGTCGGCCTCGATCTTCACGCTGCCCAGGGCCGGCTTCGTCGCGCCCTTCGCCGCGTACGACACGGCCGCGTAGGCGACCACGTGCCGCTGGTCGTCCCAGCTCGCCACCTGGGGCTGGTACACGACGATCTTTCCGCCGCTCGGCGTCGAGTAGGCGCGCGGCCAGCCGCCGTCGGGCCGGCGTCGCGGCCGCGACGCTGGCGCGGCCAGTCGCGCGGCGGCGGCGGCGGGTTTGGCGGCGGCCGCCGGGGGAGGACTCGAGGCCGGCGCCGGCGTCTGCGCATGGACGAGCGGGAGGGTGGGCGAGACGGCGACGGAAAGGGCGGCTACGAGCGCGACCGCAGCCCGGCCCGCCACGAATGGTCTTCTCATACTGGCCTCCCTCAGAAACTCCAGCCGAGGGCGAACGTGATTCCGTAGTCGTTGCGGGGCGCGCCTTCCGTGGCGGGCCGGCTGTCGTAGCTCTCGTAGCCCCTGAGCGTAGCGTAGAAGTCCTGACCAGCTCGCGCTTCAGCTGGCCCTGAACGTCCAGGCGGTAGCGCCCGCCGTGGTTGAGGCTGGCGAACCCGGCGGCGGCCACGGACACGTCCACCTTCGGAAAGTCGTAGAGAACCGGTCGTAGGCGAGCGTGGCCGTGGCCTCGACGTTCGTCGTCGTCTCTCCCTCGAAGCGGCCTCTCCCGGTTCACGCTCGAGCCCGAGCCCGGCGAGGAGCTTGTCCTGCGGGCCCTGCGACCAGGTAGCGGCCGCCGCCCGCCGCCCCGAGCCGCGCAGGTCGAACCCAGCTCCCGGTTCTGCTCGACCTGGCCCCGGACGAGGGCCAGCCACCGCTTCGGGAAGCGGTGGGCATAGGTCAACGGACAGGGTGCTGCGCCGCGTGTCCTCGACGTCCGTCTGCGAGGTGACCGTCGAGGTGGCGTCCGCGGAGACCTCGTATCCCGGGCGCTCCACGCCCAGGTTGCCGGCGAGATCGAGCTTGAACAGCGCGCTCGCGCTGGTGTAGCTCGCCCCCACGTCCAGGAGCCGTCCAGCCGCTTCCAGCGGCTCTTTCTCAGGCGGCGCATGCGGATGAGTGGTCCAAAGCTCCACCGTGTCCGTGCGGCCGGCCCAGACGATGAGCATCCGGCCCGCGACCGGGCCGGGGACGAGCGCCCATGTAGCGGCCCCCGTGCAGGTCGTCCACGTCGAACGGGGCGGCGGCGGCGACGCTCGCGACCTTTGTCCCACTCGACCTCCACCGTCCCCAGGTCGTCCGTCTTCAGCCGCAGGTGGCCCCGCTCGAGCTTGCTGGACCTCGCCGGTCAGGCGGTCGCCGTTGCGGAGCACGACCACGTCGGTCTTCGCGGCAAGGGCGGGGCGAGGCGGCGACGAGGCTCAGCGCCACCGCGGCCAGCGAGCGGGCGACCCCGGTCATGCACACCCTCACCTCTCACCTGGTGAGCAGCACGATCGACCGGCCCCCAGGCGGTGAGCAGGATGTTGCCGATCGCGTAGGGCACGGTATAGCCCAGCACGGGCAGCTTGCTGCCCGCCTCGTCCTGGATGGCGCGCAGGGCGGCGGTGACGGTGCCGGCCCCGCGCACGCCCCGAGCAGGATGACGGGGTTCATCTTCAGGACGTAGTGGCCGAAGAGGAGCGCGGTCACGTGCGGGAGCGAGCGCCACCACGAAGCCCACGAGCAGCAGGCTGGGGCCGGTCGAGCGCAGCCCGGCCACGAAGCTCGGGCCCCGCGCCCAGGCCCACGACGCCGATGAAGACGGCGAGGCCCACGGTGTCGAAGACCCAGAGCGCGGGCTCGGGGATGCGGCCGAACGTCGGGCGCACCGAGCGCAGCCAGCCGAAGACGAGCCCCATGATCAGCGCGCCCCCGCTGGCGGTGAGGCTCAGGGCAGGTCGCCGACCTGACGGTGAGCGCGCCCAAGAGGCCGCCGATGAGGATGCCCAGGCCCACGAACACGACGTCGGTCTCGCTCGAGGGCCGCTCCACGTATCCGAGGGCGCGTGCCCGCCCGCTCGACGTCGGTGACCGGCGCCGGCGAGGCGGAGCAGGTCCCCGCGGTTCAGGACGCGTGTCCGCCGCGAAGGGGATCTCCTCGCCGCCGCGCACGAGCTTCAGCAGGACCACGCCTCGCCCGTGCTCCTCCGCGACCTCGGCGAGGGTCCGGTCCGCGACCTCCTTCTTCGTGACGACCACGTCCAGGGCGGCCATCGGGAAAGTCGAGGAGCTCCCGGTCCTCCACCTCCTCGCCGAAGCGGCGAGCCTTCGGCGAGGAGCACGTGCCGCCGCGCGCCGACGACCACGACGTCGCCCGAGCGCAGGACGGTGCTCGGGAGCGGCGTCGACGCGCGTCGATCCGCGCCGGATCCGCTGCACGAAGACGCGCGTCGGGGGCGAAGGAGCGCCTCGACCTCCGCCACCGTGCGCCCGGCCAGCGCGCTCGGTGATCGCGATAGGCCCGCACGTCCCACTCGCGGTAGGCCGAGCCGCGGTCCGCGATCTCGTGCTTCGAGCCCTCGGCCGCCCGTCCTCGAGCTTTCGGCTCTCCGCCTTGAGGTCGATCGCGCAGCAGGCGGGGCGCGAGGCTCGAGAGGAACCAGACGACGAAGCCGGTGCCCACGAGGTAGCTGACCGCGTAGGCCACCGGGATGTTGTTCAGGAGCCGTGCCTTCTCCGCTTCCGGGAGGTCGAGCCGCGGAGATCGTGTTGCCCGGCGGTGCCGATCACGGTGGACTCGGTGAAGGCGCCGGCCATGAGGCCGGCCGCGGTGCCGCAGGTCGTAGCCCATGACGCTTCGCCGCCGCCACCGTCGTGACGAGGCTCGTCACGCACAGGACGACGGTCAGCATCACCTGGGAGCAGCGCGTTCTTCTTCAGGCCGCGGAAGAACTGGGGCCCGACCTTGTAGCCGGTGGCGAAGAGGAACAGGTCGAAGAACACGACCTTCACGATGGGGTCCACCTCGACGCCGAGCTGGCCCGACGAGCACGCCGGCCAGGCAGCGTGCCCACGACGTTGCCGAGGCTGAAGGTGCCGAACCGGATCCGCCCGATCACGAAGCCGATGGCGAGGGTCAGGAAGATCGCGAGCTCGGGGTTCTCGCGGATCGACGTGACGAACCAGTGCATCGCCGGCGGCTACTTCTTCTTCTCCGATCCCGGCGGGAAGTTCTTGAACAGCTTGTCCGAGGCCTTGGCGAGCTTCTTGATGTTCTTCTCAGGCTTGTCCGAGAGCTCGTCCGTGGGCGGTGCCCCGGAACATGAGGGCCTTGGTCTTCGCGTCGAAGATGTCCACGACCAGGGTGCCCACGAGGTACTCCGGACGTGGTGGTGGTGGCGGTGCCCATGCCCATGCCCATGCCAGCCGCGCCAGCCGTAGCCGCCGTAGCCGCCGCCGGAGTAGAAGGTGTTGAGCGTCTGCTGCTTCTCGGTCGCGCCCGTGGAGCACCACGATGCGCGTCGGCCTTCTCGGCCGTCGGCCGACTGTCCAGCCCTTCTCGGTGAGCGCGCTGCTGCGATCTCGTCCGAGACCCGCTTCTCGCTGATCTGGTTGTTCCAGCTCGTGCCGATCTTGACCGCGAAGGTCTTGATCGCGGCGAAGTTGGCGTCCTTGTCGAAGTCCGTCTTGACGTCCTGTGCGAACGCCGCCGCGCTGGTGAGGCTCAGCGACGGCGGCAATGGCGAGAGCTACGCATGTTTCATGCTCTCCTTTGAATTCCTTCGGTATTCGATTCCCGGCGGTCGAGACCCGCCCACGTCGACGCAGACGATACACCGCTTCCGCGGCGATGCCCGCCGGCCCCCGCCTCATTTCGCGTCCATCGGCGGAAGGACCACCATGTACCCCTGGAACGTCCGGGGCGGCCGGCCCCGTAGCCGACGAGGATGCGCCCGTCGGCGGACACGTCGTTGACGAACCCCGTGTTGTACCAGCCCTCGACGAACGCGTCGGGCAACGCCGTGGCCGCGCAGGTGAGTCGCGCAGGGGGACGGGCTCTGCCGTCGAACCAGACCACCGACTCCGGCGTCGAGGCCGAAGGACATGCGCGCCGCCGATGACGCGTCCGTCGTCGCTGGTGCGCTGCATGAGAACCTGGTACGGGAACGTCGGCGACCCAGCGCGGCGGGCACGATGGTCGAAGCACTGTGACGCCCGCGCTCGCCGTCCAGCGTCCAGGCCGGTGGGCGGTGGCCGGTGAAGCCAGGGGGTCGCAGTTCGTGCCCACGATCAGGGAGCCGTCGCGGCTGGCGGCGTAGCGCCTCCGCCCACGACCGACCGGAGGCGCCCGCGGATCGGTCCTCCTTCCCGTCCACCCACTTCGGCGCCCTGGCGGAAGCCGTCGCGAGGCCTCGTCGCAGCCCACGACCACGACGGCCGTCCGCCGGACACACCCGGTCGGCGCGGCTGGGCCTCCGCGCCGATGGACGGCCGAGGTCCACCATCCCCGTCGGCCTCCTCCCAGCGGAAGGCGCGCGGCCGCGGCTGCAGCCGTCCCAGGCCGAGGCCGACGACGACGGTCCCGTCGCCGTTCGGCGCCGGAAGGCGCCGCTGAGCAGCCGGTCGCAGGGCTGGGCGCCCGGGACGGACCGATCCGAGCAGCCGCCAGCTCGGTGCCGCCCTGTCCAGATGGCGGCGTTCTCGAAGCGGCCGGAGTCCAGCGCGCGGCCCACGATGGCCTTGCCGTCGCGGCTCACCGCGACACGTGCTCTGGGTGCCGCCGATGTCGGTGCACGCCGGAGGTCGGCATCCAGTGGAACGCGCCACCGCCAAGAGAAGCGTGCCGGCGACCACGGAAGCCGCTGGCGCCCGACGGCGTAGGGCCAGCGAGCCTCCGGACGGAGGCTGGATCAGCAGCGCGGCGTGCCCGCGGGCGCTCGCCGCCTCGCGCCGCCGAGCCAGGCCACCGCGCGCGAGCGGCCGGCCACGCGCGCCGGACGACAGCGAGCCGGCAGCGACCCTGGTGCGCATCAGAATCGGAACACCACTCCCCCGGACAGCTCGAACTGGTGCAGCCAGCCCTGGCAGAAGCCGAACGGGTCGCAGAAGTCGGACGAGCGTGTCGTTCAAGTGCGTCGGCGTGTAGCGGGCCTGCAGCCTGCGCGCCCACTCTCTTCGCCGGCCGCCACTTGAGGCCGGCGCCGGCGCCGAAGCGACAGCTTCGTCTCGCCAGCGAGGTCGGTCGCGCTGAAGAAGGCCGCGCCCGCGCCGGCCGTGAAGAACGGCCGGAGCCGCGACTGCTCGCCGCCGAGCTGGTAGACGAAGCTCCCCTGCACCTGGTCGATCGTGACGTCGAACAGCTCGGCGCTGCCCTGCGCCGTTCCGATCTTCAGCTCGCTTCCCTGGCGGGTCCAGGAGGCCTCGACGCCGAAGCGCGGCGAGAAGAAGTAGCCCGCGCTCGCCCCAGGTGAAGCTGCCCGCGAGCTGAAGGTCCTGGATTCCCAGCGCCTTCTGCTCGATCCCGCCCGCGGTCGTGTAGCCGGCCGACCACGGCCGGCCTCGAACCCCTGGGAGAACGCGGGCGCGGCCACGAGGAAGGTGAGGAGCGTCAGCAGGCGCTTCATCACTTGCCGCCTCCGGGAGGATCACGATGTAGCCCTTGAAGTCGCGTCGGACCGGCTCCCGAGCCCACCAGCACGCGGCCGTCTGCGCGAGATGTCCTCGATGGTGCCGGTGTTCACCCAGCCCTCGAAGGCATTGGGCACGCCGTGCTCGCGCAGGTACTGCCTTCAAGTAGAAGGGCTGCTTGTCCAGCCAGAGGACGGCCTCGCTTTCGAGGCCGAAGGCATGGCCGCCGCCGATGACACGGCCGTCGTCGCTCGTCGCCTGGGCGCGGCCGAGGAAGCTCGCCCTCGATCGCGAGGCCTCGAGCCTCGGGACGGGCAGGCACTGCACGCCGTCTCGCTGGCGTCCATACCCACCCGCTCTGATCCCGGGGTCGCCCGGACGGCACACCTGGCCCACGACGATCGACCCGTCGTGGTTCGTGTCGAACGCCTGGCCGACCAGGCCGAGCGGGCCCGTGAACAGCGTCTGCTGGTCCACCCACCCAGCGAGCGCCCTGCCAGAAGCCGGTGGTCAGCTCCTGGAAGCCCACCACGACCTTCCCGTCGCCCGAAACCGCGTCCGCCCGGCTGGACCTGCCGGCAACGGTGCTGCCCAGGTTCACCATGCCCGTCGACTCTTCCCAGCGGAAGGCGCGGGCGATGTCGCAGCGCGTCCCACGCCAGGCCCACCACGACCTTCGCCGTCGCGCGCTCGTCTGGATCGCGGTGCTGAGAGTCGGCGTCGCACGGCCGGGCATTGGGGACGATCGATCCCAGCAGCCGCCACTCCGTGCCGCCCTGCCAGATGCGCGGCCTGCTGCCGCTTGTCGGCATCGAGGACTTCGCCCACGATCGTGTTGCCGTCGCGGCTCGTGGACAGCGCCTGCCGTCCGCCCATGAGGCACGATTCCGCTCGTGGGCAGCCAGTAGAACCCGCCGCCCTGGCCCAGGCCGCCGACGACGGTCATATCGCTCGAGACGCCGGACGGGCAACACCTGGTTCGGCAGCTCGATCAGCAACGCCTTGTCCGCCGCGCTCGCGGCCGGCGACGCCGCCGCCAGCGCGGCCATCGCCATCACCACGACGAGCTTCAGGCTCCCTTCCTTCATCGCGTCACCAGCATCAGCCACGGCGTTCCCACCACGAGGTAGATCGCGAGGTTGAAGGCCGTGGTCAGGGCGCCCAGCCGGTACAGCTCGCCCTGCGAGAGGTAGCCGCTGCCCGCGAACAGCAGGTTCGCGCTCGAGCCCTGGGGCGTGATGGCCGAGAAGAAGTTGGTGGCGAACAGCAGCAGGAACGCGAGCGGCGCCAGCGGGCACGCCCAGCTTGACGCCGACGTCGAGGAACACGCCGAAGAGGGCGAGCAGGTGCGCGGTCTGGCTCACGAACAGGTAGTGCAGCAGCACGTAGGCCACGACCAGCGCGATGCCGGCCACGAGCCGGCGACAGGCCTCGCGAGCGCGCCCGCCAGCCGCTCGCCCAGGTAGCCCATGAAGCCGAGCTCGTTGAGCTGGCCGCTCAGCGTGAAGAGCACCGCGAACCAGATGAAGGTGGCGAGGACGTCGCCCTCCTTCGCGATGTCCGCCGAGCGTCAGGACGTCCGGTGGCCAGCAGCGTGCCCAGGCCGAGGAAGGCGATCGCCGTCGAGTCGAGCTCGAGCGTCGCCGCGGCTCCCACAGCAGCGACCATCCCCACGAAGGTGGCGGCGACGATCTTCTCGTGCGCGGCGCAGCGGCCCCATGGCCGCGAGGGCCTGGCGGGCGGCGCGGGGGCCTCCGGCGTGGCCGTGACCTCGGGCGAGAACGACCTTGTAGAGCACGAGCGGCAGCAGCGCCATGGCGGCGAGCGTCGGCACCGAGGACGCGATCGAGCCAGGAGCCGAAGCCGATGTCGAGGCCGTGAGTCCGCGCGATCTCGGCTCCCAGCGGGTTCGCGGCCATGGCCGTGAACCACAGCGCCGGACGAGACGCGTGAGGCTCGCCATGCCGCAGAACATGAGGAAGCGCGCCGAGCCGCTGCCGTCCCTCGACGCCGGGCCTCGCCCCGCCGCTTCGGCCACCGAGAGCACCAGCGGATACAGGACGCCGGAGCGGGCGGTGTTGCTGGGGAACGCGGGCGCGATCACGCCGTCGACCAGGAACACGCTGTAGCCCAGCCCGAGCGTGGACCGGCCGAAGACGCTCACCACGATGTGGCCGAGGCGCTCGCCCAGGCCGCACTTCACCACCGCCCGTGCCACCAGGAACGCCACGACGATGAGCAGGATGGTGCCGTTCGCGAAGCCCGAGTAGGCATCCGCCGGCGGACGAGCGTGCCCGACGAGCACCGCCGCGGCCAGCGCGAGGACCGAGGACGGTCGAGGATGGGAAGCGCGCCGATCACCACCGAGGCGATCGCGGCCACGAACAGCGCGAACAGGTGCCAGGCCGTGGGACCACCAGGCCCTCGGGCACCGGGGAGAACCAGCAGGCCCAGCGACGAGGGCGAGCGCTGCGCGCCGCAGGTGACGATGCTCGCCTCCGGTCGGCGGCCGCCCGCGGTCATCGTGGGAGCGCTCCGCTCGGCTCACCCGCCCCGTGAGACCGACTGCGCGGCCCTGGATGCCGTCAGCCCGGCGTCTTCGGCGGCGAACGACGTATTGCCAGGTGAAGGAATACTGCGCCCGCGAGCCCGGCGTAGCGGCCCGGTGCCGCCGGTGATCGGTGCCGGTGACCTTCTTCCCGGCCTGCGAGCGGCTCCCCGCTCAGCCGGCTGAAGAGACGGTCCCCTGCGCTCGTCGGTCCAGACGCAGCGGCCCACGCTCAGTGCCCCTGGCCGTCGTCGAAGCCGATGGCCTCGCCCCGGAAGCCGCGGCCCAGCCCTTCACCGCTCGTGAGGACGACCGCCCCCGACAGCTCCACGACCGCGGCCGCGCCCCGCCTTCGATCGCGAGGGTCTGGCGGCGGCCCGACGCCGACCACGCGCCCGTGAACGTTCCCCGGCGTCGGCGGGTCCCGGCCTGCCGCCCCCGCCGCGACGCGACGGCGAAGACCAGACCAGGCCCTCCCGCGCGCATCGCGGCGCGGCCGCTCATGCCAGCCTCCTCCTCCGCGCGATCGCCGCCGGCCCTACCGCGGCCGGGACGCCAGCGGGTTCTCCCGAGCGCGTTCGAGATGTCGGCGATCGCCTTCTGCGCCTGCACGCTGTTGCCGGCGTCGTCGAGCGGCGGCGAGATCGACCGCGATGCCGAACTTGCCCGGCGAGACGGCGATGAGGCCGCCGCCGACGCCGCTCTTGCCCGGGCAGGCCGGTGTGGTAGAGCCACTTGCCCGAGTCGTCGTAGAGGCCCGCGGTCGCCATCACCGCCAGCACGTCGGGCGACGTTGGCGGCCTTCATGACCTGCTTGCCGGTCACCGGGTTCTTGCCGCCGTTGGCGAGCGTCGCCGCCATCGTCGCGAGGTCCTTCGCGTTGACGCTCACCGAGCACTGCTCGGTGTAGACGTCGGTCGCCTGCAGCGGGTTCGCCTTGATGAACCCGTAGGCGTACATCAGGTAGCCGATGCGCCTGGTTGCGCTGGTTGGTGTCGGCCTCCGACTTGAAGACCTCCTGGTTGACGCCGAGAGCGGCCGCCCGGCGAAGTCGGAGTAGAAGCCGAGGATGGTCTTCCAGACCTCGTCGCGGCTCGCGCCCTTGACCATGCTGGTGGCGGTGATCGCGCCCGGGTTCACGAGCGGGTTGATCTCCGGCCCGCCCAGGGCCTTCTGGGCGAACTCGACCGCGACGATCGAGTTGAAGCGCATGCCGGTGGCGTCCACGCCGATCGTCTTCTCGATCGCGTCCGGTCCCTGACTCCTCGATGACCTTCGGCCATCGTGAAGACCTTGGAGATCGACTGGATCGAGACCTCGGACTTGACGTCGCCCGCGGTGTACGACCTTGCCGTCCGTGGTCACGAGCGCGATGCCGTAGATGTTCGAGTCGACCTTGGCCAGGGCCGGGATGTAGTCGGCGTTCTTGCCTTCCTTGAGGTCCTTGTACTTGGCGTAGGCCGCGTCGAGCGCGGCCTGGATCTCGGCCGGCGTCTGCGCCCGGCGCCGGGCGCCGCCAGCAGGCCGAGCACGGCCAGGGCCGCGAGCGAGCCGCCGCCGCCCGTCGCGCCGAACGTCTTCACGAGCACTCATCACTTGCCTCCCAGAGAGAGCTTGAAGTTGTACTTGGCCGAGAACTGGATCGCGGAAGTCGTCCGACGTGAAGCCGTCGCTGAAGTTCTCGCGCTTGCCCCACTGGACCTCCGGCCCCAGGAACACGCTCGGCGTCGGGTAGTACAGGATGTTGGCGAGCGCGTACTGGCCCTTCTTGAAGCGCGTCGGCCGTCTGCCCGTCGCGTGTTGTCGATGTCCAGCATCGAGTAGCCGACGCGTGCTCGTCCACTTCGTCGTTCCAGTTGAGGTCGATGAAGGCCGACGATGCCGAGCAGCGGCAGCGCCTTGCCCACGACGGGCGTGCGCGGGTTCGCCGGGTTCCTCTCGATCCCGACGTCCACCGGGGCGTCGTTCATGTAGTTCTGGATGCCCGTCGCCGAAGACCACGGAGGCCCGGACCACGTGTCTTCGCCGAGCTTGAGGTTCGTGCTGAGGTTGATGCCCCAGCCGGTGGCGTCGCCCGTCAGGTCGAACTGGTCGCCGTTCAGGTCGTCCCACTTCATCTGGCGAAGGATGCCCGCGACCTGGACGTGGCCCCAGTCGCCGGCCTTGCGAAGTGCGCCGAGAGGTCGGGCAGCGGGAAGCGGCCCTTCACGTCCTGCAGCTCGATGCGGCCGGCGTAAGTCGCCCTGGTCGGCGCTGGCGCCCGGGCCGCTCGAGGGCGACCATGAAGCTGCGAGTCGCCCTTCTGCCACGGCGTCCAGCGGAGCTGCACGTTGCGGAAGAACACCATCCCGTTGGGGCCCCAGTACTCGATCGAGTTCGGGAAGACGTCGATGTCCATGAACGGGCTCCAGGTCTGGCCCGCGCCGAACTGCCCGAGCTCGCCCCAGGCGTGGCGCAGCCGGAACGTGGTCTGGCCCGCGTCGACGCCGGTGCCGAACAGCTCGAACTCGAAGATGGTCTTGATCTCGCCGACGTCGGTGGGGATGAAGCCCTTCACGCCCAGGCGGCTCTGGCGGACGCCGGCGAAGAAGTGGCCGTCCTCGCCGAACTGGTTCTCGAACGCCGGCAGCTTGGTCGGCCGCACCACGTCGAACCAGTTCGGGTCGTTCTGCTTGGACTGGTAGCCCATGTCGAGCATGGCGAAGCCGTAGATGTCGAGGCGCGGCTTGTCTTCGCCGGCTGGGCCGGGCTGTGTCGCTGGCGGCCGCGGCGGGCTGGGCGTCGGCTCGGCCGGCCGGCGATCCGCCGGCGGCCTCCGCCACGCGAGCCGGTGGCCGCATCAGCAGCGACCGCCCGCGGCCGCCAGCGGCGACGCGATCGGCCCGCATAGTAGTCGTCCTCACGGTTTCCTCCTCGTCCACGGTCTCAGTGGATTACTGCCTTCTCCCAGGCCCGGACCTCGCGTCCGCGCCGCGTCGAACAGCCGCTCGTAGTTCCCCTTGCGCAGCTTCTCGCTCGCCTCCGGCGTGAGCTTCGCGAAGAGCGGCGCGTACATGTCGTAGACCTTCAGGTACTTCGCCTGCTCGGTCGGCGCGACCTCGTCGGTGCCGAACAGGAAGCGGTCGGGTGCCGGTTGATCAGGTCGGCCGCCGCCTGCGTCGTCTCCGGCGTCGCCACCAGGTACTTCGCGACCTCGTCCCACGAGATGTCGATGGAGACGTGGGCGAGCTCGGGATCGTCGAGCGCGCGCTCGAGCGATCCCGACGCTGGTCCTTCAGCGGGTGGACGATGCGCCCGAGCCCGCAGTGGGCCCAGATGATCGTGGTCTTCGGATGCCGCTGCAGGAGCAGCGCCGAGCTGCGCCGCCGGGTAGGGATCCTGCCCCGGCTTCGGGAACGGCATGTCGACGTCGTTGTGCAGCAGCACGACGAGCCCGACCTCGCCCGCGAAGTCGAGGATGCGGTCGAGCGCGGGGTTCGTGAGGCTCGCCGTCTCGCCCGCGATCTTGGCGGACACGAACTCCTTGTGGATCGTGAACTCGCCGATGCCCGAGAAGACGCCGGGGAACGTCTGCAGCACGCGCTTGATGTGGTCGGCGGCGTACATGTCGGCGGGGTTGAAGCCCGTGATCATCGGGTCGAAGCGCGCCTGCTCCGCGCGGCGTCGAGCGAGCGGTACGCCATCGCGATGAAGGCGTCGGTGAACGAGTAGTAGTAGAGCGGCGCGTCCGTCTGCAGGTAGTAGGTCGGGGCGAAGTCGCCCGGTGTTCCCGTAGGACCACGTCTGCTGCAGCGGGATGCCGAAGAGGGCGACGCGGCCCACCTTGGTCGCCCATGATCTTCAGGAACTCGTGGATGTCCGTGCCCTGCTGGACGTAGTTCGTGAGGTGGAAGTGCGAGTCGTTCACCACGTGGCGGACGCGCTCGGCGTCTGCGCGGCAGCAGGGCCGGCATCCCGAAGGCATGGCAGCGCGAGCGCGGCGGCCATCGAGGATCGGCCGTCACGTGGCCGCTCATGTCGTCGCGCCCTGCCTCAGAAGTTCATCTCGAAGTTCGCGTGGAAGACGTCGCCGTTGCCGCCCACGGGATAGGGAACGGCCGTGTATCCCACCGGGCACTTGTTCAGGTGAGATCCACTCCGCGTTGCACGCGGAGCCCGCGCTCCTTGACGAAGTACCAGTTCGCGCCGGCGCGCAGCTCCGACGCGTCGCCGTAGCGGTCCCGTGGATCGCCGAGCCGCTCAGGTACGACCTGGAGCGACTTCTGGAACGACCATCGCCGAGGACTGCACCTGGAACCCGTGGTCGTCGATGTCGGCGATCCCGCCGGTGTTGCGTGCCCGGCGAAGTTCGCTCAGCCAGCGCCAGTAGTACTCCGCCTCCAGCGAGAGGCCCTTGTACTTGACCCCGGCGTCGACGCTCGACCATGTCGTACGTCACCTTGTTCGACCGTGATGCCCGGGCCGAAGAGGTCGGGCGTGAAGATGACGCTGCCGTCGGTGAGCCGGATCTGGCTGTTCTCGATGCCGTTGCGTGCCCGGCTGGCTCTGCTTGTCCTCGCGTGCTGTGCGTGTAGTGGCCGGCCGAGGCGCGTGGCGACCTTCTCGTGGTAGTCGAAGTCGCCGAACGTCCCGTAGAGGCCGAACTCGCCCGTGCGTGGGCAGCCACTGCAGCATGAAGGCCGTGGTGTTGAGGTCGTTGTCGAGCTGCGACGCGCTCACGCCGAGCGTGCTCAGGTTGTTGCCGAGCATCGCCATGTACTTGAACTTCGTGGCGAGCTCGCCCTTGAGCCAGAAGCCGGTGGTGTAGGAGCCGCGGAAGAACTCGTCCGAGGTCAGCCGGTCGTCGACGCCGAGCCAGTAGGGGAACTGGCCCTCGGTGCTGCGCACGCTCGGAAGGCTCGTGATCCCGCCGCCCAGCGTCACGATGCCGGTTGAAGACGTAGCTGATGTTGCCGGCTCCCACGACCTGGGCCGGATCGCCCTGCGACGGGTTCGACGACCAGACGTAGAGGTAGTAGCGGAACTTCGGCGTCAGGAACCAGCCGGAGAACGGCAGGAAGAACTTGTTGAGCTGGATGTCCTGGCGCTGCTGGACGCTCTGGGTGTTGCCGAAGGAGTCGGTGTAGCGTCGGGTCGAGCCCCTTCTGGTTCAGGTAGCGCACGTAGGTCATGAGCCGCATGTAGATCTGGCCCTTGTCGCCGTCGACCAGCAGGAACCCCGACGTTGGGGATGTACTCGAGAGGCTTCTGCTTCGTCTGCCTTCGCTTCGCGGCGCGCGCCGGCTCCATGCGCGCGACGAGGAACTGGCCGCTGCAGCCGTCCGACACCCAGACGCCCTGGTCGTCGTAGCCCCACGTCTTGCCGAGCAGGCAGTGGCGCTGCCCCGCTGGACGGCGCCAGAGCCACGCCTTTCGACGTGTCGGCGGGGCAGCTGCCGCTCGCCCGGCTTCTGACGGAGCAGGTCACGGTCACGGCTTTCGATCCACGACGGCCTGTTCCCGTTCGCGCCCGCGGGCGCGGCGCCGACGGCCCCCAGGCCACGACGCACGCGCGCCCTCAGCAGACCCGTCCACGTCGTGCTTCCACAGCAATACGTAACTGGAACGGAAGCACAT
>ERZ1370068.1517-contig-11415_pt1 | contig 18895 bp, 25 predicted proteins | sample MGYA00561227_ERZ1370068 | MGnify/ENA primary metagenome ERZ1370068 (study PRJEB38410, sample SAMEA6850437) | metagenome | study: Metagenomic assessment of the ecological functions of the soil: analysis of the soil microbiota associated with the...
AATTGGCCCGCGCTTCGTTCGGCGGTTACGTATTGCTCCCTCGTTGCGGACCAGGTACTCGAGCAGCTGAAATTCGGGAAGAAGGTCCGATCTCCCTGCCGCGGCGGCTGGCCGTGCGGTCGATCAGGTCGATCATTGAGATCGCCGACCCGCAAGGATGGTCTCCCCTTTGCGACGATATCGCTGCGCCGGCCAGCGCCTCGAGACGCGCCAGCAGCTCGACGAAGGAGAATGAAGCCCGACCAGATAGTCGTCACCCCCGGCGCGCAGGCCGCGCACCCGTTCATCGACTTCGCCGAGCGCTGATGATCAGGAACGGCGCGGCGATACCTTGCTCCCGCAGCTGGCCTCACCCGCGATACCGTCGACGTCGGGAAACGCGCGGTCGATCATTGATGACAGCGTAGTCGCTGGCCGAGCCGGTACGCAGCGCTTCGTTGCCGGTGGCTGCCAGATCGACCTGGTAGCCGCTGGTCGTAAGTTCTTCCGCGAGCTGACCGGCGGCTTCGGCGTCTCGACCACCAGAATGCGGCGGTGACTTTCCATCATGGCCTTGTGCTCCGGACACACCGCGAACAGCCGTATTCTACCCCCAGGCATTCTACCCCAGCTCGCCCAGGGGAGTTTGCAAATACGCGTGATGACCGCCACCGGCACTCCGGCATCACATACGGAGCATGCCGGTGGCGTTCATTATACGCGGCGCCGGCTAAGTCTAGTACCCGTAATAGCCGTAGGTCGCGCAGACGTTGACCCACTGCGGTCCATAGGCGCCCACCTGCGCCACAAACGCCAAGCGTCATAGTGGTTGGTGTAGAATGCAGCGCGCCGATAAGACGGCAGTGATGAAACGTTATGGGCAGGATCCAGCATGTGCAAAGCGCGGGCCGGCAAACGAAACGCCGGCAAAGCGCAGGCCGATGCCGGGAAGCGCATGCCGCCACCCATCGCATGCATGCCGCCGCCGCCGTGCCAACCGCCACCTGCCGCCGCGCCCGCCACCGCCGTGCCACCACCGCCCGGGCAACGCGGGCGTTGCAGAACAACCGTCGCCGAGCACCGCGGCCATCAGTCAGTCAAAATCCTCTTGCTCATCTGTCCCTCCATCCAAGACTGCGGCGGAGCATTCCGCCGCAGGAAAATCAGAAGAGCGAAATCATCAGGCGATTTCAAAATGACTGGGTGACGAATTCTGTCCACGTATATGAACAGGACACGTCAGCTAGATGAACAGCGGCGTGAGCAGCGGATCCGCATGCGCGGGCCGGACAGATTTGACTCGGCCTATTTCGCCCTGGCGCTTCCCGCCGGCTTCTTGTCCTCGTCCAGCAGCGCCTTGCGCACCTGCTTGAACTCCTGCAGCGACGCCTTGTCGACTTTCGGGAATTTCAGGTCGAGCTTGTCGAGCGCGCTGACGATGGTGGAGCCGATCACCACGCGCGCGAACCATTTGTGATCGGCCGGCACCACGTGCCATGGCGCCGACGCCGTCGAGGTGTGCCTGGATCGACCTCCTGATAGGCGGCCTGGTATTTGCCCACAGCGCGCGCTCGGCGACGTCGCGCCATCGAGAATTTCCAGTTCTTCGACGGCTCGTCCAGCCGGTCGAGAAACCGCTCGCGCTGCTCCTCCTTCGAGACGTTGAGGAAGAACTTCAGGATCACGGTGCCGTTGCGCGCGAGGTAGCGCTCGAACGCGGAGATGTCCTCGAACCGTTCGCGCCAGATGTTTTTGGTCACCAGCTGCGGAGGGATCTTCTCCTTGGCAAGGATTTCCGGATGCACCCGCACCACCAGGCATTCCTCGTAATAGGAACGGTTGAAGATGCCGATGCGGCCGCGCTGCGGGCAGCGCGATCGTGCTGCGCCACAGGAAATCGTGATCGAGCTCGTAGCGTCGACGGCTGCTTGAACGAATGGACCTCGCAGCCCTGCGGGTTGACGCCGTCGAATACGCTGCTTGATGGCGCTGTCCTTGCCGGCCGCGTCCATGCCCTGAAAGATCAGCAGCACCGACCAGCGGTCCTGCGCGTAGAGTTTTTCCTGAAAATCGCTCAGCCGCTTGCGGTTGGCGTCGAGGATCTTTTCGCCCTTGTCCTTGTCGAGACCGCCCTTCTCGTTGGTCTTGTGCGACTTGAGATGGAATCTCGCCCGATCCGTCGAAGCGGAACGGCGCGACGAAGGGTTTCAGCTGGTCGGCGAGCGATTGCGAAGGTTGCTTGCTCATGCGATCGAGATGCTCCGGATTGCGGCGTGGCCCGGACGGCGGCCTCTGGGATCTCAACCGCGTCGCGGCACGACGATGGAGCCATCAGCATCCAGCAGGCGCGAGGCGGCGCAGCAACCCGTGCGCGACATGGGAGCACGGGTAACCAGGCGAACGGCTGATGCCAGGGTCCTGCATCGGGATGGCCTTGGGCCGCCTTCCGGCATAATTCCCTGCCCGATCGCGATCGACAGCGCCACCGCGCGGCCGCCGTTTACCGGCCAGGCCCAGGCCCAGGCGATCCGGACGAGGGCGGTGAAGATGCGGGGCAGGAGGTCCGGTGGATCATGCCGACACAGCCGTTCCAGACATAGTCGAACTTGACCGCGACCGATTTGCCGGCCACAGGCGCTGCAGCGCGCGCCGACCGCGGCCTTGAGTCTTGCGGCGGCATCCGCCAGTTCCCATCGAGGCGCCGCCGGTGACGAGACGGTTGCGCGCGTCGTAGCGGGCGAAATGAGCATCGCCATGGGTAAGCATCCGACATCGCCTGCCGGCCCGGGATGACGGTCTTGCGCGCGGCGTCCGGCAGGCGGCTGCGCGTGGCCATCTGCCAGAGGGCAGCACCGGCATCACCTGCGCGGGCGATGTCGGGCGTCGAGCGCTTTCGATGTAACTCCGCCGGTATAGGCGTTGGTGGCGCGGATCAGCGCCCGGCGCTGATCTCGCCTGCGGTCGGTCGTGACGACCCAGCGGCCGTTCTCGCCGCTCGGGAAGTTCAGGCGGGCGAGCGCGCGCAAGATGCGGCCGCCGCGGCTCGAGAGCAGGGCGCGCGCAAGCCCGCGCGCCAGCGCCAGCGGACGATAGCCAGCGCGGGGTCCTGTTCCAGAAGCCGCCTGAACCAGGCATCCGGACCGAGCATCTGCGCGGGTCTGGCTCGCGCGACAAGCAGCCCGACAGCGGCCCCGGCGGTGCGACCACTGCCGCACCGCGCGGCGCTGCGGCGGTCGCGATGCTGGCCGGGCGAGTGCACCGGCTGCTACCCAGCCGGCCTGCTCCTGCTCGGCCTGGATCTGGTAGCGGCTGACGCGGCGTCGAACAGCGTGGCGGCGCTGTCGCGCAGCATGGCGCCGCAAAGCGCTCGCCGGCGGCGCGGTGCTTGGCGACGATAATGTCCTCCGGGTCGGGCCGGGTCAGCGTGGGGATCACCTGGCCGTTGTTGCGCGCCCGAGCGCGCCCCAGCCCGGCTCCGGCCGCCTCGACGATGGCGACGTCGACGCCGGCCTCGCGCAGATGAAGCGCGGCGGACAGGCCCGGTGAAGCCGGCGCCGATGACGATACTGACGTCGGCTTCCGCGCGCGGCCCTCGAGCCGTTCCGGCAGCTCCGGACCAGGCCAGCGTCGCCGCGTGCAGCCCCTGAGTCGGGCCATGCGGATGTTCATCCGGTGGCGGCGGTGAACCTCGGCCAATCGTGGGATGGGTCGAGCGGCGAGCCCATCAGACTGTGCGGCAGGCATGACGGGTTTCGCAAGGAGCTCAACCCATCCTACGGCCTGCCCAATAACTGGGACATCGTGCAAAGGCGTGACCATCGAAAGCATCGCCGGGATCGACCATGCCGTCGTCGCGGTGAAGGACCTCGACGCGGCCCTTGCAAGCAACTGGCAGGCAGCTCGGCTTCACCATTTCGCCGCGCGGCACCCACAGCGCGCATATGGGCGCCGGCGAACTACGCCATCATGCTGGGCGACGAAGCTACATGGAGCTGCTCGGCGTACTCAACCGTTGCGACCGAGCACAACGCGCCGACCCACGCGACTGTCTGGACCAGACCGGCGGCGGCATCGAGCGCGTTTTGCGTTCGCGACGCCGAGCGCGGCGGCGGGCGCCCGCTGGAAATCCGCGCGATGGGCTACGCCGCGATCGGCCCGACCGATTTCGAGCGGCCGGTGACGATGCCGGACGGGGCGCGAGGCTGCGGCGGAAATTCGCCACCTTCCAATGGCCGGTAGAGCTGAGGCGCCGGGCGGCGTGCGGCTGTTCGCCTGCCAGCACAAGACGCGCGAGACGGTGTGGATCCGCGAGCTGCAGCGGCATGCCAACACGGCCAAGGGCATCGCGCGGGTGTTCATCGTGACGCCGGAGGCGGGGGAGGAGGCGGGCATCTGGCCAGGATGATCGCGGAGGCGACGCGCGCGACGTGGAGGCGGATGGATCGGCCGTGGTGCTGCCGGATGGTTCGGCCGCGCCGATTTTCGTCTTCCTCAGCCGCGAAGCGCTGTCGGGCAGAAATATCCGGGCGTGGATGTGGGCCTGGCCTGCCCGGGACGCGTACGCACGGCGCCGCGGACTGCCCGGAGCTGCCGTGTCGGCGATCACGGCCGCGGCGCGATCGCGCAGCTGAGGCGCCAGGGCCGTCGCGAGCAGCGGCGCGGTCGGTGAGTTGCCGCCGGCTGCTGCCAATGGCGTGATGCTGGCGTTCGTGCGAAGCTTAGCCGCGGCTCGCTGGGTGCGCGCGACATGCGCTAAGGCTTTCCGCCGCATCTTCATCCTGCTCCAGCGTGCTGCCCAAGATGCCCTTGGGCAGGAAGATGATGAACAGCACCAGCAGCACGCCGTAGACCAGGTTGTCCCAGCCGACCGCCTTGGTGCCGAAACCGATGCGCAGGATTTCGGCCAGCATGATGGTGATGACGGCGCCGACCGTCGGGCCGAGCGACGACGTAGATGCCGCCGACGATGACCGCGAACACCATCTGCAGCGACACCGCGATGCCGCTCACGGTGTCCGGCGAGATGAACATCTGGTACTGGCAATAGAGCGCGCCGGCGAGCGCCGTCATCAGCGCGCTGATCACGCGTGATCTTGAGCTTCTCGGCGGTCACGTTGACGCCGGCCGCGGCCGCCGCGTCCTCGTCCTCCGAGATCGCCTCCATGGCGTAGCGGCGCCATGCTGCGGTCGACCCAGCGCCAGATCAGCAGGCCCGACGACCCAGACGCCCAGCGCGATCAGGTACCAGGTGATCTTGTCGTCGAACTGCAGCGCCAGAAGCTGCTGCCTTGGTGCGCTCGGGCGTGTAGCCGAGCGAGCCGCCGGTGTAGTCGCGCGTGGCGGTGATGACCTGCAGCACGATGCCCGACAGCGCCAGCGTCACCAGCACGAAATAGTGCCCGGTGATGCGGAAGCGAAAGCAGGGATAGGCGACGACCAGCGCCAGCACGCCGGCGGCCACCATGCTCAGCGGAATGCCGATCCACGGCGAGACGCCGAGATGATTCCACAGCAGCGCCGGTGACGTAGGCGCCGACGCCCATGAAGCCGCCATGGCCGAGCGACACCAGGCCGAAGCGGCCCATGATCGACCACGAGGTGTAGGCGAACGACCAGATCAGGATCAGCACCAGAATGTGCAGATGATAGGGATCGCGATAGACGAACGGCAGCGCGATCAGCGCCGCGCAGCGCCAACGGCCCAGGACGCGCGTACGCGGTTCACGAGCGCCTCGCGAGCAGGCCCGCGGGCCGGATGAACATCATGACGATGAAGAAGGCGAAGGCCAGCACGTAGCCCCATTCGAGATCGGAGAACAGGCCGCCGAGCGAGATGATCTCGGCGAACACGAAGGCCGCGACGAAGCCGCCGATGAAATTGCCGAGCCCGCCGAGCACGCAGATCAGGAAGGTGATCGGCCCGAACGACAGGCCGACGAAGGGATGGACGTCGTATTGCAGCACCAGCAGGCAGGCGGCGAGGCCGGCGAGCGCGCCGCCGAGCGCCGAGGTGATGAGGTAGATGCGCTTGGTGTCGACGCCCATCAGCGGCATGATCTGGCGATCCTGCGCGATGGCGCGGATCGCGGTGCCGGTGTAGGTGCGGGTCATGAACAGATAGACCGACCACCATGCCGACCAGCGCCGCCGCGAAGGACAAGCAGGCGCGAGTAGCTGAAATGCATCTCGCCGAGCGCCAGCACCGGCAGGCGGATGCCGAGATTGCGGAAGTCGATGCCGAAGGCGACGGTGGCAAAGCTCTGCAGGATGAACAGCACGCCGCCGGTGGCGAGCAGCTGGTTGATCGGCGGCGCGGTCAGCAGCGGCGCGATGACGATGTAATGCAGCAGCAGCGCCGAGCAGCCGCGACCAGCAGGATGGCGAAGCGGCGCGGCGACCCAGTACGGCAGGCCGTAGACCTGCACCAGGTAGTACATGCCGTACATGCCGATCATGACCAGCTCGGCGTAGCAGATCCAGGTGACGTCGATGACGCCGAAGATCAGGTTGAGCCCGAGCGCCAGCAGCGCCAGCACGCCGCCGAGCAGGATGCCGTTGATCACGGCTTCCAGCAGATAGATGTCGAAGATGTCCAGGAATGCCTGCATCTCACGCCCCTAAACGCCGAGATACGCCTGCTTGATGGTGTCGCTCGCCAGCATCTCCGCCGACGTGCCGGAGGCGCGGATGCTGCCGGCCTCCAGCAGATAGGCGCGGTCGACCACGCGCAGCACCTGCTGCACGTTCTGCTCGACGATCAGCACGGTGAGCCCGCCGGCGCGGATGCGCTTGACCAGCTCGAACACCTGCTGCACCACGACCGGCGCGAGCCCCGCCGACGGCTCGTCGAGCAGCAGCAGCTTGGGATCCGACATCAGCGCGCGGCCGATGGCGCACATCTGCTGCTCGCCGCCGGACATGGTGCCGGCCATCTGGCGGCGGCGCTCCTTCATGCGCGGGAACAGGTCGAACACGAACTCCAGCCGCTCGGCGAACTTCGGCGCGCGCCGCCGGCATGAAGGCGCCCATCTTCAGATTGTCCTCGACGGTCAGGCGCGGAAACAGCCGGCGGTTCTCCGGCACATGGGCGATGCCGAGACTCGACGATGCGGTGCGCCGGCGTCGCCACGCACGTCGGTGCCTTCCATGCGTGATCGCGCCGCTGGTCGGGCGGATCAGGCCGGAGATCACGCGCATCAGGGTGGTCTTGCCGGCGCCGTTCGGGCCGATCACGCCGACCGCCTCGCCGGCCTTGACGTCGAGGTTGACGCCGAACAGCGCCTGAAAGCTGCCGTAGCCCGCGTCGACCGATCTGAGCTCGAGCATGCGTCGACCCCGCCCGGCGGCGCGCCTCGGCGGCCGCGGCCTGCGTCGCATCGGCGTCGGTGCCGAGATAGACCTCGATCACGCGCGGATCGCTCGACGACCGCGCTCGGCAAGCCCTTCGGAAATCTTCTCGCCGTGATCGAGCACCATGACGCGGTCGACCACGCGCATCAGCACGCCCATGATGTGCTCGACCCAGATGATGGTGATGCCGAGCTCGTCGCGGATCTTGCGCAGCATGTCGGCGGCCTGGTCCATCTCGGTGCTCGTCGAGCCCGCCGAGGCTCTCGTCGGCCAGCAGCAGCTTTGGCCCGGTGGCCAGCGCCTTGGCGAGCTCGAGCTTCTTCAGGCCGGCCGCGCCCAGGCCGTCGACGCTGGCGTGGCGGTCGGTCGGCAGGCCGACCATGGCGAGCGCGCGTTCGGCGGCCTCGTCGGCCTTGGCGCGGCTGTGCCGGCCCTGGCCGTAGAAGCCGGCGAGCGCCACGTTCTCGAAGATGGTCAGCCGGTGAAACGGCCGCGGGATCTGGAAGGTGCGGCCGATGCCGCGATTGATGATCCGGTGCGGCGCGAGCCCGCGATCTCGTGGCCCTCGAACAGCGATCGAGCCCGCCGTCGGGCGGCAAGCGTGCCCGACAGCATGTTGAAGATCGTGCTCTTGCCGGAGCCGTTCGGGCCGATCAGGCCGAGGATCTCGCCCTGCTCGACCTTGAACGACACGTTGTTGACGGCCGTGAAGCCGCCGAAACGCTTCGACCAACCCCTTGACGACCAGCACAGCAGTCGCTCCGCTCACTTCTCGACTGCGGGTCACCTACTTGGCTGCTGTAGGTCGAGCCCTGTCGGCAGCGGCAGCACGGCCTCGCGCTGCGCCTGGCTCTTCGGCCACACCACGTACGACTTGTCGTCGACGTACTGGATGATGACCGGGAACGAGCGCTCGTTCTGGCCGGCCATCGGCGTGCCCTCGCCTGCGAACTTGACGCCGAAGCCGAGCATGGTGCCGCCTTCGGGCAGGTCGACCTCGAGCGCCGCCTTGCGCAGCGCGTCGGCATCGACGCCGCCGTACTTCTTGATGGCGCGCGGCAGCACTTCGGTCAGGAACACGATAGGTGTTGGACGCGGCCATGCCGACATGCGCCGACCGGATCGCGACGCCCGGCTTCACCTTGTCGAACTCCTCGCCGACCATCTTGATGATCGGCGGCAGCTTCGGATCGCAGGGCCTTCTGGTTGGTCGAGCCAGATCGAGATCGGATCGGCGTTGAAGACAGTAGTTGACGTCGCGCGCCGAGCGCCTTCCTTCAGCTTCTCGTAGACGCCGTAGCCGGCGCCGTGGCCGACCAGGGCGCTGAACTTCAGCCCTGCTCGCGCGCCTGGCGCAGGAACAGCGTGATGTCCGGGTTGTAGCCGGTGTGGAAGATCACGTCCGGGCCGCGCGCGCTTCGAGCTTGGTCACCAGCGCCGACAGGTCGGGCGCCGTGGCGGAATAGCCTTCCTTCAGCACGATGTTGAAGCCGGCCTTCTTGGCGCCGGCCTCGTTGCCCTTCGACGACGTCGACGCCGTAGGCGCCGTCCTCGTGGATGATGGCGACGCGCAGGTCCTTCGGCTCCTTGCCGAGCTTCGCCTTGGCGTTCTGGGCGATGAAGTCCATCGACATCAGGCCGAACTGATCGGCCGCTCGGCTGCGGCGCGGAAGACGTACTTGAGGTTCCGGTTCTCGAGCACCGCCGAGGAGATGCAGGTGGTGATCCACATGAACTTCTTGAGCTGCTCGACGCGGGCCGCCACCGGCACGCACTGCGCCGACGAGTAGAAGCCCGAGCAGCATGTCGACCTTTTCCTGCTCGATCAGGCGCACCGCCTCGTTGATCGCGACGTCCGGCTTGCTCTGCGCGTCGGCGTAGACGGCCTCGATCTTGATAGCCCTCGACGCCGCCCGTCTTGATGAAGTGGTCGATCATGATCTTCGCGCCGAGCGTACGTGCAGCTCCGAGCCGCCGCCGGCGAGCGGGTCCGGTGTAGGTCGTAGACGACGCCGATCTTGAGCTTCTTGCCCTGGGCGAGCGCCTCGTCGGTCGAGGAGCCGCCGGACACGAGCACGCCGACCGCCAGTAGCCCGCACGCCAGACGCCGGAATCCACGCAGGAACATGCGATCCCTCCCGAGGAAGTTAGAGGCGCGGAACCTCCGCGCGCGCCATTACAGGGTGCGGCATCCGCATTGTCAAGGGCTCCCTGGCTCGCGGGCGCCGTGATAGTGTGTCCGCCCATGAGTCACGCGCCGTCCGCTCGCGACGTGCTCGCCGGCAACTATCGGTTCCTGCCGGGCATCGCGCCGTTCTCGTCCGGCGCGGCCGCGCTCCCGGGCTTCCAGGTGGTCCACGCCACGCTCCGGGCACCGATCCCGTGGCGCCAGGGCTTCGACCTGATCGACCGCCACCTCCGCGCCGAGGGCCGTCCGCGCGCCGCCCTGTGCGCCATCGAGCTCAGGAGCCCGGCCCCGTTCACCTTCGCGGGATTCGATGCGTTCAACGCCCCGTATCAGGCGCTTCTCGCCGAGTGGAAGCTCCTGGTCGGGGGTGAGAATCCGATTGCCCGCACGAACGTGGCGCCCGTCGTCGGCGCGCCGACCGAGCCCTCGCTCTACGGCTTCGGCTACACCGTCCCGGGCGCGACGCCGCGCCCGGCCTTCATCGTCGCGGGCGCGGGCGAGATGCGCGAGGCGCGGCGTCGGCGTCGAGGGCATCGTCCGGCACGGCGAGACGTCGGCCGACGCGATGCGCGAGAAGGCCGCGCACGTGATGCGCACGATGGAGGCGAGGCTCCGCGGGCTCGGCGTCGGGTGGGCCGACGTGACGACCATCGACATCTATACCGCGCAGCCGATCGAGTCGTTCGTGGCCGAGACCGTGCTCCGGCCGGCCGGCGCCGCCGCGATCCACGGTGTGCGCTGGTTCCCGAGCCGGCCCCCGGTGATCGGGCTCGAGTACGAGATGGACCTGCGCGGCGTCGCCCGCGAGCTTCTGGTCTAGCCTCCGACCCGGACGCCCGCGAGCTTCTCCAGCACCTGGATGATGGCCGTCCCGTCTTGCTTGCCGAGCCCGGCCGCGCGCGCCATCTGGTAGACCTGCTGGGTCACGTTGGCGAGCAGGAGCGGCACGCCGAGCTGCTTGGCGAATGCGGTCTCGAGCTCCTGGTCCTTGTAGTACACGTCCATGGTGCCGCCCGGCGCGAACTCGCGGGCGAGGATTTTCGGCACAGCCCGCTCGAACGCGGAGCTGGTTCCGGTGCTGACTCTGACGACCTCGTAGATCGTGCGCGGATCGAGACCGGCCTTGACGCCCATCACGAGCGCCTCGGCCACGGCCACCAGATTGACCTGGACCAGCATGTTGTTGACGAGCTTCATCGCGAGCCCCTGACCGAGCCCGCCCACGTGGAAGAGCTGCGTGCCCATGGCCTTGAAGAGATCGCGACAGGCCTCGAAGGTCTCCGGCGCGCCGCCGGCGATGATCGACAGCTCGCCGGTGGCGGCCCGCTCCGTGCCGCCGCTGACCGGCGCGTCGAGCATGGCCACTCCGCTCTGCGCCAGTGTCTCGGCCAGGCGCCGCGCCGCGAACGGGTCGATCGTGCTCATGCAGATGACGATGTGGCCGGGCCTGGCGGTCCGGACGATCCCGTGCGGGCCGGCGATGACCGCTTCCGCCTGCGCGGTGGTCTCCACCAGGCAGATCGTGCGGTCGGCGGCGGCGGCGACCCGCTCGGGCGAGTCGGCGACCACGGCGCCCCGCGCGCGCAGCGGCGCGACCTTCGCCGGGTCGATGTCGTGCACGATCAGCGGGAACCCGTGCTTCACGAGGTTGAGCGCCATCGGCCGGCCCATGTTGCCGAGTCCGATGAAACCAACAGCGAGAGCCATCACGTCCTCCTACGGAGTCCCGGAGAAGATGCGCACCTTGAGCCGCTTCGGGACCCAGGCCGCGAGCACCCGCGCCGAGCGCGCGACCCGTTCCAGGAGCTCGGGGCTGCCGGGCCAGTACTTGAGCACCACGCCGCGGTCGACGAAGTTCAGGATTCCGTCGACGATGATCGCGGCGATGATCAGGTCGTCCAGGTAGCCGAGCACGGGGATGAAGTCGGGGACCAGATCCACCGGCGAGACGAGGTAGAGGACCGCGGCCGCCAGCGCGATCTTCGTCGCCTTCGGCAAGACCGGATCTACGGCGAGGCCGCGAATGGTCCGGATGATCGCCGGCAGGGCGCGCAGCAGCGCCATCACGGGAGGCTCTCGGCCACCAGCTCGCTGACGTCCTTCACGGCCAGCGTCTCCTCGGCCCCCTTCACCTTCCGGCCCAGATCGATCATGGCCAGGCAGAACGGACATCCCGTCGCGACCATGTCCACCTTGGCCTCGAGGACTTCCTCGACCCGGATCAGGTTCACGCGCTTCTGGGCTTTCACCTCCATCCACATGTGCCCGCCGCCGCCGCCGCAGCAGAGCCCGCGCTCGCGGGTGCGGGGCAGCTCCACCAGGCGAAGCCCCGGCACCGACTTCGCGACGTTCCGGGGCGCGTCCATGATGCCGTTGTAGCGCCCGAGGTAGCACGAATCGTGGAACGCGATCGACGCGTCCAGCGGCTTCGTCGGCTTGATCCGTCCCTCCGCGATGAGGGTCTCGATGACCTGCGAGTGATGCAGAACCTCGTACGTTCCGCCGAACTGCGGGAACTCGTTCTTGATCGTGTTGAAGCAGTGCGGGCAGTGCGTGATCACCTTGCGGAAACGGTACCGCTTGATCGTCTCGACGTTCTCCTGCGCGACGGTCTGGTAGAGGTATTCCTCGCCGAGCCGCCGGCCGACCTCGGCGTGGCACCGCTCCTCCGACATGACACCGAAGCTCACGCCCGCCGCCTTGAGGATCTTGACCACTGCCCGCGCGATCGCCTGGTTGCGGCGGTCGTACGAGGCCGAGCAGCCGACCCAGTACAGGTACTCGACCTCGCGGTCGGCTTCCATCAGCGGCACGTCCAGCCCCTGCGCCCACGCGAGGCGCTCGCCGGCCGGTAGCCCCCACGGGTTCCCGGCCCGCTGGATGTTCTGGAGCGATTGCGGCGCGGTCGAGGGCAACGTGCCCTCGGAGAGGGTCAGGTAGCGCCGCAGGTCGACGATGGTGTCGACGATATCGATGAACGCCGGACACTCCTGCACGCATGCCATGCAGGTCGTGCACGCCCACAGCTCGTCGGCCTTGATCAGCTCGCCGTGAATGGGCCCGGGCAGCTCGCCGTGCATGTGCCGCTTGAGCTTCACGATGATCTGCTTGGGCGACAGCGCGGTGCCGGACATGTACGCCGGGCAGGCGGCCTGGCAGCGGCCGCACTCCACGCAGGCGTCGAAGTCGAGCCGCCGCTTCCACGAGAACTCCTCGAGCTTCGAGACGCCGAGCGACTCGGCCTCCTCGATGTTCTTGATCTCGCGGATGGCGCCGCGCGGCCCGAGCTTCGCGAAGAAGATGTTGAGCGGCGTCGTGATGAGATGGACGAAGTACGAATACGGGATGATCGCGATGAAGACGAGCGCGATCGCCGCGTGGAACACCCACGTCGCGACGTGGAGGCCGCGCAGCGCCCCGGGCCGAGGCCGAGTGCGACGAACGCGCGGCCGAGCGCCCAGCCCACCGGCGACCACGGCGCCCACCACGGCTCGACGACCGCGAGCCGGCACGCCTCCATCACGAACCCGGTCACGTTGATGACGAAGAGCAGGGTGAGCGCCCACGCGAAGCGCGCGGACGGTTCGATGCGGGCGGGCCGACTGACGAACCGTCGCCACACCGCCATGCCCAGGCCGACCACGAAGAAGAGGCCGAAGAGATCGAGCACCGTCTCGTAGAAGAGGTAGAAGTGCCCCTTCAGGAGCTTGTAGCCGAAGAGCGGCAGCGCGATGTCCCAGTCGATCGTGGCGAGGACCGTGCCCATGAACAGGGCGAGGAAGCCCCAGAACATGATCGCGTGCATGATGCCCGGATAGGCCTGCGACAGCGTTCGCACCTGCCCGAGCGCGTGCGCGGCGACGAGCCCGAGGCGCTCGGGGATCCGGTCGAGCCGGTCCTCCGGCAAGCCCTGCCGCCAGAGCGTCACCCGCTGCCAGAGGCCGTAGACGAGAAACGCGATCGCGACCGCGCCGCCGACGTACAGCGCGATCTGAGCCCAGCCCGGGACGTTCCAGAACGTATCGCGGAATGGAATGGACGCGGCCATGGCCGCAACCTTAGCACAGGGCGAACGACGGCCGGCGAGGGCGCCATGCCGGCGCCCTCGCCCGGTTCATTGGATGCCGCCGATCGTCAGCGGGGTTGCGGCTGCTGCGGCGGCGCCGGGGCTGCTGTTGCGGCGGCGGCACGCGGAACGGCGTGTGACAGGTCCCGCACGCCTGCCGCCCGAACTCCTTTGCGACAGCTTCGGTGGCCGCGAGGTCCTTGCTGCGCGCGGCGTCGCGGAGCTTGTCGGCCTGCATCGCATAGTTCTTGACCGCAGACTCGAACTCGGCCCACTTCTGCCAGATCTCTGGTTTCGCCTTGGACTTGTCCGTCAGCGAGCCGTCAGGAAAGAGCGCGACGATCTGGGTGGCGATGAGCGCCATCGTCTCGGCGTTCACGGCGACCGCCTCGGCGTTGCCGGCCTTCAGCTTCGCCTGGGCGTCCGCCCAGCTCGCGCCGTTCAGCTTCATGAGCCGCTGGCGATCGGCGACGACGTCGCTGGTCCAGATCTTGGTCGTCGATTGACCCGTCGCGGCACTGGCCAGCGCCAGCGTCACGAGGCTTCCGAGCACGACTGCCGTCTTCAGGTGTTTGCGATTCATCGCGCCTCCTCAGTGTTAGGACCGCGGCGCCGCGGGCTGCTGGGGCGGCGGGACGCGGAACGGTGTGTGGCACGTCCCGCACGCGTCGCGACCGAACGTGGCGACCGTCGTCGTCACCGCCGCGGCGTCCTTCGCGACCGCCTGGTCGCGCAGCGTGCCGGCCCGGTTCTCGAGGTTCTTCGCGGCGGCCTGGAACTCCGGCCACTTCTGCCAGATGTCGGGCTTCGCCTTCGACTTGTCGGTGAGCGCGCCTTCCGGGAAGAGGCCCGGAATCCGCTGGGCGTGGAGCGACAGGGCCTCGGCGTTCACCGCGACCGCGTCGGTGTTGCCGGCCTTGACCTTGTTCTGGATGTCCGCCCAGTTGGCGCCGACGTTCTTCATCAACCGCTGGCGCTCCGCGACGAAATCGGCCGGCTCCATGGTGCTCTTCTGACCGGTCGCGCAGCCGGCGACGACCAGCGCAACGAGGCTGCCCAGGATGATGCCGGCCTGCACACGTCGGAATTCCATCTCGCCTCCTCCTTCAGGGGTTGGATTCGGTTCGATCCGTTGATGGTAGGGCATCACGCCTACTTTCCGATCTTGTTCTTGATCGGCGGGATCGTCTTGAGGTACCGCGCGATCGCGAGCCGGTCGGCCTTGGTCATGTCCTTGTAGCCGGCCAGCGTTCCCTCGATGACCTCGCCCATGAGCCCGCCGGCCACGTCGCCGTCGGGCTTGTTGCCGGTGCCGAGATAGTCGGCGATCTCCTCCTCGGACCACGCCAAGCCCGTCGTCTTGTCGGGCGTGATGTTCGGGACTTCGGAATCCTCCGGCCCCTTGGGGCTGCCGGCCAGGAAGCGCGAGTTGTCGGTCGCCATCGTCATGGTGCGCGGCGTGTGGCACTCGCCGCAGTGGGCGCACCGCGCGGACCAGATACTCGCCGCGCGCCGTCCCCGAGGTCGGGACCGCCGTCGGCGGCGTCTCGCGCGGCGCGAAGGCGGCGAGCCAGGTCGGCAGGAACACGCTCTCGAACATCGGCACCGGGATCTTCTTCGGCAAGTTGGCCCGCTTCACCGCCGGCACCGTGCGCAGAAAGACGACGAGCGCCTTCACGTCCTCTTCCGCCATGCCGTTGAAGACCGTGTAGGGATGCACGGGCACGAGGCGCTCACCGTTGGGTCGCCGCCCCAGGCGGATGGCGGTGACGATCTGCTCGTCGGTCCAGCCGCCGATTCCCGTCTCGCGGTCCGGCGTGATGTTGGTCGAGTACACCGTGCCGTAGGGCCCGTCGTACTTCCGTCCGCCCGCGTTGACCGGCTGCTTCGGCACGGTGTGGCAGCCGCAGCCGCCAGTCGCCTCGAAGACGTACTTGCCCCGCGCGATCTCGGCGGCGGAGGGCGCCTGCGCGGCCGCGGTCGCGGGGAGCGATATCACACCGAGCAGGAGCGCGACGAGCAGCGATGCAGCCCGGATCGTCAATCCACGCCTACTGACGGGCGAAGGTCAAGTCGGTCTCCAGCTGGATCTCGTTCGAGACCTTGAAGATGAGGAGCTGCGGCACCTGCATGCCGTGGTCGGTGAAGGTCGTCGCGAATCGCGCGCGCACCTTGATGTTGTCCGCGGTGAACCCGAACCGCTTCTGGCTCTCGAGCTGCGCCGGGGTGAGCTTGATCCACGTCACGGTGGTCTCGGCGATTCGCTCGATCGGCCGCTGCTTCACGGTGAGTGACGCCCCGCACCTTGGCCGGGACCGCCTTCCCGAGCTCGAGCGGGCCGGCGATCTCGATGCTCTTGATGTCGTAGGTGACCCACCGATTGGCCTCGACCTCGGTGTCGAGGAAGTTCTTGGCCCGCATGTCGGCGTCGCGCTTGTCGATGCCGGTCCGGACCAGGTTCATGTCGACCTTGACCGAGCCGGTGGCCGTCTGCGGCCGCTCCGGATCGACGGTCAGCGACCCGGCGATCCCGTCGGCGGCGGTGTTGCCCACGAAGGTCTCGAGCGGTGCGTCGCTCTTGAACGTGGCCCGGGAGTAGTTCGGCAGGAGCCTCAGCGCCATCGCCTCCGCCACGCCTGGCCGTCGGCAACGGCGAGAACGAGCGCGACGATCGCGAGCGCAGTCATCCCGTGGGTCACGATGGGTCTCCTCTCACGCCTCGAGGGCGGCCGGGCGCCGCCTTAATACCACGAACGGCTGGGGTCAGGCTCGGGTTCCCGGCTGCGCCGCCTGGAGGTCCGCTTCCATGACGAGCGCGTCCTCGCCGGTATCGTAGTAATAGCCGCGCCGGCGGCCGACGACCCGGAACCCGAAGGATTCGTAGAGCGTCCGGGCCTCGGTGTTGCTCGGCCGCACCTCGAGGACGATCTGCCGGAGATGCCGCTGCCGGGCCTCCTCGAGGATGCCGCCGAGGAGCGTCCGCGCGAGGCCCCGGCGCCGGCAGATCGGGACGCACGGCGACGTTGGTGATGTGCACCTCGTCGGCGACCTCCCAGAGACAGAGGTAGCCGAGGACCTCGCCGTCCTCGCGCATGACCCAGCAGCGAGCCACCCGGTTCTGCTGGATCTCGTAGAGGAAGGCGCCCCGCGACCAGGGCATCGGAGAACGAGGCGCGCTCGATCGCGAGGACCGCGTCGAGGTCGTCCGGGCGCATGGGCTCAACGGACGGCGACATCGCGGCGCTTGAGCTCGGCCTCGGACGGCCGAAGGTAGATCGGCACGAGATCGGCCGGCGCGATCGTGTCCCCATCGCGAGGCGCTGAGTGTCCCAGGAACCCCACGGCGGCCGGCGACGGCCCGCGACGCGGCGGCCGGATCCGTCGCGCGTAGGGCGAGTCGACCTGGTCGGCGGCCTCGCCGAGAACGATCACCGGCTCGTCGAGCCGCCGCGCGAGATCGGCTGGCGCGAGGGCCAGGTAGTCCCACTCGCGGCGCATGCTGGCGCCGTCCCACCGGTAGAGCGATGCGTAGACCTCACCGCTTGCGGCGCGTCGAGTACCGGGCACACCGGGAGCGCGGCGAAGGGCAGGAGCGTTGCCATCGCGTCGAGCGTCGGCACGGCCGCGATCGGGATGGCCAGCGCCAGCGCCAGTCCCTTGACGGTGCTGAGGCCGATCCGGAGGCCGGTGAACGAGCCCGGCCCCACGGAGACTGCGAGCCCTCGAGGTCGCGGACCGTCCAGCTTGCGTCGGTCAGGAGCCGGTCGATGGCCCCCATCAGGCGCTCGGAGTGCGTCAGGCTGACGTCCAGCGTGTACTCGCCGACGACGAGGCCTCCGTCGAGCAAGCGCGGCGCCGCCAGCCAGCGTCGAGGTCTCCACAGCGAGCACGCGCATGACGGGAGTCTAGCACGCGCCCAAAGCCGCGCCCCGGCACCGCTTCGGCGCGTGCGATAATGCCCCGAGGAGGGCCCGGATGACCGCAGCCGCCAGGAAGACCCCGCCGCCATGGAGACCGAAGTCAGGAGAAGATCCACCTCGAGATCCTCAAGCGCACCGGCGCCTACCACGCCAACGACCACATCCTGCTGCCCTCGGGCCAGCACACCTCGAGTACATCGAGAAGACCCTGGTGACCACGGAGCCCTCGTTCACCGAGGGTCTGGGCGCGGTGATCGCCAAGCATTTCGCCCAGTGGCCCATCGACATGGTCCTCTCCACCGGCCCGGGCGCCCTGATCCTCTCGCACTGCGTGGCGCGCGCGCATCCCTCGCGGCCCGTCGTCGGTCTACGGCGCCAAGGGATTGTCGGGCGGCAAGCGGCGGCGTCTCGCTACCGGTCGAGTTCCAGCGCCTGATCAGACCGGGCGCGAAGGTCCTGCTCGTCGAGGACCTGGTCAGCACCGGCTCGACGCTGACCCTGCTCAGCAATCTCGTGGAGCAGCTCGGCGGGCTCGTGGTGGGCATCGGGTGCCTCTGGCGCCGCACGTCGGTCGACCTCGACAACCGCCCGGTGTTCAGCCTCGTGAGCCGCGATTTTCCGACCTACGATCCGGACAACTGCCCGCTTCTGCAAGACGCGGCGTCCCGCTCAACGAAGAGTTCGTCAGGCGCCGCCACGCCCGCCCCTCCTCGATCAAGAACCCAAAGAAGCTGCGGCAGCCGGTCAGGGCGGCGGGAGCGGGGTTGCGTGACCCGCGGCACGCGTGCGCTGCTCCGCGGCGGCTGGTCATCCGGGCGCGCGACACGAGGCCGCGTCGCGGGAACGAGCCGCAACCCCGCTCCCGCGTGACCAGCTGCCTAGGCTAGTAAGAGACGAGCCGACACGGGTCGACCGGAAAACGGGAGTCGGCCGGGTCAGGGGGGGGGGGGTGTGTCTGCCTCGACCGTGTAGTCAGGGTTGTCGACACGTCCCAGGATCCGCGAGGTCTGTTGCTACCGGGTCGAGGCGGGCGCATCAGCCCCGCCCTGACCCGGCCGGCTCAACAGCTCCCAGAGACCTTCAGCGACGCCGGCGGTCTTGTGAGGCGTCGCGATGGACCGCGGTCCAGGAGTTCTTGGTAAGAGGAGCCGATCTTTCGCGAAGGGCTCGAGACGACCGGTCCCTGGCCGTCGAAACGGCGGGAAGCTCACGCGCGGCGGCTTGTCCCAGCTGGCTCTGGAGCACCGGCGTTCGCGGTCGGTCGAGGGCTTCAGCGTATCAAGAGTCCTCGCGCTCAACCTCGACCGGCGCGCTTGACGATCAGCGTCGATCGAGGCGAGTCGACGGTCTCGCGCGCGCGCGCCAGCGCCTCATGCACGGCGCCGCCTCGGC
>ERZ1370068.3779-contig-2880_pt1 | contig 18895 bp, 31 predicted proteins | sample MGYA00561227_ERZ1370068 | MGnify/ENA primary metagenome ERZ1370068 (study PRJEB38410, sample SAMEA6850437) | metagenome | study: Metagenomic assessment of the ecological functions of the soil: analysis of the soil microbiota associated with the...
ATGTTCGCCTACTACCTGCGACTCGCGCTGGCGAGCTTCCGGCGCAACCCGGGACTCACCGCGCTCGATGGTGTTCGCCATCGCGCTCGGCGCAATTTCGGTGTGCATGATCACGCTCGACCAGCTATCGCGCGGCGGCAAGCCACAATCCGGCCGGACGACGCGCAGTAGATATCCTGTTCGCGGCGTCCATCGACAGCTGGGATCCGGAGAGTCCGTACGACGAGAACGACAAGTCGCTGGCACCGACCATGCTCACCTACCGCGACGCCGGCGCCTCTACGCCTCGAACATCCCCGATCGCAAGCTGATCATGTATCAAGGTCCGGCGGCGATCTACACCCGCAGCGGACAAGGGCATGGAGCCAGTACATCGCCACGCGCATGACCACCGGCGGATTTCTTCCCGATGTTCGAAGTGCCGTTCCTGTACGGCGGCGCCGCTGGGATGCCAAGGCGGATGCCGGCCCGAGCCCGTCGTGGTGCTCAGCAAGGAGGCCAACCAGAAGGCCTTCGGCGGCGTGAACAGCGTCGGCAAGATCGCTGTCTGGCACGACCGCGAGTTTCGCGTCATCGGCGTGCTCGACGACTGGGAGCCCACGCCCAAGTACTTCGACGTGAGCAATGGCTCGTTCACGCGACGATGGAGGGCGCCTACGTCCCGTTCACCTGGGGCCAGATCCTCGAGCTCGGCAGTCGATGGCAACACCAATTGCTGGAAGACCGAGGTCATCGACAGCTACCAGGCCTTCCTCAATTCCGAGTGCATCTGGTTTCACGGCTGGTTCGAGCTGCGCACCGCCGGAGAAGCAGCGCGCCTTCCGCGAGTTCCTCGACAACTACGTGCTCGATCAGAAGAAGCACGGCCGCTTTCCGCGACCGCTCAACAACTACCTGTACGACGTCGACGGCTGGCTGAAGCGCAACAAGGTGGTCGAAGACGACAACAAGGCGATGCTGGTCATGGCGTTCGCCTTCCTCGCCGTCTGCCTGGTGAACACGGTCGGCCTGCTGCTGGCCAAGTTCCTGAACGCCGCGCCGGCGATGCCGGGTGTACGGCGCGCGCTCGGCGCGAGCCGCGCGCGACATCTTCCTGGCAGCACCTCACCGAATCCGGTGTGGTGGCGCTCGCCGGCGGCATCGTCGGCGGGCTGCTCGGCGTCGCCGGCATCTGGGCACTGCGTGCCTGGTACTGGACGCTTCGTGCGAGGACGCACCGCACGTGCGCTGCCGCTTCGACGGCGCACGAATTTCCTGATCGTGGTGGCCATCGCGGTAGTCGCCGGGCTGCATCGCCGGCCTGTATCCCGCCTGGCGTATCGGGCGCGCGGCGCCCGCCTCTTACCTGAAGGTGCAGTAAGCCATGGGAATCCGACCCATTCTCTCGGCGCTGCTGCGCAATCGCGCGGGCGCCATTCTGGTGGCGCTGCAGATCGCGCATCACGCTGGCCATCGTCGTCAACGCCATCTACGTGACGCAGCAGCGCGTCGAGCAAGATCGGCCGCCCATCGGGCATCGACGACCAGAACATCTTCGCGTTCATCGGTCACCGGATTCGAGAAGGACTTCGATTTCCTCGGCCATGGTGCGCGAGGACATGGCGCTGCTGCGCCAGATGCCCGGCATCGTCGACGCCGCGCCGATGCAGCCAGGTGCCGCTGTCGGGCAGCGGCAGCTCCACGCGGTTTCTATCTCGCTGCCCGGACAAGAAGGGCGAGAACGTCGCCCGCTAACTACTACGCCACGGACGAGCACGGCGTCGAAGACGCTGGGCGTCAAGCTCGTCCGCGGGCGCGAACTTCGATGCCAGCGACGTCGATCGTACTCCGCAAGAGGACAGAAGCAGGGCTATCCGCCGCATCGGCCATCGTCAGCCAGGGCCTCGCGACAGCGCTGTTCCCCAAGACAGAACGCTCTGGGCAAGACCTTCTACGACGACCAGAGCAAACCGCTCCGCATCGTCGGCGTCATCGAGCACATGCACGGTTCGCTGGGTGGGCTGGGACAAGGTCGATCGCGTGATGCTCACCCCGGTGGTGGGTCCGGTCCCGGTACGCAGTACATCGATGCGCACCAGGCCGGGTCGAAATCGATCGCGTCATGACCGCCGACGGAGTCGGCGCTGCGCAAGCGCGATCCGAATCGCGTGGTCGGCAAGCTGCGCAAGATGTCAGGACTGCAAGCAGCAGCAGCTACGTCGGGCGATTCGCTCATGGCGGTGACCCTGTCCACGGTGACGGGCCTGGTGCTGGTATTCAGCGCGCTCGGCATCTTCGGACTCGCCACCTTCAACGTGAACAACCGCACGCGCCAGATCGGCACCCGGCGCGCGGTCGGCGCCCGCAAGCGCGACATCGTGCAGCTACTTCATGGCCGAGAACTGGATGGTCACGACCGCTCGGCGTGGTGGTGGGCTGCATCCTGCGCGCTGGCCGCGGGTTACTGGCTGTCCAACCAGTACCAGCTGCCGCGGCTCGATCTCTATTACCTGGTCGGCGGTGTGCTGGGCCTGTGGGCGCTGGGCCAGTTGGCGGCCTGGCAGCCCGCATGCGTGCCGCCAAGGTGTCGCCGGCCATGGCGACTCGCAGCGTCTGACAGATCGGACCAAGCGAATATGTCCACCGCTTGCAACCGCAGGCCTACCCCGAGCGTCTTACGCATGACTTCAGTGACTTCGAACGTCGAGGATCGCCTGGCACACCGGACTGTACTGGTTGCTGACGATAGTGAGGCCGTGCGCACGGCCTTCCAGGTCCTGTTGTCCCTGCACGGGCGCGCGAGTGCTCGGCGCTTCATCTCCCGCCGAAGCACTCGCGACCGTGCGATCCCAGAAGTGGACCTGGTCATCCAGGACATGAACTTCCGGCGCGAGGCCACTTCAGGCGAAGAAGGCATCGCCCTGTTCAGCGAATTGCGCGCCCTGCATCCCGGACGTGCCGGTGATCCTGCTCACCGCCTGGACGCACCTGGAAACCGCCGTGGACCTGGTCAAGGCCGGCGCCGCCGACTACATCGCCAAGCCCTGGGACGACGCGCGGCTGCTGACCACGGTGCGCAACCTGCTGGAGCTGCGCGCCGCGGTGGAAGAAAACGTCGCCACGCGCGCGCGCGCGCCGAGGCGCGCGCCCAGCTCGCCGAACGATACGACCTGCGCGGCCTGGTCTACGAAAGCGAAGCGCTGCACACGGTGGCGTCGATGGCGGCGCAGGTGGCGCATGCCGACGTGCCCGTGCTCATCACCGGCCCGAACGGCGCCGGCAAGGAAGTGCTGGCCGACATCGTGCACGCCAACTCGCGCGCGCAAGACGCAGCCCTACGTCAAGGTGAATGCCGGCGCCCTGCCCGACCAGCTCATCGAGGCCGAGCTGTTCGGCACCGAGGCCGGCGCGTTCACCGGCGCCAAGGCGCGCGCCGGACGCTTCGAGGCCGCCGACGGCGGCACGCTGTTCCTCGACGAGATCGGCAACCTGCCGCTCGCCGGCCAGGCCAAACTACTGCGCGTGCTGCAGACCGGCGAATACGAACGCCTCGGCTGCAACACCACGCGCCGCGCCAATGTGCGCATCGTCGCCGCCACCAACATGCCGCTGCGCGACGCCATGCGCGAAGGCCGCTTCCGCGAAGACCTGTACTACCGCCTCAGCGTCATCGAACTGGCGCTGCCGCCGCTCGCGCGAGCGGCGCGACGACGTCCTGCCGCTGACCCGCGCGTTCTGCCGATCAGGAGCGCGCCTCACCAGCGACGCCGAACGCGCGCTGCTCAACTATTCCTGGCCGGGAAACGTCCGTGAGCTGCGCAACGTGCTGCAACGCGCTGCGCTGCTCGCGGGCGCTGCCCCATCAACGCTGCCGCACTGAATCTCCCGGCGGTGTTGCCCGCGCGCTCCGACGAGCCGGTGCTCGACCGCGCCACCATCGAACGCGTGCTCGCCGAGAACGGCCACATCGTGGCGCAGGCCGCGCGCCAGCTCGGCATGAGCCGCCAGGCCCTCTATCGCCGCATGGAAAAACTCGGTATCAAGGAATCCCCGGGCGCTCGCCCCAAGAGCTACGAGTCCGACGCAGTCCCACATGCGCTGGCGTTGCCTGCAGATGGTCCATGGCCGGCTGGGCCACGCTCTGGCTCGGCGGCATCGCGCTGCTGGCCGTGCTGCCTCACGCTCGTCGGCGCGTCCGTCATCGCCATCGCCTGGCTGGCGGGCCTCGCTGGTCGCGGCTGGTGCTCGCGCCGCTGGTCGCCTGGGCCGGCACGCGCCTGACGGCGCGCTGGAGCCGCATGGCGCGCGCGCTCAACGACGGCGTCCTGAGCCTCAAGGACCGCGACTTCAGCATGAGCGTGACCGCGCACCACGCGCGACGAGGTGGGCGAGCTGGTGATGCCAACTACAACGGCCTCGGCGACCGCGCTGCGCGTCGAACGGCAGAGCCTGTACCAGCGCGAGCTCATGCTCGACACCGTCATCCAGACCACGCCGCTGGCGCTGGTGCTCACCAACGAATGCCGACGCGGTGCTCTACAGCAACTCCAGCGCGCGCCAGTTGTTCGCCGAGGGCCGCAAGCTCGAGGGCGACAGCTTCGCGCGTTACCTGGAGCGGGCGCCGCGCGCCGCTGCGCGGAAGCCATCGAGCGCGGCGGCGACACGCTGTTCACGCTCGAGATCGGCTGGCGAGCCGCAGGTCTATCACGTGTCGCAACGCAGCTTCCTGCTCAACGCGGTGCCGCACCGGCTGCTGCTGCTCAAGCAGCTCACGCGCGAGATCAATTCGCAGGAAGTGCGCGACCTGGAAGAAGGTGATCCGCGTGATCGCCCACGAGCTGAACAATTCGCTCGCGCCGATTTCCTCGCTGGCGCATTCCGGGCAGATCCTGCGCGAACGCGCCGCCCGACCCGGAGCAGCTGCATGCCGGTGTTCTCGACCATCGAGGATCGCGCGCGGCACCTGGCGGGGTTCATCGAGGGCTATGCGCAGTTCGCCAAGCTGCCGCAGCCGCGGCTCGCGCCCGTCGCCTGGGAAGTGCTGATCGAGCGACTGCGCGCGGTGGTCGTCGTTTCAGCTCGCGGGCTCGCTGCCGAGACGCGCGGCGAGCTTCGACACCGCGCAGATCGAGCAGGCGTTGATCAACCTCCTCAAGAACGCGCGCGAATCCGGCGCCGACCCGGCATCCATCGAGCTCGCCGTCAACCGCGGTCGCGCAGGGCTTCAGCATCGAAGTACGCGATCGCGGCCCGGGCTTTCACCGGGCCGGCGCTCGAAAACGCGCTGGTGCCGTTCTATTCCACCAAGGAGAGCGGCACCGGCCTCGGGCTCACGCTGTGCCGCGAAATCGTCGAAGCGCACGGCGGACGGCTGCGCATCGCCAACCGCGCGGGCGGCGGCGCCGTCGATCACGCTCTGGCTGCCGGACGGTAGTTAGCAGATCGTCTACAATGCGCCACCATGGCGCTCGTGGTCCTGATGTTCCTCGCGTTCAATTGCCTGCTGGTGGCGCGATTCCTGCGCGACCGCTGGCAGCATGCGCGCGATCCACAATCCCATCCGCTGCCGCGACGGCTGCCCGGTCACGCGTGATCAGCTTCGGCGTCCGCCAGCTCGTGCTGGTCGCGGTGCTCGCGTACGACCTGGCATGTAGGCCCTGGGATGCCGCCTCCGTCGGCGTGCACCATCCCGATCGCTGGATGGAATCGATCCTCGCCGGCGAAGTCGGTTTCCTTGCCCTGATGGTCGGGTACACGCTGCTGACTGCGGCTCGCCGGCCGGATGCGGACGATGCGACTCGCGGCGGTCCGTGGCAACCTGCGCATCTGGCCCCGCAAGCGCTCGCTCAAGATCACGTCGCGACGATCTTCTTCGTGGTGTTCAATCCCTTCACCGAAGAGCTGGTGATGCGCGGCATCCTGATCCATCAATGGGGACTGCTGCTGGGTTCGCCGGTGCTGCCCATCGGGGTCGGACTGGTGCTGAATTCGCTGCTGCACTGGTACCAGGGCTGGCGCATGCAGCTCTGGCATGTGTTGTTCTTCGCCGTTGGCGGTGAGCCTGCTCTATTCGCCCTGGGGCATGCTCGCCGCGATCACCGCGCACGTGTTCGGCGATCTCGCGCCCGTGATCAGCCTGCGCCGCCAGTTGTTGCGTGTTCGCGCCGAGCAACGCAGGGCGCGCGCGGCGCGCGCTTTCGGGAATGCATGAATCGTCGGGCGGGATTCGACACGGTCGATAAAATGCTGCCCCATGCTCGACCTGTACATCGGCAACAAGAACTACTCCTCCTGGTCGTTGCGACCGTGGCGTTGATGCGGGAGCTGAACATCCCGTTTCGTGAAATCCTCGTGCCCTCTTGGCGGTACGCAGAATCCCGGACGCCTTCTCGCCCGTTCTCGCCGACTGGCAAGGTTCCCTGCCTCGTGGATGGAACCACGACGGTGTGGGACTCAGTGGCCATCACCGAGTGCCTGGCAGAAAGAGCATGCCGGTGTCTGGCCGACCGACGCCGTGGCACGCGCTCTGGGCGCGCAGCGCTGCCACGAGATGCACTCGGGTTCCAGGCCATGCGCAATATCTGCGGCATGAACTGCGGCCTGCGCATCAGGCTGCATTCCATCGACGCCTCGCTCGCGCGCGACCTGCGCGGCTCGAGCAGCTTTGGGCGGATGGCCTCGCGAGATTCGGCGGCCCATTCCTGGCGGGCACGCATTTTCCGCCGCCGACGCCTTCTTTGCGCCGGTAGCGCTGCGTATCCAGACCTACGACCCTCCGCTCGGCGAGGCGGCGCGCCGTTACGCCGCCAGGCTGCGTCGAGATTGCCGGCGATGCAGCAGTGGTACGCGGCCGCGCTCACCGAAACCTGGCGCGATGCGGAACACGAGGACGGAGTCCGGGCCGTCGGCGCACCTGGACCCAGGACCTGCGGGCGAAGTAGTTAGCCAACGTTCTGGCGTGCGCGGTTGAGCGCAAATCCGCTAGGCTCTGGCAACACGCCGGCCATCGCCGGCGCGAGAAGGACCCGCATGTCGAAGAAGTTCTTCCCTGGCAGCCATTGCCGGACTGGGCGCGTTCATCGCTGTGCGCCTCTCTGCCGTCGCAGGCCGACTCGCTGCGCAATGGCTTCTCGGTCGAGCGACTGTCGCGCGTGGACGCGGTGCTCGATTCCTATGTCAACGACGGCCGCGTCGCCGGCATCGTTGCGCTGGTGCTGCGCGACGGCAAAGCCGGTGTACCAGCGCGCGGTGGGCTGGGCCGACAAGGAGGCCGGCCGCAAGATGACCATGGACACCGAGTTCCGGATCGCCTCACCAGACCAAGGCGCTGACCAGCGTCGCCATCCTGCAGCTCATGGAGAGGCAAGCTCACGGTGAACGACCGCGCCGGCAAAGTGGATACCGACCTTCAGGAAGACGCAGGTCAGCACGAAGCAACGAGAACGGCGTCGGCACCAGCCTGATCGCGGCCAAGCGCTCCGATCACCAGTCAGCGACCTGCTGACGCACACCGCCGGCATTTCCTACGGCACCGGAGCCGAGATCGCCGCGGCCATACGAGGCCAAGGGCCCTCGGCCCAGCGACCGGCTATCGGCTACTACTTTTGCGGACAGGGACGAACCGATCTGCGTGAGCATGGAGCGCCTCGGGCACTCTGCCCTTCGTCGCGCAGCCGGGCGACCGATGCGTCTACGGATTACAACACCGACATCCTCGGCTGCATCGTCGAGAAGGCCTCCGGGCGTTTCGCTCGATCGAGTTCATCCGCGCGCGCATCACCGGCCCGCTGGGCATGAAGGACACCACTTCTTCCTGCCAGCCGGACAAACGCGAGCGCTTCGCCGCGGTGTACGGCAGCGACGCAGACGGCAAGGCGGTGCGCCAGCCGGAAGGCCAGAAGGGCCAGGGCCACTATGTCGATGGCCCGCGCAAAAGCTTTTCGGGCGGCGCGGGGCTGATCTCGACGGCGCGCGACTACGCGACGTTTCCTCGAGGCGCTGCGCAATGGCGGCGCGCTCGGCAAGGTGCGCATCCTTTCGCCGCACACCGTGCAGCTCAGCGACCACCAACCAGGTCGGCAAGCTGCGCGGCGAGACCGCCAATGGCTTCGGCTACGGATTCGAGACCCGCGATCGCTACGGCGTACAGCGGCATGGAATCGGTGGGTTCGTGGGGCTGGGGCGGCGCCTACGGCACTTGCTGCCGCGTCGATCCCGCGGAGCGCCTGACCACGGTGCTCGATGATCCAGCTGCTGCCCAACAACACCGATCTCAAGCGACAAGTTCACGGCGTCTATCTACCAGGCGCTGCTGGACTGATGCTGGACTTGGCTACCCGTGCGGGCGGTAGCGGAATCCGATACTTTGCGCGAACGCTTGTTGGTTAGTTGGCTCCCTCGCTATTTTCACGCCGGTCCGCACAACGGCGGGGCGAGGAAACAACATGAACAGAGGCACGAAGTGGTCAGGCGTCGCCAGTCGCAGCACTCATCGCGGGTGCCGCGAATGGCGGTGACCGTGGCCAGTTCAGATCGCGCCGTACCTCGGTAACGCCCGGGTCAAGGTGGACGGGGCACATCTGGAATTCGGCGAAAGCCAGACCTATGACCAGTGGATCGCCGGGATATCGAGCCGCCTATCGCGCGCCGTTCGGCCTGAGTGTTTGAAATTGGCAGGGCCGACACCGGCGAGCCGATATTCGGCTGATTCACCGGCGGTGAGGTGCAGAACCTACGGCGCGGTGGGTTATGACTTCGATCTGGGCCGGGGCTGGTACCTCGCCCCGAGCTCGGCCTGACGAGTTGGCGCCTCAGAGTGGGGGTGGAGGACCTCATCGACGGCTCCGGCGAATTGCGGGATTCGATCGATGGCGAAGACGCCTACCTCGAGGTCGCCGCGACCAAGAACTTCAATCCCCGTCGGGATCGGTATTTCCATCAGGCACGCTGGGTCGAGTTCGGCCAGGCGACTTCACTCGCCTTCAAGTTTGTCTGGAGACTCTGAATTTCGGCAGGAACATGCCGGTGCGTTGACGGTACGCCGGCATAGTCCGACCGCAAGCGGGCTTCCGCGCGATGCCGCGTTCGTCGCGACGCGCGCAGTCGGCGAAAACGACGGGGTTCAACAGGAATGTGGCCGTCGTGATCCAGTGTGGCAACGCGATCAGTACAGCGAGAAAGGCGAGCACGTAGCTCAGGTAGATGGGATGGCGGATGTAGCGGTAGGGCCGCTGGCTCGCACAACGTCTCCGGCACGTGGGCTCCCCAGCCCAAGCCAAATTGCCTTCCCCAGATAGTGCTGCGCGCCCACTCGTACAGCGCGAGGGAAGACAGCAGCCACCAGCGCCGCGACCAGCTGGTTCGCGGGCGGAATCGGCGCCGGTGAGATGCCTATCCACCAGGTTACCCCGTACCAGTGCCGTAGAACAGCACCTCGCCAACGATCGCCGGCGAGGTTCGCTTCCATTGGCCGCAAAGATAGAAGGTGCGGCCGCCGGCAATGACGAAGTGAATGAACGCGCCGCCCAGCAGCAACAACAGGATCGCATGTCGGCAACGTGGGGACAATCACGGCCCGGGCAGTCTAGCCTCCGCGCTTCGCGGCGATCCATCTGTCGATCTTCGGCTTCCAGCACCTCGAGCGGAATCGCGCCGTCCTTCAGCACTTCGTCGTGGAATTCCGCGACGTTGAACTTCGGCCCCAGCGCCTTCTCGGCGCGCTTGCGCAGTTCCACGATCTTGAGCTGGCCGATCTTGTACGCCAGCGCCTGCCCGGGGATCGCCGCGAAGCGTTCGGCTTCCGACACCGCGCGCGTCATGCTCCGGCGGCGAGTTCGCCAGCATGTAGTCGAGCGTCTGCTGGCGGGTCCAGCCCTTGTAGTGAATGCCGGTGTCGGTCACCAGGCGGATGGCGCGCCACAGCTCGGCATCGAGCGCGCCGAAGCGCGCCACCGGATCCTTGTAGATGCCCATCTCGTAGCCCAGATACTCGGCGTACAGACCCCAGCCTTCGATATAGGCGGTGTCGCGCGAGAAGCGCCGGAACATCGGCAGGTCCGTCGAGCTCACGCTGCAGCGAGATCTGGAAGTGATGGCCCGGTGCCGCCTCGTGCAGCGACAGCGACGCCAGCGCCCAGCGCGGCCGCGCCTTCAGGTCGTAGGCGTTCACGTAGAAGATGCCGGCGCGTTTGCCGTCGAGCGACGGGCCCTGGTACTGAGCCCGATGAAGCCGACGCCTCGCGGAACGGCTCGACCAGGCGCACTTCGTAGTCGGTCTTGGGCCGCAGGTTGAAATACTTCGGCAGCACCGGCGCGACGTTGGCGCCGAATGCCTGGTAGGTCGCCAGCAACTCTTCGCGCGACTTGAAGTACATGTCGTCGCGCGCCTTCATCCACTCGAAGAAGGCCTTGAGCTCCGGCAGCGATCTTCGTCGGACTTCGTGTAGCCGAGATCCTTCGCGACCTGCGCGCATGCCGTCCTGGATGCGCGCCACTTCGTCGAGACCGATCTGGTGCACCTGCGCCGGTCGTCATCGAGCGCATGGTGTTGTCGCGCACGTTCGTGCTCGTACCAGGCGGCGCCGTTCGGCGCAGCGCGCCGCGGCCGAAGGTGTCGCGGCGTCTTCGGCAGGTACTCATCGGCGATGAAGGTGCGCAGCTTGCGGTACGCGGGCGTGAGCTGCGTGCCGATGAGGTTGCGGAACGCCGCCGGTCAGGCGCTCGCGATCCGCCGCGCTGAAAATTCCGCCGGCATGCTGCGTCACCGGGCCCCAGAAGATGCTCTTCTCGACGATCGTCGACGAGTTGGCGTCGAGCTGCGGCAGCACCTTCTCCATGAGCACGCGCGGCTGCGACGATGCCGCGCCTTCATGCCTTCGCGCATGTTGAGCGATCGCCTGCTCGAAGATCACCGGCATGCGCGCCGCGCGCTGCAGCCAGTCGTCGTAGTCCTTCACGGTCGACGAACGGCTGCGCGCTCGGTGCCCGAACCGAGCTGCGCGAACGTAGTTGGCGATGTTGTAGAACTGGTCGATCGGCAGCAGCCGGTCGGGAAATTCGAGCTCCTCGAGCGCCGACTCGCGGTTCAGCGTGAAGATGTCGTACGAGAGCCGGTCCTGGCCGGTGAGGCCGGCTCGGTCGCCGATGGCGCGCGCGCGCGTCGAGGTACTTCTGGTGGAACGCGCGCTCTGGTCGTCGTATTCCTGCGACAGGAAGTTCGGCAGCTCGCCGTTGTAGCGCGGATCGCCCGGCGAAGGTCGCGGTGAGCGGGTTGAGCTTGAGGTTCTCTTCCCAGAACTCGCGCGTACAGCTCGCGTTGAGTGTCGCGGCGCGTCGGCGGCGTCGAGCGGCGCGCGCGCAGCGACGAGCGCCAGCATCGAGCAGCGAAGATGCAGAGCGAGGCTGCGTGACATGACTAACTACTCCGAGGCGCTAGCGCCACATAGAAACGCCGCCGAGCGGCGGCGTCTGTTAAAGACAGACCCGCTGAGGCGGGTTCTCGTGTTGGCTGGGGGACTAGGATTCGAACCTAGGTAAACGGAGTCAGAGTCCGTTGTCCTACCGCTAGACGATCTCCCAAAGACTTCGGCCGTCTGGCGACGCAATACTCAGCGATATGATTAACGCTTCGAGTACTGCGGTTCCGCGACGCGCCTTGCGGCGGCCGACCTTCTTGCGCTCGACTTCGCGCGCGTCGCGCGTGACGAAGCCGGCGACGCGCAGCGGCTTGCGCAGCTCGGCGTCGTATTCCATGAGCGCGCGCGTGATGCCGTGGCGGATCGCGCCGGCCTGGCCGGTGATGCCGCCGCCGGACACCGACACGGTGAAGTCGAACTTGTTGGCGAGCTGCACGAGCTCGAGCGGCTGGCGCACGATCATGCGGCCGGTCTCACGACCGAAGAACTCGTCGAGCGGACGCTCGTTGACGGTGATCTTGCCGGTACCCGGCTTTCATGTAGACGCGGGCGGCGGCGGTCTTGCGACGGCCGGTGCCGTAGTTCGGCTTGGCTGCTGGCGGGCATTACTTCGATTCCTTAAATTTCGAGCTGCTTCGGCTGCTGGGCGGCGTGCGGATGCTTGTCGCCCGCGAACACATGCAGCTTTTGTACATCTTGCGGCCGAGCGGGCCCTTGGGGAGCATGCCCTTCACCGCGAATTCGATGGCGCGCTCGGGATGCTCCTTGAGCAGCTTGCCGAGGGCGATGGACTTTGATGCCGCCGATGGCGCCGGTGTGGTGGTAGTAGATCTTGTCGTCGAGCTTGTTGCCCGTGACTTTGATCTTCTCCGGCGTTCAACACGACGATGTGATCGCCCATGTCGACGTGCGGGCTGAAGATGGCCTTGTGCTTGCCCTTGAGGCGCATGGCGATCTGCGTGCAGAGACGGCCCAGGACCTTGTTCGGTCGCATCCGACGACGAACCAGTCGCCGCGCACGGTTTCGGACTTCGCAAAAACAGTAGACATCACTAAAGACTCCAACCACCGGAAGAGCCCACACATCGCTGCCAGATCCGCCGAAGAACTCGGCGGCGATCTGACTGGCGGGCCCCTGGAAAAAGGGGCGCAAGTGTACTCAACGCCCCATGCCTTTGCAAAACCCGATGCTCGCGGAGTTAGGCCCCTATAATCGCCGCCCCATGGCGCGCGGCCCCAACCTCGACACCTTTATTTCGGCGGCGGACCGCGCCCTGCGGGCCCTGCTCGCGCCCCCGGCCGCCGGCCGGCCGCTGCCCGGCCGCCCTGGCACGGCCCGCGCGCAGCGACGCCCAGAAGGCCGACGCCGCTCTTCGGCCGACGACGAGCGCGGAATCCGCCGCCCTGATGCGCGTGAACCATGCCGGCGAGGTGCGCCGCGCAGGCGCTGTACCACGCCCAGGCGCTGTTCGCCCGTGACCCGGAAGTCCGCGAATTCATGCTCCATGCGGCGCGCGAGGAGACCGATCACCTCGCCTGGTGCGAGACCCGGCTCATGGAGCTGGGCGCCCGTCCGAGCGTGCTCAATCCGCTGTGGTACGCCGGCTCGTTCGGCATCGGCACTCTCGCCGCGTTGCTCGGCGATCACGGCCAGCCTCGGGTTCGTGGCCGAAACCGAGCGCCAGGTCGAAGGGCATCTGAAGAGTCATCTCGATCGATTGCCGGCGCGACGACCAGCGCAGCCGGGCCATCGTCGAGGCCATGTGCCACGACGAAGTCGGGCATGGCCGACAGGCGCAAAGTGCCGGCGCGGCTAGCCTTCCGGGCCCGGTCCGCGAATTGATGCGGCGAACGGCGCGGGTGATGACGCATACTGCGTACCGGATTTGATGAGCGCCTGTGACGCGGATCACTGTTGGTCCGTGGCCTTTTGCCTGCTCGCAGTAAGTTATGTAATACAACTTAATGACGCAGCGGTCAGGGGGTCGAAAGATGCAAGCAGCAAGGGAGAGTCAGATGGAAGAGGCGGTCAAACCCCTCAGCGACATTCCGGCAATCAACCGCTTTCTGAGTTACTGCCGCATTCGCACAGTTCCGTCGAAGACGGTCGTGATCCACGCGGGCGATCTGCCCGACGTCCTCTACTACATCATCAGCGGCTCGGTCGAAGTGATGGTCGAAGACGAGGAAGGCAACGAGATGGTTCTCGCCTACCTCAACAAGGGTCAGTTCTTCGGCGAGATGGGCCTGTTCCACGAAGTCGCCGCTGCGCAGCGCCTGGGTGCGCACGCGCAACCACTGCGAGCTCGCGGAAATGACCTATCCGCGCTTCCGCCAGATCGCGGCGGAAAGTCCCGGCCTCGTGTTCGAGCTCGCCACGCAGCTCGCGACGCGCCTCGATCGCACCAACCGCAAGCTCGTCGATCTCGCCTTCGTCGACGTCACCGGCCGTGTCGCGCACGCCATCATGGATCTGTGCGGCGAGCCGGATGCGATGACGCATCCGGAAGGCATGCAGATCAAGGTGAGCCGCCAGGAGCTGTCGCGCCTCGTCGGCTGCTCGCGCGAAATGGCGGGCCGCGTGCTGAAGGTGCTCGAAGACCAGGGCCTGCTGCGCGCCACCGGCAAGACCATCGTCGTATTCAACGCTCGTCCGAAGATGAAGACGCGCCCGGTCGTCGTCCCGGTGCAGGGCGGCAAGAGCGACCGGCAGCGTCGCGCAACGCGCGCGTCGAGGACGACGACGATGATGACGAGGACGACGACGAAGAGTAGCTAATGGACGCCGGCACTGTCCCCGCTGTCTGTCACATTGGGTCCACGCCATGTGATTAACGCCGGCGGCGTTTCCTCGTTTCGCCCGCCCTCGAGCTCATCCAGGCAGGCAAACCGCGGCTCATGCGATCACCACCCTGCTCGTTGCTCTCGCCGTGCTGCCCCGTCCGTCGCTGCACGCCAGACCGCGCCGCAGAAGATAGGCCGCTCGCAACCTGGCGCTGCTCGAGCGTACATACGGCGAACTAGGCCGACAGGGCGACTACCCCGACAGGCGGCGTGCCTAGGCGCCCGGCGCAATCAACAACGGCCGCGCCGTAACCGTCGACGAGATCTCGCGCCGCAGCTCGAGGACCTTCACCGTAATTCCCCGATCACTGCGCTCCGACGACGCTTGAGACACCGACCGTCCGGCGATCTCGTCATCACGCTCGCAACGCACCTCGGGCACTCACCAGGGCGTCGGCGCAGACCGACATCTACGGCGGCATGCTGCTGGCGGCGCGCGCCGCCGGGCAAGCGCTTCGAAATCCTGCGGCGCCATTGGTGGCGCTTCAAGGGACGGCAAGATCGTCTGGCACCAGGTGGTCGCGGACGACCTGTCCATGATGCGGCAGCTCGGCCTTATCCCCGGATACTGCTTGCCCGCCGGAAAACTCGTGGCACCCGTACAGGGAATGAACCATGCGCAAGGTCGCGTCTGTTAGTCTGCGGCGCTCGATCGCCGCCCCTGCCGCGGCGCAGCTAACCTCGCCCGGCGCCGCACCCGCCTTCGCTGGTACGTGAAGGTGTTACCGAAAGACTAACGCGGTCACGTCTGGGCGATTCCCGATGGTGTCGCGCCTCACTGGTGCCTGAACGTCGGCATCATCGTCGGCAAGAAAGGCCGTACTGGTCGTCGACACCGGCATGGGTACGCGCAACGCCGAAGCGGTGCTGCGCGAAGGTCGCCAAGGTGGCCAGCCGGCAAGCCCGTCTACATCGTCACTACCCACGTGCATCCCGAGCACGACATGGGCGCGCATGCGTTCTCCGAAGGACTCGAAGCTGATTCGCTCGAAGGACCCAGGTCGAAGACATCGCCGCCGGCGCGGGCATGAACCTGGTGCCGCTGGTTCGCGCATCGCGCTCCGGCGCTCAACGCCGGAGCTGCTCGAAGGATGCGAAGCACCGCGAAGCCGACATCGTCTTCGACGCCGAGTCACACGCTCGACCTCGGCGGCCTCAAGGCGAAGATTCTACGCCATGGGCACCAACCACACGTCACGGCGATACGGTGGTGCTGGTCGACGGCGTGCTGTTCTCGGGCGATGTCGGCGATGCAGCCGCAGCCGGCGTTCGCCAATCCCGACCGCGACGATCAGCCACTGGCTGGCAGAGCCTGGACCGCGCTCGAGGCGCATGAAAGCCGAACGACGCATCGTGCCGAGCCACGGTCCGTTCGGCGGCGCCGGAAATCATCGAGGGTACCGCAGCTACCTCGACGCGACATTCGCGCACCGCACCGCCGAGCCTCGAGAAGGCTGGCAAAGACCCAGGACGAGGCGGTGCAGATCATCACGGACGAGATGGGTCGCGCAGTACCCGACAAGAACCGGCTCGCCGGTGCGATCCGCGCAGGCGTGATCTGACGAACGCGAAGGCTACTTAGCCGCGGCGAGTTTCGTGCCGCAGATCTCGGCGCGCATCGCGGTGATGGTGGCCTTGGTAGTCCTTCGCGCCGATAAATCGCCGAGCCCGCGACGAACGTGTCCGCGCCGGCGCGCGCGATCGCGCCGATGTTGTCGACCTTCACGCCGCCGTCGATCTCGAGGCGGATCGTCGCTGTCCCGTTGCGTCGATCAGCTTGCGCACCGCGCGCGACCTTGTCGAGCACCGCGCGGAATGAACTGCTGCCCGCCGAAGCCGGGATTCACCGACATCAGCAGCACCAGGTCGAGCTTTTCGAGCATGTGATCGAGGCAGTTCAAGCGGCGTGGCCGGATTGAACACCAGCCCGGCCTGCAGCCGTTCTCGCGAATCAGCCCGATGCGTGCGATCGACGTGCTCGCTGGCCTCGGGATGAAACGATGATGTACGTGGCGCCGGCCTTGCGCGAAGTCCGGAATGATGCGATCGACCGGCTTCACCATCAGGTGCACGTCGATGCGGCGCCGTGATGCCGGACTTGCGCAGCGCCTCGCACACCAGCGGCCCGATGGTGAGGTTGGGCACGTAGTGGTTGTCCATCACATCGAAGTGGACGCACGTCGGCGCCCGGCATCAGCACCGCACTGACCTCGGCGCCCAGTCTGCGCGAAGTCCGCGGAGAGAATCGACGGTGCGATCCAGGGAGATCTGCATGGCGCAGCAGTTTACGCTCTGCCGCGAGGACTTGATCAGCTCATAAGCCTCGATGATCTGCTGCGTACGCTGCTTGGCGTGTTCCAGCATGGAATCGGGCAGGCCATTGGCCTTGAGCTTGTCGGGATGATGTTTGAGAGCTGCCGGCGGTAAGCCTTGGCGACCTCGTCGTCCGATGGCCTTGGGATCGACCTCCGAGAATCTGGTACGCCGCGGCGAGCTGCATGCCCGGGCGGTGCCTGCCGGACCGGCGCGAACCGCCATTCCTGGCCCCGGCGCGGAACTGCTCAGCGTTGCAGGCGCAGCACGCGCTTCCATGTGCGCGAGTTCGAGCGCGTGACGTCGAGCAGGTCGGCCACTTTCTCGATCGCGATGCGCGCGCGGCCCTTGCATGTCGACGCCTTCGAGTGCGGCGCGCACCTGGATTTCCAGGAACACGCGCAGCAGATCGGGCGATGCGCGCAGACGTCGGCGAAGTCAGCGCATGGTGGTTTCGAGATCGAAATCGGGACTCTTGCCGCGCGTGAAATGCGCGATGGCCGCGTGGATCTGCGCGCCGTTGAGCCGCAGCTGCGCCATGACCTGGCGCGCCGCGGCGATCTCCGCCTCCGACACGCGGCCGTCGGCCTTGGCGACATGGCCCATGACTTCGAACGTGGCCGTGAAGAAGCGCACGCCGATCTCGAGCGCGCGTCGCCGCCCAGGCGTCGCGGCGCGCGCGGCAACGCTCTGGTCGTAGAAGTGCCCGATCACGAGCGCCGATGAGCACGCCCCAGGGACTCCGGAACAGCAGCAGGCCGATGATCGCGCCGACGAGTTTTCCGGTCATGCGCGGCGGGGCGACTTGCTAATATGCATGGCAACTATGCTACCGACGACCGCGAGCCCGCCCGTTCACTACCACGCGCTGCAGCGGCCTGAAGAAGATCCACACCGGCAAGGTGCGCGACATCTACGAGGTCGACGCGCGACTCGATGCTCATCGTGACCACCGACCGCCTGTCGGCCTTCGACGTGGTGCTGCCCGATCCGATTCCCGACAAGGGCCGCGTGCTCAACTCCATCTCGAACTTCTGGTTCGCGCGCACGCACACACATCGTGCCGAATCACCTGACCGGCCGCAGCATCGACGAAGTGGTCAGCGATCCGGCCGAGCGCGCCATGCTCAGCCGATCGCGCCGTCATCGTGAAGCGCCTCAAGACCGTGCCGCTGGAGGCCGTGGTGCGCGGCTACGTGATCGGCTCGGGCTGGAAGGACTACCAGAAGACCGGCGCGATCTCCGGCATCAAACTACCCGCGGGCCTGCAGGCAGGCCGCGAAGCTGCCGCAGACGCTGTTCACGCCGTCGACCAAGGCGGCCATCGGCGAACACGACGAGACCATCAGCTTCGAGCAGGCGGCGCAGCTGGTCGGCGCCGACGCTCGCCGCGCGCGTGCGCGACACCGCCATCGCGCTCTACGAATTCGCGGCGCAGCATGCGCGCGACGCGCGGCATCATCATCGCCGATACCAAGTTCGAATTCGCGCACGGCGCCGACGGCAAGCTGGTGCTCATCGACGAAGTGCTGACGCCGCGATTCCTCGCGCTTCTGGCCGGCGGACACCTATCGCGAGGGCATCAGCCCGCCCTCCTTCGACAAGCAGTTCGTGCGCGACTACCTCGAGACGCTGGACTGGAACAAGCAGGCGCCGGCGCCCGAAGCTGCCGCCGGAGATCATCGCGAAGACCAGCGCCAAGTATCTCCGGAGGCGCTCGCGCGGATCACGTGGCTGACGCCAGCCCATCTCGCCAGGTGCGCGTTGCAACTCGCGCAGGCCGTCGGTCAGCGCCGCGGGTCCGGGCTGCAGGATGATCGACGACTTGATCTCGTAGAGATGCCCGTCGCGCACCGCCGGCACATCGCCCCAGCCGGCGCGCGCCGCCACGTCTCCGGCCGGAATTTCTTGCCGCACCAGGAGCCGAGGATCACCTCGGGTGCGCGCCGCGGCACTTCGAGCGGATCGGCGATGATGCGGTTCTTGCCCAGCGACTCGCGCGCCAGCTCCGGAAAACAATCGTCGCCGCCGGCGATGCTCGACCAGCTCCGACACCCAGCGTGATGCCGGAGATCTGCGGCTCGTCCCATTCCTCGAAATAGACGCGCGGCCGGCGCGCGAAACGCGCGGCGCTGGCGCGCACCTGCTCGACGTCCGGCTTCGAGCTCGTCGATCGAGCGCCGCGGCCTTCGGCCGCGCAGCCCACCATGCCGCCGAGCGTCGCGATCATGCGCAGGATCTCCGCGACGCTGCGGTGATTGAACACGCGCACCTCGATGCCGGCGCGGATCAGCTCGGCGGCGATGTCCGCCTGCAGGTCGGAGAATCCAGCACGAGGTCCGGCT
>ERZ1370068.1576-contig-11483_pt1 | contig 18893 bp, 31 predicted proteins | sample MGYA00561227_ERZ1370068 | MGnify/ENA primary metagenome ERZ1370068 (study PRJEB38410, sample SAMEA6850437) | metagenome | study: Metagenomic assessment of the ecological functions of the soil: analysis of the soil microbiota associated with the...
ATTCCCGGTGAGACGCCGTACGTTGTCTGGATGCGGCGCAGCAGCGTGCGCTCCTGCATCGCGTGCTGGCGCCCCTGGCGGACGATGCGCGGCGTCACCCGCGTTGCGAAGTAGCCGATCGAGCGTGATCGTGAATTCCGCCTGCGAGCTGTCGCGCTCGACGACACGCGGAATGGGCGTGAGACCGGACAGCGTGGCGTCGATCAGCTCGTCGCTGAATCCGCGCGCACGCGCCTCATCGATCAGGTCGTGCAGCCACTCCTCGAAGGGACGCGAGGGCGTCTCCACTGCACTCTGTTGAGACGCCATCAGCGTCACCGATAGAAGCAGGGCAGCCATTCGCATCACGGTGTGACGATCTTAGACCGTCCCGCCGCGCCAGTGACGACCGCATCTGTACCGCCTGTTCGCGCGAAGAACCGCCAGTCCGCGCGCTCCGCTCGCTCGAGTTCCGCCCGTGACCAGACCGCGCGCATCAGGCCGCTCGCGGAGTGGGCGTTGGTTCCGAGAAGAAGATGACCTGTTTCATGCGCGATCGCGAATCCGCTTACCACCGCCGTATCGGCGCCCGCCTGCGCCGCGAGCCAGTGCACGCGGTCGACGTACACGGTCGCGAGCTTCCCCTCGGCGACCCTGGTATCGACAAGGGAATAACCGAGTTGAAGCTGTCCACGAGCCGACGGGACGCCCGGCAGGCGGACCAGGCGAAGGGCCAGCTCCGTGAGTCCCAGCGGGATTTCGCACATCCGCGGATTGGATGGCGATGCACCCTCTCCGCACACCAGCCATGTCACGTCGATGCCGGCGGCGGCCGGGACCCCGGCCGCCGCACGCAGAGCAACCGTCTGATCCGCCGCCGGCATCATCCCATGGTCGCACGCGCACCTGGACGCGCGCCCGCCTTCGCGCTCGCCCTTCGGCGTGGCAAGCCGACCCATCTCGGTTTGCTAGCGCAATCTGCGGAGTGTTATCCGACGCGCGAAGAGCGACACTGGTGTTCGTGGCCATGAGTCCCAGCACCAATGCAGCCGTGATTGCGTTTCGCACCACGCCACTGTGCGCCCGCCGGCGAGGTGCCTCAATGCATTGGAGGTGACACGAGGTGAAACGTTGGTGACCTGATATTGTCTGTCGCACAAACCCGGCACGGTCACCGGAGATAATTCCCTATGGACGCCGAACGCCTGCTCCGCTTCGAATCATTCGAGCTCGATGTGCGCTCCCGCGAGCTGCGAAAGGGGAAGGACCGGATCCGCCTGCAGGAGCAGCCGTTCGAAATCCTCCGCCTGATGCTCGAGCGGCCCGGCGACGTGGTGACCCGCGAGGAGCTGGCCCATCGTCTCTGGCCGGACGGCACGTTCGTTGACTTCGAACACAGCCTGAACGCGGCGGTGAAGCGGCTGCGCGCCGCCCTCGGCGACGATGCGGACAATCCGCGGTTCGTGGAGACGCTGCCACGCCGCGGCTATCGCTTCATTGCGTCGCTGGCCGGCGCCATGATCGCGATGCCGCCGGTCACGCCGGATTACAAAGCGCGGATCGCGGTGCTGCCGTTCACCAATTTGAGCGGCGATGCGAGCCAGGAGTAAACTTCAGCGACGGACTGACCGAGGAAATGTTCCTGCAGCTCGGTCGCCTGGGACGCGGGCGCATCGGCGTGATTTCGCGGTCATCGTCCAACGTGTTCAAGGGAGTCGGCTGGGCGCGCGCGAGATCGGCGAGACGCTCCGCGCTGATTACCTGCTCGAAGGCAGCGTGCGACGCGAGGCGGACCGCGTCCGGATTACCGCGCAGCTGGTCGAGACGTCGAGCGAATCGCATCTCTGGACGGACGTGTATCGAGCGGCACCTGACTGATTGCCTGTCGGTGCAGGCGGAAGTGGCCGCTCGCATCGCGCAATCGCTCGCCGTCGAACTGCTGCCTGAACAACCGGTGCATTCGCCGCACGATGCCGCCGCGTACCAGACGTATCTGAAGGGCCGTTATTACTGGAACCTTCCCGGCGACGAGGGATTCGAGGAGGCCATCGTCTACTTCGGCCAGGCGTGCGCGACGGATCCGAACTTCGCGGCGGCGCACGCCGACCTGGCGCGCACCCACACTGGGCGTGCGGAGTACTACAACCTGATGCCGCGCACGGCGCTCGAGACCGCGCGTCCGATTGCGGAGCGCGCGCTGGAGCTCGACAGACACTTGGCGCACGCCCATCTCGCGGTCGCAAATGTTCGCGCGATGCTCGACTGGGAGTGGGACGCGGCGGAAGCAGGATTCCGGCAGGCGATCGCGCTCAATCCGAGCAGCGATGGCGCGCATCGGTGGTGCGGGCTTCTGCTGGCCGGTCTCGGCAGATCGACCGAAGCTATCCGCGAATCGCAGCGCGCGCGAGCTGGATCCGTTGTGCCTCGTCGTCGGCACGAGCGCCGCCTGGACGCAGTACATGGCGGGCGATTACCAGGCGTCGATCGAGACGTGCCGCAAGCGTGATGGACATCAAGCCGCGCTTCACGCCCGCGTGGCGTGTCCTCGGCGCGGCGCTGATCCAGATGGGACGCGCGGCCGAAGGCGTCGCGGAGCTGGAGGCAGCCGCCGCGACGGCGCCCTGCCGATCCGTGCTGCTCGCGTGGCTGGCGCACGCCAAAGCGGTGCGCGGCGAGTGCGGCGTCGCGACGACGATCCTCGAGGCGCTCGATCGTCTCCGGCCACAGCGTTTCGTTCCCGCGTACTCACCTTGCGCTCGCGCACGTGGGTCTCTGGCAGATCGACCAGGCGTTCGCGCTGCTCGATCAGGCATGCGAAGAGCGCGACCCGGCGCTCATCAACCTCGCCGGCGACCCGCGGTTCGATCCGATCCGCCGCGACACGCGCTTTGCGAAGCTTTCCGCGCGATTGCACCTGTAGCAACGCCGACTGCGAACACGGCCGCAGCGTCCTAACGCAAGGCGGAGGACTTATACATGGGTCAACGTGTGTCTGGCGTACTGATCGCGGTCGTGCTGGCGATGCCTGTGCTCGCGCGGGCGACAGGTCGCGCCGGCGAAACATCCGGACTTCACCGGAAGCTGGAAGGTCACCAATATCCGAGATGGCCGAGCCGCCTGCAGGCGGCGGCGGTGGTGATCGTGGATTTGGCGGTCGAGGCGGCTTTGGCGGACGAGGCGGTCGCGGCTTCGGAGGCGGCGGGCGTCGTGGCAACGGCAACGGTGGCGATCCGGCGAGCGACAACGGCGCTCGCGACGACCGTCCGCAGCGCCTCGAGGTCGGCCAGACGGTTCGCATCAAGCAGACCGACGAACGGCTGATCGTCACCGAAGATGCGCAGGGCGGTCCCGTGATGAGCAGCTACGGTCTCGACGGCAAGGAGTCGACCAACCGCACCGGCCAGGCGACGACCAAGAGCAAGACGAAGTGGGAAGGCGTCGCGCTGGTGACCGATATCACGCGGTCGATGGAAACGCCTCGCGGTAAGTTCGATATGAAGAGCCGCGAAGTCCGCAGCCTCAGCGAGGACGGCAAGACGATGACCGTCCGGAACACCGTCGACACGCCGCGCGGCGAAGCAGACGATGACGGTGACCTATGAGTTGGTCGGTGGTTAGTGGTTTGTGGTTGGTTGGTGGTTTACTAACCACCAACCACTAACCACCAACCATGAAGTGCTCGTCGTCGAAGACGAACTGAAAGTGGCCAACGCCCTGCGCGAGGGGTTGGAAGGCGAGCGCTACGACGTCGTCGTCGAGCGTACGGGCGAGGACGCTTTCTTCCGGATGACGACCGAGACATTCGATCTCATCCTCCTCGATCTGGGTCTGCCCGGGCGCGATGGCCTGCAGATCCTGACGGCACTCCGCAGCAAGGGGGTGAAGACGCCGGTCCTGGTGCTCACCGCGCGCGACGCGCTGCAGGACCGCGTTGCAGGTCTCGACAGCGGTGCCGACGATTACCTCGTCAAGCCCTTCGCCTTCGCCGAGTTGCTGGCGCGCATCCGTGCGCTGATGCGCCGCGGCCGCGCCGCCGAGTCGCCGCGCCTCGCCGTCGGCGATCTCGATGATGGACCTGATTACGCGGAAGGTGACACGCGGCGGCCAGCCGGTGGAGTTGACCGTGCGCGAGTTCGAGCTGCTCGAGTACCTGATGCGCTACGAAGGGCAGGTTGTCTCGCGTGAAACGCTCGCGCGCGATGTCTGGAAGGAGACAGCGCGCACCACGCCGCTCGACAACGTCATCGACGTGCACATCGCGCGGCTTCGGCGCAAGGTCGATCTCGATCGGCCGGCGCGATTGATCCACACCATTCGCGGTGTCGGCTTCATGCTCCGCGAGGGCGAACCGTGAGCCGCTGGTGGCGATCGCACAGCGTCCGGGTGCAGCTCACGGTGTGGTACGTCGCGGCGATGACGCTCGTGCTCGCCATATACGCCGGCGCGATCCTCGCGTACGTCGGGCGAAGCGCCTCTCAACTGCTCAACCAGCAGCTGCGCAGCGATTTCCAGTGGACCACGGTGATGGTCGAGCAGACGGCCGAAGGCGGCATCACGTGGAATGGCGAAGAAACCATCGAGGAGCATCCGTGGCTGCAGGTGTGGGATTCCCACGGCAAGCTTCTCTTCCGCAACGACGTCGCGCTCGAGCAGCCGAAGGTCGGCATGGACCTGGCGAATCTGCCCGACGACACGATCGTCCGCGCGCCAACCGGCAGCGTGCCGCTGCGCGTGCTCAGCCGGCGGGGCGAGATTGCCGGCAGGCCGGTGGTCATCCAGGTCGGCCGATCGGAAGAGGCGATGCGCGATCAGATTCGCAACGTCGGGTTGATTCTTCTGCTCGGCCTCCCGCTGGCGGTTGCGACGGCGGGACTTGGCGGCTATGCGCTCGCCAAGCGGGCGCTGCGCGCCGATCGAGCGGATGACCGAGCGCGCGGAAACCATTACCGCGGAGCGACTCGGCGATCGCCTGCCTGTCGGCAATCCGGACGACGAGATGGGGCGCCTGGCGACCGTCTTCAATGCCACGCTGGGGCGGCTGCAGCAGTCATTCGACCAGATGCGCCGGTTCACCGCTGACGTGTCTCACGAGCTGCGAACCCCGCTCACCGCCATCCGCAGCGTTGGAGAAGTCGGCCTTCGCGGGCCGCCGCGACGAAGGCGAGTACCGCGCAATCATCGGCAGCATGCTCGAAGAGGTCGATCGCCTTGCGGGTCCTCGTGGACCGGCTGCTCACGCTCTCGCGTGCCGAAACCGGTGAAGCCCGGTTGTCCATCGAAGCGATTGCTCTCAAGGATCTGGCCGACAGCGTCGTGGCGGATCTGTCGGTGCTTGCCGAAGAAAAGTCACAGCAGGTCGTGATCGAGGCGCATGGCACGCCTCGCGGTCTCGGCGATCGCCTGATGGTGCGGCAGGCGCTGATCAATCTTGTCGACAACGCGATCAAGTTTGCCCCGACGGGAAGTGGCATCGTGATCCGCGTCGGCGAATCGAATGGCAGGGCAATCGTCGAGGTGATCGATCGCGGTCCCGGCATTCCCGCAGGCGGCGCGCGATCACATCTTCGATCGGTTCTTTCGTGCGGATTCTGCGTCCGCCGATGCGGCCGGCAGCGGCCTCGGTCTCTCGATTGCGAAGTCCGCGGTCGAGACGACCAGCGGAACATTGACGCTGGAGCAGAGCGACGAGCAGGGAAGCACGTTCCGCATCACGCTGCCTCGCGGCTGAGCGACGTGTCGGGCAATCGCAAAGGAGACAAGGAGCAGCACTCCGAGGAACGCCGCGACACCCGCCACGCATACGCCGTCCAGAAGAAGCCACCGACTGACCCCGCTACGCTCGCGCCCATGTAATAGAAGAACAGATAGAGCGCCGACGCCTGCGCCTTTCCCTCGCGCGCGCGGACGCCGACCCAGCTGCTCGCAACCGAGTGTGCCGCGAAGAAGCCGATCGTCACGAGCGCGATGCCGATGATGACGACGATGAGCGGCCGCATCAGCGTCGCCCCGACGCCCAGCATCATCGTCGCGAGTCCGATGCGAAGGAGGAAGGGACGGCTGAAGCGCCCCGAGAGGATGCCCATCAGCGACGAGCTGAAGAAACCGAACACATAGAGGCCGAACACCGAGCCGACCGCGGTCTGGCTCAGAAGATACGGCGGCGCGAGCAGCCGGAACGAGCTGTAGTTGTAGACGGTCACGAGCGTGCCCAGGACCAGGCCCGCTTCGAACACCAGCGCACGGGTTACCCGGTCGCGGAGGTGTGACCTGTACGAGCCGATGAGCGTCGCCATCGAAAGCGATCGGGGGCGAAATCGCGCGGATGCCGGCAGGCTCACCGAAAAATCGCGGACGCGACCACGCCAAGCGCGCCAATCGCCGCAAGCGCGGGCCGCCAGGAGAACATGTCCGTCATGACGCCGGTGAGCAGCCGGCCGGTCATGCCGCCGAGCGCGCCGCTTCCGACATACAGGCCCATCGAGACGCCGACGTCATCGGGATGAATTTCCTCGCCGAGTACGCCATCGCGAGCGCCGGCAATCCCGCGATCGCGATCCCCTCGATCGCGCGAATGAACAGGAACATCGGCCACTCTCGAACGATCGACGACAACAGCGTGAGCAGGGCGGCGGCGAGCAGCGAGATCAACATGACCGGCTTGCGCGACCACCCTTCGGCGACGGCGCCGATGACCAGCATCGAGACCGCAAGGCACCCGGTTGTGAGCGACAGCGCCAGGCTGCTGGCCGCCGCGCTGATGTGGAATTCGTGCGTGAAGATCGGCAGCAGCGGCTGGACCGCGCACATCAGGAGGAAGACGGAGAAGCCCGCCGAGAAGACCGCGAGGTTGATCTTCCAGAACGCCCGCGAGCCGCGGCTTACATGGGTTCGCGGGTTCGAGGTTCGCGGGTTCGGGGTTCGCTGGTTCGCGGGTTCAAGGAGTCAGCGCCGGGCGAGGGCGAGACGTATGCCAAGTGTCATGAGGACGGCGCCGGTCACGGCTTCGATGCGCCGCTTGACGCGCTCCGTGAGAAGAACGGCGGCCATACGGTCGATGAATCGCGCATAGATGGTCAACCAGATCAGTCCCATCACGACATGCGTGGCCGCGAGAAACACCGACTGTGTCAGCACGGATCGATCGGCCGCGACGAATTGGGGAAGGAAAGTCAGATAGAAAACGGCCACTTTCGGGTTGAGCAGGTTCGTCGAGAAGGCCCTGTACGAAAGCCGCGGACCTGTAAGTGACTAAACCGCGCCGCGCAGGCTCCAGCATCCCCGAGTCGTAGAGGCCGACCTTCCCTGTCTGCCGGCTCGAAGAGCGGAGGCGGAAGGTCGGCCTGCGACCGACGGCATCGCGTAATGCCCGAACGACCGAGATACACCAGGTAAGCCCCACCGATGACTTTGAGCACCGCGAACGCGAGCGCCGAGCGCGCGAAGACGACCGACACACCAAGCGCCGACGCGGTTCCCCAGATCGAGCGTTCCGAGGCAGATGCCGAGCGACGCGAAGAACGCCGGCCGAGTGCCGCCGCCGAGCTGCGTGGCGCATGACGAGCGCCATGTCTGCGCCAGGAGTAATAGTGAGAAGCCCTGCGACCACCAGGAAGGCGAGTAGTTGTGGCGTGGGCGGCAGCAGGGAACTCATCAAAGGAAAAGTGATGTTCGAAAATTGCAATTTGAAGATTGCAGATGTAAGTTTGCCCTCCTATCGGCGCATCACGCTCGTCGCCTTTGTGAGGGGGAATCATGCAACTTCCCGTCAGCATCACGGTCAACGGCCGCCGCTACGATCGCGAAGTCGAGCCGCGGCTCCTGCTGGTTCATTTTCTCCGCGACACGCTGGCCCTGACCGGCACCAAGATCGGCTGCGACACGAGCCAATGCGGCGCGTGCACGGTGCTGCTCGATGGAGTGGCCGTCAAGTCCTGCACGTGTCTCGCCGCGCAGGCGGACGGTTCGGCCGTTACCACGATCGAAGGGCTCGCGCCGGACGGGCAGCTCAATCCGATCCAGGAAGCGTTCTGGGCGAAGCACGGGCTGCAGTGCGGCTTCTGCACGCCGGGAATGATCTTCGCGACGCACGCGCTGCTCGAGGCGAACAGCAATCCGTCGGCGGAGCAGATCCGCCATGCGCTCGAAGGCAACATGTGCCGCTGCACCGGTTACCAGAACATCGTGCGGTCGGTCCAGGCGGCGGCCGCCGCGGGAGCTCGGTGATGGCGACGACGGTTGCGGCGCCCGCACGCGTATTTGGTTCCGGCATCAAGCGCCGTGAAGATCCGCGGCTGCTCACCGGGACGGCTCGCTACACCGCTGATATCACGCTGCCCGGGCAGCTGTACGCGGCGATTCTGCGCAGTCCGCATGGGCATGCGCGGATTAGAAAGATCGATACGGCCGCCGCGAAGGCTGCGCCCGGTGTCATGGCTGCCTTCACCGGCGCTGATACGGAAGGCGTCCTGCAGACGATTCCGTGCGCGTGGCTCGTGCCGAACTCCGACCTCAAGATCGGCTCCGTACCCGCCGCTTGCGAAGAGCGTTGTTCGGGCATGTCGGTGACGCCGTCGCGGTCGTCGTGGCGGAATCGGCCCAGCAGGCCGCTGATGCAGTTGACTTGATCGAGGTCGACTACGACCCGATGCCGGCGACAGTCGATCCCGGAGCAGGCGGTCAAGGCTGGCGCTCCGCAGTTGCACGACGAGGCGCCGAACAACATCGCGTTCCATTGGACCGTCGCGGGTGGCGACGTCGATGCGGCGTTCAAGAACGCAGACGTCATCGTCCGCGATCGCATCGTGCAGCAGCGATTGATCCCGACGGCGATGGAGACGCGCGGGGCACTCGCACAATACGTCCCCGCGACCGGCGAGCTCACGCTCTGGAACACGACGCAGAACCCGCACATTGTCCGGTTCATCATGTCGCTCGTCTGCGGGATTCCCGAGGATCGCCTCCGCGTGATCGCGCCGGAAGTCGGCGGCGGCTTCGGCAGCAAGATTCCGCAGATCCAGGGCGACTTCATCACGGTGTTCTGCTCGATGAAGCTCGGTCGTCCCGTGAAGTGGATCGAGAGCCGCTCAGAGAATTACCAGTCGACGACGCACGGCCGCGATCATGTCCAGGACGTCGAGATGGCGGCCACGAAGGACGGAAGATCCTCGGACTGCGCTGCACCGTGTGGGCAGGCATGGGCGCGTACTCTCGACCGCCGCGCCCGGCATCCCGACGATCCTTCACGGACTGATGCTCTCGGGCCCCTATCAAATCGGCGCGGTGAAGGAAGACGTGTACGGCGTCTACACGAACACGACGCCCGTCGAGGCGTATCGCGGCGCCGGCCGTCCAGAAGCGACGTTCATGCTCGAGCGCGTCATCGATCGCCTGGCCGACGAGATCAAGATCGATCCCGCCGAGGTGCGGAAGCGCAACCTGATTCCACCGTTCGACAACGGCCACGACGTCGTCACCGGCCTGAAGTACGACAGCGGCAACTACATTGGCGCGCTTCGACAAGGCGCTCAAGCACGTCGACTACGCCGGCCTGCGGAAAGAGCAGGCGGAGGCGCGTAAGAAGGGGCGATACCTCGGCATCGGCGTCTCGATGTACGTCGAGATCTGCGGGCTCGGTCCTTCACAGGTGGCGGGCGCCGTCGGATTCCAGGGCGGGTTGTGGGAGAGCGCGATCGTGCGCTTCCATCCAAGCGGCAAGGCGCACGTCTTCATCGGCTCGTCTCCGCACGGCCAGGGCGAGGAGACGACCTTCGCGCAGATCGTGGCCGACGAACTCGGCGTTGCCGTCAGCGACGTCAGAGTCATCCATGGCGACACCGAGACCACGCCGATGGGATGGGGCACGTACGGCAGCCGCACGACCGCGGTCAGCGGCGCCGCGCTGGCGGTCGCGACGCGCAAGATCAAGGAGAAGGCGAAGCTGCTCACGAGTCACCTCCTCGAAGCCGCTGTCGAGGACATCGACTACGCCAACGGGAAGTTCTTCGTTCGTGGTTTCCCCGATCGCCACAAGACGATTCAGGACATCGCGCTGATGGCCAACGTCGCGTGGAACATGCCGCAGGGGATGGAGCCCGGACTCGAGGCGACGACCTTCTACGATCCGCCGAACTTCGTCTATCCCGTTTGGCGCGCATGTCGCGGTTGTCGAAGTCGATCCCGAAACCGGGCACATCGAGCTGAAGCGCTACGTCGCGGTCGACGACTGCGGCCCGCAGATCAATCCGATGATTGTCGAAGGGCAGGTGCACGGCGGCGTCGTCCAGGGGATCGGCCAGGCGCTCTGGGAGCAGGCGGTCTACGCCGATAACGGCCAGCTCCTGACCGGATCGCTCGCCGACTATGCGATTCCGCGCGCCGACGTGCTGCCCGACATCGAGGTGCTGTCCACGGTGACACCCTCACCGCATCATCCGCTCGGCGTGAAGGGGATCGGCGAGGCGGGCACGATTGCGTCGACCTGCACGGTCTACAACGCGGTGATCGATGCGCTCGAGCCGTTCGGCGTCGAATCGATTCAGATGCCGCTGACGCCCGAGCGCGTCTTCGGCGCCATGAAGCGCGGCACCACGAAGAGCGGCGCGGACCTTTCAGGTCCGCGAAAGGGAGCATAGCCATGTATTCGGCGAACTTCGACTACCATCGCGCGCGCTCGCTCTCCGACGCGCAGCGGCTGCTTGCGGCGCATCCGGGCGCGAAGCTGCTTGCCGGAGGTCACAGCCTGATACCGCTGATGAAGCTGCGGCTGGCGGCGCCGCCGGCGCTCGTCGACATCGGCAGAATCCCCGAGCTGCGCGGCATCTCGCGGAGCGGCGACACCATTCGCATCGGCGCGCTGACGACGCACGCGGAGATCGCGGCGTCGGCGGAGCTCCAGAAGTCGGCGGCGGCGCTCTCGGAGGCGGCGGGCCTCGTCGGCGATCCGGCGGTGAGGAGCCGCGGGACCATTGGCGGCAACATCGCGCATGCCGACCCTGCATCCGATCTGCCCACCGTCCTCGTCGCGCTCGACGCGCGCATCGTCGCGATCGGGCCGGCAGGGGAGCGCACGATCTCCGCCGACGGCTTCTTCACGGGCATCATGAGCACAGCGCTCGCCGACAACGAAGTCGTCACCGCGATCGTGGTGCCATCTTCCGCGCGCGGCCAGGGCTCCGCGCACGTGAAGTTTTCGCATCCCGCATCGCGCATACGCCGTCATCGGCGTGGCCGCGTCCGTTACGGTCGCGGGCAACGCGTGCTCCGCGGCGCGGGTCGCGCTCGGCGGCCTGCTGCCGCATGCCACGTCGGGCAGCCGCCGTCGAAAAGGCGCTCACCGGGAAGCCTCTCGATACGTCGGCGATCGCGAATGCGGCCGCGCAAGCGGGATCTGACCTCGGTGACGATGTGACGGGAGATATCTTCGCGTCGGCTGCCTATCGAAAGCGCCGTGGCACCCAGGTCACGTCAAGCGCGCGATCGCTGCGGCTGCAGCGCGTGCCGGGCTCGCGTGAGCCGGGCGCCGCTCAGCATCCCGGGTTCCATCGATGCCCTCCAGCAGGCCCTTGGCGGTGAACAGTACATCGCCGAGCGAGGGCTCGCGGTCCTGATCTATCTCGCGCTGCGATTGAAGCGTCCGCTGTTTCTCGAGGGCGAGGCGGGCGTCGGGAAGACCGAAGTCGCGAAGGTCCTCTCCGCCGCGCTGAAGACCTCGCTCATCCGGCTCCAATGTTACGAAGGTCTCGATGTGAGCCAGGCGGTCTACGAGTGGAACTACCCGCGCCAGCTGCTCGAGATCAGGATGATCGAAGCCGACCGTGCGCTCGATCGTGCCGCGGCCACGCGGGAGTTGTTTACCGAGGCGTTCCTCATCAAGCGGCCGCTGCTGCGCGCGCTGGAAGAGACGCGCGAGCGCGCTCCGGTGCTCCTCATCGACGAAATCGATCGCGCGGACGAGGAATTCGAAGGCTACCTCCTCGAGTTCCTGTCCGACTTCCAGGTGACGATTCCGGAGCTCGGGACGATTCGCGCGTCGGAGCCACCTGTCGTCGTCATCACGTCGAACCGGACCAGAGAGGTGCACGACGCGCTCAAGCGGCGGTGTGTCTACAGCTGGATCCCGTATCCGGACTTCGACAAGGAGCTACGGATCGTGACGTCGAAGGTGCCCGGCGCGTCGGAGCGGCTGGCGCGGCAGGTGACGGCATTCGTCCAGGAGCTTCGCACCGCGGATCTCTACAAGGCCGCCGGCATCTCCGAAACGCTCGACTGGGCGCGCGGCGCTCGTGGCGCTCGACCGCGACGTGCTCGATGCGGACGTCATCGACGAGACACTGGGACTGCTGCTGAAAAACCAGGAAGACATCGACAGCGTGCGCGGTGAGCGAATGGAGACGATCCTCGCTCGCGCGTTAGCGTAGGGCGGGTCCCGCGGAGCTCTGATGACACGCGACGCCGGACCACGCCGGCTCTCGTCCACAATCTGCTGCTCTTTGGCCGCGTGCTTCGCGCGGCCGGCGTCCACCTCCATCGCGAGCGAATGGTCGATGCCGTCCAGGCGATCGAATGGATCGGCATCAGGAGCCGCGCCGATGTGCGCGCCGCGCTCTGCGCGCTGCTCGTGCATCGGCACGAGGACCTTCCCGCTTTTCAACGAGGCCTTCGACCTGTTCTTCCGCGCCCACGGTTCATCCGAGCTGAACCTTCCGCTCTTCTCGCTCGGCGAGCGTGCGCGCGTCGTCACGAGGCGCGACGCGGGCGCTCCACGGCGGCTCGACGTTCAAGAGGAAGGCGCGAATGACGCGGCTGCGGCGGCGTTTGCGCTGGGCGCCTACAGCACGGTCGAAGTGTCCCGCACGAAAGACTTCGCGGATTTCACTGCCGCGGAGCTCGAGGCCGCCCGCCGCCTGCTGATGCGCCTGCAGTGGGTGCCGGGGCTTCGGCGAACGCGCAGGTGGAAGCGTGGTGTTCATGGCGACATCGACATGCCGCGCCTCGCTGCGCCGCAACCTGATGCGCGGTGGCGAATTGATCGAGCTGCCGCGGCGGGTTCGCCGCGATGCCCCGCGTCCGATCGTGCTGCTGGCCGACGTGAGCGGATCGATGGATCGATATAGCCGCATGCTGCTGGCGTTCGCCAGCGGCTTGACGCGAAGCGCGCGGCAGGTCGAAAGCTTCGTCTTCGCGACCCGCTTGACGCGGGTCTCGCGGCATGTGGCTGCCGCCGGCGGTCATCGCGCTGTATCGCGGCTCGTGCGCGAGATGCACGACTGGGGCGGAGGCACGCGCATCGGCGACGCGCTGCGGACGTTCAACACGACCTGGGCCCGCCGCGTCATGCGGCACGGTCCGGTGATGCTGATCGTGTCGGATGGATGGGACCGCGGCGATCCGGCGCTTCTCGGCCGCGAGCTGGCGCGCGTGCGCCGCCGCTGCTCGCGCGTGATCTGGCTGAACCCGCTTCTCGGATCGGCGGGCTACGAGCCGCTGACGCGCGGCATGCAGGCGGCGCTGGCGCACATCGACGACTTCATGCCGGCGCATAATCTCGCCAGCCTCGAACAGCTCGCCACGCATCTCCGTCAACTAGGTCGCCTGCGTCCGTCGAGGATCATCAGTGAGGTCCGCCTTCAGGCGACCTACCGTCATGAACATCACCGCCGCGTATAGCTTTTCCGCCGCGCCACCCGAAGTCTGGAAGCTGCTGAGTGGATCCGGAGGCGATCAAGTCGTGCCTTCCGGGTGCCGCGAGCTTCGACCGGTTGGTGATGACCGCTATCACGCCGAGATGACCATCGGTGTCGCGGCCGTGTCCGGCTCGTTCACGGCGACAGTCGCACTCTCGGAGCAGCTACCGCCGCAGTCATACCGCTTGAGCGTCGATGCCACGGGAAGCCGGGCTTCGCGAAAGGCTCGGCGATGATCGTCCTCTCGCCGACTCCCTCAGGGACGGAGATCCAGGTGACATCTTCTGCAGAAGTCGGCGGCCTCATCGCGCGCGTCGGCCAGCGCCTGATCGAAGGCGTCGCGAAGATGACGATGGATCGGTTCTTCGGCTGTCTTGCCGCGCGGGTCGTGATCCTCATCGCCAAACGCCGCCAGATCGATTAGTGATCACTCGCAGGCCGACCTAAAGGTCGGCCTCTACGACTGACTGACGACAGACTTGGCGGATCCGCGACGCGAGCGGCGTCTCACGCGTTCGCGGAACCCGCCCTACGCATCGCGGCACGCGCTTCACCTGCCAGTTTCACTTACTACTCGATCTCTTCGACCAACTGAGGAGTTTGAAATGGCCTTTACGTTCTCCGTCAACGGGAAGTCCCACGACGGTCGATGTCCCGTCGGACATGCCGCTGCTCTGGGTGATCCGCGACGTCCTCAACCTCAAAGGCACCAAGTTCGGATGCGGCGCCGGCCACTGCGGCGCGTGCACCGTCCACCTTGACGGCCGCGCGGTTCGGTCCTGCCAGACGCCGGTCTCGACCGTCACCAACAAACAGGTGACGACGCTCGAAGGGTTGTCGCCGGACGGAACGCATCCGCTGCAGGTCGCGTGGCAGGAGATCGACGTGCCGCAGTGCGGCTATTGCCAGGCTGGGCAGATCATGTCGGCCGCCGCGCTGCTCGCAGCGACGCCGAAGCCGACCGACGCCGACATCGACACGGCGATGAACGGCAACCTCTGTCGCTGCGGCACCTATCTTCGTATTCGCGAAGCGATTCACCGCGCCGCTGCGATGGGCCCGAGCGTCCACGACGCCACTGAAACCGCCCGCGCGCAGGCCGCGCGGCAGGAATAGGGAGGCGCCATGGATACGATGCGTCATGAATCGGCGCTCGTTCCTTCGCGTCACCGCGCTGGCCGGCGGCGGCCTGCTCGCGGCCGTTTACTTCGAACCGGTCGTCGGATCTGCTCGCGCAGGGCGGTCCCGCTCCGCGTCGACTTCGTGCCGAACGCGTTCATCAAGATCGGCCCCGACGGCATCGTCACGATCATGTCGAAGAACCCGGAGATCGGGCAGGGCGTCAAGACCTCGCTGCCGATGCTGATCGCCGACGAGCTCGACGTCGACTGGAAGGACGTCCGCATCCAGCAGGCGGATCTCGACGAGACGAGCTACGGCCGGCAGAACGCGCGGCGGCAGCACGGCGACGCCGACCAACTGGGAGCCGCTGCGCCAGGTGGGCGCTGCGGTGCGCGCGATGCTCGTCGACGGCGGCGGCGCAGACGTGGGGCGTGCCCGAGTCGCAGTGCTCGACGTCCGCGGGCCGCGTGACACACGCGGCGAGCAACCGCTCGCTCGGCTACGGCGAGCTCGCCGCGAAGGCGGCGACGCTGCCGGCGCCCGACATGAAGTCGGTGAAGCTGAAGAACGCCGCCGACTACAAGATCATCGGCAAGCCGATGCGCGGCGTCGACAACCCGAAGATCGTCACGGGCCAGCCGACTGTACGGCATCGACTTCACGCTGCCCGGCATGCTGTGGGCGGTGTACGAGAAGTGCCCGGTGTTCGGCGGCAAGGTCGTCAGCGCGAACCTCGACGAGATCAAGGCGATGCCTGGCGTCCGCTACGCGTTCACGGTCGATTCGGACGCCAAGGATCTGCTCGGCCTGATGCCCGGCGTGGCGATCGTTGCCGACAGCTGGTGGCAGGCGCGGACGCGCGCGCACGAAGCTGCAGGTCACCTGGAACGAGGGGCCCGACCGCGCAGCAGAGCAGCGTCAAGATTCGCGGCGCGCGCCGCGGAGCTCTCGACGCAGCCGCCGGTCGTTCACGCTGCGCGCCGACGGCGACGCCGACGGCGCGCTCCAGCGCGCCGGATCTGAAGATCGTCGAAGGCGCGTACGCGTATCCGTTCATCGCGCACGCGCCGCTCGAGCCGCAGAACTGCACCGCGCAGTTCAACGGACGGCAAGATGGAGATCTGGGCGCCCACGCAGACGCCGGCAGCAGGGCCGCGCGCTTGTCGTCGACGCTCGGCGTCGAGCGAATGCGACATCACGATCCACCTGCTGCGCGCGGGCGGCGGCTTCGGCCGCCGGCTGACCAACGACTACATGGTCGAAGCGCGCGGCGATCGCGAAGCAGATCGGCGGGCAGCCGGTCAAGCTGCTGTGGACGCGCGAAGACGACATGCGCCACGACCACTATCGCCCCGGCGGCTGGCACTACCTGAAGGCCGGCGTCGACGCGACAGGCAAGATCGTGGCGTGGCGCGATCACTACGTGACCTACGGCGAGGGCGACACAGTTCGCGCCACAGTGCGCGGTGCCGTCAACGCGAGTTCCCGGCGCGGTTCGTCCCGAACTTCGCGATGCACGGCGTCGCTGATGCCGCTGGGCGTGCCGACGTGGGCGCTGCGCGCGCCGCGCAGCAACGCGTACTCGTGGGTGTTCCAGTCGTTCATCGACGAGCTCGCGCACGCGGCGGGAAGGATCCGGTGCAGTTCCGCGTCGACCTGCTGGCCGTCGCCGCAGCATCCCGCCGCCGGCAGCAGGGCGCCGACGGCTTCGATGCCAAGCGCGCACTCGGCGTGCTCAGGAAGTGGCCGAAGCGCGCCGGCTGGGACAAGCGCGCGCTCGCTGCCGAAGGGCCGGGGATGGGCGTGGCGTGGCAGCACAGCCACCGCGGCTACTTCGCCGAAGTGGCCGACGTCACCGTCGACGCGATGAACCGCGTGAAGGTCAACAAGGTGTGGGTCGTCGGCGACATCGGCAGCCAGATCGTCAACCCGAGCATGGCGATCAACCAGGCGCAGGGCGCGGTGATCGACGGCATGAGCCAGCTGATGTACGTACGAGATCACGATCGACGCCGGCCAGGTGGTGCAGGGCAACTTCGACACAGTTCCAGCCGGTCCGCATGCGCAGGCGCCGCCGGCAGATCGACGTGCACTTCCTGGTCACGAACAATCCGCCGACCGGACTCGGCGAGCCGGCGCTGCCGCCGGTGCTGCCGGCGCTGGCGCAACGCGATCTTTGCGGCGTCCGGCAAGCGCGTCCGTACGCTGCCGATCTCGAAGAGCGGATTCCGGCTCGCGTAGAGCGAAACCCCAAATCCCAAGCTCCAGAATCCCAACTCCCAAGGACCTACGTTCTTGGGAGTTGCGGCGATCGTCGTCGTGATTGTCGAAATCGCACGCATCAAACAAAAACGTCTGTTGACGCGTTTCACTGCGTTTCCGTATGGTTTCAGCCGTTCCCACTGCAATGTTGTCTTCCCCTGACTGGACACCCGCTGCTCGGACGCCGAGCAGGCTGAGGTGACGCATGAATCAAGCTGATACCGCGTGGATGCTCATGTTCGACGGCGCTGGTGCTGCTCGATGACGCCGATGCTGGCGTTCTTCTACGGCGGGCTGGTGCGCTCGAAGAACGCGCTCAACACGATGATGATGAGTTTCATCGCGCTCGGGTTCGTCGGCATCATCTGGGCGCTCATCGCGTACTCGCTCGCGTTCGCCGCCGGGCAACGACTGGATCGGCGACCTGTCGCGCGTGTTCCTGCAGCGGCGTCGGGCTCGGAGCCGCAGGGCACCATTCCGCACATGCTCTACATGTCCTACCAGGCGACGTTCGCGATCATCACCGCGGCGCTGATCTCCGGCTCGATCGTCGAGCGGATGCGGTTCTCGGCCTACGTCGCCTTCATCTCGCTCTGGGCGCATCGTCGTCTACGCGCCGATCGCGCACTGGGTCTGGGGCGGCGGCTGGCTGGCGCAGATGGGCGCGCTCGACTTCGCGGGCGGCACGGTCGTGCACGTGAACGCCGCGATGGCCGCCGTGGCGGTGGCGCTGGCGCTCGGCAACCGGCGCGAATACCCGTCCTCGTCGCTGCTGCCGCACAGCGTGCCGTTCACGCTGCTCGGCGCCGGCGTCCTGTGGTTCGGATGGTTCGGATTCAACGCCGGCAGCGCGCTGGCGGCCAACGGCATCGCCGCGCCTCGCGTTCACGGCGACGTTCCTCGCTCCAGCGGCCACGCTCGTCGTCTGGACGTTCCTTGACTACATCCGATCGCAGAAAGCCGACCGCGGTCGGTGCGGCGACGGCCATCGTCGTCGGCCTCGTCGCCATCACGCCGGCGGCCGGACTCGTCGGGCCGATGGACGCGATCTGGCTCGGCGGATTCGCGGCGATTCCGAGCTACCTGATGCTGCAGTGGCGCGCGAAGACCAACTTCGACGACTCGCTCGACGTCTTCGCGGCGCACGGCGTCGGCGGCACGGTCGGCGCGCTGCTGACCGGCGTGTTCGCGCAGAAGGCGCTCAACGGCGTGCAGGACGGGTTGCTCTACGGCAATCCCGGGCAGCTGGGCATCCAGGCGATCGCGGTGGCCGCCGCAGCGGTCTACAGCTTCGGCGTCAGCTTCGTCCTCGTGAAGCTTGTCGGCCTCGTGATCCCGCTGCGTCCGTCGGCGGAGGATGAGATGACCGGCCTCGACATCAGCCAGCACGGCGAGGATGCGTAGCTGAACGTGGAGTCGTCGAACGGCATGATCGCGTAACGACTCCATCATTCGATAATCTTCGCGTCCTTCTCCTGAGAGCCGGCGCAGCACCGAGATGGCTGCGCTGGTTTCCAACTATGGCGGGCAGCCGGTGTCGGCGCCCGCTCTTCGCGAAGTTCCGCTCGACACCAACACCGACGCGATTGCGTTCATCGAGGCGCTTCTCCGCCACGAATTTGATCTGGTCGTCCTGCTGACCGGCGTCGGCACGCGGGCTTTGCTCGCGGTCGTCGACCGGCGCGGCGTGCGGCCGCAGTTTCTCGCGGCGCTCGACAGCACGAAGATCGCGGCGCGCGGGCCCGAAGCCGGTGGCGGTGCTGCGGGAGCTCGGACTGGCGCCCTGGGTGGTCGCGCCTGAGCCGAACACGTGGAAAGAGCTGATCACGGCGCTCGACGCGAAGGCGC
>ERZ1370068.7187-contig-6119_pt1 | contig 18885 bp, 34 predicted proteins | sample MGYA00561227_ERZ1370068 | MGnify/ENA primary metagenome ERZ1370068 (study PRJEB38410, sample SAMEA6850437) | metagenome | study: Metagenomic assessment of the ecological functions of the soil: analysis of the soil microbiota associated with the...
TATACTTCGTTCCAGTTACGTATTGCTCGACCCGCCATGCACGGCTCGGTGAGCCAGAAGCAGGCGATGAAGCCGCTCCTTCGCCATGCCGGGTGAAATTTCTGCTTCTGCCTCACTCCCGAAGGCGTAGATCCCGGGCGATTTTATGCACAGGCTCGTCTGAGACCGAGACGAAGCTGCGGATGCCGGAGTCACACGCGTTCCAGTTCACTGGCAATGAGTCCGTGGCTCACCGCGTTGAGACCCGCGCAGCCGCGAGCGCTTTGGTGCACGCCGAGCGGCCCAAGAGCTCGGCAAGCTCCGGCGCGATCTCGCGGGAAACGATGCTGTTCGAAGCATTCGAAATGCGTTAGCGGCACTGTCGCCTTCTCGATGTCGACGAGGCGCGCCACGGAATCGGACCATCTGTTCCCTCTTCCGTGAGCTGCCCGCGCACATCGAGAGGTCCATTGGATCGAGGGTGCGGGTGAGTCGATTTAGTCTCAGGGCGCGGTGTTGCGTGCGGGCGTGGCCACAGCGATCTCCGATCAGTCTTCAGGCGTGCAGACGGGCTGGCGAGATCGGGGCGCAAATCATAGAGGATAAGACCCGGGCGATCCTACCCGCACTCATTCGGGCTCTGCCACACCGCCCTTCAACAAGGAGCCGATGGGCGTTCGAGCTGTACGAATAGGAAGAAATCGATCCATCCTATGCGACGCGCCATCAGGGGTGTTGCCTTGAGAATGGTGTTGATCGGACACCAGGGCTGCAATTGCACCTATTGTTAACTATAATTACGCATTATGGACCTCGGCTCTCTCTCCGCTTTCTGTGAAGGATTGTGCAGAGCGGTAGTTTCACCAAGGCTGCGGACGCGCTCTGGCAGCCACAAGGCCACGTACCAGTCGCAGCCTCTCACCTCGAGCAGGGAGCTCGGCATTCGCCTACTGGAGCGAACACGCGGCGACGGTCCGACTCACGGATGTCGGGCAGCACGTCTATGAGCAGGCGCTCGGCATCATGGCGAGCGTCGCCAGCATCGAAGCCACTGCGGCGGGGTTGCGAGGTGAGCCGGCGCAGGTGTGCTGCGTGTATCGGCGGATGTCGAGTTTGGTCTGAATGGGCTCAGCCGTTGGCTCGACGCGTTTGCCCAAAAGTACCCCAAGGTTGAAATCGAAGCGGACCTCACCACGGGTTCGGGCGACCTGGTTCGGGAAGGGTTCGATCTGTATCTGCGCCTCGGCAGCGTCGAAGGCGTGACCCTCGCCAGCCGAAACTCGGTGAACTCGCGTACGGCCTTTACGCGAGCCCAGGCTATCTGGAAAGAACGGCACGCCGAAAGACGGCGGCGAAGCACTCGCCCAACACGTGCTGCTCATGTCCAGTTCCAGCCCACAGCGCGGGCTGGAGGCTGATCACCTTGTCCCGTGAGCTTCGAGTCGATGGCCCTGCGCGCTTGCGTGCGGACAACAGTGCCCTGGTCCGCGAAGCCGCCGTCCACTGGCCTCGGCATCGCCCTCCTGCCCGCAGCCATCGCGAAGGAAGACGTGACACGCGGGCGCTGCGCCGCGTGCTGTCCGCCTGGTCTGGACCGAAAGTGCCGATCGTTGCGCTATTCCCAGGAGGCCGCCAGCACACGCCGAAGGTCACGCATTCATCGAGCTAGCTCTCGCCTCGCCCTGACTTAGGGCCGGTCGGCTCGGCGTCGTTGACGCTGATCATCTCGGAAATACTCACGCTGCGCTCACCGCCGCGTACCTAGAATCTTCGGCCTCAACCGCGGAGCACACCGACCATGGATGCCGTATTCATCATCGTCGTCATCGCGATCTGGGCCGTGACGCATTGGCTGGTCCGAGCCGTCGCGCGCATCGGAGGCGTCAGAATGAGCGGGTATGTATCTCCTCGGCGCTCTGCTCGCGCTCGGACTCCCCTGGTGTATCCTGCTCTACGCGCTGATCAAGCCGGAGAAATTCTGATGATGATCGAATCACTGATACTGATCGTCGTCTTCCTGCTGGCTCTGCTCGTGTGCGTGAAGCCCTTTGGGGCTCTACTATGGCGAACGTAGTCGAGGGCAAGCCAGATCTGAGCCATTGCGCGTGGGCGCGCTGCGTTGAACACGGCATTTATCGGCTTTGCGGGATCGATCCGAAGGCTGAGATGGGTTGGAAGCAGTATGCAATCTCGCTTCTGCTCCTCAATACGCTCGGTGTCATCGTCGTCTATGCCTTGCAGCGGCTGCAGGTGGCTGCCGCCGTCAATCCGCAGCACTTTGCCGCCGTGTCCGCCCGCGGATTCCTCGTTCAACACCGCCGTCAGCTTCGTCACCAACACGAACTGGCAGGGGCTACTCCGGCGAAGTCACGATGAGCTACCTCACGCAGATGGCCGGGCTCGCCGTGCAGAATTTCTTCTCGGCAGCCACCGGAATCGTGGTCGCCATTGCGTTGATTGCGCGGCTTGGCCCGGCAGCAGCGCAAAGACGATCGGCAACTTCTGGGTCGACTTCACCCGCATCACGCTCTATGTGTTGCTGCCTCTGTCGGCCGTCCTTGCCATCGTCTGGGTCTCGCAGGGCGCGATCCAGAATTTCAGCGCCTAGTAAAGAAGTGACGACGCTCGAGGCGCTCACCAGGCAGCCGAAGGTCGACGCGCGAGGCAACCCGGTCGTCGATGCGTCGGGCAAACCAGCTACAAGAGGACGTGACCACCGCACGCAGACCTTGGCGATGGGTCCGATCGCCTCTCAGGAGAGCATCAAGGAGCTCGGGACCAACGGCGGCGGATTCGTGAACGCGAATTCGGCGCACGCCTTTGAGAATCCAACCGCGTTGACGAATTTCCTGGAGATGTTCGCGATCCTGCTGATCCCGATGGCGCTCACCTACACCTTCGGTCGCATGGTCGGCGGACACGCGCCAGGGATGGGCGGTGTTCGCGGCGATGGCCATTCTTTTCGTGTCGCTCCTCGCGGTTGCTGCGTCTACAACGAACAGCAGGGCAACCCGCTGATTGGCGGCCTCGGCGTCGATCAGACAGCACAGCGCTACTCAGCCGGCGCGCGAAACATGGAAGGCAAGGAAGCCCGCTTCGGCATCGCCGGCCTCGGCGCTCGTCGCCACCATCACGACAGCGACTTCCTGTGGCTGCCGTCAACTCGATGCACGATTCATATCACGCCGCTCGGCGGCTCGGTACCGCTGTTCCATGATGCAGCTCGGCGAGGTGGTCGTTTGGCGGTGTCGGCACGGGGCTTTCATTCGATGCTGATCTTCGCGATCGTCGGCGTCTTCATTGCCGGCCTCATGATCGGCCGCACGCCCGAGTATCTCGGCAAGAAGATCGAAGCCGTTCGAGATGAAGATGAGCTCGATTGCGATCCTGGTCATGCCCTTCATCGTTGCTCGTGGGTACGGCGGTCGCGCGTATCGGTCAGCCTGCCGGCACCTCGAGTGTCGCCAACCCCGGCGCTCACGGCTTTCCGAAATCCTGTATGCATTTTCTTCGGCTGCCAACAACAACGGCAGCGCGTTTGCGGGAATCTCAGCTAACACCCCCTTCTACAACACCGCGCTCGGCGTCAGCGATGTGGTTCGGACGCTTCTGGCCCATCGTCGTCGGTGCTCGCGCGTAGCCGGCTCGCTCGCCGCCAAGAAGCGCATTCGGTCTCGGCGGACACGCGTGCCCACCCACGGACCGACGTTCGTCGTGCTGCTGAGTCGGGCACAGTGTTGCTGGTTGGCGCGCTCACCTTCGTGCCGGCGCTCGCCCTCGGGCCGATCGTCGAGCACCTGATCCTGTGGCCGCTTGATGCCCGTGCAGGGTTGACGCGAGAATCCATGACCCGACCGAAACTGTCGATGTTCGACCGTACGCTGCTTGGCCCCGCCATGCTCGCGGGCGCTGCGCAAGCTCGATCCGCTCGTGCAGTGGCGCAATCCCGTGATGTTCGTTGTCTACATCGGCAGCATCCTGACGACGATCCTCTGGCTGCAATGCACTTACCGGTCATGGCGAAGCGCCCGCCTGGTTCATCCTGAATGTCGCGATCTGGCTGTGGTTCACCGTCCTGTTCGCCAACTTCGCCGAGGCGCTGGCGGAGGGCCGCAGCAAGGCGCAGGCCGCGTCGCTTCGCGGTCTTAAGCAAACGGTCTGGGCCAAGAAGCTCCTCGATGCGCGCGATCGCGCGCGTCACTCGCGCGTACGAGCGGATGAACTGCGCGCGCGGCGATGTGGTGGTCGTAGAAGCTGGCGACTATGTCCCGGCGGACGGCGAAGTCATCCAGGGCGCTGCGTCCGTGGATGAGAGCGCGATTACCGGCGAGTCTGCGCCTGTCATCCGCGAATCGGGTGGCGACCGTTCTCGCCGATCACGGGCGGCACGCGCGTTCTCTCTGACTGGATCGTCGTGCGTGTCTCGGTCAACCCTGGCGAGACTTTCCTGGATCGCATGATCGCGATGGTAGAGAGTGCGAAGCGACAGAAGACACCCAACGAAATCGCGCTGACGATTCTGCTGGTCGCCCTGACGCTGGTATTCCTGTTCGCGACCGCAACCCTGGTGCCTTATTCCTTATACAGCGTGGCCGTGGCGAAACTGGGCGCGCCGATCACGATCACTGCGATCATCGCGCTGCTCGTGTGCCTCATTCCCACGACGATCGGCGGCCTGCTCTCGGCCATCGGCGTTGCGGGCATGAGCCGAATGCTGCAGGCGAATGTAATTGCCACCTCCGGTCGGGCAGTAGAGGCGGCAGGCGACGTGGACGTGTTGCTGCTCGACAAGACCGGCACCATCACGCTCGGCAATCGCCAGGCCTCCGCCTTCCTGCCGACGCAGGGCGTTACGGAGCAGGAGCTCGCCGATGCTGCGCAGCTCGCCTCGCATGGCCGACGAAACACCTGAAGGGCGCAGCATCATGGTGCTCGCCGAAGCAGCGCTTCCAGCTGCGCGAGCGCGACCTGGCTTCGCTCGGCGCCACGCTTCGTGCCAGTTCTCCGCGCGCACGCGCATGAGCGGCGTGAACATCGGCGATCGACAGGTTCCGCAAAGGTGCGCCGGACGCGATTCAAAGGCACGTGGAAGCGCAAGGGCAGATATTCCCCAAGGGCGATCCTCAGCACCGTGCAGGACGTGGGGCGGCGCGGCAGCACGCCACTACTCGTCAGCGATGGACCACGACTGCTTGGAATCATCGAGCTCAAGGACATCGTCAAAGGTGGGATCAAGGAGCGTTTTGGCGAGTTGCGCCGCATGGGCATCAAGACCGTGATGATTACCGGCGACAATCCGCTGACCGCGGCCGCGATCGCGGCCGAAGCCGGCGTCGACGATTTCCTCGCCGAGGCGACGCCGGAAGCGAAGCTGCGCCTGATTCGTGATCATCAGGGCGAGGGCCGCCTGGTCGCGATGACTGGCGATGGCACTAACGATGCGCCGGCGCTCGCACAGGCGGACGTGGCCGTGGCGATGAATACCGGCACGCAGGCCGCCAAGGAAGCGGGCAACATGGTGGATCTGGACTCGAATCCGACCAAGCTCATCGAGGTCGTCGAGACCGGCAAGCAGATGCTGATGACTCGCGGTTCACTCACCACCTTCAGCATTGCGAACGATGTCGCGAAATATTTCGCGATCATTCCCGGCCGCATTTGCCAGCACCTACCCGCAGCTCGAACGCGCTGAACGTCATGCACCTCGCCAGCTCCGTTGTCCGCGATTCTGTCGGCGGTCATCTTCAACGCGCTCATCATCGTGTTCCTGATTCCACTGGCGCTCGAAGGGCGTCAGGTACCGGCCGCTGGGCGCTGCGATACTTCTGCGCCGCAATCTCCTGATCTACGGCGTGGGCGGCATCCTGATCCCGTTCGCCGGGATCAAGCTCATCGATCTGGGTCTGGAACTCGTGCGTCTCGTCTGAGGAGTCCGCAATGCTGCGTGCCATGTTTCGCCCCGCCATCGCTCTGTTCGTGTCTGCTGACCGCGGTGGTGGGATTCAGTTTATCCGCTGATCGTGACCGGCATCGGTCAGGTCGCGTTCCCCGAACAGGCGGCTGGCAGCCTCATCGTGCAGGAGGGCAAGGCGATCGGCTCAAGGCTCATCGGCCAGAGCTTCACTGAGCCCGAAGTACTTCTGGAGCCGCCCGTCGGCGACCAGGCCCTATCCTACAATGCGAGCGCCTCGACCGGGTCGAATCAGGGTCCCCTAAACCCGGCGATTGATCGGACGCCGTCAAGGCACGCATCGAGGCTCTGAAGGCGGCCGACCCGACGCAACACGGCGCCGATCCCCGTCGATCTGGTGACCGCCTCCGCGAGCGGCCTCGATCCACACATCAGCGTCGCCGCAGCCAACTACCAAGCTCGAACGTGTTGCACGGGCACGCGGGCTCGGTGCCGCCGATCGTTGCGGCTCTGGTGACTAGCCAGCGAAGGCCGACTTCTCGGTTTGCTCGGCGAGCCGCGCGTAAATGTGCTGGAACTGAATCTCGCACTCGATGGGCTCGCAGCGCCGAGTCCGTGAGACCAATAATCACGCGAGGGGAGTTGTGCTAGCGTTCCGGCAACTGAAACACCCTAACGTGGCATGACGCATGGCCGAACTTCGGCCGGATCCGGATCGACTCCTGGCGCAGGTTCAAGCCGAAGAGGCGAGAGCGCAAGCGCGGACGCATGCGAATCTTTTTCGGCGCATCAGCCGGCGTCGGCAAAACGCACGCCATGCTCGAGGCCGCTCGCAGCGCACGTGCTGCGGGGACGGATGTAGTCGTTGGCTACGTCGAGCCGCATGGACCGCGTCGAGACGGAAAAGCTCCTCAGAGGGCCTGGAACGGCTGCCGACACTCGCGGTGCACTATCGTGGCATCGTTCGTCACGAGTTCGATCTCGATACGGCGCTGCATCGGCGGCCTGAAATCATGCTGGTCGATGAGCTGGCTCACTCCAATCTGCTCGGTGGTGAGCCCCGAGCCGCGCCATCCGAAGCGCTGGCAGGACGTCGAGGAACTGCTCGACGCTGGCATCAACGTCTGGACCACGGTCAACGTGCAGCACCTCGAGAGTTTGAATGACCTCGTAGCGCAGATCACTGGAGTGCGACAGCGCGAGACGCTACCGGACCGAGTGTTCGACGAAGCTGACGAGATCGAGCTCATCGATCTGCCGCCGGACGAACTCCTCGCGCGTTTGCGCGCCGGCAAGATCTACGTTCCGGATGAAATCTCGAGTGCCGCCGAGCGTTTCTTCCGTAAGCCCAATCTCATGGCGTTGCGCGAGCTGCGCGCTGCGGCGCGTGGCCGACCGCGTCGAGGCGGCCGCACAAGCCTCGCACGATGCCGACCGCGGCCGTCGCAGGGCGACTGGCCGGGTGACCGCGTAATGGTTGCCATCGGCCCGGATCGCACAGGCTGAGCAGCTCGGTGCGCGCCGGCAAGCGCATGGCGGATGCTCTGGATGCAAACTGGACCGTCGTCTACGTCGAGACGCCGGCGCTGCTGCGGCTCTCCGAAGCCGAGCGTGACCGGCGCAGTGGACCTGCTGCGCCTCGCTGAGTCCCTGGGCGCCGAGACCGTCACGCTCGACGGCCCGTCGGCGGCCGCGGCATTGATCGAGTACGCGCAGACCCGCAATGCGACGCGCCTGATCGTTGGCGCCCCGAAACGTCGTGGCTGGCGCGCCTGGCTGCGCCCGTCGACGGCGACCGAGCTCGTTCGCCGCGCGCGCGGATTCGATGTCAGCTACGGTTGCGGCATCGACCCGTTACTGGGCGGGCCTGCGCGGGTATCGGCAGCTGCTTCGGCGCACAGTACCGCAACCCATTCGATGGCGGCGTTACGCATGGGCCCCGGCGATCACTGCCGTGTGTTCCGCGATCGCCTGGCTGATGGGGCCGTACTTCGAGCTCGCCAATGTGGCGATGGTGTATCTGCTCGGCGTGACGGTGGCGGGCTTGAGACTCGGACGTGGGCCCTCGGTACTGACAGCCGTGTTGAACATCGCGGCACTGGATCTCTGTTTTCGTCCCGCCGCGCTTCAGATTCGAAGTCGCCGATGTCCAGTACCTGGTTACCTTCCTGGTGATGCTGATCATCGCGCTGGTCATCGCGACACTGATGGCGAGCGTGCGGCAGCAGACGCGCGTGGCCGGTGCACGCGAACGGCGCACGGCGCTCCTGTACGCCATGAGCCGCGAGCTCGCCGCGACGCGCGGAGTTGCCAGCATGGCGCGCGTGGCCGTGCGGCACGTCGCCGAAGTATTCGAGTGCCGGGCGATCGTTCTGCTTCCTGACGACACGGGCAAGCTGCAGTATCCGTCCGAGCGCCGCCATAGATCAGTCGTTGCGCGACGCGGATCTGGCGGTCGCACAGTGGGTCACCGATCACGGACACCGGGCCGGGCTCGGCTCGGATACGCTTCCGGCCGCGCCCGCACTCGTACGTGCCGCTGGGAGACGAAGATCGCACGCGTCGGCGTGCTCGCCGTTTTGCCATCCAACCCTCGTCGCGTGCTTCTGCCCGAACAGCGGCATCTGCTCGGAAACCTTTGCCGAGCCAGATCGGACTCGCACTCGAACGAGCTCGGCTGGCCGAAGCGGCAGAGGCCGCACGCATGGCGGCGGAGAGCGAGAATCTGCGTAATACGTTGCTTGCCTCCATCTCGCACGACCTGCGCACGCCCCTGGCGGTGATTGCCGCCTCTGGCAGCGCACTTGCCGAGCATGGCGACAGCCTGGACCAGGCAACGCGGACCTCGCTCGCACGCTCTGTTGAGACCAAAGCACGTGAGATGTCGGAGCTCGTCTCGAACGTGCTCGATCTCATGCGCTTCGAGATCGGGTCGGGTCGCCCTGCGACGCGAGTGGGAAACGCTCGAGTGACCTCGTTGGGGCCGCGCTGCATCGTGCTGAGGAGCGCCTGGTCGCGCACCCCGTCGAGCTACACGTTCCTGCCGAGCTGCCCCGTGTGCACGTGGATGCGACGCTCATTGTGCAGGTGCTGGACAATCTGCTCGACAACGCAGCGAAGTACACGCCTCCAGGCACGCGGATTTTTGTTTCCGCAGTTGCCGATGGAGCGTCGTTGCGCGTGACCGTCGATGACGAGGGCCCGGGGCTGCCCCGGGCGATCCTGCGCGGCTGTTCGACAAGTTTCAGCGTGGTGCCGGGGAAGGCACGATCATCGGCGTGGGGCTCGGACTTGCGATCTGCCGAACCATTATCCAAGCCCACGGCGGCTCGATCGAGGCGCGGCGGGCGACCCGGCGGAGGCGCGCAATTCGAATTCACGCTGCCGCCACGGAGCCCGGGGCATGACATTAGCGATGCATCAGGTTCTCGTGGTCGAAGATGATCAAGGCATCCGCGACGTTCTGCGCGTGCTTCTGGGAACTGAGAACTACCGTGTAAGTTGAGGCACCGACCGCAGAGCGTGCGCAGGTCGAAGCACGCAGCCACAAGCCGGATCTGATGCTGGTCGACCTGGGCCTGCCGGACGGCAGCGGGTTGGAAGTCATCCGTCGCGTGCGGGAGTGGTCGTCACTGCCGGTGATCGTGCTGTCGGCGCGCACCATGGAAGAGCAAAAGATTGCGGCTCTCGATGCGGGCGCCGACGATTACATCACGAAACCGTTCAGCGCCCGGAACTCCTTGCCCGGTGCGCGCGGCGCTGCGACGTAATGTACGGAGTGCCGAGCAGAAGAGCCACTTGCGCTTGGGTGGCGTGGTCATCGATCTGACGCGTCGCGAGACGAGCGGCATCAGGGTGAGATCCACCTGACGCCGCTGGAATATCGTGATGCTTGAATGCCTCGCACGGCACACGGGCATGATCGTTCGCCAGGATCAGCTGATTCGCGAGGTATGGGGCCCCGATCGCATCGGCGACACGCGCAGCCTGCGTGTTTGTGTCAGAACCTGCGCAGCAAGTTAGAGCCAGATCCACGGCGTCCGAAGCACCTCATCACGGAAGCGGGCTTGGGTTACCGGCTGCGCGCAGATGAAGACGAACCGGTCGAAGCGCCGAGCACGGAAACTGATCCGCGCGGCTGGACTGCACCAAAAATCCCCTCTCCCGCTTTGCGATGAGAGGGGCAATGAGATTCGTCAGAAGCTGTGGCTGATGGTCACCTCACCCCAGACCGGACTGCGCCGGGCAGAGGCCACCGCTCACCTCGGCGGTCTGGTAACGCATGACATAGGCCAGCTGTGTCCCGTTGGACAGGCGATTGGTGATGCTCCGGCCAGGCTTCGCCGATGACGTGATTCACATCGCTGCTGCTCAGCGTGTGCACGCTGTCGCGGAACTGGCCTTGCAGAAACGCGTTGTATGCACGCAGGCGCAACTTGGCGCCCGCCCACACATAGAACTCACCGCTACCATCCGCACTTGCTGGCGCGAGCGGCGTGGGTTGAGCAAGGTAGTCGACGCGCTCCGGGGCGAAGGTCCACCACGGTGAGTTGATGGCCCCGAAGCGCGTCGACACCGCATAACTGGCCTCAGTGAGATAGCCCACGCTTCGTTTCCCAGGTCGTCTTGGTTTCGAGCGAGTTTGTCGCCGAATGCCATGCGCTGGCCGCGAAGCGTCGAGCCACCGGTCGGGTAGCGCGCCGTCAGCTCCCGCCATTGAGAGATCTGGTTTTGATAGCCGCGGGGCTCAACGTTCCCCATCGCCCTGTGAACGGCTCTCTTGTACGTCCGCCGCTGCCTGCAGCCCCAGGACACCGAGAGTCAGACCGCTGTATCGGCTGTGACGCGCATCGTCAGCGACGTAGTCCCGCATGCTGGTGAGAAACACAAGGCTCGCGCGCAGGGCCGATCGTCCTCGATGACGCTCGTGGCTTTGAGGTCCTGCGGCGTGAAGATCAGGACGCCGATTTGCAGGCTATGGTCCGGGCGGACATCCTGCCGGGACTTGCTGCCGGCAAAGAGCGGTGCATCAATGTGCTTCGAGCAGCCGATCCAGGGACCACCAGTACTTCGCAGTGCGTGCTCCGTTGATCGACAGCCCAGAGCCGCCGCTATAGTCGCGATCGGTATTCGCCGGTCCAAAAAGATCGTTGTCGAGCGCAATCGACCAGCCGTTTACCTCGGTCTCCGGGTGCTTGATCGTTTGCTCGACGGTGATGTCCGGCTCCTCATCCGCGGCGCGTGCCGGCAGCCACACGCTCAGCATCAGCGGCGCTGCCACGCGAATGGCGCTGCTCGGATGCCGGTCTGTACGCTGCGGGAACATGCTCGACTCCCAACTGAATTTTCGTCAGTGCGCATACGTTAATGAGATGCGAGCAGCCGGAAAAATCCGTTCACACGAAACTCACTCTTTCCCGAAATGCGATGAATCGTCCGGACGGGCGCGCCGGCTCAGCGATGACGCACTGCAACGATGCGCATCAGTGACGCGAGCAAGTCCGCGCTCCCATCCATTCGCGATACTGGGTGGCATGGATTCAGGGCCCAGCGCCTTCGAAACTCGGGGTCCAGAAGGAGAAGTCGATGAGCTCACCGCCAATAGGTCAGCGCCTGATGCGGTATTTCTCCGCGGCGCGCTTCATTTCAGATGCACGTCGCCTCAGAAATCTATCCGCCGTTCTTCCTGATGCGCATCAAGGTGCTCGAGCTGAGTGATGACTGGCGCCACATCCGCATCCGAGCTGCCGCTCAACTCGTTTTCCCGCAATCCCGGAGGCGTGATGTTTGGCGGCTACCAGGCCGCACTCGCCGATCCGATTGCAGCCGTGTCATGTGCGCGGGTTTTCCCGGGATACTCGGTGTGGACACGCGCGATGTGCATCGACTTCGAGCGCGGCGGAAGCACGGACCTGGAGTTGCGTTTCGATTTTCCAACGGAGTTGGAAATGCAGGTTCGTCGCGAGTTGCAGACATCCAATCGCGCGACCCCGACTTTCGAGTATGGCTATCATCTTGCCGATGGCAGTCGCTGCACAGTGATCCGCAACACGGTTGCAATCCGGCCAAAGGGATACCGTAAGGCCACGACTCCGCCGGCACCGGAGCGCGGATTAGTAGGTTTCGCCGTTCAAGTGGCGTTCAGCCTGCCGAACTCACAGTGGTGCCCGCAGTCGAGGGATATCTCGAGAAGTGAAGATGGAGGAGTCACGATGATGCAGATGCGGATACACAGGATCTTGACGACGGTGGTGATCGCAGCAGCAGTTGCGCTTGCGGGCTGCGAAACTGTGAACCCTTACACGGGCGAATCTCAGACCAGCAATGCAGCGAAGGGCGCTGGCATCGGCGCCGCAGCAGGAGCGGTCGTTGGTCTGATCACGGGCCATGACGCGAAACAACGGCGCGAACGCGCCCTGATCGGTGCTGGGGTCGGTGCACTCGCTGGCGGAAGCGTCGGCTACTACATGGATGTCCAGGAAGCGAAGCTGCGCCAACAGCTGCAAGGCACGGGCGTCAGCGTCACCCGCATTGGCGACAACATCACGCTCAACAGTGCCGGGAAATGTCACCTTCAAAACCGACAGCTACGATCTCAATGCCGGGTTCTTCAAGGTGCTCGACTCGGTGGGATTGGTGTTGAAGGAGTATGACAAGACTCTCATCGAGGTCGCCGGTCACACCGACAGCACGGGCGCTGCCGAATATAACCAGGGGCTGTCGGAGCGACGCGCGCAGACCGTCGCGACCTACCTCGCCGGCAAAGGCCTGATGGAGCAGCGGATCATCACTATTGGTGTTGGTGAGACGCGGCCCGTGGCGACGAATGACACCGCCGAGGGCCGCCAGCTCAATCGCCGGGTGGAGCTCACCCTGGCGCCGGTCACTGCTTCGTAATTATCTGCTCAGGCTTCGAGAGCCACTTCGGGCGCGATGAGCGCCCGAAGCTTCTTGATGGCATTCGCTTCGATCTGGCGGATGCGTTCCGCGGAGACGTTGTAGCGACCGGCGAGCTCATGCAACGTCGCCTTGCTTTCGGTCATCCAGCGGCTCTTGCAGGATGTCCCGGCTACGCGCATCGAGCGTCTCGAGCGCTTCGCTGCAGCCTGTCAGCAGTCGTGTCTTCCCACTCCTGCTCTTCGACCGCAATGGACGGATCGGAATCCGCGGCGGGCAGATACATCGCGGGTGAATAGGTATCCTCGTCGTCACCTTCCGGAATCGGGATCGAACGACAGGTCACGCGCCGACAGGCGCTTTTCCATTTCAGTGACTTCAGCCGGCGTCACGCCCAGATCCCTGGCGACTGCGCGCGGTTTCCGCATCCGAAAGCCAGGCGAGATTCTTCTTGAGACGACGCAGGTTGAAGAACAGCTTGCGCTGCGCCTTGGTGGTGGCGATCTTCACCAGGCGCCAGTTGCGCAGCACGTATTCGTGGATTTCGGCGCGGATCCAGTGCACGGCAAAGGAAACCAGGCGCACTCCGACCGACGGGTCGAAGCGCTTGACCGCCTTCATCAGACCGACGTTGCCTTCCTGGATCAGATCACCAACCGGCAGCCCATAGCCCATGTAGCCGCGCGCGACATGGACCACGAAACGCAGGTGCGACGAGCACCAGCTGTCGGGCCGCGTCGAGATCGTTGTCGCGGTGAAAACGGGTGGCGAGTTCGAGCTCAGACTCGCGGCTCAATACCGGGATCTGCGAGACGCGCTCGATATAAGCGTCGAGGCTACCCAGCGGACCAGAAAGAAGTGTTTCGGGATTCTTGACGACAAGAGCATTAGTCATGGACTTCGTTAAACCTCCCAAGGACCCACAAAACGGGCGACAGTTTAGCAGTCGGGCAATTAGAGTGCTAACAGCCAATTAAGTTCGGCCCTCGGGGAGCTTCTTGAAGTCCGTCAATACGTTACGCTTGCCATCAGGCCGTCGGGCCCTGCGTGTTCCTTCCGGGCTGCGCTCTTCAATCGCACTCAAGTGCCAATGTGCAGCCCCGGCCCGGCAGGCTACGATCCGAGCCCCGATAGGCGCCCTTAGGGCGGTTCCGGAAATCGAGGTGACTATGTCCGATCGAATCAGCAGATGGCTGGCTCTAGCAGGGTTGGCCGGATTTCTGGTCGCCACTGGTTCGCCAGTTCATGCCGGGAATCTCGACTTTCTCAGCAAATCGCCAGTGAGCTACTTCAACGACGAAGACATGCGGCTCCTCAAGGAGACCGTCACCCAAGTCCTGGACGACCAGGACGCCAATGCCAAAAGAGCTGGAGTAATCCAGCAACCGGCAATTCTGGCGAGGTGGAAAGCCGCGGCGCATTCAAGACCGCCGCAGGCGTCACCTGCAAGCGGGTCCGCGTTACGAACCATGCCAAGGCTGTCGACGGACAAGGCAGCTATATCGTTTGCCAGGATGCCGAAAAGGGCTGGGCAGTCGACCAGACCGCCAAGCCCGGCTAATGGAAGACCTGATCGCGAGGGCGATGAGGAGTGACATGAAGATCCGGACTTTCGTCTTGTTGAGCGCAGTCATGATCGTGGCCGGTTGCGTGGCTGTGGGAGACAACCCCAACCGCAAGATCACTCCTCCTGTCGCATCGCCCGATGTGCGAATGCTCGCGGGTGCGGTGCTACCTGCCATCTACCGCGGCGACTTGCCCTGTGCGGACTGCGCGGGAATTCGCTACCAGCTCGACGTGCGAGCCGACCGCGTGTTCTTTCTGCGCACCACCTATCTCGGCAAGGGTTCCGGCGAAGGCGAAACGCTTGACGACATCGGCACCTGGAACATGACTCCGGATGCGCAAAACGTCGTCCTGCATGGCAGTGCTGAGCCCGTGATGTTTTCGATCGAGAATTCCGAAACCCTGCGCAAGCTGGGCAGCGGCGGCAAACCGATCGACTCTGCGCTCAACTACGAGCTCAAGCGTAACGCCAGTTACCGACCGCTCGAACCACGCGGACCGGATGCGCGGCATGTACAGTTACATGGCGGATGCTGCGGTGTTTCGCGAGTGCCGAACGCAGATCAAAGATGCCGGTAGCGCCCTCGACGGAAACCGGCGGCGCTCGAGAAGGCATACCTTGCGGTGCGCAAGCTCCCGGGCGAAGAGTTGCTGGTCAGCCTGAATGGCCAGATCGCGATGCAGGCGGGTCCTGATGGTGGCGCGCAGCGTCCGACACTCGTCGTCGAACACCTCACCAAGGTCTGGTCGGGAGCGAGCTGCGCAACCAACGTTGCCGAATGAGCAGCCCCCCAGGCCCCAGTCCCGAGGCCTCAGATCAGACGTTCACGCTTCAGGCGTTTCCGGACAAGGTCGGCGACATCCTGTACCGCAGTTTCCACGAGCGGTGCGGCTGCATCACTTCGCTCGTCCCGGTCCACAGCAACTTGCCAGTCTGGAGTGAATAGATGTTGCACTCGATCTGCAGCTTCTGTTCGGCGGTGAGGTAGTATCGGGCGGACGATCCGCCACCCAGGCGAATCGGTAGTAACCCCCAGACCTCGTAGTAGGCCGTGGGGACCGGATCGCGCGCGGACTTCACCTTGGTCGTTGCGTCGACCAAGCGCAATGTGATCGCGCCATCGAAACCTTCAGCTGTCAGCTTGGCGCGTACCTTGTCAGCATCGCGAATGTCTGCTTCCGGAATGACTTGGGAGGGAGGGTACGGCCTTGGGCCCAATGATCGCAGCCATCTCCCTCTCCGCGGCCCGCCGCGTCGGCCTGTCCTCGGTCAGCCGCTACGGCTACGACGCGCTGGAAACTGAGTTTCTTGACGGAAGGATCGGTCCACGAGCTCAGCAGCTTGTTGCTGCTCGAGTAGGCTACCCCAGCGCCATCAGCATCCCGAGCAGCCAGAGCGGCGAGATTCTTGTCTGCATCGCATTCTCCCGGTGTAGCGCTATCGTAGGTTAGTTGTGTCACGCTGCGAAATTCAGAGTGCAAATCATGCGCTCGGTTCAATCGCGCGCAAGTGCCGCGCGGTAGCGAGCCACGAGCCGAGCCAACCGAGGATCGCACCGGCGCCGAGCAGGATCGCGGTCATGCGCGGATCGAGCTCTACGAGCTCTGAAGCTGCTGCCGTAAAGGCCAGCCAGACGATTTACCGGTGCTTCGAGTAACCGCAGTCCGACGGTCACCAGCCCCCAGGCGAGCAGGCTTCCGCCCAGCCCATACCAGAATCCACTGTAGAGAAACGGCCGGCGCACGAAGGCATCCGATCCACCCACCAGCTTGGTGACTTCGATCTCCGTGCGCCGGTTTTCGATGTCCAGACGGATAGTGTTGCCGACGATGACGATTACCCCGACACCGAGCAACACGGCGGCGAGCAGCAGGAGCCGTCGCGCCACATCGAGGATCGATTGCAGTCGTTCGACCCATTCAGTGTCGACCTGCACCAGATCAACCTCTGGCCAGTTCTGCAGATAACGACGCAAAGCATCCAGGTGCGCAGGCGAGGTGGCGCGATCCTGTGAAGGGCGAATGACGAGCGTATGCGGCAAGGGATTGTCGGTAAGCGCATCGAGGGCCGCACCGAAGCCCGAGAACTCGCGGAACTCCTTCAGGGCATCATCCGCTGCAATGACGTCCACGCTCGCGATGCCTGATCTTTGCCGCAAAGCGCTGGCCAGTTGCTCTGCCTTGGCAAGTTTGACGTCCGGCTTGAGGTAGACGGACAACTCGACCGTGCCGCCCCAGGTGCCGGTCGCAGCACGCACATTGTCGACCAAAAGATTCAGGCAAAGGGGCAATGCCAGGGCGATACCGATGACTGCAATGGTCATGAGAGTCGCGAGAGGCTGGCGCGTGAGGCGGCCGAGAGATGCGACGAAGGTCTGTGCGTGGCGCTCGATGTAGACGCTCAGGGATTCCAGCGGCCCACGTCGCGCTGTGGCGATTCGCGGTCGGGAAGGTGCGGTGATGCTATCCGGCATGACCCACCTCGTCGTCATTCTCCGCAACACGGCCGTGATCGAGCGCAATGCGTCGCAGGCCGAAATGATCGACGAAGGTGCACGTCGTGCGTCGCTACCATCACAGTGACGCCGACATCGTTGAGGCGGCGGAAGACCCGCATGATCTCGAGCGCCAGCTCTGGGTCCAGGTTACCGGTGGGCTCGTCGGCAATCAGCACGAGCGGCTTTGCTCACGACAGCACGCGCGATCCCGACGCGTTGCTGCTCACCTGTCGACAGTTCCAGCGGCGCGAGATTTTCCTTGCCGAGGAGCCCTACCTGATCGAGCGCAGCCCGCACGCGTTTGTCGAGTTCGCGACGGCGCATGCCCGATATCACCAGCGGCAGTGCCACGTTGTCGAATATGGGGCGATCGTGCAGGAGCTTGCGATCCTGGAACACGACGCCGATCTGGCGGCGGAATGCAGGGATGCGACGCCGGGCCACGCCGGAGAGTGTTCTGGTGGTTGACGATTACGCGCCCGCGACTGGGCCGATCGATGAGGGCGATCAGCTTCAGCACCGTGCTCTTGCCCGCTCCCGGAATGACCGGTGAAGAAACACCATCTCCCCGTCCGACACGTTGAGCGTCACATCACTCAGTGCTTCGCGGCCATTTGGATAGCGCTTGTGCACCTGCTCGAAGTGGATCACGCATCACCGCCAGTACCGAGCAGGGCATCGACAAACGGGCCGGCTTCGAACTCGCCGAAATCCTCGACCTGCTCGCCGATACCGATGTACCGGATCGGAAGCCTGAGTCGATCGGCCATCGCGATTACAGCGCCGCCCTTCGCGGTCCCGTCGAGCTTCGTCACCACCAGTCCGGTCACGCCGAGCGCGTCGTTGAACTGTTCGGCCTGCGCGATGCTGTTCTGACCGAGGCCGGCATCGAGCACCAGGAGGATCTCGTGCGGAGCACTCGCGTCCAGTCTCTGAATGACGCGCTTTACCTTCTTGAGCTCGTCCATCAGGTGCGACTGGGTTTGCAGGCGTCCCGCGGTGTCGGCGATCAGGACGTCGATGCCGCGGGCTCGAGCTGCCTGAAGTGCATCGAAGATCACGGCCGCAGGATCGGCGCCCGTCTGCTGAGCGATGACCGGCACGCCATTGCGCCGACCCCACGTTTCGAGCTGCTCGATCGCAGCGGCACGAAAGGTATCTCCCGCGGCGAGCATCACTTTGAGGCCCTGCGCCGTCAGGCGTCCTGCGAGCTTGCCTATCGTCGTGGTTTTGCCCGAGCCGTTGACGCCAACCACGAGGATCGCGAACGGCCGTTGCGATGCGTCGACTTGCAGCGGTTGCGCGCTGGGTGTGAGCAGCTCGATGAGAGAGATTGCGCAGCGCGCCGAGCAGCGCCTCGAAGTCCTTGAGCTCCTTGCGTTCAACGCGGCTCCTGAGATCACGCGAGGATCTGTTCCGTCGCATCGACGCCGACATCTGCCGTCAGGAGGCGCGTTTCGAGCTCATCCAGGACTTCGGCATCGATCGCGCGACCGGGCAGAAGATTGGCAAGATCGTAGGTAAGCTCGAGGAGTCGCCCTTGTTGAGGCGTGCTCGCAGGCGCGTGATGAACCCGCGCCGCGTGTCATCAGGGGAGTTGCAGCCGGGGGATTGGAGCGCTTGGTGAACATCGGTTGTGGGTTCGCGCGAGGATTGTAACCGATGAAAAACAAGGGGCGGCCGAAGCCGCCCTTCACGTTGCATGCCTTTCGGCTACGGCTGAATCACGGCGAGGTTCGCCGGATTGATGACGATGAAAGCGCCGTTGCTGGCCGCGAACTGCACCACCTCGCTTTGGATCTCCCGCGTCACCGTCGCGTTAGAGGTGGGTCGATCGCCGAGCCATGCAACGCCCGCCGTGAAGTTCACGTAGCCGCCGCTGCCGGCGCTGGTCGGATGTGCTCCCGGTGTGCTCACTTTCTGTAGCATCGTTCCCGCGGCATCGAGCATGCGCTGCGTGGAGCTGTTCGGAACCACCTGGTCGGGCGGCGGCCCGACGATTTGAGGTGACATGCACCGGCTTCAGACCTACCA
>ERZ1370068.5045-contig-4085_pt1 | contig 18884 bp, 19 predicted proteins | sample MGYA00561227_ERZ1370068 | MGnify/ENA primary metagenome ERZ1370068 (study PRJEB38410, sample SAMEA6850437) | metagenome | study: Metagenomic assessment of the ecological functions of the soil: analysis of the soil microbiota associated with the...
CGCGCGCTCCTCCAGCGTGTTGAGCGCGTTCTGGGTGATGGACAGATTGCCCGACGACAGCGTCACGATGACGCGTTCGCCGTCGCTCGCGATGATGCGCATCTTGGAAAAGCGGGCGATCTGGTCCACGCCGGCGTTGGTGCGCGAATCCGAGGCGAAAAGCATCCCTGCTTCGAGGGACATGGCGACGCAATAGGTCATCGGTTGCCGGCGTTGGCGAAAATCGCGATTCTACCCAATCGCCGCCGGGCGCCGCCAGTTGGACGCATTGAATCTGGCGACTGTCATTCCGGGAACGAGAAAATGCCGGCTGATCTCGTCGCCCAGCTTCGAAATGCGCTCGAGGAAATCCATCAGGTACTCGTGCAGCCCGAGGGCGATGATGTCTTCGGTCCGGCCGTAGTGAAGCTTGGCGTGCAGCTCTCCCGCCGCACGCTCGATTTCCCGCGTGTGCTCGTCGCACAGCCGCTCGAGGGTTTCGTAGATGAAATTCATGCAGGCGTGCAGCGAGCGCGGCATGTCGTCGCGCAGGATCAAGAGCTCGGCGACGCGCCGCGGCGTGATGACGTCGCTGTAGATCTTGCGGTAGGCCTCGAACCCGGACACCGAGCGCAGCAGCGCGCCCCACTGATAGTAGTCGACGGCGCCGCCCACGTCCGGCGGCGCTCGGCAGCAGCGTGTGGTACTTGACGTCGAGGATGCGCGCGGTGTTGTCCGCGCGCTCGAGGTGCGTGCCCAGGCGGATGAAGTGATAGGCCTCGTCGCGCAGCAGCGTGCCGAACGTCACGCCGCGGAAGAGGTGCGAGCGCATCTTGACCCAGTCGAGAAACTCGGAGACTCCGCCGCGTCTCGAGCCGCGCGTAGTCGTACCCGCGCGCCTCCAGCCACGACGAATTCAGGTCCTCGTACATTTCCGACGTGATCGCGCCGCGGACGGACGCGCGCCGATTCGCGCGCGGCGCGCAGGCAGCAGAAGATCGACGACGGGTTGGCGGCATCGAGGATCATGAAGCGCAGCACGTTCTCGGCGGAGAGCACCGGATGCCGCTCGTAGTACTCGGTGGCGAGTCCGGACGTGATGAGCGGCACGGCCCAGGGCTCGGCCCACGCGAGGCCGGGCTCGATCACCTCGTACGGCAGGAGCGACATCCGATAGGTGACGTCCAGCATCCGCGCCGTGTTCTCGGCGCGCTCGATGTGGCGCGACATCCAGAAGAGCTCGTTGGCGGTGCGGCAGAGCATGCTAGTAGGTAGGCCGTTCATGCTGCGCTAGTTGGCCAGCACCCAGGTGTCCTTGGTCCCGCCGCCCTGCGACGAGTTGACGACCAGCGAGCCCTCGCGCAGCGCGACGCGCGTGAGCCCGCCGGGCACGAGGCTCACCGTCTTGCCGGACAGCACGTACGGGCGCAGGTCGACGTGGCGCGGCGCGAGCCCGCTTTCGACGAACGTCGGGCAGGTCGACAGCGCAAGCGTCGGCTGCGCGATGTACTTGTCGGGCGCCGCGATGATCGCGCCTGCGGAAGGCGTCGAGCTCGGCGGCGGCCGCGGCCGGGCCGATCAGCATGCCGTAGCCGCCCGGCGCCGTGCGTTTCCTTGACGACGAGCTCCGCCAGATGGGCGAGCACGTACGTCGCGATCCTCCTGCTTGTGCAGCAGGTACGTCGGGACGTTGGCGAGCATCGGCTCCTCGGACAGGTAGAAGCGGATCATCTCCGGCACGTACGGATAGATCGACTTGTCGTCGGCGACGCCGGTGCCGATGGCGTTGGCGAGCGTGACGCTGCCCGGCGCGATAGGCGCCGAACAGGCCCGGGCACGCCGAGCATCGAGTCGGGCGGAACGCGAGCGGATCGAGGAAGTCGTCGTCGACCCGGCGGTAGATCACGTGCACGCGCTGCGGCCCGTGCGTCGTGCGCATGTAGACGGTGTCGTTCTGCACGAAGAGGTCCGGCGCCTTCGACCAGCTCGACGCCCATCTGCTGCGCCAGGAACGCATGCTCGAAATACGCGGAGTTGTGCGCGCCGGGCGTCAGCACGGCCACGGTCGGGCGCTCTTCCCGGCCGGAGCGAGCCGCGTAGAGATTGGCGAGCAGCAGGTCGGGATAGTGCTGGACCGGGCGTATGCGTTGCGTGGCGAACAGTTCCGGAAAGAGCCGCATCATCATCTTGCGGTTCTCGAGCATGTAGGACACGCCCGAGGGAACGCGCAGGTTGTCCTCGAGCACGTAGAACTCGCCCTCGCCGGCGCGGACGAGGTCGACGCCGGCGATGTGCGCATAGATTCCGCCGGGAACGTCGATGCCCTGCATTTCGGCGCGATATTGCGCGTTCGTCAGCACGCGCTCCGCGCGGCACCACGCCGGCCTTGAGGATCGCCTGGCCGTGGTAGATGTCGCGCAAGAACGCGTTCAGCGCCTGCACGCGCTGCTTCAGCCCGCGATCGAGCACTTTCCATTCGTCGCCGGAAATGATCCGCGGCACGAGATCGAACGGGATCAGCCGTTCGGTGCCCGCTTCCTCGCCGTAGACCGCGAAGGTGATCCCGACTCGATGGAACGCCCGTTCAGCCTCTTCCCGCTTCTGGGCGATGCGGTCGGCGGGCGTCCGCTCGAGCCACCCGGCGAACGCCTGGTACGGCGGGCGTATTTCGCCGCCGGCCGCACGCATTTCATCGTAGGTTGAGCGGGACACGAAATATTTGTCGGAGGAGGCTGGCTAACCGGTAATGCGTTGCAAAACCCGGGCCAAAACTAAAATCACATGGCCCGCCCTAAGCTACCGCTTTATCCACAGCACGGGCCGTGGGCTTCGCCCCAGTTCGGAGCGAAGCGCGCACCAACCGATGACATTTTATGTCCTGGACATACATAGACAAACAGCGGAAAACCGGTTTGACCCCCGTCGGGGCGCTATGGTTAAATCGCGGCTCCTGTCTGGGTTCGCGGGCGGTTAGCTCAGCGGTAGAGCACCGCCTTCACACGGCGGGGGTCGTTGGTTCGAAACCAATACCGCCCACCGGATGAACTGAAGGGGTTACGTGCAAACGTAACCCCTCTTTTTTGCCCGATTCAGCGGGCACGCTGGCGCCAGGCGCGCGCCGAGGAGCCACCAAGGGCACCGAAGCGACAGCCAGCGAACACCGCGTGGTACCAGACCGGAAACTTGTCCCAGAGTCCGTAGTGCACGGGGACGAAGATCGCGACCAGCACGATTCCCAACACGAGGGCGCCCTTTCCGGCGCTTTGCGACCAGGCCTAGGATCCTATCCCGCCGCCAGCGATGCCAACAGCGCTGAGCGCGAGCCGCGTCACCAGCATCGGGGCGTGAAGGTCATCGGCGACCTGCCGCGGCGTAGCCCGGCCACCACCAGCGCAACGGAAAATTCAACAGCGTCGCGACGACGAACCAGGCGACGAGCCCGCCCACCGATGCCCGCGACGACTCGCGCCATGCGCGGCCTCGTCAAGGCATGTACTGGCCGCCGTTGACTTCGACCACCTGTCCGGTGACGTAGCCGGACAACGCATCGGAGGCGAGATAGAGCAAGGTTCCCGTGCATTCGTCGGCGCCGCCCAAGCGGTTCATCGGAATCGTGGCCTGCATTGCTTTCAGCTGCTCGGCCGTCGAATACCGATCGTGAAACGGCGTCGTGATCACGCCCGGCGAAAGGGCGTTCACGCGAATGCCGTCGCCCACGACCTCCTTCGCCCAGCCATGCGTCACGGTGGAGACGAAGCCCTTGGCCCCCGCGTAGAGGATCGCCCCGCCGCCGCCGCCGTGCCGCGCCGCGATCGACGTGACGTTGATCACGTTGCCGGATTTCTGCTGACGCATCAGCGGGATGACTTCCCGCATGAACAGCGCGACCTGCGTGCAATTGAGCGCCAGCACCCGCTGGATGTGCTCGACCGTATAGTCCTCGATCTTCACCCGGCCGAGCATTCCGCCCGCATTGTTGATCAGCACGTCGATGCGGCCGAACGCCGCGATCGCGTCGCGGACGATGCGCTTGACGTCGGCTTCGACGGTCACATCTCCCTGCGCCAGCACGGCCTCGCCGCCGGTCTTCTTGATGTCGGCGGCCACGGTCTCCGCCGCATCGCGGCTTTCGTTGTAATGCACGACCACTTTGCCGCCTTCGCCCGCGAACGCCCGCGCCGCCGCGGCACCGATGCCCGTCGAGGCGCCGGTGATCAGCACGACCTTGCCCCTGAGATCCGAAATCATTGTGTGCTCCTGAATGGTGAGAAGGCGTACCGCAAGCGGCGGCGCGCGGGTCGGCGGGTGCCCTGGGATTCTCTCAAAGTCTATCAGCCCTTGAGGCCGCTCATCACGACGGCTTGGACCACCCAGCGCTGCAGCGTGATGAAGATGAGCAGGATGGGCAGGATGCTGATCACCGCGGCGGCGGTGAGGAGGTTGTATTCGATGAAGTACATATTGGTGAAACTCATCAGGCCCATGGTGACCACCTTCATCTGGGGCTGCTGATCACCACCATCGGCCAGAAGAACTCGTTCCAGCTCCACATGAACTTGATGATCAGCAAGGTGGCGATGGCCGGCTTCACCGACGGCAGAATCACCAGACAGAAGATCCGCAGCTCGCTGCAGCCGTCGATGCGGGCCGCGTCGATGTAGTCGTTGGGAATCGTCTCGATGGCCTGCCGCATCAGGAAGACGCCGAAGACGCTGACCAGGTCCGGGGCCACGATGCCCGCGTAGGTATCGAGCAGCCCGAGGTCGTTCATCCAGACGTACAGCGGCACCACGACCGACTGGAAGGGGACCATCAGGATGCCGACGACGGCGAGGAAGAAGACGTCCCGTCCGGGGAAGTGATACTTTGCAAATCCGAACCCCGCCAGCGACGAGACCACCACGCTGCTCACGGCGGCGATCGACGCGACGATGGCGCTGTTCAGCAGGTAGCGCAGGAAGGGCTCGCGCTTGAAGACTTCGAAGTAGTTGCTGAGGTTGAGCCAGTGGTCGGGGCGATCTGCAGCGGCACGCGCTGGATCTCCGGGGCGGTTTTCAGCGACGTGACCGCCATCCAGAAGAAAGGGAAGAAGACAATGATGGCGCCGCAGGCGACCGCGAGGGTAATGAGCCAGCGGACGTGGACTTGCTTGAGACTGAGGCCCGCGCGGTGAGACGATTCACTCGCCGAAGCGATGGAATTCATGTCTCGCCCGGTACCGGAAGCAATGGCATCACCAGGCGGTCTTCAGTACTCGACGGGTTTTCGGAAGAGCCGCCATTGCAGCAAGCGTCACCAGCATGAGCGTGACGAAGACGAAGACCGCCATGACGGAGGCGTCGCCGAAGCGGAAGTATTTGAAGGCCGTGTCGTACAGCAGCATGATGATGGTCTGACTCGCGCCCGCCGGTCCGCCCTGCGTCGTGGCGTACACCTGATCGAAGATCTTGAAATTGAATATGAGCTCGAGAATGCAGACCATGATGATCTGCGGGTTGAGCAGCGGCAGCGTGATGTACCGCAGTCGCTGCACGGCACTGGCGCCGTCGATGTCGGCCGCCTCGTAATACTCCTGCGGGATCGATTGCAGCGCGGCCAGGAAGATCATCGTGTCGAAGCCGATCCGGACCCAGACGCTCACGGCGGCGATGGCCGGGCGCACCTCGACCAGGCTCTGCAGCCACTTCTGGGGCGGAATGCCGACGAACGACAGCGCATAGTTGAGGAAGCCGTAGACCGGGTCGTAGATCCATTGCCAGATGAGCGCGGCCGCGACCAGCGAAGTGGCGAAGGGCAGGAAGTACATCGAAGCCCAGACGTTGCGCCACTTGAGATTGGTGATCCGGTTGAGACCGAGTGCCACGGCGAGCGCAAGGACTACCGTCGTGGGCACGGAGAACAACAGGAGTTGGACGGTGTTCCCGACGGCGGTCCAGAAAGTGGAGTCGGTGAGGACCTTTTCATAAAGGCGCAGGCCGACGAACTCCTTCGCTCCGCCCGGGGCGATCTTGTAGAACGAGTACATGATCGACTGCGCGAGCGGCAGGATGAAGACGGAACCGAAGAACAGCAGCGCGGGGAGGACGAACAGGAATCCCGCACGCTTCCGGCGATCCAGGTAGTTCTTGGGGAACGCGATGCGAAACCATTGGCGCATGGCAGTGGGAAACGCCCGATGAGATATCACGCCGACTTCGCCTCGACTTGGCTAGCCGCACTCGTCGGCACGTCGCCGTCGAGCACGCTGCGCGGCGTCAGACACCTGCGGTAGCGCTGCCACCGCAGGTCGTACTTCAACGGACCGCTAGTCCTTGAGGATGCGATCCATCTTGGCGGCAGCTTCGTCCAGCAAGGGCTTCGGCTGTCCTTTGCCGAACAGGACGCCTACGACGGCCTCGCCGAACGCGGTGGCCAACTCGTTCGATTTCGGGTGGAAGTAGGTCGGCGGCACCGCCTGGGCGAGCATGTCTTTCGTGGACTGGTAGTCGGGCCGTGACTTCACGTAGGCGCTATCGAGGTTCGCCGTCCAGACGGGAAGTATCCCCTGCAGCTGATGATGCTCCATGTCGTCCTTGGGATTGCTGATGAACCTCATGAACTCCCACGCCACTTGCTTGTTCGGGCTGTTCTTGTAAACCAGGTCCGTCCAGGGGAACAGGGCGCCCGCACCGGGGCACGCCTTCTCGCAGGGCAGTGCGTACACCTTGAAGTTCACGTCGGGCGCGTTCTTCTTCAGCCAGCCGAAGAACCAGGACTCGCGGAAGATGACGGCGGCCCGTTTCTGGCCGAAGGCATCTTCGGGATTGCCGAACGCGAGGCTCGCCACCTTGTCCTTGTTGACCAGATCGCCGAAGAACGTGAGCGCGGCCACCATCTGCGGGCTGTTGGCATAACCGGTGGCCTTGTCCAGATCCGGGCTCAGCATCCGGGCGCCCCAGGCGTGGGCAAAGGGAAGGAACTTGTCCGTGATCCCCACCGGATGCGCCCTTGCTGCGGATGGCGAAGCCCACCTGCGTCGGCTCACCGCCCTTCGGGTCGGCAATCGTCAGCTTCTTCATGTCCGCCAGCCATTTGTCGAAAGTCTTGGGCGGATCGTCCGGATTGAGGCCGGCCTTCTTGAACATGTCGACGTTGATGTACATCTGCTGGAAGTTGCCGTGCTCGATGGGGATCCCGTAGCGCACGCCCTTCCACTTGCCGACCTCGACCATGTACTTCGGCAGATTCTCGTCGTAGGTCTTCGCCAGATCGGCGGGCATCTTGTCGCAGAAATCGTACTGCCCGCACCATTGGTGCGTCATCCCCATGAAGATGTCGGGCGCGCTGCTCTTGGCCATGAAGGCCGCCAGGTACTTGGCCTCGTATCCCTGGTACGGGATGGTGACCACCTCGACCTCGTACCCGGTCTTCTTGGCGAACTCTTTGCCTTTGTCCGCGTACCACTTGTTGAAGTCGGGGTTCTGTTCCCAGTGGGTCCAGAGGACCAGCTTCTTCTGCTGCGCGAAGCTGGCGTTAGGGATCGCAACGGCAACCATCACCGCCGCCAGAATCACCAGCATCCACCATCCACTTCGTTTCATGAGCTCCTCCTTGATACCTGCGAATTTCGCTGGCTCATTTTGACTCGACGTCGCTCCGACGGGACGACAGGCAGCGCTTTAGCAGGTGCCATTTGCTTTGTCAACACTTCCCGGGTCGGCGTCCGGCGCATGGCGGCGGCGACGGCGACGATCTAGCGAAGCTCGCTCAACGTCATCGTGAGGCTGACGTGTCGCCCGCTCGCGCAAGGAACGCGGCGAAATCCTCGGCGAGCTTCCGGGATGCTTGAGCCCGTAAGTCGACGGTCGCCTCGAGATAGCCGAGCTTGCTGCCGCAGTCGTAGCGCCGGCCCTCGAACGCGATAGGCGAAGCACCGTCTCCTCGTCGAGCAGCCGCGCGATGCCGTCGGTCAGCTGGATCTCGCCGCCGGCGCCCGGCGGCATCGTGCGCAGATGGTGGAAGATCGCGCGGCGACAGCACGTAGCGGCCGACGACCGCCAGCGTCGACGGCGTGGTGCCCGGCTTCGGCTTCTCGACGATGCGCGCGATGCGGCGCGGCCCGCCCGCCCGTCGGGCCGGTCTCGACGATGCCCCAGCTGCCGACGTCGTCCGCCGGCACGTCCATCACGCCGATCGACCGACGCGTTCTCGCGCATCGCGACGTCGACCATCTGCTGCATCACCGGCACCTCGGCGTCGATCAGGTCGTCGGCGAGGAGCACGGCGAACGGCTCGTCGCCGACGACCGGCGCCGCGCACAGCACCGCGTGCCCGAGGCCGAGCGCCTCGGTCTGCCGGATGTAGATGCAGTTGATGCCCGGCGGCGTCGCCGACCTGCACCGTCTCGAGCAGCGCCGTCTTGTTGCGCAGCGCGAGCTCGGTCTCGAGCTCGTAGGCCTTGTCGAAATGGTCCTCGATCGACGCGCTTGTTGCGGCCGGTGATGAAGATCATGTCGGTGATGCCGGCGGCGGCGGCCTCCTCGACCGCGTACTGGATCAGCGGCTTGTCGACGATCGGCAGCATCTCCTTCGGGCTCGCCTTGGTCGCCGGCAGGAAGCGGCTGCCGAGGCCCGCCACCGGAAATACCGCTTTGCGTGATCTTGCGCATGGAGCGTTCCTTGTCGGGTATCTGGCTGGCGCTCGATGCGGCCGGTCGAGAGCTGCAGGTCCGTCTCGTCGAGCACCGGCACGCCGAGCTCCTGCGCCTTGTCGAGCTTGCTGCCGGCGTCGGCGCCGGCGACGACGTAGCTCGTCTTCTTCGACACGCTGCCCGCGACCTTGCCGCCCTCGCGCCTCGATCAGCGCCTTCGCGTCGTCGCGCGCGAGCGTCGGCAGCGTTCCGGTCAGCACGAACGTCAGGCCGGCGAGCGGCCCGCGCGGCGCGCGCTGCGGCGCGCGTCTCGGGCCAGTGCACGCCGGCCGCGCGCAGCTGCGGCGATCACCTCGCGATTGTGCGGCTCCGCGAAGAAGCGCGCGATGCTCTCGGCGAGCACCGGGCCGACGTCGCGGACCTCGAGCAGCTGCGCCTCGTCCGCGCCGAGCAGCGCGTCGAGCGCGCCGAAGTGGCGCGCGAGGTCCTTGCGCGGTCGCCTCGCCGACGTGCCGGATGCCCAGCGCGTAGATGAACCGCGCGAGCGTCGTCGCCTTGCTCTTCTCGATCGCGGCGACGACGTTCGCCGCGGACTTGTCGGCCATGCGCTCGAGCGCCGCGAGATCGCGCGCTCGTCAGCTTGTAGAGGTCGGCCGGCGTGTGCACGATGCCGCCATCGACGAGCTGGTCGACGAGCTTGTCGCCGAGGCCCTCGATGTCCAGCGCGCGCCGGCTCGGCGAAATGCAGCAGCGCCTGCTTGCGCTGCGCCGGACAGACAGAGCCCGCCGGTGCAGCGCGCGACCGCCTCGTCCGGCAGCCGCACGATCGCCGAGCCGCACTCCGGGCAGCTCGCCGGCATCGACGAACGCGCGTCGCGCCGCGCGGGCGCTTGTCCGAGCACGACGCGGACGACCTCCGGGATCACGTCGCCCGCGCGCCGCACGATCGACCGTGTCGCCGATCGTCACGTCCTTGCGCCGCGACCTCGTCCTCGTTGTGCAGCGTCGCGTTGGTGACCGTGACGCCGCCGACGAACACGGGCTCGAGCCGCGCGACCGGCGTGATCGCGCCGGTGCGCCCGACCTGCACGTCGATGCCGAGCGACCTCGGTCGCCATCTCCTCGGCCGGAAACTTGTGCGCGACCGCCCAGCGCGGCTCGCGCGAGACGAAGCCGAGCTGCTCGCTGCAGCGCGAGCGAGTTGACCTTGTAGACGACGCCGTCGATCTCGAACGGCAAGCTCCGCGCGCGCGCGCGCCGACGTCCTCGTAGAACGCCGACGAGCTCCGGCAGCGCCGCGCGCGACGCGGCGGTCGGCGTTCACCGGGAAGCCGAACGCGTCGAGCGCGTCGAGCAGCGCGCTGTGCGTCGCCGGCACGCGTCAAGCCCTCGCGTCTCGCCGATGCCGTAGGCGAAGAACTGCAGCGGCCGCTGCGCCGTCATCGCCGGATCGATCTGGCGCACGGCGCCGGCCGCGGTGTTGCGCGGGTTGATGAAGCGTCTTCTCGCCGGCCGCCTGCTGCCGCGCGTTCAGCGCGTCGAAGTCGCGCGCGCGTCATGTAGACCTCGCCGCGCACCTCGAGCACGGCGGGCGGCGCGCTGCCGCGCAGCCGCCGCGGAATCGGCGCGGATCGTGCGGACGTTGCGCGGTGACGTCCTCGCCGACTTCGCCGTCGCCGCGCGTCGCCGCCGACCGCGAGCCGGCCGCGTCTCGTAGCGCAGGCTGATCGCGAGGCCGTCGAACTTGAGCTCGGCCATGTACTCGACCGGCGGCGCGTCGGCGGCAAGCCCGAGATCGCGGCGCACGCGCGCGTCGAACTTGCCGCGGCGCCCGCGGTCGTGTCGGTCTCGGTGCGGATCGACAGCATCGGCATCGCGTGCCGCGACCGGCGCGAAATCGGTCCGCGCCGCGCCGCCGACCCGCTGCGTCGGCGAGTCCGGCGACGCGAGCGCCGGGTGCTCGCGCCTCGAGCGCCTGCGAGCTCGCGGAACAGCGCGTCGTACTCGCGCGTCGGAGATCGTCGGCGCGTCGACGCACGTAGTAGCGCGCGGTTGTGCTCCTCGATCGTCGCGCGCAGCGTCGGCGACGCGCGCGGCGGCGGCACGGCGGCGCGTCGCTGACGCTCGCCGGACGTGCGGCGCGCACGATCGGATTCCTCGCGGCCGCGTCGCCGCGGCGTCAGCCACCGAAGAGCGCCAGCGCGCGCGGGCTGCCCGGCTCGATGTGGACTTCGCGCAGAGCGCCGCCGCGGTGCTGCGCACCTGCTCGCGGATCGCAGCTGAGCGCCGCGTCGTCGAGCGGGCGCCGGTTGTCGTCGACGAGCGTCGGCATCGAGCGTGTGCGCCATGCGCTTGGCCGCGAGCTTCATCTGGTCGCACACGCGCACCGGATCGGCGACGCGCGGGACGTCGAGCAGGAACACGGCGCCGGGCGTCGACGTCGTGCGCAGCGTGTCGGCGGTGAACGGCTCCGGACGATAGTTCTGCAGCGAATAGAGCACGGCGCCGGTCTCCTCCTGCATCCAGTCGAAGCGGCCGCCGTCGGCGAGTCGAAATCCCGCCGCCTCGGCGATGCCGCGGAGCCGCGTGCCGGGGATCGTCGCGCCGTCCGGTCTTCAGCACCGTGAGGCCGATCTGCACGTCGAGATCGGCGCAGATGCGATCGAGCGCCTCGGCGCGCGCCGCCTCGCCGGCGACGTCCGGCGCGACTGAACGGCCGCCGGCAGCGTCGCGCGCGATGTCGCGCGACCACGCGGACGAAGCCTTCGAGCAGCGGCACCGCTCGCCGCGCCGGCGCGATTGGCGAGCAGCAGGCACGCGGCGATTTCGAGAACTCGCCGCCGGTGTCCGACTTCAGCAACTGCCACGGCAGCCGCGGCGCCGCGCCGGCCGAACCAGCGCAGCGGCTTGCCCGAGGCGCGCATGCAGGCCCGCGGCGAGCGCGCCGGCCGGCGACCGGCCGCGCCGGCTGCAGCGTCGACGATGCATTCGATGTCGGGATCGGGCTGCGGCGCGTTGCGCTCGGCCGCCGTCGCACGCGCCGCGCGTGATCGGCGCCAGCGGCGCCGGAGGCGCGAATCGTCGCCGCGACACTTCGGAGGCGATCGCGCGCATGGACCTCGAGCGGCGGCTCGTAGCCGTCGTCGTCCGGCCTCGCGCCGTCGACGCGCGGCGCGTTCTCGGGAACGCGCGCCGGCGCGGCCGCGCGGCTGAGCCGAGCGTCGGCTCGATGCGCGAGCCTGTCGCGGCAGCTGCCGCGGCCGCCGGACCGGCGGCGCCGCTTCGCGCGGAAACGCCTCGCGATCCGGCGCCGGACGCGGCGCTCCTGCATCCAGTTGTAGACGAGGACCCCGGCGACGAGCAGCGGCACCGGCGGCGATGAGGCCCAGCTGCAGCGTGGTCAGCGCAGGTCGATCGCGCTGGAGGTCGCGACGCGATTATAGCGCGGCGTCGCGATATCGCGCGTGCGCACGGTCACGCCGCGCTCGCGGTGCCGCGCGAGCTCCAGCGCCTCGGCGATGTCGACGGCGACGACGCGCGAAATGCCCGGCTCCGGCATCGTGATGCCGATCGAGCTGGTTCGCCATCTCCATCGTGATCTTGTTGTGCGAGATGAACAGGAACTGCGTCTGCGCGCGCCATGTCGCTGCACCATCCGGCAGAAGCGGTCGGTGTTCGGGTCGTCGAGCGGCGCGTCGACCTCGTCCAGCAGGCAGAACGGCGCCGGATTCAGCTGGAACAGCGCGAACACGAGCGAGATCGCGGTGAGCGCCTTCTCGCCGCCGGACAGCAGGTGGATCGACGTGTTGCGCTTGCCCGGCGGCTGCGCGACCACCTGCACGCCGGAGTCGAGGATCTCCTCGCCGGTCAGCACGAGCTGCGCCTGCCCGCCGCCGAACAGCGCCGGGAAGAGCCTGCGCGAAATTCGCGTTGACGCGCGTCGAACGTCTGCTGCAGCAGCTGCCGCGACTCGCGGTCGATCTGGCGGATCGCGTTCTCGAGCGTCGCCATCGCCTCGGTCAGGTCGGCCGCCTGCGCGTCGAGGTACTGCCTTGCGCTCCGTCGCGATGCCGAGCTCGTCGAGCGCGGCGAGGTTGACGGCGCCGAGCGTCGGCGATCGCCGCCTGCAGCCGCTCGATCTCGCCGGGCAGCGCCGACTTGCTGCCGAACGCCTTCAGCGCGTCGGGCAGCGCGTCGACGTCGGCGTGCGCCTCGGCGAGCTGCTCGGCGAACTGCTGCTCCGGCAAGCGCCGCCGCCTGCTCCTTGAGGCGCATCTCCTCGATCTTCGCGCGCGCCGGCTCGAGCTTCTGCTCGGCGGCGAGGCGCGCTTCGTCGCCGGCGCGCAGCTCGGCGCCCAGGCCTTCCTGCGCGGTCGCGCGCCGCGGCGAGCGCCTGCTCGGCGTCGCCGCGCGCCGCGAGCTGGCGCTGCAGCGCCTCCTCGACCGGCGTCCAGTCGATCGCCGCGCGCTCCGACGGTGAGCTGCGCGAGCAGCGCCGCGCTGCTGCGCGACCTGCGCGGCCAGCGCTTCGCGGCGCCGCTCGAGCTCCGCCAGGCGCTCGCGGCAGCTGCGCTCGGCGAAGACGCGGCCTCCTGCGCCGCGCGCTCGGCCACGCGCACGCGCTCGCGGCCGCGCGCGAACTCGACCTCGGCCTCGTTGCTGCGCGTGGCGCGCGGCGTCGCGCGTCGCGCACCTCGTCGTGCAGCTGCGACTGCGCATCGGCGAGCTCGCGCGGCGAGCGCGTCGCCTGCGCTCGCTCCGCGCGCTCCTGCGGCGGCGAGCTCGGCGAGCTCGCGCGGCGATCTGCGCCGCGGCGCTTCTCGCGCGGCCTCGGCGGCCTGCTTGAGCTGCAGCAGCTCGAGCTCGAGATCGTGGCAGCGCCGCTGCTGCGACGAGAACGCCAGGCTCTCGGCGTGGTAGCGGCTGCTGCGCGTCGTCGAGCTCGGCTTCGACCGCGGCGCAGCGCCGCGCGCGCGGCTCCGCGCGTCTCGCGCGCGCCGCCGATCGCGTGCTCGAGCTCGCCGAGCTCGCGCTGGCGGGCGAGCACGCCGTGCAGATCGCTGTCCGGCGCGAAAGAATGCGATCGACTTGCGCGGTGACGAGATGGCCCTGCGGCGTGACGAACGACTCGCCGACGGCGAGCGCATCGCGCGTCGCGAAGCGCCGCGCGCGACGTCGTCGCGGCAGCGCACGCCGCGCAGCCAGTCGGCGAGCAGCCGCGCGATCTCCGGACGCTGACGCGCGCACCCGCGCGAGCAGCGCTGTCGCCGGTGCCGGCGTCGGCTGCCGTCGCCGCGCCTGCGCGCCGGCGCGTAGACGCGCGACCGCGCGGCGGCGCGCGCCGTCGCCGTCTCGGCCCATCGCAGTCGAGCGCGTCGTCGAGCCGCTCGAGCTCGACCGCGTTCGAGCCGCTCGCGCAGCACCGCCTCGAGCGCGTCTTCCCAGCCGGGCTCGATGTCGAGGCCCTGCCACAGCCGCCGCGCGCTCGCGCGATGCCGTGGTCCGCGAGCCAGCTGCGCGCTGTCCTTGCCCTGGCCGATCTTCGCCTGCAGCGCGGCGAGCGCCTGCGACGCGCGCCTCGATGTCGGCGAGCCGGTGCCCGGCCTGCTGCGCGGCGTCGCTCGCCGCGCGCTGGCGCTCCTGCAGCGCCTGCACGGCGTCGCGCAGCGCGTTCAGCGCGGCCTCGCTTCGACGCGAGCTCGGCCGTTTCCTGCTGCGAGCTGCTCCTCGACCTCGCGCGATCTGGTCGGTCGACCGGCGCGCCGAGCGCGGCGAGCTCGCCTGTCGAGTCGCTCGCGGCGCTGCGCGAGCTGCGCCAGCACGCTGCGCGACGTTCTCGCGGCTGGGTCTCGATGACGCGGATCGACTGCTCGGCCTGCGCGATCCGCTGCTGCAGCTCGGCGGCACCGCCGCCGCCGCCGCGACCGCCTGCTCGCAGCGCCGGCAACGCGCGGCTCGCGGCGCGCTCGTCCTCGCCGGTGCGCTCCCGCGCGCGCGAGCGCGTCTTCGATCGCCTGCTCGAGCGCTCGCGCGGTCGGCGAGCGAGCGCGGTCTCCTGCCCGGCGAGCGCGCCGATCTGCTCGGTGAGCTGCGCGACCTGCTGCGTGATCCGCGTCTCGCTCTCGCGCGCGAACGCGAGCTGCTGCTCGAGGCGCGTGACTTCGGCATTGGCTTCGTAGATACGCGCCCTGCCGCTCGTGCAGCGCGTCGCCGGCCGCGTAGTGCTCGGCGCGCAGCGCTTCGAGCTTCGCCTCGGCGGCGCGCACGTCGGCCTGCAGCGCTTCGAACGCGACGGTGAGCGTCGGCCATCGCCGCGCCGTGCCGCTCGCGCGCGCGCGCGGCATCCTGCTGCTTCGAGTACCACGAGCAGGTGCTGCGACGTGCTGCAGCCGCGCCTCGTGCTCGCGGTACTCGGTCGCGACCTTGGCCTGCGCGTCGAGCTTCTCGAGCTGCGCTGCCGAGCTCGATCCGGATGTCCTCGACGCGGGCGAGGTTCTCGCGCGTGTCCGGCGAGCCGCGCCCTCGGTCTCCTTGCGCCGCTCCTTGTACTTGGAGACGCCGGCGGCCTCCTCGAGGAACACGCGCAGCTCCTCGGGCTTCGCCTCGATCACGCGCGAGATCATCCCCTGCTCGATGATCGCGTAGGCGCGCGGCCCGAGGCCGGTGCCGAGGAAGAGGTCGTGGATGTCGCGGCGGCGCACCGGGATGTTGTTGATGTAGTACGATCGAGTCGCTCGTCGCGCGTCAGCACGCGCTTGATCGACGAGCTCGGCGTACTGGCCCCACTGGCCGCCGATGCGGCCGGCGCTGTTGTCGAAGATGAGCTCGACCGACGCGCGGCCGACCGGCTTGCGCTCGCCGGCGCCGTTGAAGATCACGTCCTGCATCGACTCGCCGCGCAGCGCCGAGGCCTTCGATTCGCCGAGCACCCAGCGCACGGCGTCGATCACGTTCGACTTGCCGCAGCCGTTGGGGCCGACGATGCCGACGAGCTGGCCGGGCGTCGCGATGGCGGTCGGATCGACGAACGACTTGAACCCGGCGAGCTTGATATGGGTGAGGCGCAACGGGACCTGCGGACGGGAGTTGCGGGCGCGCGAAGGCGCGGTACCGCGAACGAGGTGCAGAAAACGCCGTCGCGAAGACGACGCAAAAGCTCAAATTATAGCCGATCCTCTTCGACGGCGTGGCACGCGACCTCGCCGCCGCCGCGCAGCGCGGCTTGAGCGCCGGACGCTCGCGTGCGGCAGCGCTCGTCGGCATACGGGCAGCGCGGATGGAACGTGCAGCCCGCCGGCGGATCGAGCGGATTGGGCACCTCGCCCGCCACCGCGGTGCGCGCCTTGCCGGTCATCGTCGAGGTCCGGCACCGCGTCGAGCAGCATCCGCGTGTACGGATGCTGCGGCGCGGCGAACAGCGCGCGCGTGGGCGCGAGCTCGACGATGCGCCCGAGGTACATCACGCCGACGCGATCGGCGATGTGGTGGACGACCGCCAGGTTGTGCGAGATGAAGAGGTACGTGAGGCCGAGCCGCCGCTGCAGGTCGCGCATCAGGTTCAGCACCTGCGCCTGCACCGAGACGTCGAGCGCCGACGTCGGCTCGTCGCAGACCAGGAACGCGCGGCTCGGTCGACAGCGCGCGCGCGATCGAGATCCGCTGCCGCTGGCCGCCCGAGAACTGGTGCGGATACTTGACGCCGTCGGCGGCCGCGAGCCCGACCTGCGTCGAGCAGCTCGCGCGACGCGCGCGGCGAGCTCGCGCTTCGCGCGGCGTCCGGCGTGCGGCGCGAGGATCGGCTCGGCGACGATGTCGCGCGACGCGCCAGCGCGGATTGAGGCTCGCGTAGGGATCCTGGAAGATCATCTGCATGCCGCGCGGCGCAGCGCGCTGCGCGCGCCGTCGCGCGCAGCGCCGTCGCCGGCGATCACGACGCCGTCGAACTCGATCGTGCCGCGCGTCGGCGCGTACAGGCCGACGATCAGCCGCGCGACGGTCGACTTGCCGCAGCCCGATTCGCCGACGAGGCCGAGCGTCTCGCCGCGGCGCGATCGCGAGGTCGACGCCGTCGACCGCCTTCAGCAGCGCGCGCGGCTTGCGCTCGAGGACGCGGTTCGAGCCACGGCGGCGACACGTCGAAGTCGCGCGCGACGTCGCGTCAGCTCGCAGCAGCGGCATCGGCGTGCGCGCGTCGGCGTCATCGGCACTGCCGCGCGCAGCCAGCAGGCGGCGCGCGTCGCGCCGGCCGGCGACGCAGCTCGGGCCGCTCGTGCGCGGCAGCGCTCGAATGCGCTCGCGGGCAGCGCGGATGGAACGCGCAGCCCGGCGGGATCGCGTCGAGCCGCGGCATGGCGCCGTCGATCTGCGTCAGGCGCTCGCGCTCGTCGCACGATCGACGGGATCGAGCCCATCAGCCCGACGGTGTAGGGATGCGCGCGGCCGGTGGATCACGTCGGCGACCGGCCCGATCTCGACGATGCGGCCCGGCGTACATCACCGCGACGCGGTCGGCGGTCTCGGCGATGACGCCCATGTCGTGCGTGATCAGCATCACCGCGGTGCCGTGCTCGCGGCAGAGCCGCTTCAGGAGCTGGATGATCTGCGCCTGGATCGACACGTCGAGCGCCGTCGTCGGCTCGTCGGCGATGATGAGCCGCGGCTCGGCCGCACAGCGCCAGCGCGATGACGACGCGCTGGCGCATGCCGCCGGAGAACTGGTGCGGATAGTGGTCGATGCGCCGCGTCGGCGCGCGGGATGCCGACTTCGTCGCAGCAGCTCGATCGCCCGCGTCGCGCGCCGCCGGCGTCGCACAGTCGGCAGATGCGTGCGGATCGTCTCGACGAGCTGCCGGCCGATCGTGTAGAGCGGATTGAGCGAGGTCAGCGGGTCCTGGAAGATCGCGCCGATCTCGCGCCCGCGGATCGCGCGCATCGCCTCGTACGGCAGGTTGTCGATGCGCTCGCCCGTCGAGGCGGATCTCGCCGCCGGCGATGCGGCCGGGCGGATCGATCGAGGCCGATGATCGCCGCGCCGGTGAGCGACTTGCCGGCGCCGGACTCGCCGACCACGCCGAGCACCTCGCCCGGCGCGATGTCGAACGAGACGTCGTGCACCGCGACGCAGCGTGCCGCGCCGGGTCGGAAACTCGACGCAGAGGTCCGTCGACCGTCGAGCAACGGCTCGTCGCCGCTTCACCGCAAGTTTCGGATTGAGCGCGTCGCGCAGCCAGTCGCCCAGCAGATTGATCGCGAGCACCATGATCACCAGCGCGACGCCCGGGAAACACGGTGATCCACCACTCGCCCGAGAACAGGAAATCGTTGCCGACGCGGATCAGCGTGCCGAGCGACGGCTGCGTCGGCGGCACGCCCACGCCGAGGAAGGACAGCGTCGCTTCGGTGATGATCGCGGTGGCGATGTTGATCGTCGCCAGCACCAGCACCGGACCGAGCACGTTGGGCAGCAGGTGGCGCCGCATGATCGCCGAGCGGCGAGATGCCGATCACGCGCGCGGCCTGCACGTATTCCTTGTTCTTCTCGACCATCGTCGAGCCGCGCGACGGTGCGCGCGTACTGCACCCAGTTGGCAGCGCCGATCGCGAAGATCAGCACGAACAGCGCGACTGCTCGCGTGCGCATCGCGCGGCAGCACGGCGCGCGGCGACGCCGTCGATCAGCAGCGCGATCAGGATCGCGGGGAACGACAGCTGGACGTCGGCGACGCGCATGATGAACGCATCGAGCTTGCCGCCGACATAGCCCGCGAGCAGCCCGAGCGACACGCCGAGCACGCATCGCGAGCACGCACCGACGCGAGGCCGACCAGCAGCGAGATGCGCGTGCCGAACATGATCGCCGACAGCACGTCGCGGCCCTGGTCGTCGGTGCCGAGCCAGATAGCCCGCCTTGCCGCCGGCCATGCCACGCCGGCGGCGACAGCGCATCGAGCAGGTTCAGCGTCGCGAGATCGAACGGATTGTGCGGCGCCACCCAGGGCGCGAACAGCGCGCCGCCGAGGCACAGCACGAGGACGATCGCCGAGACGATCGCGACCGGCGAATGGCGGAAGCTCCAGCCGACGTCGCTGCCCCACGCGCAGTGGAGCCGCGCGAGAGCGTCGCCGCCGGTGCATTCGCGGCAGTGATCGGCATCGCCTTCTCGGCCAGCGCGGCGAGATACCCGGCCCCGAGCGGAATGACCGCGTCGTTGAAGTCGTAGAGGCTGTTGTGCAGGAAGCATCCGCCCTCGAGGCCGCCCTGCCCGAGGCGCGCGAA
>ERZ1370068.2166-contig-1327_pt1 | contig 18883 bp, 40 predicted proteins | sample MGYA00561227_ERZ1370068 | MGnify/ENA primary metagenome ERZ1370068 (study PRJEB38410, sample SAMEA6850437) | metagenome | study: Metagenomic assessment of the ecological functions of the soil: analysis of the soil microbiota associated with the...
GCCCTCGTCCTGCAGCATGCGCAGCCCCGTGTTGATGTTCGCGATCTCCGGATGGATAGCCAGGGTGGAGGCGAGCAGCACCTCGTTCCACACCTGAATGAAGGTCAGGAGCACCACGGTGGCGAGACCGCCGCGGGCCATCGGCAAGTAGATGCGCGAGAAGACGCGAAGCTCACTTGCCCCGTCGATGCGCGCGGCCTGCCCCAGCTCCTTCGGCATGGTGAGAAAGGTCCCGCGCATGATCCAGATGGCGAGGGGCAGGAAGAGGGCGACGTACGGCAGGATGAGCCCTCCCGGGTATTCCAGATGCCGAGCCGGAACTCGAACATGAGGATAGGCACCATCAGGATGACCCACGGCACGGAGAGAGCAGGACGAGCATGAGGTGCAACGAAGAGACCGGATGCCGCGGAAGCGCAGGAGGCCCAGGGCATAGCCCGCCATGGCGGAGAGGAGAGAGACGGCGGCGATGGTCACCACCGAGTAGATGAGGGTGTTGAGGACGAAGCGGGAGCTGGATCGCCCCTGATCGAAGACCTTCTCGGAAGTGCGCGAGCGTCGGATGCCGGGGGAGGATCTGCTTGTCGAGGGCGTAGATCTCCGTGTTGGGCTTGAACGCGGTGAGTACCACCCACATGAAGGGCAGGAAGGTCACGAAGCAGAGCAGGCTCAGGGCGATCACCAGCGCGCCCTGCCCGCGGCGACCTTCACGCATCGTCGCGCCGCACCCGGAAGGCCACCGCGGTGATGATGGCGAAGGCGGTGACGATGGTGGTGAAGACCCAGCCCACCGTGGTGGCGTAGGCGAGCTTGTACTGGTTGATCTTCTGGAAGACGAGGAAGTAGAGGGAGAGCGAGGCATTGGCCGGGCCCCCGCTCGTGAGCACGTAGATGGGCACGAAGATCTTGAGCCCGGCGATGACCTGGAGCGTGGTCACCACCATGAGGGTGGGGCGGAGCTGGGGCAGGGTGATGTAGAGGAATTCGCGCCCGGGAGTCGCGCCGTCGACGCGCGCGGCTTCGTAGAGCTCCCGGGGGATGGCAAGGAGACCGGCGAGGAGGAGAATCCACGGACCAAAGCCCCACAGGGTCACCGCGATGAGACTGCCGAAGACCGTGTGGCGATCGGAGAGCCAGTTGAAGCGCGAAGTGACCCAGCCCGATCTCCTTCAAGACATAGTTCAGGATGCCGCTGGGCGGGATCGAGGATCCACCGGAACATGAGAAAGCCCATGGTCACCGGCACCACGGTGGGAAGGAAGAGCATGCCGCGGAAGAAGGCGGAGCCCACGCGCACCTGCTGGAGGAGCACGCCGACGAGGAGGGCGCAGACCATGCTGAGGGCGACCCACACCACGGTGTACGACAAGGTGAACCTGAGCGCGGAGAGAAAGTCCGGATCGGCGCGACCACGCTGCGGTAGTTGTCGAGCCCGCCGCGAACCACCGCACGTCGCCGGATGGTGAAGCGCGAGGAAGGTGAGGGAAGAACGAGTAGACGATGGGGTAGGCGATGAAGGCGAGCAGCATCACTCCCGCGGGAGCGGTGAGGGCGACGGCGAAGCGGGCCTGGCGTCGCTCCAGGTCCCACTGCCGCCGTCGCGCCACGCAGGAGCCCGCGGTTACTTCTGCCCGGCACGGTCAGGTCGAGCTTGGCCTGCGCCGCTTTCAGCGCGGCCACCGTCTGGTCGAGGGTCTGCCCGCCCGTCATGTACTTCTGGAGATTGTCCACGTAGGCCTCGCCGCAGCGCCTGTCCGTCGCGATAGCGCCACTGCCCCATGCTCGGCCCGGAGAGCTCACGGCGCACGAAGGCGAAGTTTGGGTCGTCCTTGGGGAGAGCGTCGTAGTTGGCCCAGAGGGTCGGCATCTTCCCGAACTCTTCCGCCGACCAGGTCTGGCCGTGACGGGCCAAGATGGCCTCACGCGCAAGGCCCGCGCGAGCTTAGCTGCTGCCACCCGCGGGATATAGATCTGGTGCGAGAAGGCAATGGCCCCTGCCCTTGCCGGGATAGCCGAACATGCGCACCACGTTCTTTTTGTTGAGGGCATTGCTGTTCTCGGTGGAGCGCGAATTGGTGGCGTGTGATGATGGCGACCTGCCCTGCCTGCTGGCCGTTGCGGGCGCCGTTATTGTCCGTGAAGGTGAGGGTGCCGCCGCACTTCCTGTCCACGACTTCCTTCTGCCACGCCATCCAGTCGCGCCCCCGCCTTGCTGTCCCAGTTCACCTTGCCGTCGGGCAGGAATAGGTCCCCTCGGCGCTACCACCGCCGCCGTCCACGTGTCCGGAGCGAAGTTGAGGCCGTACTCGCCCTCGAAGCCGGTGATCTTCTTGCCCTGGATGGGTGTCGCGGCGAGCTTGCAGGCCGTGTCGAGGATCTGCTTGTACGAAGTGGGCTGGATAGGATTTCCCTGGGCGTCGGTGCCTTCGATGACCTTGAGATAGTCGGTATTGGCCTGGAAGTTCATGGTCTCGCCCAGACCTGGGAGAGTCGGATAGTTCGAGCCCTTGGGGCCGGCAACCCACGCGGACTGGAGAAAGGCCTTGATCCACTCTGTTCGGGCGAGCCTCGCCCGTCATCATGTCGTCCCAGGGCAGGAGGAGATCGTCGATCATGGGAATGGTGAGCTGGCTCACGAGGCCGCCGAAGTAGAGATCGGCGGTGGACTGTTCGTCTGCGCCCATTCGAGGAACACCCGCTGATAGGCGGCCCCGAGGCCCTCGTGGGTCAGGAGCTTGACCTTGACCTTGGGGTGCGCCTGCTCTGAACCGCGCGATGAGATCTTTCATGTTGTAACTTGTCCACCATCCACGCCTCGACAGACACCGCCATGTTTCCGGACAGCTCTTCCTGCGCAGCGGCGGGGGAGCGCCCATGGCCCCGGCGCGCCCGCCATGAACAGGACGAGGACCACCGCCGCCACCCTACAGGTCACGCCACTCGGGCGCTTCATATCGAATCCTCCGCGCATGCTCCCTCGCCCCGGACGGGAGAGGGTAGGGTGAGGGTGATCCTGAAATCAGCTCGTCCGTTCAAGCCGCCCCATGGCGGCCAGCCGGTGATATTCGACCGCCTTGACCGCGCGATCGAGCTTCCCGAGTCCAGGCTTTCAGGGATCATCTCGTGCTCGCTCAGAGACTCTCCGGCAAACCCCCGCGCCGGGCATGCATGAGGAGCCGGTAATACTCACCACGGTCCCAAAGATTCTCCAGAATGCGCAGCACCTGCGGCAGGCCCGCCGTCTCCCACAGCAGGTGATGAAACCGGCCATCGGCCACGGCGGCGCGGGCTACATCTTTCTGCGACCGCGCCGTGACCATCTCCTTCTGGAGGGCCCGAAGCCGCGCCCGGATCTCGCGCGTGATCTTGCCCTCGGCCTCGCGGAGACAGAGCACCTCGAGGGCCGCCACGAGGAGGAAGCGCTCGGGGATCTCCCGGGCGCCCACCCCAGGACCACCACATCCTTGGTGCGGAGTGATACGCACGAAACCATCCGCCTCGAGACGGCGCAGCGCCTGCATGACCGGGATGCGGCTGATTCCGGCCGCCGCGGCCACGGTGGCGAGCCACGATGCGCTCGCCGGGAGCGAAGCGCCCCTCGACGATGGCGTGGCGAAGATCCTAATAGGCCGATTCCTGCGAGGGTCTGGTGCTGAGCCAGGGAAGGGAAGAACCCTCGCTGCCCGTCGGCGGCGCGCTCTTCTTCGGCAGCGAATGCGAGGCGGGCGCTTGCCTTGTCCGCATGGGCGATTGTATACAATATACGACCCAGACCTTGTCAACGGCCTTTGCTAGACTGCCCGCATGAAAATCCTCGCGCTGGATCGTCCTCGTCCTGTGCGCGGTTTCCGACGCTCGCGCGGCCGACGACAAGACGCCGGTGGGGAATCTCGCCGACGGGCGATCGGGCGTTATCCGCTTCGAGCCTCGACTCCCAGCGGATATTTTCAGCTCGCGCGCAAGGAGACGACGCGCACGTCGGTCATTGCCGGCACCTTGACCCTGCCGCCGGGCGCGGCCGGACGCGGCCCGGCCATGATCATTTCTCACGGCAGCGGGGGATCCTAGAATCAGCGTGAGCTCTGGTGGGCGGACCAGTTTGCTTTCGCATGGGCATCGCGGCCTTCGTGGTCGACACCTTCGGCCCGCGCAACGTCGCCCAGACGGCGACCGACCAGTCGCAGCTTTCCACCGCGGTCAATGTGGCCGACGCGCTGGTCGCGCTCAAGCTCCTCGCCACCCATCCCCGGATCGATCCCGCCCGTATCGGCGTCCTCGGCTTCTCCAAGGGCGGTCAGGTCGCCCTCTACACGGAGCTGGAGCCCTTCCGTCAGGCCGTCATCGCGGATGACATCCGGTTCGCCCTCCACGTCGCCTTCTATCCGTACTGCAGCGACTGGTACATGTCGGAGCGTCTCACCAAGGCGCCCATGCTCCTCCTCCTGGGCGGCCAGGACGACTACACGCCGGCCGGACCGTGCCGCGACTATGCCGCGTGGTTCAAGTCGAAGGGCGCGGAGACCACCGTCATCGTCTACCCGAACGCCTACCACGACTTCGACTTCGAGGCCGTCGCTCCCGCCTTCGTGCGCGATCTCGTCACGGGCAAGAACTGCGACGGCGCCATCGACCTCGATCGCTTCACCGTGGCCATTCGGCCCACGGGGAAGACATCACGACCAGGGCGACCACGTACCTTCGCAATTGCCTCAGCCGGGGAGCCACCGTCGGCGGCGATGACGAGGCGCGGCGGCGGACGCCCGAGGACGTCAAGGGGATTCGTCAAGCGCGTGCTCCAGCCGGGCGGATGACGCGCGCAGTCCCAGCCGGCGGTTGCTTTCTCGGAAGGCGTCGTGTAACCTCTGCAAGTCCCGAGACGGGCTCGTGGTGCAGCCTGGTTAGCACACTGGACTGTCAATCCAGAGGTCGCGGGTTCAAGTCCCGTCGAGCCCGCCATAAATTCAACCATTTCGGTGACGGTCATTTCTGACTGTCACCGAAATGGCCCCAAATGTCACCCGAACGCTCCCTCTTGCAGAGAACTCCTCCCTAACTGCAGATCGCGCTGACTAAGGGAGTTCATCCCGTTGCGCGGCCGGCTGCTCGGCACGTAGCGCGGTAGCTTCCTCACGCAGCGGTGACGGGCCGCGGCCCTGCATCCAGTCTCCCTCACATCTTCCGTCCGCAGGGCTTTCCATCGATATCGCCCCTTTCGCCTCCCTCAAGACCTCTGCGCGGCGGTACCACGGACCCGCAGGTGGAGGCCTCGCTGCAGCTCTCGGTGTACAGCTACGCGACGGCGATGAACGGACTGGCGGATCAGGAAGATCTGAGGCTGCGGTTCGACGTGCTGACGAAGAAGAGGCAGCCGGAGCTTCGGCTGAGGTTTCATAGCACAAGGCTCACGATATCGTCACCGTCAGCGCCATCGTAGATTCCGGCGATCCACGATGGATCCGGAGGGCTAGCGAAGGCGATGGCGGGGAGGATGGCGACCGTGACAACGATCGGAAGATAGATGGAGAGCGTACGCCTCATGAAATGGGGCCGACCCAGCCGGTCGTCATCTGCTGCTGCGGACACGAGCCCGAGCGCATCCTGAGCCTCCCCGTAGTCGAAGCGGCCAGAAGAGAATGCGAGGGCAACCTAAGCGAGGTGGGCTGTGCTGTCAAGCAGCAGGAGTCCCAGTGCTGCTGTTGGTCCATAAGAATGTCACCCCTAACTGTTCCGTAAGAATGTCACCCCATGGAGACATGGGAGACATTGACGATGAGTCGCAAAGGAAGTGCCGCGGGCCGGGCTGCTGAAGGCCGCGCTGGCCGGGAAGATCAGCAATGCGCAAGGCGCCGAGGCGGTGCACGTGAGCGTCCGGCAGTTTCAACGGATGAAGGTCCGTTTCGCCGCCGAGGGCCCGCGCGGCCTGCTGCACCGGCTGCGGGGCCGGCCGGCGCCCGCCGGCAGCTGCCGGCCGACGTGGGCGCCCGCGTGGCCGAGTTGCTCCAGAGCACCTACGCCGGGTTTAACGACTGCCATGCCACCGAGAAGTTGCGGGAGATCGAGGGCCTCCGGCTCAGTCGAGCCTCCGTGCGGCGCCTCCGCCGCGCCCTCGGCCTGCCCGCCAAGCGGCAGCGCCGGGGCCGCCAGGGCGCATGCGGCGCACCCGGAAGCGCAGATGGGGACCCTCGTGCAGCTCGACGCCAGTGTCTTCGCGTGGCTCGAGACGCGTGGCCCCAGCTCACGCTGCACGGCGCCATCGACGACGCCACCGGCACCGTCCTGGCCCTGGTCTTCCGCCCCACCGAGGATCTGCACGGCTATACCACGCTGCTGCGGCAACTCGTCACTACCTACGGCCTGCCCCTGGCCCTCTATGGCGATCGCCTCAATGTCTTTGTCCGCAACGATCCGCACTGGACCGTCGAGGAGCAGTTGCGCGGCCGCCAAGACCCCACGCACTTCGGCCGCCTCCTGCGCGAGCTCGGTATCGGGTTCATCGCCGCCGGCTCCCCGCAGGCCAAGGGCCGCATCGAGCGCTCTGGCAAACGCTGCAAGACCGCCTCGTCAGCGAGCTGCGGCTGCGCGGCATCGCCACTCTCGAGGCCGCCCAGGCTTTCCTCGCCGAGTTCCTCGCCGACTTCAACCGCCGCTTCACCCGCGCCCCCGCCGACCCCACCGCCGCCTGGCGCCCCGCCCCCGCGATTTCGCCGCCCTCCTGAGCTGTCGCTACACCCGCGTCGTCGCCCACGACAACACCGTCCGCCTCGGCCCCCGCTGGATCCAGCTCTCACGGCGCCGCGCCTACACCGGCCGGCGCCTCGAAGTGCGCGAGTGCCTGGATGGGCGCCTCCTCGTCTTCGCGGCTGGCCAGTGCCTCGCCTCGCAGCCCGCGCCCGCCGCCGACTTTATCCTCCGCCCTCGCCGCAGCCCCAGCGGCGATCGCGGCCGGCGCCACCGTGCCTCTCAGAGCCTGCCGACCGAGGGGGCCGCTATCCCCCTCCCTCCCGAAAACGCCCGATCGCATCATCCATCTCCGCGCCCCCAGCCTCGCGCACGCCGAGTCCCGCGCACCCGTGGCGTCATTCCACCCCTTACACCACGCCGCACCGGGGGATGACATTTTCTCGGAACAGTTAGCGTGACATTTCTACTGGACAGCGACAGCAGAGGAGTCCCAGTAAGCACACGTCCAGGGCGGCAAGAGCCGATGCCACAGCAACAATGCGGGGCGCCGACGGCTCCACGTCAGAGGATGCAGAGTTGGCTGGTGCTACTTCCTGAGCGCACGCGCCTCCAGGTCGTCACGGCGAGGCTGGCGAGCTCGGTTCAATCTCCTTTGGCGATGTTGCCAGAGGAAAATAGGGCAATCTCACGAGAATCCCAAGACTAACGAGAGTCAGTGTGGATGGCTCTGGTACGACCTGGATCGTCCAATTGATTCTCTCTTCTAGGCTCGATGCATTGGTACGGACCCAGCCGTTGGCCGGATCAAAACCTGTAGGATCGAACGCACGGGCGGTGACCGTATATATGTCCCTGGGCCATAGCCGAAGTCAAGCGGGTCAAACGTTTCCCACTTGCTCCCGCCACCAGCATGTTGTCCACGAACCATTGGACGGAAATGACCTCCGGGTCGATGGCGTCAACCGACAGAGAGGCCGGATTGATCATTATGCTGCCATTGTCGAGCTTCAGCTGGTCGAGTGGATCGACCAAAGCATAAATATCAAGAATAATCTTCTCCCCGTGAAATAGCGTCGAATGGGTTCCCCAGAGCACGCATCTTTGAATTGTCTGACGGGCGATACAACCCCGTGTCGCAATAACGTGCCCCTTCGTATGCCCCTGATCACGCCTGATGCCTGGCTGGTTGCATCGGCCCATCTGGACCACTTGGCTCCTGAGGAGTCCTGGGTAACGTTGACCCTCAGCAGGCTCTTTCCCTACTCCCAAGCCTCGAAGGCAGATCTGCAATCCGGAGGAGAACCGCCTCGTACTCGTCCGCCAAGTGGCTGAACGAATGGCCCATCTCGTGTAAAGCAACTTCACGGGCGTCAGCATTGCCGCCTGCGCAGACAGCTATCACTGCCACCGGATCCACCGTAGATGTCCGAATTGACCGTGACAAATAACATTTCTGCTGTGAAGTTGGCGCCGCCTAGACCAGCGTTCAGCGCAGCATCCGCCTTCGATCCATTGATACCCAAGAGGCGGTCTGTAACGCCATCAAAGCGATATGTGGCGTCTAAAGCGGTGTTGCGCGAGATGCCTTGCTGTGGCATCATCCGCCCCTGATTCGAGATCATACGATCCGATGGACATTGAAGTAGTTTCGGTATCGGCTAAAGGGGTCTTGATTCAATCCAGGACTGAACATGCATATTGACGTAGGAACTGATGTGATTGACGTAAGTGCCACCGCTGATGTCGGTAGCCGTGTAGCCATCCCCCAAAGACGATGTCGACTCGGTTCGATGATGGACCGTGGTTGATCATCGTTATCGGACTGCCATGCACTGTAGAAGTAGCTGATAGAACTGTCAAAGCAATCAGAAAAGATCCAGCGTGTTTCATCACGTCTCTCCTCTGATGAGAATGTAGATGCGGATGAAGCGGCTGACCTCTTGCTCGACGTCGGCGCATACATTGCCCCAACAAGAGCACCCCTGCGGTCAACACCCCAAAACGAGTGCACGAGTTAAGCCCGACGCGGATCTGTCCATTCACGCCCTGGACGCGGCGCACCTCCTCCCGCGTAGCGGCTCACGCAAGTCCTGCATCTGCAGCGCTGCGGTAGCAGGCGCGTACCGCGTGGTCCTCGTGAGCGAGCGGCGCGCCGAAGAGCGCCATGATGCCGTCGCCCTATGACTTCGTGAAGGGGGCGTTGGATCACAGAGAGGACGTGAAATCGAGGTTCGTCCAGCTGAGGCAGGCACAACGTGGCGAGCGAACGCGTCGGGTGACTGGAGGGTCCGTGCCTGAGGCAGTAGACGCGCAGCCGGGCAGGAGGGGAAGACATGAGCGGCCACCGCAGAACCCTGAACAGGAGGCGCCCGAGAGCCATGAGTGAAGCAATCGCGAGGAATTCCACAGGGGATGTTCTCGAGCGCGACTTTCGCTAGACGAGGAAGTGGGTGATGTGTGACCTCTCGGCCGCGTGAGCCACTGCAGTTTCGTAGACGAGGCTGACGATATCGTCGCCGTCAGCACCGTCGTAGATCCCGGCGATCCACGATGGATCCGGAGGGCTGGCAAAGGCGACTGCGGGGAGCAGGATCAGCGCCACAATGATCGGAAGAAAGGCAGCGAGCGCGTCGCCTCATGAAATGGGCGGCCCAGCCGGTCGCCATCTGCTGCCGCGGACACGAGCCCGAGCGCATCCTGAGCCTCCCCGTAGTCGAGCGGCCAGAAGCGAAATGCGAGGGCAACCCTAAGCGAGGTGGGCTGCGCTGTCAAGGAGAGGGGTCACAGTAGGCACACGCCCAGGGCGGCAAGAGTTCATGACGCATCCGCTCCTCGCAGCTCTCCTTCCTCGATGCCGCGTTAGCGGCCGGCCTGTCTATTCTGTCCTTCCTCATCGTGGAATGGACTCTCCTGAGAGTGACCGCTCCGCTGGCCATCCGTTCATCTCTTCCAGCTGGAGCAGAACCGATGGCAGGGAAGCTCGGCGTGACTACGCCCCTCTTTAGAATGTCACCGGGAGCCTCTTTGAGCCCTCGTAGCGCGGAGGACTCTCGCCAATCCAGCGTAGCCCCCGTCTGAGAGAGCCAGGTCGGGTATTCGACGGAGGAGCGTGCCAAGGCGATCTGACCCTCCACACGGGCAAGAGGCGCCCCGAGGCAGAAGTGGATGCCGAATCCAAACGACACATGGCGATTGTCGGCACGGGCGATGTCGAGGCGGTCGGGATCGGAAATGGCTGGGGTCCTGATTGGCCGCGCCGATGGCGGCGATGATCATGCTTCCGCTCGGATCTCGCGACCACCGGCTTCGACATCAGCGTTGGTGATTCGGGCCGTCCACTGGACGGGGCTGTCGTAGCGCAAGAGCTCCTCGATGGCGGATGGGATCAGCGCCGGATCGTCTTTGAATCTTGCCATCTGGTCGGGATGCTCGAGCAGGGCGAGCGATGCCATTGCCGATCAGATTCACCGTGGTCTCGTGACCGGCAATGAACAGGGAGCAAGCACATGGCGAGCAGCTCGCCCTCATTCAGCTTGTCGCCTTGCTCTTCGACTCCGATCAGGAGACTGAGGAGGTCCGGCCTTCGGGTGCTGACGGCGTTCCGGGAGAAGGCGACGGAAGTACTCGGTGAGATTCCGACGGGCCGCCACCCCTCGCGCCACGATATCCGGATCCGCCATGAGGCCGATCGCATCGAGGCTTCGGGCGATATCGGACGACCAGCCTCTGATCGCATCCTGGTCGTCGAGCGAGACACCCAGCATCTCGCAGATCACCGTCACGGGCAGCGGATACGCCAGATCGTCGATGACATCCATGGAGCTGGGCGCCCTGTACCTTGTCCAGGAGCCTGTCCACGACCGCCTGGATGTGCGCGCATCCCCTCGATCACCCGTGGCGTGAACGCCTTGTTTACGAGCGCGCGCAAGCGAGTGTGGTCAGGCGGATCTCGCATGAGCATCGAGCGTGGGAGATTGCCTTCGGCAGTCTCGGGCCCATAGGTGGCTTCGATCAATGGCGCAAAGCCATCGCGGCCGTAGCGCGGATCGCGCAGGCTCGTGACGACATCGTCGTAGCGCGTGAGGACCCAGAAGCCCATGGGGCTCTGGTGGACGGGGTCCTTCTCGCGCAACGCATGGTAGAAGGGATACGGATTCGCGTGAAACTCGGGCAGGAGCGGATTGAAGACCGGCTCAGCAATCGGCATGGGAATTTTTCCTCTGATCCGGCAATGTACCCGTGGGTGTAGGGTCGCGCGTCCGACCTGGCGCCACCAAAGGCGCGAAGCGAGCTCTCGCTAGTACGCCTGGCGCGCGGTGCCCGTCACACGCGCACAGAAGTGCCTGCGCGGTGATCTGCCTTGTCGAGGGCTGGGCCCCGCTGCGGAGTGGGGCCCCCGCTCAATCAGTCGACAAGGCCTGATACACGGCCTGTCGCCACCGGGCACGGTCGAGGCGCTGCGCCGCGACGCCGGGAACGGTCTGCGTCATGACCACGACGACGAGCTGCTCCTTCGGATCGACCCAGAATGCCGTGCCCGCGGCCCCGCCCCAGTTGAATTCGCCCGCCGAGCCCGGGATGTTCCGCCACGCCGTTGCCGTTCCGGACGGCGAAGCCGAGCCCGAAGCCGTAGCCCGGCAACGACCCCGGCACCGCGGGCTTGATCGTGTCGAGGTGATCGGCCGTCATGTAGTTGACCGTCGTCCGGCTGAGCAGACGCGCGCCGTCGAGCTGTCCGCCGTTCAGCAGCATCTGCAGAAAGCGCGCGTAGTCGCCGGCCGTTCCCGCGGAGCCCGCACCCCCGGCGTCGTTCTTTGCGCCACGGTCACGTCCAGCAGCGTGATCGGCTTCCCGTCTCCTTGTTGACGGGGAACGGCTGGGCGAGCCGCGCGACCTTCTCCTTCGGCACGACAAACGAAGTGTCGTTCATCTTGAGCGGCGCGAACACCCGCTCGGCGAGAAACGTCCCGAGCGGCATTCCCGAGACCCTTCACGACCCGACCGAGCACGTCCGTTGAGAGGCTGTATTCCCACGTCGTCCCTGGCTGGTGCGCCAGCGGCGCCTGAGCCAGACGGTCGATCTGCTCGGCTGGCGTCACGTCTTGCCAGTCGACACCGAGCTTGCTGTACGCGGCCTTCACGTGCTCGTTGGGTGTAACCCGCCGTAGACGAAGCCGGACGTGTGGCGGAGCAGGTCCTGCACAGTGATGGGACGCTCGGCTTTCGCGAGCGTGTACACCGTCTTACCGTCCGCATCCTTGTTTGCCACAGTCACCTGAAGGTTGGCAAGCTGCGGAAAGTACATCGACACCGGGTCGGCGAGCGTGAGCTTTCCGTCCTCGGCGAGCATCATAGCGGCCACCGACGTGAACGGTTTCCGTCATGGAGTAGAGACGGAAGATCGCGTCCTTCGACATCGGCACACCGGCCGCCGGATCACGCTGCCCCAACGCCTCGAAGTATCCGATCTTCCCCTTGCGCGCGATCAGGACGACCGCCCTGGGAAGCAGTCACCTCGGACATCTGCGCCTTGATCGTCTGGCCCACCCGCTCCAGGCGTTCTGCCGACAGTCCGACTTGCCCGGCTGCTTCGCGGTCGGAAGCGCCTGTGCCGACGCGAAATCCGACCACGAGCAACGTCGTGACGACGGCCAGCATTGCGGCACGTGGTTTCATGGCGCGCCTCCTTGTCGAAGATCCTGTCCGGAATCCGATCTGGGCTTCTTCATGAGATACGACGGCTAACGGCACACCCAACGGCGTGGCAACTTTGCGCAGTGCATCCCGAGTCCTCCCGAGCTTACGAGCCGGGAACGGTCGGACAGGTGGGCGCGATCCTATGCGGGTGACTGGGAAGAGTCGAGTGGCATAGAGACGAGGGCCGCCCTCCGTATCCAATGGAGAAATCCTCGGCTCCTATGGGACGCCAATACGGTTACGATCGCCACGAGTACCGCCGTGAGGCACGTCCACCACAAGCAGGGAGGAGCCGCGCCCAGAGGAGCCGTACCCGTCCGGCGGGAGGACTACACTGGATGTAGAGGCCAGTGGTCGGATCAGCCGATCCCGAGCCTGGTGTCCCGGACTCGAGAACCCAGAGCCCAGAATCCACGGTGTCAGCCGTGGCTCTGGGCTTTCGTGTTCTTCCCCGAGGAGATCGGGGATGGGGGCAGGCGAGGAGCGCCGCAAGCTGCTCTGTCAGTGCGGCAAGCCGCTCGGGATCTTCACTGCGCAGGGGCTCGAGCTGTACTGTCGGTTCTCCAAGGAGAGCACGACGGTGCCGTACACGATCGGCAATCTCGAGGAGGCTGTGGCCTTCGTGGAGGGGGCGGAGACGCCGCGGGCGGCGAGCCGCGGGACCACGATCGTGACCGGGGCGTCCTGGAAGATTGGACATTGACCCGGACGAGCGACTGGCCGCTATGAACGATCCCGTTTGATCGTGGCAGAGGCGAGAGGCCGGCGGTCGCCGTCGAGGTAGTGCCCAGCGCCCAGCCCCGCGAGTTCCAGCTCGCCTGGCTGGGCGTTTTCCTGTTCCCTGGGACACCGAGGTCATGGGAGCTGGGACGTGAGCAGGTTGAACGGGTACTGGATCGAACGGCTTGATTCCCCGGACATAGCCTCGATTCACCGCGATCCACGCGGCAAACCAGATCACATGGAACGCGGCGACGAACCACGACCCGCCGGCGATGGAGCTCAACGTATCCCACACTCGGTCGGCCACCGACCGCCGTGGTGGAGTGCTTCCATCTCTAGATCGGCGATGCGCCGTGAATGTTGGCCTTGGTCTGGCCATTCGGTGACAGCGCAGCGCTCCCGCCGCTACGAGTTCCCGACGCACGAGTTGCTGACCTTCCACTTTGCCAGCCGCCCCTTCAAGTCCTACCAGGGACGCGGCCGAAGGGCTGCCTTCGCCGTTGGGCGAGAGGCCGTGCCGCACGGAGCAAGGGCTGTGCCGCACGCGAGGTAGCGCGGCGCGGTGGGACGTCAAGTGCGATCCCGGAGCAGTACCCGGCTCTCGCTCGCTCGAGAGATTGGGGACCGCGAGCGCACAGCCGCAGTGACGAGGTCGTCCTCGAGTTAACAGTTACCGTGTCAGATTGAATCGACGGACTACCGGCCATCCTACTGCGAATCGCCGCTACTCCGGCGCCTGGCGACGACGGACAGCGGAGATCAGCCGGCGGGATGAAGTTCGCCGGGCTTGCGCATCATTTTCTCGACCTCGGCGATGTGCTGCTCCTCGAGCTGGATCTGCTCGCGGGCGTATTCCTCCAGCCACACGCTCTTGTCAACTACGAGCTCGAGCAGGTTGTAGTACTCGCGAAGCGTGGCGTGCTCGTGATCCAGGGATTCCTGGAGAATCTGAATGATGTCGTGCTTGTGGGACTCGACCAGCTTGCCGATTTTCAGCGAAGGATGGCCGCCGAGCGCGGTTACGTGCTCGCCGGCCATCGAGGCGTGGCTCATGCCTTCCGTGGCCTGGTTGCGCATCCAGCCGATGATCGGAATGCGCGCGTGGCCGAAGACCATCAGCGAGTAGTGCACGTAGCGCACCACGCCCGCGAGCTCGAGCTCGAGGATGGTGTTGAGGGCTGGCGATGACTTTCTGGGTGTCGATCTTGTCGTGTTCGCTGGGCATGGCGTCCTCCCTGGTTTGCGCATCCGCTTTAAGGGTCTCACGGATATGAGTGGTGCGCTCGACCGCGCCAACGCCTACGGAACGTAGCCAACATTAGCCCTCCGGCGGCAGTCACCCCATTCCTGGGCTCCGTTCCCCGTGACATAAATGCCAGACTCGAACGCGGAACGCCCCAGGAGCCGATGCCAACAGCCGTCCCGGTCACCGGGCAGAGGCTTCCGCCTGCTCGGTCTTTCGAACCGGGCGCCGATACAGGTCCCGTCCCCACCTGAAGCCGCGGCCAGGGCACGCACTTCAGGGCGAGCGACGTGAGCTCCCAAGGATCTTCTGGAAGAGCTCCCGGACGTTCTCGCCGCTGAACTTGGCACCATCGACCACCGTGGGGCCAATGCCCTTTGGCGGTCCCTTTCACGCCTTGGCCGACATTGCCCTGGCTGCGATCACAGCGTGCGCCCCGCTCGACCTGCTGGGTCGCCCGGTCCACCTTGGTTTTGTCGGCAGCGACGGCCGCGTCATCAGGACACGGCCACGCCCACGAAAGCGAGCGTGGTAGAGGCGGGTAAACCACGGAAGTCTCCGCGCTCATGACGCACGTCCCTGAGTTCGCTACTTACGGTCTCCGGCCGGCCCGTCCTCGAGGAATTCAATGGACGTAGCAAATGCCTGCCCGTCCTTCACTTCGTACGTGAGCTTCACTGCCCGGCCTTCCCCGAGGTCAGCCCGAAGTGCCAAGGCCGGAGGAACTCGCACCACGGTGGTGCCATCGGTCAGCTGGATCAGCTCGCCGTTCACGCTGGGACGATCCGGCTCTCCAGCCGGCGCTGCTTGCTGGTCGGCAGCGTGCTGCGCGAAGACCAGCTTCGTGCCGGGCCGAGGACTAATGAATCTCGTGAAATAAAGTGATGGATCTCATCGAGTACCATCCGATGCTGAGGCATGACAACGCCACAGCGGGGAGCACGGCGCAGTGCCGCGCTGGAAGCCCGCCGGTTTGCCGCGGCGCGGCTGTTCCAGCAGGGCCAGGGCCAAGCGGCGGTCATGCGGGCGCTCGGGGTGACGCGGCAGACGGCGCATCGGTGGTATCACCTCTGGCGCCGGCGCGGCCGAGACGGCTTGAAGGCCACGAGGAGGCTGGGTCGAAAACCGCGGCTCGCCGCCCGGCAGCTGGCGCGTGTCGAGCGCGCCCTGGTGGGGGCGCGCAGCGGCACGGCTTCCCACCGATTTGTGGACGCTGCCGCGCGTGGCGACGGTGATCGAGCGCCTGACCGGCGTGCACTATCACGCCGGCCACGTCTGGTACATCCTGCGGGGGTTGCACTGGTCACTACAACGGCCGGCCCGCCAAGCCCGCGAGCGAGACGACCGGGCCATCCGGCAGTGGAGAGCCACGCGGTGGCCCGCGGTAAAAAACGCCCGGCGCCAGCGCGCCTGGCTGGTCTTCGAGGACGAAAGCGGCGTCTCCCAACTGCCGGTCGTCCGGCGCACGTGGGCCCCGCGCGGTCAGACCCCGTCCTGACCCACACCGGCGGCTCTGGCAGCGACTCTCGGTGGCGGGGGCGCTGGCGTTCCGCTGGGATGGCCGCCGGACCCGCTTCTATTTCCAGACGTGCCCGGGCACCTACTCGGCGGGGCCGCTCATCAGATTTCTGCGCCATCTCAAACGCCACTTCCGGGGCCGTCGCGTGATCCTGATCTGGGATGGCTTGGGCGCGCATCGGAGCGGGCCGATGCGCGCGTACCTGGCGGAGCAACGGCGCTGGCTGCAGGTCGAACGCCTGCCGGGCTATGCCCCGGACTTGAATCCCATCGAACAAGTCTGGGGCAAACGTTAAGGGGCGCGAACTGGCCAACGTGTGCGCGCCCGACCTGCCCGCGTTGCGGCGCCCCTTGCACCACGGCTTTGCCCGCGTGCGTCGCGACCCCGATCTCGCCTGGGCGTTCCTTCGGCATACAGGACTGCGCCTCTGAAATGCGTATCACTCTATTTAACGAGACTCATTAGAGCCAGGCCACTGCCAGCAGTGTCGCCGCATCTGTCGCCGCTCTCTTCACTCGAGGGAAGATGAGCCGCGGACGTGCTCAAGGCAGCGCATCGCGACATCCGGCGTGTCCATGATGAGACGGTAAAAAACTCGCATGACCATCTCCTCCTGACCGCTCACGGTGCATTGCATGTGCCACAATCGGCCTTTCAGGGAGACCCGGAAGACCGGCAATGAGCTACTATGAGGAGGGCAATAAGTACAGGCCGTAAGCCACAGCGTCCGGTTGAGCTGGATTGAAGAGGCGGCTGCCCGATCGTCCCGGCTGGCACATGGGATGCAACCTCGTACTCGCAGGAGGCCGCCCATGGCATCCATTCAACGGTTCCACCTCGCCTCGAAATCGCGCCGCAGCATCGCCGTCGCGTGCGTGATCCTCATTATGGCCGCGATCGCACTGGTCATTGCGTGGCCGACGGTGGTCCGCCACGTCGTGATCTCGGAGCTCGAGACGCTGACGCATCGCAAGGTCACCGTCGACGCGCTCGAGGTCAACCCGTTCACGGGCCGGATCATGATCCGCGGGTTTCTGCGTCCTCGAGCGGGAGGGCTGCTCTCTTCACCGACTTCGAGCGGCTCGATGTACGGGTGAAGCCCCTGGCGCTGCTCAGGGAGACACCTTTGGATTCGGGATCTCGTGCTCCGGGGCTCGACGGTCCGCGTCATACGGTTCGCGGACAACTTCAACTCTCGGACCTCGTGAAGGGCAAAGAGTCCAGCGGGCCGGCGCTTGACGTCACCGTGGACCGTTTCGTCGTGACCGGTGGAACGATCACGCTCGAGGATCGCGCCCTATCGGAGCCCCGCACGTGGCGGTCCGAGAGTATTGAGATCGAGGCGAAGAACCCTCTCGACCCGGCGCGCCGATGGGACCGTTATGGCACGCTCCGTGACCGCGGGCGCACCCGTGTCGCTCCAGATGCAGAAGTTCCGCCTGTATCCCATTCACTTCGAGGCGGTTGTGACGACGACGGGGCTCGATCTGGGGCCCGCACGCTTGTATCTCCCCCGCCGATGCTCCCTTTGTGCTGGAGCGCGGACGTGCCACCTCGACGCTGGCCGTGGTGCTCGACGCGCGCGATGGGCTCCGCGCCAACATCACGGGCGAGATGGAAGACGTCGCGCTGACCCGGCCCGGCGAGCGCGACCCCGTCCTCGTCGTCCCGAAGGCGACAGTCCACCTCTCCGACTTCCTCTATCGGGATGACAAGGTCGCGGTCGGCCGATTCGAGCTCGCGGGATCGGCGAATGTGCTCGAGCCGGGAGCGGGGGCCGGGGACGGTACCACGTGTCGACCCTCCGCGCGAGCATCGCTGACGTCACTTGGCCGGTCACGATGCCGGGCCGGCTCGACGTCGAGGGCGCGGTGCCGGGCGGCGGGCTCGCTCAGGCCTCATCGGCACCCTCCGCCCGCCACCCGCGGCGAGCCAGTTGAAGCTGCGGCTCGCGAGCGTCGACTTGGCGCCATGGGCCCACCTGCTGCCGGTTAGCGCGCGCATTGCCGGCATCGCCGGAGCGGACCTGAGTACCGACGAGCCGTTGTGCCCGGCGTGCCCAGCCGCATCCAGGGCTCGGTGGCGGTGAACCGGCTCGGGATTGGCGATGGCCGGCGGGAGGTGATCGGCGCCGATCGGGTGGCCGCGACGGGATTCGAGATGCACTGGTCGACGCGCCTGGCGGTCAAGAAGGTCGTGGTGAGCGCCCGCGCGCGACCGTCGAGCGCGACAAGACGGGCGAGCTCCCGCTGCGCCATCTCTTCGAGCCCGCGGCGCATGGGTCGAACGGCGCTTCCGCGAGTGCGGCGGGTGAGCCGAGCTCATTTGCTTCCGGCCTCGATGGCGCTGCCGCCGCCGCGGCGCGAGCACAAGGCGTCGCCCATGGAGATCGCCGTTGGCGAACTCGTCGTGAAGAACGGTCGAGTGACCTGGCGCGATGACATGGTGAACCCGAGGTCGGCGCTCGACTTCGCCGGAATCGACGTCGCGGTCACGGGGGCGTCGTGGCCCGTCCGTGGGCCGCTCACGGTTCGAGCATCGGCGCAACCCCCGACGGCGGTCAGGTCCGCGTCGCCGGGCGCGTCGGGATCGATCCCCTCACAGCCGACGTCCGCGTCTCGAGCACGGGGTCGCGATTGCGCTCCTACCAGTCCTATCTCCCAATCCCTGCGCGGATCGCTGGGCGCGCCGACCTCGATTTGGCAGTAGTGCTCCCGCCGCTGCCGAGGGCCGTGCGGTGGCGCGCGGTAACGCCGCGATCTCGCAGGTTGACGTCCGGGATGGCGTGCGAACGATCATGAGGGTCGAGCGCGCCGCGGCGACGGGGTGGAACTGGACTGGCCGCGCCGAGCAATGTGTTCGCGAGCTTGCGATGCAGCAGCCCTGGGTACTCCTCGAACGTGACCGGGAGGGCGCCTCACCCTCCGCACCTTTGCTGCTCACCGCGCGTCGCGCCGGGGCCGAAAGGCGCGGCCGATACCGCGGGATCGAACAGCAATACGTAACTGAACGAAGTACAA
>ERZ1370068.1292-contig-11183_pt1 | contig 18882 bp, 18 predicted proteins | sample MGYA00561227_ERZ1370068 | MGnify/ENA primary metagenome ERZ1370068 (study PRJEB38410, sample SAMEA6850437) | metagenome | study: Metagenomic assessment of the ecological functions of the soil: analysis of the soil microbiota associated with the...
GGTAGCTACGTTCGGTTGGGATAAACGCTGAAAGCATCTAAGCGTGAAACCCGCCACAAGATGAGGTCTCCCGTAGGATAACCTGCCTAAAGACCCCTCGTAGACTACGAGGTTGATAGGCCCGATGTGCAAGAGCCGAAAGGGCTCTCAGCTTACGGGTACTAATCGGTCGTGAGGCTTGACCATAACGTTTATAGTGTTTGAAAACGTGGTGGTCTTCGCCTTGCCACGGGCCCCGCGCCGCGCGAGCGGCCGGACGCCTGGACGGTGCGAGCCGCACCAACCACTTTGAAGAGGACTCTTCGGCGGTCAATGGTTCTTTGACACTTCCATCCGGTGACCATGGCGGAGGGGTCACACCCGTTCCCATTCCGAACACGGCCGTTAAGCCCTCCAGCGCCGATGGTACTGTCAGGGCGACCTGGTGGGAGAGTAGGACGTTGCCGGGATTTTCGTTTTTCGCAGCCGAAAGCCTCGATGGCTCAGCCGTCGGGGCTTTTCTTTGTGCGCTACGCTCCCTCCGTACGCGGCCGTTCAGGCGTCCGGCCGGCAGCGTGGTGGGTAGGCGGCGAACGGGTCCCGTTCGTCGCGCGGGAGGCGGTCCGCCCCTCACGCAGCGATGCGCGCGGCCCCCTCGCCGTCGCCGGCCCGGCATAGCGCGTAGGCCCGCCACAGCACCAGCGACGTCGGACCCGCGGTGCGGTGTCGAGGATGCGCGTGAACCGCGCCGCCGCTTCGCCGTCCGCCCCGTCGGCGAGCGCGCTCGCCCCAGCGCGTGGTCGATCATGGGCGCAAAGCCACGCGCCTCCGCGAGCCGGGCCGCGCGCACGATGTCCTCGTTGAACCCGAGCAGCCAGAGGCTCGTGTAGCGCCGCGGGAACGCCGCCAGCGTCCGCACCGCCTCCCGCGAAGGAGAAGGACGCCGGGCCGGCCAGGCTGAGCCGATTCAATACCACCCTGCTCGCCGAAACGCGCAAGGGTGGCTTCGCGCACGCCCGCCGGCCACGTGCGCGCGATCCAGGCGCTCTCCTGGAACCGGCGCCGGCGTGGCCTCGACGTCCATCACCCGCCCGAAGGCCGGATCGGGATCGCCCGGCTCGCGTGGGGGACGCGGTACGGAAAGTCGTCGACCAGGGCGGCGCGCCGGCCATCAGGGCCGCGAGCTGGCCGGCGTCGGCGAGGAACGTGGCGCCCAGGCGGTCCGGGCTCTCGAACCCGACCACGGCCATCTCGGCCGCGCGCGCCGGAGACGACCACTGCGCGGCGAAGGCGCTTTCACCCGGACCCAGAGCCGAGGCCGCGCGTCCCGGCCAGCATCCAGTCCAGCCCGTAGCCCGTCCACAGCGTGCAGTCCGGAAAAGCGCCGCAGAACCCGGCCGTGATCGACCACGCCTCGCCGGACGTGAGGTCGCGCGTGGGCAGCCAATACGTGACCACGCCGCCGTCGACGAGGCGCTCCCGCACGAGGTCGAAGTACTCCCGGGAATAGAGGTTCACGATGCCCGCGTTGTGCGGCGGCGGCGGCTCCGCAGTGATGACGTCGTAGCGTCCGGTGGTCAGGAGGAGGAACTGGCGGCCGTCCTCGATGTGCACGGACGCGCGGGTCCGACAGCGGAGTGGCGCGGGCCGGGGACGGCGGCGCGGCCCAGCTCGAGCACGTCGCGCGAGATGTCCACGACGTCCAGCGTCCAGGCCCGGGGTGGAGACGAGGGCGCCGGCCGTCGATCTCCCACGCCGTAGCTGATGAGCAGCGCGTGACGCACCTGCGGCCGCACCGCCGCGGCCCAGTAGGCGAACAGGCGGGTGTAGCGGTCGAAGTTGTAGCCCGTGGCCGCCATGGAGAAGCCGTTGGTGACCAGGCGATGCGCCACCGGCTCGCCCCAGAGCGTCTGGCTCAGCCGGGAGCTGGTCTCCGTGAGACCCTCGCGTGTGGCCACGACACGCAAGCCGTCGGCTTGCCAACGGGCCAGCACGGTCGGCAGATAGGCCGCACGCATCCGGCCGAAGGGGAACAGGGCCAGCGCCACCGCCAGGACGAGCCCGCTACCCCAGGCCACGCGCCGGCCCCGCGCGGTCCGGTCCGCCGGAGTGGTCCACGGTCCCAGCGCGTACATGGAGCGCCAGGTCCGGCCCCGCCGTACGCGAGCGCGGCCACGAAGACCGAGGCCTCTACGCCCAGCCCCGGCAGGAGCACGAACCCGCCCAGCAGCGCGCCGAGGAGCCCGCCGAGCGTGTTGGCCACGGTGATCACGGCCGCGGCGTCGATCGCGGAGCTCACACGTGCGCGCAGCGCCGTCCCCAGCAGGGTGAACAGCGTGCCCGACAGCGCGCAGACGGGGACCACGAGCGGCAGCGCGAGCGGGAGGATGGCCATCCCGCACGGGCGCGTGGCCACGGCGGGGAAGAAGGCGTAGGTCAGCGCCGCCGCGCTGCCGGCCGCGAAGGCCACGCCGGGCGCGTGGCGGTAGGCCTCGGGCCGGCGCGCCAGCCACACGGAGGCGAGGAGCGCGCCGGCGGCGATGGCCACGCAGCACCACCGCGAGCATGATCGCGAAGGCCAGGGTCGTTCCGCACACGAAGAGGAGCAGGAGGCGGAACCACACCGTCTCCAGAGCCAGAACGATGGCCCCCGCCAGGTCCGCCGAAACCGAGCAGGGCCACGAGACGCGGGTCTCGCCCGGCGACGGCTGCAGGCTCCGCCGCCGCGCGGCCCGTCCGGCCGCCCGCAGACGCAGAGCGCCCGCCGCCGCGGACAGGGTTGAGGAGGCCGGCCACGAGCGCGGTACCGCGCACGCCGAGGGCCTCGATGAGCGCCATCTCGCCCACCAGCGCGCCCGCGACCGCGCCCAGCGTGTTCCATGCCGTACAGGCGGCCGAGCGCGCGTCCAAACTCCGGCCGCCCGCCGGCCAGCGCCTCCACCAGCAGCGGCAGCGTCGTGCCCATCGCGGTGGCGGGGAGGGCGAACAGCAGGAAGGCCATGGCGGCCCGGACCGCGTTGAGCAGTCCGGGATGCCCGGCCAGCGGTCGCGACACGGACGCGGCCACGGGGATGAGGTGCGGCATGGCGAGAGACGATGGCCACGCCGCTGAGCGCGACCGCGACCTCCACGGCCGCGTAGACGGCCACCGGCCGCCGCACGTGGCGGCCCCAGCGTGCACAGCCGGCGTTTCCCGCGGCCAGCCCGGCCATGAAGCTGGCCGTGATCAGGCTCGCGGCCCACACGCTGTTGCCGAGGGCCAGCCCCGCCTGGCGGAACCACAGCGTCTCGAACAGCAGGGCCGCTGCGCCCGACAAGGCGAAGACGAAGGGCAGCAGCCCCGCGCCGCGTGTCACCTCTCCGCGCCTGCGGGCAGGGGTCGATGGCATAGACCCTTTCCGTGCCGAAATCGGCCTCGAGCCGTACTCCCTCCGGGAGCTCGGCGGCCAGGATTCGCTGCCTTCGGTCCGGGGTCGATCCACTCCATGTGCACGACGACGTAGCGGATCCCGCTCCTGCGAAATCGCTTCGCCACAAAGTCGGAGGGCCAACGCGCGGCCATGAGGCCCGCACCGATGCTCCCCGGCGGGTCGAAGCTGCCGAATCCGTTCACCATCCGCTGCCAGTGGCGGGTCGACCAATAGAGATAGAGCGCGCTTTCTCCGGGCGTGTCCCACGGCAGCTCCAGCACGGACGCCGGGGGCGGCGCTACGAAGCCATTCGACCCCGGCCGGCGCCCGCGGGAAGGGCCGCACCAGTCCCGCCAGGTCCACGGGCCAGGCCTCGAGCGCGACGAGCGCGCCCGCGGCCACCGCGAGCGCGGACGAGAGCCTCTTTCCGCCGTGAGCCGGGCCCAGCCGAGCGCCGCCAGGAGACCGAGCCCGGAGAAGGGCGAGAACCCCGAGGCGCGAGGGCGTGCGCAGCAGCGCGCCGCCAGGCAGCCCACGCAGAAGCAGGAACGGCCCGGGCAGGTCCAGGCCCGCCACGTGAATCACGGGACCGAGAGAGAGCGCGAAGCCGGTCAAGGTGAGAACCCCCGCCCAGACCCGGTCCCACGTCCCGCGTCCGGCGGCGATGCCGACCGCGGCCAGCATCAAGATCGCGCTCCCGGGATAGAACGGCTCCCCTCCCGGATCATCGAATGCAGTCCGGTCAGGTGTGGCAGCGCCACGGCGGCCGGGGTCCAGGTAAGCTCGCCGGTCTTGCGCTCCAGGCGGCGGCCTCTTCGCGCCCTCGGGAGAAGCCATGCCGCTCCTGCACGGTCCGGTAGACCGCGAACACGGGAAGGACACACAGCCCCGAGACGAAGCGCTGCCGCCAGGCGTCGCGCGTCGCGCGGGGCCCGCACGCTACGCCACTCCGCGGCCATCGTGATCGCGAGGGCCGCCGCCATGAGCAGCGAGGTAGTGAGCCGCTGCTGAGCACCTGGAGCGCGGTGAAGCCGGCAAGGCCGGCGGCCGCCGGGACCGACCACTCCCCGCCAGAGCCGGCGCAGGCTCAGGAGCGCGAGGGGCAGCCACTGCACCGTCAACGACTGCAGGTGGACGACGTGGACCCACTTGTAGGCGCAGAAGGCGAAAGCGAGGCCGGCCAGGAAAGCGCCCCCGCCGATCCGGAGACCTCCTCCGCCAGGAGGTACGCCCCTACGCCGCTCAGCACGAACGACAGGATGAAGACGACGTTGTAGGCCAGGAGCGGCGAGCCTCCGAGTGCGATCACGGGCGCGGCCAGGGAGGGCCTGCGGAAGGCTCTCCGCATAGGCCAGGCTCAACGTCTGGGGTAGAACATGTTGGAATCGAAGAGCCGCAGCGGATCCCGCGCCGCCTGGTGGACGTCCCAGGCCAGGGCCCAGATGTTTTCCGAGGACGTCCATGTTCACGAAGCCGAGGCGCGCCGGCGCCTGACGTGACAGCTGGCCACGTCATGGCGGCGGCGATGGCGAGATAGACCCCGGCGGCGGCGAGGGCCAGGGAGCCGCCGCCTCCGGCGGTCGGGCTGCTCCCGCACTCTTCCTGCGTGCCCTCCAGTGCTGCCCTCGGCAAGGGGGGCATGGTATCGCATGGCTCACGCGTGGCGCGGCCGTGGTAAACTGCGCCACTCGGTCCGTCTATCAGGAGCATTCCATGTCCGACATTCCAAAGTGGCACTCAATCAAGCACAAGAAGGGTGCGCTCGACGCGAAGCGCGGCAAGATCTTCACCAAGATCATCCGCGAGATGTCGATCGCGGCGCGGATCGGCGGCGGTGACCCGGTCACGAACCCGCGCCTGCGCACGGCGGTCGACAAGGCGAAGTCCGTCAACATGCCCGCCGACAACATCAAGCGCGCCATCCAGAAGGGCACGGGCGAGCTCGAGGGCGCCTCCTACGAGGAGATCGTCCTGAGGGCTACGGCCCGGGCGGCGTCGCCATCCTGGTGGAAGGCACGACCGACAACCGCAACCGCACCGTCTCCGAGATCCGCCACATCTTCACCAAGAACGGCGGGAACCTGGGCACCGCGGGCAGCGTGTCCGTACATGTTCAAGCCGCGCGGGTACATCTCCGATCGCCACGCGGAAGATCGACGAGGAGAAGCTGATGGACATCGCGCTCGAGGCAGGCGCCGGACGACATCCAGACGCTCGCGGCGACGCTCTTCGAGGTCTACACTCGCGCCCAGCGTCCACGAGGCGGTGGTGCAGGCCATCAAGAAGGCGGGAGTCGAGCCGGAAGAGGCGGAGATCGGCAAGTACGCCGAGAACAACATCACGCTCGAGGGGCAGAAGGCGCAGTCGATGCTGAAGCTCGATGGAGACGCCTCGAGGACCAGGACGACGTCCAGAACGTCTGGGCCAACTTCGACATCTCCGACAAGGAAGGACGATGGCGGCCGCGGCCGCAGCTCGCCGCGCGGGGAGCATCGTGATCATCCTCGGCGTCGACCCCGGCTCGTCTGCGCACCGGCTACGGCGCCATCGAGACGCGACGGGCGCCGGCACCGCCTCCTGGAGATAGGGCGTGCTTCGCTCCTCCGCCCGCGCCTGGAGCTTCCCGTCCGCCTGCGCGCTCATCCACGCCGGCATCGGCCGCGGTCATCGCGCGCCTGCGCCCCGACGTCCTGGCCGTGGAGGACATCTTCCACGCCGCCAACGCCCGCAGCGCCCTCGTCCTCGGGCACGTGCGCGGCGTCGTCCTCCTGGCCGGCGCGGACGCCGGGCTGCCCGTATCCTGCCTTCCCTCCGGCCACGGTGAAGGTCCAGGTGACGGGCTTCGGCGCGCGCGGAGAAATCGTCAGGTGGCCCTCATGGTCTCGCGCATCCTCGCTGCTGGCGAACGGCGCCGCGGGCGACGCCGCCGACGCCCTCGCCGTCGCCCTCTGCCACGCGCATCCTACACAGCGCGCGGCCCGCCTCGTGATCGCGCACCTGCGCGGCCGCGTCCTGCGCAAGAGCCCGCAGGAGGTCATCGTCGACGTCGCCGGCGTCGGCTACCGCGTGGCCATCCCCGTCTCGACGTTCTACCGGCTGGGCGAGGAAGGAAGCGAGGTGAGCCTGCGCGTGCACACCCACGTGCGCGAGGACGCCCTGGCCCTCTTCGGCTTCCTCACCGCGCACGAGCAGGACTCTCTTCGAGCGCCTGATCCAGGTGGCGGGCGTCGGCCCCGGCTCGCGGTCAACATCCTCTCCGGCATCGAGGCCGCGGAGCTGGCCGCCGCCCTGCGCGGGAGCGACATCGCGCGGCCTCACGCGCGTGCCCGGCGTGGGCAAAGAAGACGGCGGAGCGCCTCGTGGTCGAGCTGAAGGACAAGATGCCCGCCGGTGGCGCGCCGGCAGGCGGACGAGGAGGCCGCGCGCCGGAAGCCACCCGAAGGACGGACCTCCTCTCCGCCGCTGGCCCATCTCGGCTACTCGCGGGCGGAGGCCGAGCGCGGCGTGGACCGGCGCTGCGCGACGACGGCAGCGGCCGGTTCGAGGACCTCCTGCGGCGCGCCCTGCAGATCGTGTCCGGGCGCGCGATGGACACTGCCGATCCGCGGCTCGTCTCCGCCCGCGCCGCCGACGACGACGCCGGCTTCGACCAGTCGCTCGCGCCCGCGCGCTCTGGACGAATACGTGGGCCAGCCCCACGTGATCGCGCAACCTCCGGGTGCGCCATCGAGGCGGCCGCGCAGCCGCGGCGAAGCCCTGGACCACGTCCTGCTCTTCGGTCCGCCGGGCGTGGGCAAGACGTCGCCTCGCCCACGTGATCGCCGACCGAGCTGGGCGTCGCCATCAAGGCCACCGCCGGCCCCATCATCGAGCGGGCGGGCGACCTGGCCGCCCTCCTCACCGCGCTCGACACCGCGCGAGGTCATCTTCATCGACGAGATCCACCGCCTGGACGCGAAGGTGGAGGAGATCCTCTACCCCGCCCTCGAGGACAGCACGCTCGACCTCATGATCGGCACCGGGCCGGCGCGCGCTCGATGAAGATCCCGCTCAAGCCCTTCACCCTGGTGGCCGCCACCACGCGCGCCGGCCTCCTTGACGGCGCCCCTGCGCGGGCGCTTCGGCATCGTGCACCGCCTCGACTTCTACTCCGAGGCCGACCTCGCAGTTCATCGTCACGCGCTCCGCGCGCATCCTGGGCGTGCCGCCATGGACGCGGAGGGCGCGACCGTGATCGCGCGGCGCAGCCGGGGCACGCCGCGCATCGCGAACCGCCTGCTGCGCCGCGTCCGCGACTTCGCCCAGGTGCGGGCGCAGGGCGTGATCACCGCCGCCGTGGCGCAGCGACGCCTGCGCCCTGCTCGAGGTGGACGAGCACGGCTTCGACGAGGTGGACCGCAAGCTCCTGCCTCACCATCATCGACAAGTTCGGCGGCGGGCCCGTGGGCGTGGGCGCCGCTGGCCGCCGCCATCAGCGAGGAGACGGACGCCATCGAGGACATCTACGAGCCCTTCCTCCTGCAGATCGGGCTTCATCGACCGCACGCCCCGCGGGCGCATCGCGACCCGGCGCGCCTACGAGCACTTCGAGCGCGCGCCTGCCCGAAGGCGGGCCCGGCCCGAACCAGAAGAAGCTGTTTTGAGACGCGGCGCTCCCACACCCCCGCGGTTGAGCCCCGGCATGCGCGATCGCGGACTTCGACTACGCGCTGCCTCCCTCGTCCATCGCCCAGGAAGCGATCGAGCCAGCGCGACCGCGTCGCGCCTCATGCGTCCTGCGCCCGGCGCGGAGGGCGCGCCCACCGATCACGTCTTCCGACGACCTGCCGCGCCTGCTCGCGCCCGGGCGACCTCCTGGTCGTGAACCGGAGCCGGGTCTTCCCCGCCCGCCTGCTGGGCCGGCGCGAGGGCGGCGGCGGCGCGCGAGGTGTTCCTCCTGCGCGACCTCGGCGACGACCGATGGGAGGCGCTGGTCCGTCCCGGACGCCGGCTGCGGCCCGGCGCCGCGCGTCGCCATCGACCCCGACCTCACCGTCTGTCATCGAGACGGCCGCCGTGCGGACGCCGAAGGCGCCGGGTGCGGTCCATCTCCGCGCAGAGGCGCGATCCGTCGAGGCCGCGCTCGAGCGCGCCGGCCACGTGCCCCTTGCCGCCGTACATCCGCCGGCCCGACCGCCCGAAGACCGCGCCGCGCTACCAGACGGTCTACGCGCGGGAGAAGGGCAGCGTGGCCGCGCCGACGGCGGGCCTGCACTTCACGCACGGCCCTGCTGGACGCGCTGCGCGCCGCGGGCGTCGGCATCGCCGGAGATCGTCCTCCACGTCGGGCCGGGCACCTTCCGCCCCGTCACGGCGGAGGAGCGTCGGAGGACCACCAGTCTGAGCCCGAGCCCTACGTCATCCCCGCGGAGACGGCGGCACGCCATCGCCGCCGCGCGCGCGTCGCGGGGGCCGCGTGGTCGCCGTCGGCACCACGGTGGTGCGGGCGCTGGAGGCGGCCGCGGGAGACGACGGTGACGGTGCGCGCGCGGAACGGGCGAGACCGCGCTCGTGGTGCGTGCCCGGCTTCACCTTCCGCGTCGTGGACGCCCTGGTCACGAACTTCCACCTTCCCCGCTCGTCGCTGCTCCTGCTGGTCGCGGCCTTCGCGGGACGCGAGCGCGTGCTCGGCGCCTACGCGCGAAGCGGTGCAGCGCGGCTATCGCTTCTACAGCTACGGCGACGCGATGCTGCTGGAGTGAAGGGCGCTGGAGGCGGGGACCTAGGCGGAGGGCTTGCGCCCGCGCCGTTCGACCAGCGTCTGCAGGAGGACCTCGTAAGCGGACCAGCTCCTCCGGCGAAGGCAGGAGCAGGTGCACGCGGCGGAGGGTCGTCCCCATCTCCGCGGACGAGTAGCAGACCTGGGCCAGGAGGCCCGAGGAAGCGCGCGGGGTCGAGGCCCGCGTGCGCGGTGCCCAGCGGCTGCACGGCCAGCGAGCGCAGGCCGCGCGTGCGCGCCTCCTCGAACGCGGCCAGCAGCGCCTCGAAGACGTGGACCTCGCGCGCGGGCGGCGTGTGGTCGAAGTCGTAGACGATGGCCTGCACGAGGAGCGGCGAGCCCTCGCGCGGCGGGCGCCACCACGATGGAGCCGGGCTTCTTGGGCCGGTCCTGCGGCGGATGCGGCCAGCACCTGCTCGGGCGTCTCCGCGCGTGTCCTCGAGCGGCCCGACCTCGCCCAGGATGAGGTGCACGTCCTGGGGCACGACCACCGCGCCCGTGGCCGGAGGCGGCGCGTCCCCGACGACGAGGTCGAGGTCGAGCTTCTCGCCGAAGGAGAGGGCCAGGCGCGAACGCGTCATAAGCAATGCAAGGGGCGCCTCGCGCTTCCGCGGCTCGCTGCGATGCCGCGGCTCGCGTGCGGCGGCCTTTGCGCGGCTTCGCGCTACCTGCGCTGCCGCTCGCCGCGCGCACCGCTCGTCCGCCGGCCATACCGCCACCGCCCGCGTGGAAGCCGAGGCGAATTCTAGGCTTCGCGCGCGGTGAGGTCAAACCTGCCCCCGGCCGGCGTTGACAACCCCGGGGTCCCGCATTAAACCTGTCGTCCCCATGCCCTCGCCATCAAGGACAAGTCGGCCTGCCGCTGGGACCTGCGTGAGCCTGGGCGAGGTGATGCTGCGCCTCGATCCCGGGCGAGGGCCGCGTCCACACCGCGCGCGCGTTCCAGGTCTGGGAAGGCGGCGGCGAATACAACGTCGCCCGCGGCCTCAAGCGCTGCTTCGGCCTGGACACGGCGGTGGTCACGGCCCTCGTCGACAACCCGGTGGGCCGCCTCGTGCAGGACCTCATCTACCAGGGCGGCGTCGACCAGTCGCACGTCGCGCTGGGTCAAGGACGACGGCGTCGGCCGCACGGTGCGCAACGGCCTCAACTTCACCGAGCGCGGCTACGGCGTGCGCGCGGCCCTCGGCTGCTCCGGACCGCGGCCACACCGCGGTCGTCGCAGCTCAAGCCGGGCGACATCGACTGGGACGCGCATCTTCGGCAAGGAGGGCGCGCGCTGGTTCCACACCGGCGGCATCTTCGCCGCCCTCTCGGAGACGACGCCGCGCGGTGGCCAGGGAGGCGATGGAGGCGGCCCGCAGCCACGGCACCGTCGATCTCCTACGACCTCAACTACCGCCCGTCGCTCTGGAAGTCGATCGGCGGCCAGAAGCGGGCGCAGGAGGTCAACCGCGCAGCTCGCGCCCCTCGTGGACGTGATGCTCGGCAACGAGGAGGACTTCACGGCCGCGCTCGGCTTCGAGGTGGAGGGCGTCGACGAGCACCTCTCCGGCCTCGACCCCGCAGAACTTCCGCAAGATGATCGAGCGGCGCCGTGAAGGAGCTTCCCCGAACTTCAGCGTGGTCGCCACCACGCTCCGCAACGCGACGACCGCGACCGTCAACGACTGGGGCGCGCGTCTGCTATCACGACGGGCGAGCTCTACCAGGCGCGCGACGCCGCGAGGGCCTCGAGATCCTGGACCGCGTCGGCGGCGGCGACTCGTTCGCCTCCGGCCTCGATCTACGGGTTCCTGGCCGGCAAGGGCCCGCAGTGGGCGGTCGAGTGCGGCGCCGCGCACGGCGCCCTGGCCATGACCACGCCCGGCGACACGACCATGGCGACGCTGGCCGAGGTCGAGCGCGTGATGAAGGGCGGCGGCGCGCGTGGCGTGCCGAGGAGCGCATGAACAAGCACGACGTCCTGGCGCACGATCGCCGAGGTCGGCCTCGTGCCCGTGGTGCGGGCGCAGTCCGCCGACGAGGCGATGAAGGTCGTCGACGCGATCCGCGAGGGCGGCGTGCCCGTCCTCGAGATCACGATGACCGTGCCCGGCGCCGTCGGCGTCATGGAGCAGGTGGCGCGGCGCTTCGGCAGCGACGTCGGTCGCTGGGCGCGGGCACCGTCCTCGATCCCGAGACGGCGCGCGCCTGCATCCTGGCGGGGGCTCGCTTCGTCGTGAGCCCGGCGCTCAACCTCGGCACGATCGAGCTGCTGCCGGCGCTACTGCAGTGCCGGTCATGCCCGGGGCCCTCACCCCCACCGAGGTGCGTCGCGGCCTGGACGGCGGGCGCGGACGTGGTGAAGGTCTTCCCCTGCGGCGCGCTCGGCGGCGCCAGCTACATCAAGGCCCTGAAGGCGCCGCTGCCCCAGATCGAGATCGATCCCGACCGGCGGCGTGTCCGTCAAGACGGCCGCCGACTTCATCAAGGCGGGCTCGATGGCGCTCGGCGTGGGCGCCGACCTCGTGGACACGCAGGCCATTCGCGACGGCAACGCCGGCGCTGGTCACGCGAGAAGGCCCGCGGAGTACGTGCGGCTGGTCCAGGAGGCCCGGCGCCTCAGGCGTGAGCGCCCGCGGGAACCCGGCGCTCGGCCGGCTGCCCGGGTCACAGGGCGCGCCCTCGCCTTGACAGTCATAACGTTCCCGCGCGCACAATTTTTTCGGCGACGGCCATGGAACAAACCCTTGTGCTCAACGCGACCTACGAGCCCTGCGGATCGTTTCGTGGCAGAAGGCCATCACCATGCTCTTCCAGGGCAAGGTCGAGGTCATCGCCGTCTACGACCGGGAGATCCGCGGCGTCACGGTACGGGTGAAGCTCCCTTCGGTGCTTCGCCTGCTCCGTCACGTCCGGATGAAACGACCCTTCGCCGACGTTCCCTTCTCCCGGGCCAACGTCTACGCCCGGGACGATCACCGCTGCCAGTACTGCGGCGCACCGCTTCCTCCCTCGCAGCTCACGTTCGACCACGTGATCCCGGTGGCCCGCGGCGGCACACAAGGGCTGGGACAACATCGTGACCTGCTGCATCCCGTGCAACCGCAAGAAGGGCGACCACACGCCCGAGGAGATCGGGCTTGCAGCTCCTGCGCAAGCCGCGGCGTCCCGACGCCGCTGCCGTCGCTCACCCTGAGCCTGGGCCTGCACCGCGCGCCCGAGAGCTGGTATTTTTACCCTTCATTTGGAAAAGTTTCATATGAATTCTTGAATATATTCAAATATATTTGAATAATTTCATTGGGAACAATAATTAATAATATACTTCCAAATCAATATTGAAATCAACATTTATTTGTAATTGGCTTAATCTTTACTATAGCAATTTTGAATCAAAAGTATTTATACTAAGCTGATTGTATTATTCTTTTCTGAGTATATATTTTTAAATCATTCTTAGTGCTTTTTTCTTTATATCAGTTTCATACATTGTTATGGATGCAGTTATAATGGCATACATGTGATGATAACTAGATTCAATTTGATTAAACGTCCTTCATAAAGTCTGAGAGATCTATTCTTTTTTATTCTCAACAGAGTTGACAGTTTTTAAGTATGAATCATCTGCACTTTAGTCAGTAGTAGTTAATCTCATGATACGTCTTTCCAAATATGTCATCCACTTTTTCTGCAATACCTCGTTTTATACTCATTTCCTTACCTCCTGCTAGTAAATTTGACAGACTAGATTAAATTTATAATTGCATATATGTCCAATTGTAAAACCTGAAAGTAGTTTCTATTTTAGTACTAAAAATAAATATTCTGGAGACAATAATCCTAAAAATTGAATAGCAGAGTATACAATTGTCCCCAGAAACAAAACTGATTGAAAATATAATTTAGATATTTTATTAAAATAAATAGCCAAAATTAACAAAGTCATAAAATTAATTATAATAAATTTTGGAAATGCAAACAGCCATAGAGATTGCTTGAATTTAATATTTTCAATATGTCTGCTATAATAAAAGCTACAATCGTCCAAAATAGCAATAATTTAGAAGAGCGAATATTGTGCTTAAGAATACACACTGTGCTAATAAAAAAAATACGTGCTTGTTAGGTTCAAAGTTATTGTCACTTTTAATAAACAATGTAAATTATTGTCTACATCAAATGTGCAAGCTATATAAAAGTAGGTTTATTGCCCAAGCAATAGATATTAGTTTAAATTTCATATATTTAATGATCGATATATCTGGATACTAAATAGAAATAATGAAATAACTATTGGTATTTGAATTAGTTTGATAATATCGGATTTGCAATCCATCATAATAAATTGATAAATATAATTGTTCTAATTATTCAAATCTCACTGCCTTTATAAATTAGAGGAGTAATGAATGTCCATGAAAATATTAGAGCGAAGCGATAAGTATGGTTTGTAAATATTGAAATATTCAAATAAGTCTCCAAGCGAATATATCCAAATAATGAATGAAATAGAAGAGCAAAACCAAAACTAGTTTGAGCCGATTTCAAAGTATTATTGTTTTTTGTTCCCTTTATCTTATATCACTAGTAATCCAATAAAGCAAAGGCGGACCATATAATTAACCCATTTAATTCACTTTTTGAATAACCCTTTTCCATTAGAATATAGACTGACATCTCACTGTGGGAATGCTTTTAAAAGTCAGTATAAGAATTGGCTGGATCCCATCACTTCCAAATGTATCAACTTGTTGCTTTTATAAATTTTGAATATAGGTTTTTCATATATTATTTCTTGAACCCTTAAAATTTGGTAGAATATGGAGATTTTATTCGTACCAAATCTTTAGATTTTCAAAAAATAAATTGATACAATATTTACACTAATTGATGGGTTAAACTATGTGATTTCAGGACATCATTTTTTTCACAAATCAATTGTGAATTCAACAAAAAGAACATTACATCAAATCAAAATTAAAATAGAATTACATTTAAAAAGCTATAGTATCATCGGCAGTTCCACATTGAATGCTGAACTTCATGATTTATTCCTTAGAAGAAAACCCATAATTCCCCATGATGGGCTTAATTACTTCGTTACGAGATATAATCACCCAAGACCTGATCCACCTGAATTCATTTTTGATCCTTCACCACGAGTGAATTTTGCAAAGAGTTTGGGAATACTTTTCCTTTGAAATTCCTATTCCACTATCGCTGACCATAATTCGTACTATTCCCCTCTTTTGTACGGTGTAATTCGAACTTTGATAAAGCCTTTCTGGGTATGTTTCTAATTGCATTATCAATTAGGTTAAGAAATACTTGTCGGATTTTCAAATTGAGTCACCAGCTTATGACAATATATGATCCTTCGAGTGGTTCTTCAAACGCAAGACTAAGTCCTTGCTTGTTGCGGTAGAAGATAATTCATCTATGATTTCTTGTATCAATTTCTTTAAATCAACTGACCCCATCTGGTACTTCATTCCGCCTTGTTCAATTTTCGAAACATCAAGTATGTCTTCAATAACCCGGATGAGGTTATCGCTTCTTGATTGGAGAATATGAGATAACTCTACACGCTGTCTGTCTCAGCAATTTTTCCAAACGATCCTTCAAGGAGCATGGAAACTGTTCCTTTAATAGCCAGTCAGAGGCTACGTATTTGATGAGAGGTCAGTCCTAGGAATTCTGTCTTGGAGTTTATCCAGTGCCTTTCAGTTTTTCATTGGCTTTTTCAAGATCAGTTGAAAGCGTTTGCAATTTTTTTCACGTTGGCGTACTTCATCTGTGACACTTCGCATGAGTAAAATACCGAAGAAAACAACGAAGAGAAGAAGTATGCCATTAATAATTTTTGCATTGAGCCGTGTCAGAAACAAGTACCTGAATCAATAAGAAAATCCAAATGACAATGTCAACAATTCAGCAGCAATGACCTTGAGCTAAAAAGGTGGTGTTTGAGTATGGCGTATGTAGAAACCGCTTAAGAAAACGTGATGGAGAGATGGACCCAACACTGCAATTTGACTTTCACCAAGTATTGGCAGAATGATATTGCTGGATGATCCCAATGGTAAATGCCCTAGTAGACCCAGTAACACAAATTTGATCTGAGCTTTTGCAAATCGATCCCCTTCTCTATATGCTTTATAAAAAATTAAAGACTGTTGTACCGAAATAAATGATAGCAGAGTATGAATATTTTATATAAAATGCCGGGAGTATAATCCGCTCCCCAAGACTCCAACGTGACCGATTCAACATTCAATGAAGAAGAAAATAGAAACAGATACATTATAGCAGGAAAAAAAGACAACATTTTTTCCAATGAATCGTCCTTGTCTCGTTTGGAAAAATGAATGAGAAGTAGAGAAATAATGGCAAGACAAAAGCTGGAGGAATTATTGCCGTCCAGTCCAAAATAAAAACAGATTCAATATTTGAAGAATAATCAGGCTAGGAAACTTGAGATAATCCAGAAAGTACTCAACAGTATTACTGAGAACAAAAATTTATTTCGCCAATCATTCTTATTACTGACCAATACACATGCCAAGTGAAATGGTAATGAAAATAATTATTATAGGAATTATTATTGCGTGTTCATTCGCTATACTTGAAACTTGAATTATTATAGTCTTTGGCACAACAGAAAATGGTAAAAGGTGCGACAGATATATGACTTAATGTCTTAAAGGTTTTATCGTTGCAGGACAAAAGCCAATTTTATTGAAACATGGGCACCAACATGGATTGAAGAAGGTTACACTGAAATTTCTGATCCGATCATTGAAAAGTATACCAAATACGATCCTTCGGAAGACTATATCCTCATTAACAATGGAGAACAACCAGTTGGTACTTTGCGAATCATCAATCAAAATGAAACTGTTGGGCTACCTGTCCTTAATGATTTACGATACAAGATTCTTTAATAAAAACAAAAGCTCATTGAAGCTACTCTACTAACGGTCAATAAAACAGAACGGCAAAAGATCATAAATGTGCCTTGTTACTCCTCATTGAATTCATGGCGATACGCACGTGATAATCATAAATTTCTTTGAATCGTCATTGCTGCCGATATTCGGACGCCAGGGTATTTTCTAACTCGAATGTGCTTAGCTTATGCTTTAAAGAGATTGGTGAGAGAAAATGTATGAAGGTTCACGACCGTACCCGGACATCTATCCGTACAGACACAAAAGGATCTTGCAATGCAGTATATCCCAAGAATATTTTAGAAGAAGCGTTTCGAAAAGATATAAGTCGATCTATTTATTTTTAAAATCTCTTTTGTGAGGGTGTAAATACTTTTCACCCCTGAGAAAAATTTCTCTTCGATTTCCTTTGGCGAAAACCTTTTCTTGAAATTCTTTACTTTCATGCTATACTTTTTGCAACTGTAGATGTCAATTGAAATGAAGTTCGTTGGGGTCAGGGTATGGATCGAGATTCCAGATTCAACGATGGGCACCCACCCGCTTACCCCAGCTTTATCCGATACTTTTTGGCGTCAGTGTATACGACAAATGGTTGAGACTGTTTATGAACCTTCATGATCTCCGTCATCTTGTGTCGAGGTAGAAGTAGCACCTCTAAGCTGTCGATCGCCTTTTTATTACACCCATAGCACGAGGATCAAATGGTAGCCAAATACTTGTTGTGTCCTAATTCCTTCTTCATCATTAAAGTGTGCGAATATACAACCAACGATATATCGTTACAAGCACCTAGACAAAAATATTGAGCTTGGCCTTGCCATGCAGAAAAATTAAAGAGCAAAAGATATGTACGACAAAGAGTTTGGCCTGTATGTATGAAAAAGAGATTAAAGATGGGTTGGACACAGTGTGGAATCGTGTAGTATAGGGCTGGGCAACAGCCGCCCAAAGCTTCTTTCAAGTTTAGAACGCGTATGGTGAATTTAGTCCTACGCTTTACTCTGTCCACAAACTGTCAGGAGCTATTGATATGAAGCCTTTGGTACTCCTACGTGGTTTTAAGTTTTCCAAATAAAGAAAATATTTAATCATTTGCTAAAATCAACCATCCTGCCAGTTTTGCTTTACTATATCTTCTAATTTATGGAAAGCAAAAGAACGTGCTGGGTGCGTGTCTCTACTGAATTCCAGGTTAAGGATGAGAGCCCTTGAGCACCATGAAAAGCGTGCACGACTTTACGCAGAAGCAAAAGGATGGAACGGCAGTTTTATTGTATAAACTAGATGCAGTGAGTGGTGGTCCGCTCATTGAGCATCCTGAAGCAAAAGGATGCTGAAAGATGTAAAAACGGACGATCACGGGACTAATATTCTCGAAGCTTCGTCTGTCTTGCCAGAAATACAAAAGAACTTTTGAGTTCTCTTTGAAATATTCAGGTCGTTTGATAAAGCCGACCTCTGCCATTTCGTTATCCGAAAGCATTGATACAAGTTCTTCAGCCGACGATTATTCTATACAATGATTGGTGGCACTTTGAATAGGGAACGTTCTGAAATTGCCGAACGTGTTGCAGCTTCAGTTCCTATTCGTGCAAAGCTTGGAAAATCGTTAGGTGGTCAAGCACCATATGGGGTAGTTCGCTATTGGGGAAAGAATTAGTAATTGACGAGGAAGAAGCACCAGTAAGGAAACTTATGTACGACCTTATTGATCATAAACGGAAAGCGACTGTAGCCGATGAGCTTAATAAAAGGATATCGAACCAGAAATGGTTCTCCTTTTTCTGATACTACCATTGGCAGGTTACTCCGAGATCCAATTCGCGGAAAGGGCAACGCCGAGCCAACTACACCAAAGCTTAGGGGGAAAACAAAAATGGGCTGTGTCAAGCCTGAAAGTGAATGGGGCAGTGACTTTTGTCCAGGGCAATTGCTCGAGGATGTCTGGAATTCCTGTAACGTAATCTAGATCAACAAGAGATCAAACGAAATCACCTTCGAAAATCAGTGCATCTTCTTTGCTGGAATCCTCAATTGCAAATGTGGTAGGAAAATAAAAAGGTTCCTTCGAGAACGAACAAGTACACACATGCTCAGATGTAAAAACACGTATCACAATTTGATGATATTGAATCAATATACATGAACAGTTGAAATCATTCTTGCTGACCAAAACAGATCTCTCGACATTCCTACTACGAGCTGATGAAGCCATCCAATCCAAGCAGGATGAACTGACCTCCTTTTAGAGAAAAGGAGAGGTGAATTGATTAGAATGGACAAGCCTGTTGCATTGCATTCCCAAAACCAAATTCCGGACAGAACGGTTTGGGGAGTATTACAACCCAATCGATTTTTATAAATTGTTAGTTAGAAGCAGTCATATTCCTGAAAGTAGAGCCACTCTGATTTCCTTAGAATGCAGCAGGTAAATGGCGACCATATTTTAGAAAACGCAGAAAACTATGGACGCACAAAGCTAAATCTAAGAAGCAAAACGCCAAATTGTCGAAGAATTGACCTGAAACTATTGTTATTGGAGGCGAGGATATTTCAATTAAATTTTCCTTTCTCCCACTTTTCCTAAATGCACCAACTTCCCAACACAACCTTGCCCTGCGGATTTTATAATCATCCGGAGAAAGAATGTGTATGCGGCGCCGGTGTTGTGCAAAATATTTAACGAAAATTTCCGGTCCGCTCCTCGGATCGATATTCACCTCGAAGTTACCCCTGTTCCATTTAAAGAACTCACTGCAAAAGCTAACGGAAGCAATACAAACTGAACGAAGTACAA
>ERZ1370068.9138-contig-7938_pt1 | contig 18880 bp, 18 predicted proteins | sample MGYA00561227_ERZ1370068 | MGnify/ENA primary metagenome ERZ1370068 (study PRJEB38410, sample SAMEA6850437) | metagenome | study: Metagenomic assessment of the ecological functions of the soil: analysis of the soil microbiota associated with the...
GGTAGCGCTTCGTTCAGTTACGTATTGCTCTTCGCCGTCGCGTTCACGCAGGGCCCCGAAGCGGCCGCCCACTTCATCGGCTCGCTGCTGCAAAGGTGCTCGGCCCTGAAGCGCATCATCTGGGGCACGGACTCGATCTGAGTGGAGGCTCGCCGCGGTGGCAGATCGACGCAGCGTTCAAGGCGCTGACCATCCCTCCGGCGATGCAGGGAGGAGTTCGGCTACCCGCCGCTGGACGAGCGCGCCAAGCGCCAGATCCTCGGCCCCTCAACGCCGCCCGCCTCTACCGCGTCAAAGTGCACGAGACGCGCTGCGCGACTCGCGGCCGACCAGCTGAGCTCGTTGCGCCCGCGATCTCGGCGGGAAACGAGCAGAACGCGCACGCGCCCGTCTATGGACCGCGCACCCGGCGCGATTTCCTGCGCCATGCTCGGCCGCGAACAAACCGCCCCGATCGGCTCCCCAGGGGCCGAGCCAGTAGGCAGAACCTGTGGCCGTGCGGGCGTCTCGCCCGCCCCGGCCTGGCGTCAGCCGCCGTTGTCGCTGAGGCGCGCGCCGCGCGCCAGGCGGGCAGAACGCCCGCCTCCCACAGTAAGAGTCCGAGCCACCTTCGCTTCCGCATGGCGGCGGCACGGTTGCGTTGGCCGCTGACGGGCCGATAGATCGATGCGGGTGGTCGGCCCGGCGCCAGCCGGTCATTGCATGACGTTTTCCTTCATCGATCAGATCTGAGTGCGATGGGTGTCGGTCGCGCCGTCGGCATGTTGCATCGCGACGAACGCGCGCCGCCCATCCTGCCTGGCTCGTCGTCGGCAAGCCGTCGGCCAGCTCGCCAGCTGGATCGCGATGCACCGCACCGATTTCACCCGCCGCCCGGTCGCCGCGCTGGTCGGCCGAATGCATCTGCCTGACCGGCGTCGAGGCGCGCCTGGCGACATCGAGCTCGAAGCGCAGCATCCAACGCCTGGATGCGCGCGCCATCTACAGCGGTGCCGCCCGTTGCGCCGGCGGTGAGATAGCGAGGTTGAGTCGCTGCGTGGGACCGCTGATGGCGATGGACCACTTCGACGATCCGGCCGCCGTCGCGGCGCGCTTCGCCGCGCTGCGCGCGGCGAAGCCCCGGCGCAGGACTTCCACGTCGACACGACCGTGCAGCCCGAGCTCTCGCCGGTCGCCCACTGCGGTCAGCTCCGCGGTCAGCCGTCTCGACGCGTGCCCGCTGAGGCCGCGTTCTTTGCCGATATTCCCGCGCCGGCCGGTGTATCCGGCCTCTCGCGCCTGGCGGCCGCGCTGAGCCAGGTCGCCGTGCCGTTGGCGGCGCAATCTCCGGGGCGACGCCGAGCGGTGTCCAGCTGGTGCGCCTGCTCGACTACAGGCGCAGCTCGTTCTCGCCGCCGGGTCAGTCGCTGGGATCTGGCGGCGGCGGAGCGCGCGGTGGGCTGACGGGGGCGCTCGTCGTCGATGTCAGCGCCTCGGCTCCAGGACAAGCGCGCGTCGCCAGCGGCACGCTCGATTCCGATCTCGCCCCGACCTCACGAAGACACCGGCGCTGCGCGCCGCTACGCCGCTGCGGTCCGCGCCGCAGCGGGTGCTCGTCAAAGAAGGGAACTGGCTTCGGCGATCTGGCCGCGAGCCTGCCGGCGCTGAAAGCGGTACGGCGCGGGTTTCCTGACCTCTCGGTGCTGATCAAAGGCCGAGCTGGCGAGCTTCTTCGACGCCGCGCCAGCTGGCTCGACGCTGAAGCAGACTCCGCAGCGCGCCGGGCTGCTCGCTCGGCGGTGTCGCCGATCGATCGTCTCGTCGTGGCGGAGATCCGCGCGCGCCGCGTCGACCTCGCCGTCCTCTTCCCGCGCAGCCGAGTCGGCCTGACCGCGCTGGCGCGCGCTGCCGCGGCGCGTCGGCTTCGCGCCGACGGGCGCGGCCTCATGCTCACGCACAAGACGGTGCGCCCGGCGGCGCTGTTCCGCAGCCATCAGGTGTACGACTACCTGTATCTGCTGCGGCAACACGCCCGGCATCGACGGCGATCGCGCCGACTTCGTGCCCGACGTCAGCGCCACCACCGCGACACGATGCGCGATTGGCTGACCACATCACCGGCGCGGCGATGGTCGGCTGATCGCGCTCGCAGTCGCCGCCGATACGGTCCGCCAAGGAATGGCCGGTGGCGCGCTTCGCCGCGCTCGTCGATCGGCTGGCCGCGAGAATCATGGGGTCGAGTGCGTGCTGGTCGGCGCCGAGCGAGCGGCCGCGCTGCGAGATGGTGGCGTCGGCGAGCCGGCACGGCGCCTGATCGCCGCCAGCGCGAGACCAGCGTCGGCCAGCTCGTCGGCGCTGCTGTCGCTTGTGCGACGGATTCGCCGGCAATGACTCGGGGAGCATGCACGTCGCCCGGCGCGCTCGGGGCTAGCTGCCGACCGTCGGCATCTGCCGTCGACCAATCCGCAGCGCGCACCGGCCCGCTCGCGCGCACGCCCGCGCTCTACCGCCGCATCGAGTGCAGCCCGTGTCTCAAGCGCACGTGCAAGTTCGGCCACTATGTCTCAATGAAGCGGGTGCCGGGCAGCGTGGAGTCGGCGCTGCTCGAGCTCAGGGCTGGACGGGAAGAGAGCGCGGTGAATTTGGTGATTTGTTGAGTTGTTGATTGTTGACCGGGTTGGAGGATCAGGAGATCTCGGTAAAAGGCACTGCACGAAATCAGCAATACATCGGCCGATCATCACCCGTATGGAGCGGGTGACAAACCAGAACACGCCGATCGCGCGAGGATGGCGGCGGAGCCGCACTCGATGATGAGGCGATGGACGGCGCGCCGTCGCGTTCACGGGAGATGATCTGGAGAAGCGGCCACAGCGCTGATCACAACGACGACCTGGCCGAGCTCGACGCCGGTGTTGAAGCCGAACAGCGCGCGCCAGCGCGCTCGCGTGGCAGCTCGGCGTCGAGCGACACCGGCAAAGCCAAAGCCATGACGAGACCGAGACGAACGCGACGGCGGCGCGCAGCGCGGGCGGATGCTCGACACGGGCGAGCAACGCGCAAAGTAGCACCGGCGAAGCAGCAGCCAAGCCGACCAGCGTCAACGCCGGAACGCTGTCCGCGACCTGACGCGCGCGCTGAAACGCCAGCAGCAGGAGCAAGGCGACGATCGACCACCCTCACGCCGCGCTGCCGCCCGCCAGCCAGCCACAGGTTCTCGGCGGCAATGAGCGCGATCGACAGGCCGATCAACGCCTCGATCAGCGCCGCGCCGGGCCGCAGGACGCCGAACACGGCCAGCGCCAGCGTCAGACTGTGCGCGACGGTGCAGCCGCGTGACGATGCGCAGCAGATCGCGCAGCGTGCCGCCGAGCAACAGCAGACCGATGAGAAAGACGAGGTGATCGTAGCCGGTGAGAGATGTGCTGCACGCCAGGCATCAGGAAGTCGACGAGCGAATCACCGAGCATGGCGGAGGCGCTCGCGTCGCCGATCGTCCACGTGCGCTCGGCGTCGGACAGCACACGCTCGAGGCTGGGATGATCGGCGAGGCGAACGCGCGCAAAATGCAGGTGGCGTCGGCGTGATGTCGAGCAGCAGGTCGGTGCGGAGCTGCAGCGCGCGCCGCGCGATGCGTCACTTCCACGTGAACGAGACCTGCTCGGGCGGCGTCGCGAGACGGTCGAGCCGCCGGTGATCGGGCACGGCGCCGTCGGCGCGCAGCGTGAGTCGTTCGCTCAGATAGGCACCGGGTCGGTGGTCTCTGCTCCCGGCGTCGCCGCCCGGGAGTCAGGCAGACGTCGAGTGCCGCAATGCGAGCGGTGATGCGGCGCGCGCCTGAACTCCCAGGTCGAGGTAGGACACGGTGCGATCGTGCGCAAAGGCAGGCGTCGGCCAGCGCCAGCGACAACGCGACCAGCGCGCCGACGCGCTGCAGCATTGCGCGCGGAGATTGGGTGGCGCGGCCTCCGTGCCGGTGCCCGCCCACGGAGCGGGCCGACGTGAGCTGGCGCTCATCGGCGCGCTGCGCGCGCCGGCACGAGGCCGGTGCTACCCGATCCATTCATGGAACGGGTCGGCGACGACCACGGTCGCGTTGGCGCGCAGGTCGTCGAGGTACGCGCAGCGCGCGTTCGCCTTCGCGGCGGCGAACTCGGCGACGACCTGCGGGCGAATGTCTGCCAGCGCAGCAATTCGTCGGCCTCCGCTCGACGACCTGCAGCACGGATAGCCGGTGCCGGAGCGGATCGGCTCGCTCACTTCGCCGATCGGCTCGGCGCGGCGCGCGCAGCGTCGTCGGACCGAGATAGTCGGCACAGCTTTGCTGGCGGTAACAGCCGGATCCGGCAGCGGCGAGAGCGGCGGATCGCCGAGCTCGGCCGCGATCCTGCGCCGAAAGCTCTCGTCGGCGCACGCAGGCGGCGGTTCGGCTTCGCGTGGCGCGCCTCCGCCGCCGGATCGCGGCAGGTCACGCGTACGAAGGCCTGCGCACCCGCACGCTCAGGCCCGGCAAGAAATCGCGATTGGCGGTGTAGAGGCGGCGATGTCCTCATCGGTCGGCTCGCGCTCGTTGGCGTCGCTGACGACACCGTCGATCACCGTCGCAGTCAGATCGGACGCCGCGCGGCGATCCTGCCGTGCCAAGCCCAGCGCCAGGCCGCGCTGACCAGCAGCTCCTCTTCGATGATGCGGTCGAGCACGCGTTTGCGATCCCGTCCTGCATCGGCTCGCGCCTGTCGCTCTCCACCACCTGGATCATGCGACGCGTAGTCCTCGCTGCGGATGGACTGCCGCTGACCATCGCGACGACACCGGAGGGCAGCGCACCGTCGCGCCAGTGGTGCTGAGCCGCCGCCGCACGAGCGCCGGCGCCGATCAGCGCTCCGAGCGCGAGCACGCCAGCAGCGGGCGCGCGACTGAGCCGGAGCGGGGCGCGCGCGGACGGACTTCATCTCTCCACGCCTCTGCAACCGTCGCGGTCGATCACACCGCGTGCAGACCGCTCTTTACAAGCGCCGCGCGAAAGGATAGACAACCGCAAAACTTCGTGCCGGGGGTTGGCGTATGCGAAGAGAGCGTGTTGCGGTACGCTGGCGCGTCTGCGGTCCTTATCGCCACCGTTCGGGGCCAGGGCGCAATTGGCCGACGGCATCGCCGACCATATCAAGCGCGGCGTACCGGTAGTCGGTGCGGACGTCGGTGGTGACGATTCCAGTCTCTAAGGCGCAGAAGGTTGCGGGATCCGGGCGGCGCCATCGCACCGTATGCCGGCTTCGAGATCCCGCTGGGACTGGACATCGCGTTCACGCCGATCATTCAACCGCAGTACGCCGCCTTCGGTTGCGAGGAGCTGCACGGTGTACAGCATCGTCGCTGACCGCCGGTGCGCGTTCAGCCTCCACGACGAGAACTCCGAGGCCTACTTCGGCGCGCAGGCGGATACTACTGGACGACGCAAGGGCCGCGGAAGAAGGACGATGGCGTCGGCTGGAACATCCAGGGCGGCTACGACTACGAATTCTGGCGCGGTACCGGTTTGGGCGTGTTCATCGCGTACCACGACAGCGCCATCAAATTAGCTCGTCCTCGACCAGCGACAGCACAGTTCATCGTCACGGGTATCGAGGTGCAACACCGCTTTCTACCGCCGCCGCCGGCGCCACCGCCGCCACCGGTGGCCGCCGCGCCCACGCCGGCGCCGGTCGAGAAGAAGAGATCGTGCTGCGAGGGCGTGAACTTCGACTTCGACAAGTCGACATCCGGCCCGACGCGTACCGATCCTCGACGAGGCGGCCAAGACACTGAAGGAGTACGGCAACGTCACCGTGTCGGTAGACAGCTATACCGACTCGATCGGCACGGATACGCCACAATCAGGCGCTCGCTGCGCCGCGCGACCTCGGTGCGGAACTACCTCGAAAGAGCACGCGCGGGCAGCCGCACTGACCGTGAGGGGGTTCGGCGAAACGAATCCGGTGGCGTCGAACGAGACCCCGAAGGCCGCGCGCAGAACCGGCGCGTCGAGCTGATCGTCAACGTAATCAGTAAACGGCGGGCGTGCGAGAGGCGGCGCCGGCGTAGCTGCACCGGCCCAGCTCTCTGCGCGCGCCAGCGCGTCGCGCTTCCGCTCCGCCCGCGACGTGCCCAACGGGCTCCTCCTCTTGGGGGATGCGCATTCGCGCTCCGCGCGGGGTTCCGGCAGCTCTGTACTGCGCGTAGGGTCAACCGAACAATTTCCAAGGAAGGACGCGCCATGCATCGCTCGAGAACTGTCGTGTGGGCCTGCTCCGTTGTCGCTGGTGCCGCGCTGTTGGCGTTGGCGTCGTGCGGCGACGACAACAACCCGCCACCGCCGAACAGCACCACGGTCGACATCAGTCTGCAGGAGTTCAGCGTGACGCTCGATCAGTCGACCGCTTCGGTCGGCGACGTGACGTTCCACGTCACCAACAACGGCAAGACATGCACGAGGTTTCTGGTCATCAAGACCGATCTGCCGCCCGGCGCGCCTGCCAACCTTGGAAAACGGCGCCTACGCAGAGACGGTCCGGGCGCCGATCTCCTCGACGAGATCGAAGATATCGATCCGGGCGACAGCAAGGACCTGACAGCTCAACCTGAGCGCCGGCCATTACGTCCTCATCTGCAACATGGTCATGCAGGAAGACGATGAGCTCGAGGTGCACTACGCGCTTGGGCATGCGCACTGGCATTCACGGTCGAGTGACCGATCGCGTCCGGAGGGGCACGGTGCCGATCGTGCCCCTACGACGTGAACCACTGCTTCAGCGCCGCGCGATGAGAGATCTTGCCGCTGTCAGTGCGCGGCAGCGCGTCGACGACTCCGAGCTGTTCGGGAATCTTCTGTGCGGCGACGTCGGCGGCGCGCAGGAAGCTCGCCAGGTCGGCGAGCGTCAGCGCGGTGTGTGGGCGCAGCGTGACGACCGCGCAGGCGCGCTCGCCGGTGCGTGCATCGGGTAGCGCGACGACGGCGCACCTCGGCCACCGACGGGTGGCGCGCGACGAGCGCCTCAAGCTCGACGATGCTGAACTTCTCGCCCTTGCGGATGACGATGTCCTTCGAGCCGACCGGTGACGCGCAGGTAACCGGCGGCGTCGATGCGGCCGAGGTCGCCGGTGCGGAACCAGCCGTCGGCGGTGAACGCCTCGGCGTTGAGCGCGGCGTCGGCGTAGCCGACGAAGCACTCCGGCCCGCGCGCCTGGATCTCGCCGTCGGCGCCGGACGGCACGTAGCGTGCCGTCGTCGGATCGACGATGCGCAGCTCGCCGGGCGCGATCGCACCGGCCTTCGGTCTCGCTGCCCATCGTGGCGGCGTCCGCCGCGTCGGTGGTCGTGATGGTCGGGAACTCCGTCGAGCCGTAGACGCGCTTGGCGACGCAGCCCGAGCGTCGAGCGCGGGCGCGCCGGATGAGATCGGCCGAGACCGCCGCGCCGCCGCACGAGAAGAGACGGAAGGCGGCGAGATCGCGTCCGCCGCCGCGACGGATGCTCGACCAGATCCTGCAGGAACGTCGGCGCGCCGACCATGTACGTGACTCGTTCGCGCGCCGATGAGCTCGAGCCCTTCGCCGGCGTCCCAGCGCTCCATCAGCACGGCGCTGGTGCCGAGCAGCGCGGGCGTCAGGATGGCGTGGATCACGCCGGAGATGTGCGTCAGCGGCGACGGCATCAGCGTGCGATCGCGCGGCGTGAGCGCATGCATCCGCTCCAGGCTCTGCACCTCGGCAATCAGGGTGTCGTGGGTATGGAGCACGCCCTTCGGATCGGCGGTGGTGCCCGACGTGTACATGAGCATCAGCAGCGCATCGGCGGCGACGGAGTGACGACGCGATCGGCCGTCTGCGGCGCGCGTTCCACGGCGTGGCCAGGAACGCGTCGAAGAGAGCGCAGCGGCGCGGCGCCTCGCCACGCACCACCACCTCGCGCAGCGCCGGCAGGTCGGCGCGCAGCCGCCGATCAGCTGCGGATAGTCGCAGCCGCGGAAGTGGCCGGGGATGATCAGCACCGACGCGCCCGATTGGCGCAGGATGAAGCTGAGCTCACGGGCGCGAAACAGCGGCAGCACCGGGTTCACCACCGCACCGATGCGCGCGGCCGCCAGGAACATGACGGCCGCCTCCCACCAATTGGGCAGCTGGTAGGCGACGACATCGCCCGGCGCCACGCCGAGCGCGAGGAGTCCGAGCGCCGCGCGCTGCGCGAGGCGCTCCCACTCGGCGAAACTGAGCCGCTGCTCGCCGTCGATCAACGCCGTCGCGTAGCCGCTGCGCGCGCAGGTGGCCGCGAAGCGTCACCGAGCGGAATCGCGCTCCAATGTCCTCCGCGGCGGTAGCGCGCCGCGTTCTGCGCGTGCATGACGGTCGGGCGCAGCATATGGTTCCATCAAAGAGGACCGTCCACTCCGACCGTCGAGCACGCACCATCGCTTGCGCGCGGCGCCGCGATGTTTGACACGATTCAATCAAACGCTCTATAAGCTGGCGCGCTCATTCTCGGGAATCTCGTGTTTCAAACGCTCGCCAGAGCGGCAGCCACACGCCGGTGGGGAAGGCCGGTTGTCGCTGTCGGCGTCGCCCTCCTGGCTCGCAGTCGCGGACGCCAGCACGCCCGCCAACCTGCAGCTCAAGGACAACCTCTACGGCGCGAAGTTCATCGATGCGCGACAGGGCTGGGTGGTCGGTGCCTTCGGCGTCATCGCGCGCACCGGCGACGGCGGTGACACCTGGCAGATGCAGCCGTCGAAGACGACGCAGCAGCTCTACGACATCGACTTCGTCGATGGGCAACGCAGGGCTGGGCCGTCGGCCGCCAGGGCTCATCCTGCACACCAGCAACGGCGGGACGACCTGGGAGCCGCAGACCAGCGGCACGGACCAGCACCTGTTCAGCGTCGACTTCGTCGACGACCAGCTCGGCGTCGCGGTGGGCGACTTCGGCACCATCCTGGTCACCAGCGACGGCGGCGCGCACTGGGAGAGCGCACATTGGAGCAGGACATCATCCTCTATGATGTCGCCATGGTCGATGCGACGCACGGCTGGATTGCCGGCGAGATGGGCACCATCCTCACCACCACGGACGGCGGCGCGACGTGGGCGCAAGAAGACAGCGGTATCGACAAGACCCTCTTCGGTGTCTACTTCGCCGACGCGCAGCACGGCTGGGTGGTCGGCATCGACGCGTTGATCCTCCACACCAGCGACGGCGGACAGACCTGGAAGGTGCAGAACGGCACGAGCGAGATGCGCGAGCTGGAGCAGGTCGGGTTCGGACAGGCCTATGACAACCCCAGCCTCTACTCGATCTCTGTCGTCGGCGACCTCGGCGTGGTGGCGGGAGAGATCGGGGCGATCTATCTGAGCACGGACGGCGGCCAGACGCTGGGTGCGGCAGAACGAGCGGCAAGGCGTCAGGGCCGAAGTGGCTGCGCGCCGTCTCGATGGTGCCCGGCAGCAACGGGCGCGATCGTCGGTGCCGATGGGCGCGCGTGCTGGTCGTCGACGGTCAGCTCAAGCAGTGAAGCGGGGGAACGTGGCGCACGAGGCGGTTCATTGAAGCGTATCTCCACTTCCTGCTGCGCCGCCGCGTGCCGGTCGCCGTCGTCGTCGGCATCATGACGATGTTCTTCATCTGGTTCAGTTTCGAGCATCTGACGATCTTCACCAACTTCTTCGATCTCTACCCGCCCAAGCATCCGTACATTCGAGGTCTACCAGAAGTACCGCAAGATGTTCGGCACCTCGAACGTCCTGCTGATGACGATCGAGGCCAAGAACGGCGAGATCTTCGACGATCCCGAGGTCATCAAGACCGTCGACCGCATCACCCTCGAGCTGCTGCGCGAAGTGCCGGGCGTGAACGGCGAGCAGATCCTGTCGATCACCCACCCGAAGATCAAAACGACGCTGACCACCGGCGCCGGCTGAAGACCGTGCCGCTCACCTATCCGCGTCTGCCCGAGGACAAGGAGGATCTCGAGTTCTTCCGCCGCAAGGTCGACACCACCGCAGGGCGTGCGCGGTTTCCTGGTATCGCAGGACGGCAAAGCGACACAGATCATCGCCGGGTTCTGGGAGGAATACTTCGACCTGACGACGATGTGGAAGAAGGTCAGGAGATCATCGCCCGCGAAGAAGCCGGCGGGAAGGTCAAGATCTACGTCTGCGGCCCGCCGATCCTGTTCGCCTACTTCAACGAGGCGATGGGGACGATGGGCTACTTCCTCGGCGGCACCGGTCTGATGATGATCGCCGCTGCTCTGGTTCTACTTCCGCACCATTCAGGGCGTGGTCATACCGACATTTCTCGGCGTTGCTCAGCGCCGTGTGGGGGCTCGGCTTTGCCGGCCTGTTCGGCTACAGCCTCGACCCGCTGGTCATCGTCGTCTTCGTGCTCATCACGGCGCGCACGTTGAGCCACTCCGTGCAGTCGATGGAGCGCTATCACGAAGAGTACTTCCGCATCGGCGAGAAGAACCCCGCGATCATCAAGTCGTATCATCAGCCTTTACGCGCCGGCGATGGTCTCGATCGTCGCCGACGGCCTGGCGATCCTGACCATCGCCATCGCCACCATTCCGCTGATGCAGAAGCTGGCCTTCGTCGCCGCCTTCTGGATCATTTCGATCTTCATCAGCGTCGTCACGCTCCACCCCATCATTCTGACGCTTCGTTCGCCCGCCCAAGGAGCACCGCAAGGACAACCTGTTCGACGCGATCGCCAACGTCGCTCGGGCGCCGTCTGGTGACGCTGGCGGTCGGCAACATGCGCTACGCCGTCGTCGTGGCGTTCGTCGTGACGATGGGGTTCGGGTTGTACTTCGCGCACCACCTGAAGACTGGCGACACATCGCCGGGCATGGCGCTGCTCTACCCCGACCATCCGTACAACGTCGCCAACGCCACCGCGAACCACTACTTCGTCGGCAACAGCCCGCTGGTCATCATCGCCGAGGGCAAGAAGCCCGGCGCGATCAAGGACGCCAACACGCTCAACCAGCTCGACCTCTTCCAGCGCCACATGGAGCAGGGCGAGGGCGCGGGCGGCTCGGTGACGGCGACGACGATGCTGAAGACGATCTTCCGCGTCTTCCACGAGGGCGATCCGAAGTGGGAGATGCTGCCGACGCGCAACGACCACGTCGGCCAGCTCTTCTTCATGCTCACCGCCGGTACGCGGCGCGGCGAGCTCGATCGCTTCTTCTCGCCCGACTACACCAACGCGACGATCACGGTCTTCTACAAGAACTACGACCACGAGACGATCAAGGGCGCGATCGAGCGCGCCAAGGAGTACATCGCCACCAACACCAGGCCCGAGGACAGCGTGCGCTACCGCCTCGCCGGCGGTCTGTTCGGCATCCTCGCCGCGCAGATCGAGGAAGTGGACTGGTCGTACCAGGTCAACGTGCCGCTGATCTTCGTCGTGGTGTTCATTCTCAGCTTCGTGACCTACTGGTCGGTGCTCGGCGCGCTGATCGTCATGCTGCCCTCGATCGTCGCGCAGCCGCTGTCCGAAGCGGTGATGTATCTGATGGGCATCGACTTCAACATCAACTCGCTGCCGGTCGCCGCGATCGGCATCGGCATCGGCATCGACTACGGCTACTACGTGCTCAGCCGCATCGTGGAGGAGTACGAGGTCACGCGCGATTTCGACGAAGCGAACCGCCGCGCCCTCACCACCACCGGCGAAGCGGTGATGTTCACCGGCGTGACCATCACCGCCAGCATGGTCCTGTGGCTGTTCCACCCGCTGAAGTTCGAAGCCCAGATGGCCTTTCTGCTGATGATGTTGATGGTCTTCCACGCCATCGGCGCGCTGGTCTTCATCCCGGCCATGGTGTCGCTGCTGCGTCCGCGCTTCGCGACCGGCCGGGCCGACCAGCGCAGCCGAGCGCGCATCGCCGTCGAGGCGTAGCGCGCACGCATGACGCCGCAGAACAGCGCCGAGTGCCGCTTCTCCGCGCCTCGAGGGTAGCCTGTGATGGATTTCCGCCTCTCCGCGGCCGAGGAGGCCCTTCGCGCCGACGTGCGCAGCTGGCTGAAGGCCAACCTGCCGGCCGGCTTGGGGAACGCGCGGCGTATCGCGCAGCCGCACGGCGGCGAGCGAGAAGATCGCGGCATCGAAGGCGTGGCAGGCAACGCTCTTCCGCGGCGGCTGGGCGGGCATCACCTGGCCGCAGCGAGTACGGCGGGCGCGGCGCCATCGCTGGTCGAGCAGCTCATCTTCAACGAGGAATGCGCCGCCGCCAACGCGCCCGACAGCATCAATCTCGGCGGTGGCGCTCGGGTCTGGTCGGCCCGACGCTGATGGCGTGCGGCACGCCGCAGCAGCAGGCGCGCTTCCTGCCGCGCATCCTCGCGGCGACGACATCTGGTGCCAGGGATTCTCCGAACCCAATGCCGGCTCCGATCTCGCCGCGCTCGAGACGCGCGGCGATGTCGAGGGCGACACGATCGTCGTCACCGGCCAGAAGATCTGGACGAGCTTCGCCCAGTACGCCGACTGGTGCATCCTCGTCGTGCGCACCGAACCCCGACCGCCGCGCAAGCACAGGGCATGACGCTTCCTGCTCGTCGACATGCAGCAGCCCCGGCATCACCATCCGGCCGCTGGTCGAGATGACCGGCGAGGCGTGGTTCAACGAGGTGTTCTTCGACGACGGTGCGCGGTGCCGCGCGCCAACGTGGTCGGCGAGATCGATCGCGGCTGGGACGTGGTGCTGACCACGCTCGCGCACGAGCGCGGCGGCACCGCGCCGCACGCCCGCCTGCGGCGCGAGCTGCACGCGCTGGCCTCGCGCGCTGGCGCGCGCGACGGCTGCTGCCGCGGCCGACACCGCGCGCTGCGCCAGCGCCTGCGCGCAGCTCGCCGATCGAGGTGCAGATCGCGCGGCTCACCGCCTACCGCAACGTCACCGTCATCCAGCGCACCGGCAAGCCTGGGCCGGAGGGCTCGATCCTCGAAGCTCTTCTGGAGCGAGCTCGAGCAGCGCACTGATGGATACCGCCTGCGAGATCCTCGGCCCGTACGCGCGCTCGCGCTCGGCGAGCGCGCGCGCCGCCGACGACGGCTCGTGGGCGACGCGAGCTGCTGTGGACCGCGCTCGGCGACGATCTACGCCGGAACTTCGGAAGTGCAGCGCAACATCATCGCCGCAGCGCGTGCTGGAGTTGCCCGAGGTGAACTACGTAGACCGGTGCACCGCGTAGACGCAGTGACACGGCTAGACGATGCTCATGGTGCGGTGGGACCGGTCGCGGTACGCCGTCACTGGTCGCTCTTTAGTCTGAGAGACGAGCGCATGACGGATGAAAATCGGGATCATCGACGTTTGGACGCAGTATTTCTCGCCGACGCCGCCGGAGCAAGCGCACGGCGGCGGCGGAGAACGTCTTCCGCAACTACGGGCGGCTCGACTGGTACCACAACGGCACCGACGTCGCGCAGATGCTCGACGGACATGGATCGGCAACGGCATCCAGCATCGCGCTGCATCTCGGGCGAGGACGCGCGCGTGCGCGAAGCGGTGCGCCAGCATCCCGATCGCTTCATCGGCGAGTACCACGCCGATCCGACCAACATCATGGCGGCGGTGCGCGGGCTGCAGGAGCACGTCGAGAAGTACGGCTTCAAGGTGCCTGCGCATCGAGCCGTTCATGTGGCGCAAGCCGCCGACCGATCCGCTGCTACTACCCGCTCTACGCCAAGTGCATCGAGCTCGACGTCGCCTTCCAGACGCAGGTCGGCCACACCGGCCCGCTCTATCCGTCGGAGACCGGGCGGCCGCTCTACATCGATCGAGGTCGCGCTCGACTTCCCCGAGCTGCGCATCATCTGCGGCCACATCGGCTGGCCGTGGACGCGAGGAGATGATCGCCGTCGCGTGGAAGCACGCCAACGTCTGCATCGACACGTCGGCGCACGTGCCCAAGCACTACCCGCCGGAGTTCGTCCACTTCATGAAGACCTTCGGCAAGCGACAAGGTGTGCTTCGCGACCGACTACCCGCTGCTGCCGTTCGATCGCGTGCTGACGAGAGCTCGACGCGCTCGAGCTTGTCGCCGGAGGTGCGGCAGCTCTTCCTGCGCGACAACGCGCGCCGCGCGCTGAAGCTCGGTAGGCGCTTGCGCCTTCTGCACCACCGGAGACGACCGATGCCGGACTTCGCAGGCAATCAACTGCACGATCGAGAACCAGGTGGCGTGGATCACGCTCGAACCGGCCCGACGCGCGCAACGCGGTGAACGACGAGATGCGCGAAGAGCTGCTCGACGGTGCTCACCGACGCGCGCACGAATCTCGGACATTCGCGCCGTCGTGCTCACCGGCGCCGGCAAGGGTTCTGCACCGGCGCCGACCTGAGTCGCCGCCGCGGCAGCGGTCCGACCGGCCCCGGCGCGGCGCGCGAAATGATGCGCACGCGCTCGCAGCGGCTGATCCGCGCGCTCTGGGAGCTGGAGAAGCCGGTCATCGCCGGCGGTCAACGGCGTCGCTGCCGGCCTCGGCGCGCACCTCGCGTTCGCCTGCGATCTCGTCATCGCCGCCGGCCGACGCGCGCTTCATCGAGGTGTTCGTGCGCCGCGGCATCGCCGATCGACGCCGGCGGCGCGTTACCTGCTGCCGCGCCTGATCGGCCTGGCGAAGGCCAAGGAGCTGGTGTTCTTCGGCGACGATCTGTCGCGCCGACGACGCGCTGCGCATCGGCCTCGTCAACAAGGTCGTGCCCGGCGACGCGCTCGCAGCGCCGCCACGCGAATGGGCGGAGCGCCTCGCCACCGGCCCGACCTTCGCGATCCGGCATGTCGAAGCGCCTGCTCAACCGCTCGCTCGAGTCCGACCTCGAGACCGCACTCGACGAAGAGGCGATGGTGCAGTCCCTGGTCACCCAGTCGGAAGACACCAAGGAAGGCATGCTGCGCCTTCGCCGAGACGCCGCCAGCCGAGCTTCACCGGCCGCTGACGCCATCCGACGGACAGTCGCCGCCCGCGTGACGAGCGGCGGTTAGTCGCTGCGTTCGTAGCGCCAGCCGGCGCTGCTTGATCCAGAGCCGGTGGCGTGCGCCGGGCCGGTCGAGCGCACCGTCCGTCGTACCCGACATCGCCGGCGTAGAGCGTGACGGCGCCGCCGTCGATCGGGTAGAAGGCGCGGCTCGAAGGTCTCCATCGGCCCGCGCCGGAACGACGCGAGGGCGGCGGCGGCGCAGCCGAGCGGCGCCAGCGCTGGTCAGAGTCACGAACGTCGGCGGCGGCAGCTCGATTTCTCCGGCGCGCTGCGCCGCGAGCGCGTCGGCGACGGCGCATCCAGCGATGCTCGTGGATCTCGCCGCCGTCCACTGCAACCGGCGCATCGCTGCCCATCCCGGCGAAGAACCAGGTATCGAATCGCTTCGGCAACGGCGTCGGCGTGATCCAGCGCGACACCATGCACCGAGCTCGTCCGGTCGCAGACACCAGAGCCCCAGCTTCTTCGCGCGCTTCGCGCACCGCAGCGCAGCGCGCCGCGGCGAGCGTATCGCTGCTGGCGGCCGCGTAGTCTGCGGGGTCGACGCGGCCGCCGGGAAACACCCACGCGCCGCCATGAAGGCCAGCTGCGCGTTGCGCCGCACCAGCAGCACATCGCAACCGCCGTTGCCCTCGCAGCAGCAGCGACGGTCGCAGCCGGATGGGCCGGCGCCGGCTGGGTATCTTTCATCTGCCCATTTAACAGGCAGGCTCCGCGGGACGCCAGCAGCGGCGCGGGTTTTCGCAGCCCCGACCGAGACGAAAAATTCGTTGAATGAACTTTGAGGTCGCCGTCTGCAGCAGCAGGTAGCGATACGCGGATCCCCCTCCGCAAGCTATCGGCGCGAGCGTACCGTACCGCTTGCCGCCCTCCTCCCCGAGGCCGGCAGTCAGCCCCTGACTGCCGGTCTTTCTGTCGCCGTATCAGCGCGCCGCGTCGGCGCGCGCGGTAGATCGGGATGGAAGAAGCAATCCGCCGAGGGCACGATCCACATCGTCTCTTCGGCGAGCTGCCACGCATCGACGCGCGTGCGCCAGTGCTGCAGCTCCGGATCACGCAGGCGTTCGGCGTAGAGCCGGCACAGGAAGCGGAAGTCGGGCGCGGCCCACAACAGCAGTGCCTCGTCGCTGCGCATGGGCACTGGAATACGCGCCCATCAGTACCAGACCGCGCGCGGCGAGTACCGGGACGAGCGTGTCGCCGACAGCGGCGAGGTAGGCATCGCGCTTGCCCGGCGCGAGTTGCACCAGCGAATGGACGCACACCCATGCGCTCGAATCCGTTCTGCTGCATTTCGGCGCAGGTCGGGCCGGATGCGGTCGGCTCGCAGATGCGATCGAAGCCGCCGCTGCGCCACTCGGTCGCCTTCGCCCACCACGGCGCCAGCGCCGGATCCTTCTTGGAAGGGAAGAACTGGCGCTCGAGGCTCTCAGCCCAGTGGTCCCAGCCATCCATCTCCCACATGTTCACGACCCGCGGCCACCGGTTGGTGCTGCCGATCACCTTCCACGTTCCCATCAGTCGGGAAATGTTCTCGCCCGCCGAATGGAATCCCGCGCGGCGACGGTGGCGGAAGATACGACTCCTGAACCGGTGCCGACGATGTCGATGATCTCGTGCAGATAGAGCATGCGCGGAAACTCAGCGATCGACGCCGCGATGTCAACGCGCGGATAGGCGAGTGGAGGCGGGCGTCTCGCCCGCGCCCTAGGCGAAGCCGCCGTCCCTGACAGAGGCGCTGCGCGCGCCGGCAGGCGAGGGCGCCCGCCTCCACTGCCCGCGCGTTGACAGCGGACGGTTTGCGCTGGTATCGCCGAGGCTAACGCTCGTTAGCCTCGATGGAACGCACCACCACAGCGCCGGACATGAGCGCGCGCCGCCGCCGACGATCGCGGCGGCGCTGCGCGACTCGCGCCGCCGACAGCCCTGAGCGGCATCGTTCCTGCGCGCCGGCGACGACGCGCTGGACCTTCGCCGAGACGTACCGCGGAAGCCTGCGCGCTACGCGCAACTTCTTCCTCGCGCAGCGCACACGGCGAGCGCGCGCCGTTCCACGTCGGCGTGCTGATGGACAACCTGCCGGCGTTCGTCTTCGCCGAGCTCGGCTGCGCGCTCGCCGGCGCTGACGCTGGTCGGGCTCAATCCGACCCGCACCGGCAGCGCGCTGGCGCGCGACGTCGAGTACGCCGACTGCCAGCTCGTCCTCGCCGAGGCGCGCTACGCCGACGCAGCTGCGCGAAGCCGATCGGCGCCGACGCGCGCTGCCGGTCTTCATCGTCGGATGGCGACGCGGCGCCGCTGCGCCGGCGATCGAGTCGGCGCTCGCCGCCGTCGACGAGCAGCGACCCGACAGGTCGCCGGTCGATCCGAGACGCGTTGCTGATGATCGTCTTCACCTCCGGCACGACGCGCGCGCCGAAGGGCGTGCTCAACAGCCAGGGCCGCCTGATGATGCTCGGCTGGGGCGCGTCGCATGCACATGTGCCACTTCACCGCCGACGACGTCGTCTACTGCGCCATGCCGCTCTACCACGCCAACGCCCAGATCCTGCGCCTTCGCGCCGCCGCTGCTGGCCGGCGGCGGGCTCGCGCTGGCGCGCCGCTTCAGCAAGAGCGCAGCTTCCTCGCCGACGTCCGCCGCTACGGCGCGACGCTGTTCAACTACGTCGGCAACCCGCTCGCCTACATCATGGACACGCCGGAGCAGCCGGACGACGCCGACAACCCGCTGCGCCTCGCCTACGGCAACGAGGCCCCGCGCCAGTACATCGCCGCCTTCGCCGCGACGCTTCGGCTGCGAGGTGCATCGACGGCTACGGCGCCAGCGAGGTGGGCGTCGGCTTCTCGCGCACACGACGACGACCCGCCGCGCAGCCTCGGCCGCGCGCCCGGCGTGAAGATCCTCGAGCGAGGACGGCAGCGAGTGCCCGCCGGCGCGCTTCGACGCACGCAGGGCGGCTCGCTGAATGCCGGACGAGGCGGTCGGCGAGATCGTCAACACCGCCGGCCGCGTCGTTCTTCGAAGGCTACTACAAGGACGACGAGGCGACGCGCGAGCGCGACGCGCAACGGCTGGTTCCACACCGGCGACCTCGGCTACACGGACGCCGACGGCTACATCTACTTCGCCGGCCGCGACGCCGAGTGGCTGCGCGTCGGCGGCGAGAACTTCCTCGCCCGCCCGATCGAGGAGATCGCTCGCGCGCCATCCCGACGTCATGCCTGGCCAGCGTGTACGGCGTCCCGGATCCCGAAGCGGGCGATCAGGTGATGGCCGCGATCGCCTGCGCGGCGAGGCGCGCCGTTCGATCCGGCCGGCGTTCGCGCGCCTTCATCGACGGCGCGCCGACCTGCCGCCGCGCTGGCGGCCGACGTTCGTGCGCGTCGCCTCAGCGAGCTGGCGGCCACGCACACCAACAAGGTGCTCAAGCGCACCTGCGGCGCGAGAAGTTTCTCGTCGACCGCATCGCCGACCCGGTCTACTGGCGGCCGCGCGGCGCTCGGCGAGTTTCGCGCCGTTCACGGGCGACGACCTCGCAGCGCTGCGCGAACGTTTCGAGCGCGCCGGGTACGCCGATCGCCTCGACGAATGACATCGCCGTGTGCCAGCGAGCTGATGGAGGGCCTGAGATGAGCGGAAACAACAACGCCGCACGGTTACACCTTCGCCCCGATCAAGATCGGCGTGCTCATCGACATGGACATGGGCACGAAGGACGACTTCCTCGCCGCCCTGCGCTTCGCCTTCGACGAGGCGCACGGCGCGAAGCATCATCACCCGGCCAGGTCGAGTTGGTCGTCAAGGAAGCGGTTGGCCTGCCGCGCCTACGAGGCGAAGAACACCATCGACGGCTACCTCGAGCTGGTGCGCA
>ERZ1370068.5084-contig-4124_pt1 | contig 18873 bp, 31 predicted proteins | sample MGYA00561227_ERZ1370068 | MGnify/ENA primary metagenome ERZ1370068 (study PRJEB38410, sample SAMEA6850437) | metagenome | study: Metagenomic assessment of the ecological functions of the soil: analysis of the soil microbiota associated with the...
CTGGCTCGGCTTATCGGAGTCTGCGCCCATGCGGTACTCGAACAGTGGGACTTCACCAGGCCTCGCGCTGGAGATCTGCACGGTTATCGAGCAGACCATGTCGTCGCTATGTGGCACAGGATCATTCTGATGGTCGACGTCACGGAGGATCTCACTGTGCTCTTTGAGAAGCTTTCTTTCCTCCGAGCCGTACAAAAGACTGCAACGTGCGACGGTGCTCGGGCGAGAAGTCCCGTTCGTCATGCCCTTGGGGAGGGCCAGATAATGGAAGGGGTGATTGACCTGATTTACCGGCTTGACGACCGGATCTGGATTGCCGACTATAAGACGGATAATGTGCGGCTGAGGACGTACAGGCCAGTGCGGATCGCTACCGATCCCAGGCGGAGAGTTATTCACGAGCCGTCGCGAGTGCTTTAGGATTGCCGTCTCTCTCGTTTCAGTTTATCTTTGCGGCCAGGTGTCGCCGTTGATGTCTAGCAGGATGCTGAAAAAGCCCTCTAGCTTCGTTCTCGCATTGCTCAGAGGCTCAACGTACCCGAGCGTACGCACTCGTCTCTTCGCTCGCTCAGGCCTTGCTTGAACGGCCTTTTTTGAGCCAACACTGGCCGAAGCGCTACTATAGGTCTGGCAGCCGCATTGGATCATGCCGGCAACAAGGCTGAAGCCAACAAGCACTGCAGATGGAGCTAGCGGATGCTAGCACCAGGGCTAAGGTTTTCTGGGATTCGCTTCCATTTCTTGCTAGTAGTGTCAACGATGACCTCAGTAGAAATCGTACTTGGATGCCAAGCCTCAATAGAAAGCATGGCGAAGGAACAGTGCGATGGCACGATCTAAACGTCCAATGACTGTCTCGCCGGAAGAATTCGACGCCTGGATCCAAGAGGCACTCGCCGGACTGCCGGCCCGTTTCGCGACGCTTGCCGATGAGGTCTCCATCGTGGTTGAAGAGGAACCTTCCGCCGATGTTCTGCAGGATCTTGAATTGGAATCAGAAGACGATCTGCTGGGTCTGTATCAAGGTGTCCCGATCGATCAGACGTCGTTCTTCCAGCCTGCTGGTGAGCTGCCCGCCCGTATCGCCATCTATCGAGGCCCCATCCTGCGTCTCTGCCGGACGAAGGCGGAAGTCATTCACGAGGTCCGTGACACGGTGGTCCATGAACTCGGACACCATGTCGGGCTGGATGACGAGGAGATGCCGTACTAGGGAGCCTAGTCTGGCATTGCGTTCGTGACGAGGCGAACGAGTTGCGGCCAGATGCGAGGCCGCAGGCCAGGAAAAACCGGAGGTGTATTCGCTGGAATACAGTGAGGATTTTTCTGGCCGAGGAAGCGACGCAGATGGTCGTGGATCGTTCGCGTAGTAGAACGGTTAATGTCGGACAGGCTTCTATGATTTAGCCTGCATCAAGGTCCGCCGCTGATAGCCGAGGGCGAGCATGAAGACTCCCACCACGACCATGGGGAAGGAGAGGAGTTGGCCCATGGAGAAGGATCCGATGATAAAGCCAAGCTGGGCATCCGGTTCGCGAACGAATTCTACGATCATCCTGACAGAGTCCATAGCCGGTGATAAAACTCCAGAAGAGGGTGCCGGGTGGCGGTATGGTTTTCGCAGATGACCCATAACAGGGTGAACAAGAAAACACCCTCAAGCCCTGCCTCATATAGTTGTGAAGGATGGCGGCAGGCAGGCCCTCCACTCGGAAACACCATACACCAGTCGACATCGGTGGCTCGGCCATACAACTCCCCATTGATGAAATTGCCGATTCGCCCGAATCCTAGCCCGATCGGCGTAGCGGCGGCTGCCAAGTCTGCGACCTGGTAGGCGGGAATACCCTGCCGTTGGCTGAACCAAAATAAGGCGACGATGACGCCGAGCAGGCCGCCGTGAAAGGACATGCCCCCTTCCCAGATCGCCAGGATATTGGCCGGATGCTGCACATAGTAGGAAAAATTATAGAAGAGCGTATAGCCGAGCCGTCCTCCGATAAACACCCCGAACGCAGCCCACACGACCATATTGTACACCTGGTCCCTGGTCATGGAGAGGCCCCTCGACTCCACTCGACGCATGATCAGGAAATAGGCGCCCGCCAGTCCGATCAGATACATCAGACCGTACCAGCGAAACTGCAAGGGCCCCAGCTCGAGGAAGACCGGGCTGATGTTGGGGTAGGGGATCGCCTGCAACCAAGTCATTAGTGCCTCATGTGGCGTATTGGAGAATAATAGGTGAGGGTCTCAACCATTGCAAGCACGCGAATGCCCCACGGAAAATCAATTCTGATCCTTGCTCAGAGCCAGTTTGAGAGGCCTACCACTTTCGTATGTTGGTTTTCTGTCACGCCTGTGTCGTGACCTGTGAGGAATACACAACTGAAAATTAATCTGCTCTTAATCGTAGGAACAGGGCTGGCGACGAATCATGGGAGATTTTCGTGGTTTTTCGCGTCTGGCACGCTTACTGCTGAAGGGATAGAACATGAGCATGCAGGGTGCCGGCAATCACATTCTTCATTCAACCGTGTCGAGGAGGTTCACCATGTCAGACCAGGGACGTCAGGTAGCGAAGGTCGCAGCGTTGGTGGCAGGTGGGGCGGTGATCGGCGCGGGATTGGATTACTCTTCGCGCCGCAAACGGGGGCAGAAACCCGGCGTGATGTCGGTCGCTATGCGAAGAAGGCCCAATTGCAAAGCGACTCGATGGAGTCGGACGGTCCAATCCGGCGTGAAAGAAGTGATGGATTGCAGTAAGGCTCTCATCCGCAAGGACGAGCAGAAACCGAGGATCGAAGCGGCGTAGTTGGATCGACTCGCTCAGCGATCAGACCTGTGGAGCAAACAGCTTGTTACCAGGCCGTTTGCGCCTACGATGCTGACCTTGACCGACCTAGATCCCGATGCTAGAGTCCCGCCACTGCGGCCCCTGCTGCCGGAGTGGCGAAATTGGCTGAACGCAAGGGACTTAAAATCCTATCAAGGGGGATTGCTTAAGTCGTTGATGGCTTAGGGCAATCCCCTTGTCATTACTGGCGATTCGCAATTCTTCCAGTCAGTCTGCTTCAGCTGTCTTCATCGCCTTTTCTGCCTGATTTGTTCCTCTTTCTAACACTGTATTAACACCTGTTCTGTGGCTTGGTCTTGCTCAGATCAATGCGACTGGCTGCAGTGGGGTACACTTGCGTGCCCATACCCCATGCCAATGGGTCCCATGGGGTGGCTCACCGGGTGACAGTCTCCAGCCTAAAAGGCGATTCTTGAAAATTTTCTGAGGCTGGCAAAAAGAGGGTAGGTTAGAGGCGGCTAGCTGATTGAGGAGTGATCCTGGCGAGAAAAAGGAAAGAAGTGAGCTGGACGAATACTTTAGAAACACGTGGTAAATGGGCTGGTTTTGCGATTGCGCTCTTGTCCAGAGAGCTGCACATAATGGCGGGATAAAGGTGGCCGCCTGCGCAATTTCCGTCCTCCCCATGAAGTATTCGGTGTGGGACGGAAACCTAAGCACCTACCGTCCCACTCGACCAGGTTTCCTACACTCCCCACGGCGGCACGGGGCTGCCAGTGGGGACGGGCTTGAACCTAGATTGTCAGAGGCTTAAACGAATCCTATACATACCGAGAATGGTGAGACACCACAGCATGATCGACAGCCCAATGCCCACAATAATTCCAATTCCCGTTGCGGGAGCAGCTGCGTCCGCAGCTGAGCAGTTCATTTGTAGCCCAAGCCGACGACCCCCTCGGCTCTGCACCACAATCCGGCAGGGATGACGCAGTTGCAGGGCTTCAGTTCATGGCAGGGGCACTGATTTCCGGACCTACTACCTGACTTATTTAGGCCCACGATCCGCGTCCCCCTGCGGCCTCCTAAGACTTCGAAAGCGCATTCTGGTTGAACCTAGCTTATCTTGTCTTATTCTTGCAACGAATCCTACAGCTCGATTTGTCATACGTATCACCGCCCATGCGCACCCCTGATGCGGCTGAAAAGCCGCACCCAGAGCCACTTTGCAGAGATTTACAGTGTAAGAAATGTTTTCGCATACAAATACATACAGCATTTTCTATTCATCCTCTCGTTATTTATAGTAAATGCCAAACATATGGCGATTTTTTCGCTGTAAAGTGTTCTGACAAATCACCACCTTCCTTCACAGCCATCTCGCATAACATCGGCTTAGAATTCAATGTGTTATGCCAATTATTCGTAAATTGGCATGTAATGTGCTCATGTCTAGCGCATAACGCTCCCACGAATGTTTCCGAAGCAACAAGGAAGGAACGAACAGATGAGAACCATAACGAAGGCCCGAGTCGATAAGACTTTGGTCTCGCCGGAGTTCCACGATGACACACTTCATTATCGCAGGCATGATGGCCGCCATGGCGATTGTTGCTACCAACGCACGCGCCGACAATTTCACCCAGACCATCCTCGGTCGTGGGCACGTCAACTGGGTTCACTCCAGACCCACTTTGAGGCCAGGTCCTTCACGGATACATACAATTTCCCCTCAGTGGTGTGAACGTGGCCCAAGCTGGCCTCATCACCGCGAACCTCGCCGCCGGATCGGACATTGACTTCACCCCAGGTGTCACTCTTGGCGGAAATCCACTCACAATTAGCGTCAACTTTTTGCCTGGGATGGATCTGGCGACTGATTGGACCGCTCTCTTACTCTGGCACTCTACAACTGCATTGTGAACGGTACCACAGACGCTGGGATTCCTCTTGGGTCTAGCGCTAGCTCACTCAGGCGTACTCACCCTAGCGCAGCTACCGACGACTGTTCCTGAGCCTGCATCATTGATGTTGCTCGGAGCCGGATTAGCCGGGATCGGGATCTGGAGACGGAAGTCCGGTCAGATTTAACTTTAAGAGAGTCCGAAAAGTAAATGGCCGGTCCTCGACAAGGGGCTGGCCATTTGTTTTTTTGCTAGTCCGAAGTGTGTGTGGCTCGGGGCTCCTTCGAACGAGAATCCTCTTGTCGGATTGGACAAGAGCTGCCGCTGAATTTGATAGATAGTGTTATCGGGTATGACTGGCTTCTTGTTGAGATCAAATAGCCCTTCTCTAACCCTTCCAGCACGGTATCCCCTGGCGCATACTTCCGATACCACCAGCACCAGCCTTCCTTGACGAGCGTGTGGTTGACGTTGGTGCCATCGAGTAGGAGCACATCAGCGAAGGTGCGCCCGTACTTGTCCTGGCCGTAGGTCTGAAGCGTGACTTCCTTCCCGTAAGACTAACTCTGAGGCGGCTTGCTTGGCTCTTGCGTGCCGTAAGCCTGGCCTTTCTCTGGGCAATCAATGCCGCTGAGGCGGATGCGTTCCGGGTGTTGATTGTGCAGGACTTCGATGGTGACAGATTAGGAGAATGTTCCGTGAGCATCTAACCTTCGCCCGCGAATCCGAACCTAACGCCGCAGAGTCGGTGCAGCCGAACGCTCGCTCTCCACGCGACATAGACAGGAAGGTGACACCCGCCCGTTCCTCTCCGACCCACTGCACCTTCACCAGATCACATTGTACCGAGGCGGTCCCGTCGTTCATGATACACCTTGAGCGTCAGGTACTGCCCATGTGTGAGGGTTTCGTGAGGCGGAGTCCACACCCTAACTCGTAATATCGATCACCTGCCCACTGGCGAGTCCTGCTTTATCCGCGGCGATCATGCGGAGAGTAACCACCTCTTCGCACATACTGCCGTAGGTTCATCCTGTTGTTCGTGGCGATCCTGCTCGGACAACATGGGTAACGTTTCCTCCGTGGCGGAAATCCTCTTTCATGCTCGGCCTCCTCATGAGGCACGAGTAGATCAGCAACTCTCATGCCGAGAGGACACCGTTCATTAAGATTCGCAAGTGCGTGAATTGTGAATGGAGAAGGTACTTAGGAGCAGGACGTGTGTATGGGATTCAATACGGAGGAGAAAGAATCCATACAGCCGTGAGACTAGGCAGAGGTCTTCCACCACATAGAGTCACCAGGCTTGGCATTTCTCCTGGCCATCGATGCCGCTGAGGCGGATACGTTCAGGGCGGTTGCTGTGCAGGACTTCGATGGTGTCGCCGTCCAGGACCCGGACTACCTCGCCTTGATACTCAGAGACAGCGACAGCAGGAGAGCGTGTCAGGAAAACTAGGAGCACCACGAGAGGCCATAGCCACGTCATCAGTCACAGCCACACGATGAGGCTCAATCGTCCATCGCCAACAGAGGGGCTCGTCCCTCCATCCCCTTATGAGGGGATAGCTTGTATTACTGCTCCCTCACTATCTTGCCTCAGGTTGGTTCGTATTCCCATAAGAAGGAGAATTGACCGATGAACCGTCGAAGCACAGGCAATGAACGCATAAGAAAGCTGGATTGGGAGGCCCCACGATGGATACCCGACGCATTGCTTTAGCCAGTTTTCTTTTTAATGGTTTTCAGTGTTACCACAAAAGCCAATGCAGATGGGTTCAGTTTGAGGGACTTCCTTTACGATCCTCAATGTTCCCGGCGCGCATTCCAATCCCCCGGAAGAGAACTCGACGGTGGCGACTATCGCTAACGACGTTGGTCAGATTGTGGGTACTTATGAGACTTTTGAGGAAGCAACGGGAGGAAGTGTGCACGGGTTCGTATATGCAGGGGGTGCGTTTTCTACGCTCGATTATCCTGGACGAAAGCTTCACCATCTCTCCGGAATCAACAATGCTGGACAGATTGTCGGGGATTCACGGTTGGGGCGGTTTCCTGTATAGCGGTGGAACATTCACAGCGACCACCGGCCCAGGAGGAATTGCACTTAATCCCAGGGATATTAACAACAACGGGCAGATTGTCGGGTCGTTTTTGATGGGCACAGCAGGGCACGGTTTATCCAAACCGGAAGTTCATTCGTTCCCCTTACTTTTCCTGGTGCGCTGAATACAGCAGCCCCTGGGGATCAATGATAACGGGGAGGTTATTGGTAGCTATGGGACCTCGAGGAATGAGTTCGGTTTCTTTATAGCGGTGGCACGTTTGAGTACCATTATCTGCCCCGGATCAATCGGCGGGGACGCCCTTGGAATTAATAACAGCGGAGCCATTGTAGGTGACTGCTTGGCAGGGGGGCACAACAACGGCTTTTTGTATACGAGCGGCACATACACCTTTGTTGATGTCCCCTTTCATGCCGCTAATGAAGCAATAGGAATCAACAATGAATTCCAAATCGTTGGGTTTACGGCAGACAAGGTCCCCGAGAGCGGCACGCTGGCCTTCTCGCCGTGGGCCTGGTGGCCCTCGCACTCTGGCAGTGGAAGCTGCTGCGGGGCAGTGCACTCGCCTAATAGCGAGACGGAGAACAGAATGGGTTGGTTTCAGGGATGCTGGCACGGGGATTCTTAGCGAGGAACTCTGTGATGATGTCGTAGAGGTCTTGTTTCGAGCAGAGGTCTCTTCCGCTCCAGCACTTCCACAATCGCGGCAATCTCCCACATGTTGGAGACGGTCGCCTCTTCGAGGGACATGGTCTCGCATTTGGGGCGGTCGTCGGTCATTTGCCCTTCGGCTGTCCACTCCTGCGCCAGCTTTTGCGCCTCGGCAATCTGGTCCAGGGGTCATTTTCTCGGCCAACTCACTCACGAAGGATGCCAGCATCCTTATCGCCCTGCGCAGCGGAGAGGTTTAGCCACTTGTGGGCTTGCACATTAGTCCTGAGGAATGCCGGTTCCATCCATATACATAATCCCCAGCATTCTCTGTGCCAAGCCGAAATTCTGTTCGGCAGCTAATGTTGTCTAGTCTGAAAGGCCTCCCGTTGCATCCTGACGCACGCCTCTACCATATGTAATACATGGCGGCAAGATTGCTCTGGGCAACCACGTAGCCTTTTTCAGCACCCAATCGATATAGACGGGCGGCCTCTTCATAATCCTGTAGTACCCCGTCTCCATTGTTGATACATCACGCCCAAGTCATTCTGTGCGAGCCAATTGCCTTGATCGGAAGAGAGGCGATACCACTGCAACGCCAGTTCAGGATTCTTGGGCACCCCATATCCATTCGCGTAGCATACGCCCAGGAAAAACTGAGCCGAATGGTTTCCCTGCTCAGCCAGCGGTCGCCACTCACGCAAGGCGGTTGCGTAGTCGCCACGGTCATAGGCATCCTTGCCAGCCTTATAATCAGACCAGGCGGGGGTGGCGAGAGCATATGAATCGACAGCACAACGAGCGATGGGGAATCGGAGCGATATGGGGCGTTCGTTGCTCATGGCGATGTGTTGGGAGTGGAATGCGTGTCCAGAAAGTTTTTAACCGGCTTTGCTCGCTCTCGGCTATCTGGATAAACTCCACTCCAAAGTTTTCCCCCTTTTACCCAGCGCACAGCGGCCAAGATGACTTCGAGTGAGGGCACCTGGAACGGGAGGCTGAGATTCAACGAGAGATAGTCGCGGGGCTGGACGGGGTAGACACTGGAAAGCCGTGCGCCGGTTCGAGAGAGATCGAGAAGCGCTCCCTCGGCAGAGTCACGGTCTGACTCCAGATAGGCCGTGCTGGCGAGCGGGACACGAGGGGACTGGCGTGCTTCCACTGAGGGCCTCGCAGGAGGCTCGGCTCTAGAAGGGGGCCTGAGGGAAACCACAAGGTGGGGGCTACGAAGCGGAGCAGACCGGGGCCTTCATCCCAGTGAACATAATCAGCACCAGCTCTGGGGACATCCTCGTTTGACGAAACGCACTCTCAGCGGTACGGTTCGTATACAGGGGTGAATACATTCAATGAGTGAATTTCGATATCTCTTCGAGATCAATTCTGGTCCTCGGTGGAATGGTCGCGATCGGCACCCTGCTTGCCATCCTGTTTCGATAATCAAGCTCCGGGTCCGCCCGCCAGCCCTTCCATTGCTTGTACGATTTCCTGCGTGAGCAATCGGAAGACAACATCCTGATCGCTTTCCGCCGCTAAAATTCCCGATAAGCGAGCGGGTATATTGGCTATGGCATCGCGATTGCGCCGCTGCAATTCATAGAGTTTTTTCTCGACGGCATCGCCGTCGCCACTCCCACGGCGACGGTGAACCACTGCAACGCGCTTCTGTCATCGGTTTACAAACTCGACTCAGCCCAATCTGACACGACCCACGCAGACCTAACCCAAGGTAAAACTGACGAATCGGAAGAACCATCCTCTTGATGGATCGGGATGGCTTGGCCTGTTCCGGTTCGCAGAGTGGTAGCAGGATGATTTTGTAGGCCGAAAGGGTTTTAAGCTCGATACGAGTATAATCTGTACACATCGGAAGAAGCTCAAGGGTTATGGGGAAGTTGGTTGATTTGGAGGCGCACCTTGTTACAAATCGTAGGGACAATACAATGAAGACGGTACTCATATCAGGGGTATTTCATAATGATGGGAATATTCTTTGCGATTTGGGGCCCAGAATTGAGTGAGTGGTCGGTCGATTGGCACTACAACATGTTTGAGGGTACGATGAGGTGCAAGTCTTCAGATGAGAATGCGAACTAAGGCTCGTCTCTTTTGTGGTGTTTACATGCTGGGAGGCTGGCTGTTCTGGGGGCGAGTCTTGAGTACTTTTCGCAGGGTGTGGCCCTTCACGTTGGTTCTTGGGTGGTTCGTGGTGTTTGGAGTTTTGCAGTTCTTGGTCTTTCGGTGTGGACACTGCGGGAGGCTCGCTATTAAAAACCCCATCGGGTGGCTACGTTCCGTGGGTTGGTACACATTGTCGAGTATTGCCGTCAGGGTATTAGTAGTGGTTGATTGACTTGCGCCGAAAAGCCGAGAGAATTTAACTTCCAACCTGCGGTTTCATAAACCTGAAGACGGCTAATACGCACTATAAATCCATACGTTGCAGCTCTGCTACCGTCGATCTATCAGTCGGGACCGGGCCAGGATCGAGTAAAATTCCCCCAACCAGCCCCAGCCCTGCTTGAGGTTCAGGCCATCCGGCAGGAGCACATCGGCAAGGGTGCGCTTGTACTTATCGAGGCCATGCTCTTTATAGGGATCGCTTTGGCCTTTTCTGGTCCGTTGCGCCTGGTAGCGACGACGGTAGCAGGCCCTGAGAACTAATTGATTGTTTTGCTCGATTTTTAGGTTCGCGCTGCCAGCACCTGTCAAAATACTTTTACGCTATGTCGATTTAAAATTTCATCCTAATGACTATTAGACTTGGACTAATGCAACCATTTTTCTTTCAATAGAGATTGCATAGTTATTTTACGAGTCGTCATCGCCTCTTCTCATTCTGCTCATCAACTAATCAATATTTATATCCCGGTATGCCGATTGCACGATTTTCCACGGCAACATCAATGCTTCTCACTGAAGCAACAGGGAATGTCATGAAACGATATCTCCGGAGCAGTGGTGCTGGTCAGTCTGGCGATAAGGGTGACAGTTCTGTGCAGGCGACGCCGATCAACTACTCGCTAAGTGGGACCTTTGATACCGTAAACTTTCCGCCTGAAGCTATAGGCCCTGGACCCTTCGATAATCGTCTCTTCACCATCGACTGGACAGTACCAATCCCACATTACCCGATGACCCGTTCGGTACTGGGTATTCGTGGATGCGACGCTATCAATTTCTGGAATAGGGACATTCCAGCAGTCGGTGGACTTGGTCGCTTAGCACATTTGAATCAGCTACGGGCTTGGTGGGTTTAACAATGTACTCGTAAATGGTGACGGCGGTTATTTTTCGGTATTTGTGGCAGCGGTTCGTGTGACGACCCGGCACTTTACAATAAAGATCCGTTTAACTCAGTTCTCTTTACAGGGGACATTCCCTTTGGGGTTAGATTCTTCATGCTCTAATGGTGGTGGTCCACTGGCAAATGCTCAAGCCAATTATTTTGCTGGCAGGACGGGATTTAGCACCCGCTATTTTGGAACTCTCACGGTCTCAGCAGTTCCCGAGCCCTCGACTTGGCTGCTACTTGGATCAGGTCCTGATGGGACTAATGCCGTGGCTGAGGTGGCGGGTTTAACGGCGATTTGCGCTCACTCCGCCTTGGTGCCCCTTCGACAGGGTTCGTCGGTTGTTAACCCCGATCCGTAACGGCAGATTGCCAGAGAAGCGCGCCAGCCCGTGAGGAGAGATTCCACACGGTGCCGTGGCCCTCAAAGGGGCCGCATTGGTAGGTGACTGGAGAACACGCGGAAAGCGACGGGATGGGCGAATCAAGAAGGGCATGAGGGAGTCTCACAGGGGTGGCGTATTCTAGAGGGAAGCCAAGAGGAAGGCGCAAGGGCGCTGGTGGACGGGCACAGCACCAGCAGCGTGGTTAAGCCTGTTCGTCGAGCTGCTTGAGCGATTTTCCATCCTCTGGTTTTCCACGCGCGGTAAAGTCCGTTTGCGGTCCCGCCATGATATAAGCAACCGCCGTGGCAGATGGACTAGAAAACTCCGCATCCTTAGCAAAGACCAAGGCCGTCCTTCTCGATGAGAGAGTGCCATCGGCGATGAGTTGTTTGCGCAGGGCTGCGGTGTAGGGAAACTCTCGGCAGATGGGCGCTGCTCAAGGACGGCGGTGGAGTCGTGGAATATGACGAAGCCGCTCGCTGTGCGCTGTCCTCGCGCCTCGGCTCCCATTGATCCCGGCAGATGAGTACGCCGCCAGGGTTGAGCTGTCGCGGTGGGTTGAGCGATCGGTGCGAGAATGTCGGAGCCGAGAGCCGGAAGCAGCTGTCGAATTCGCGCCAGAAAAACTTCCATGTCCTCGCGGTCAGATTCCGGGAAGCCTGGAGCCGCCAGCCTGATTCTGTTCGAGCGCGAACCAGCCGATCTGAGTGGCCTCGGTGAGGAGGCGGCTTTCGAGATATCTCACATGTGCCTTAGTCAGGTTCTCGTCCTTGCTGCACAAAAACGATGGCCGATGACCCAGAACTCCTTAGTCTTGTGTTGCTTGAGTCGCTCACGAATGACCTCCCGCCTCACCGATAGTGGCGCGGGCTGCATTGGTAAAGAGGGTCGCGGCCAATGAGGATATAAACGCCGGACTTTTCGAGTTCCTCGCGGGCTAGAAGTTCGTCTAGGTTCGGTGCGGGGCGCAGCGACAGCTTTGCCGGTCCAATTAGAGATTTCGGCAGTGCGTAGGCTCTTCGCGTCTCCGCGTGGAAGAAGAGTTTGATAGTGGCCGATGTCATGTATGCGCTATGGGCTTAATTAATACGTCTGCTGCGGTCTGCTCCCACAACATAGCAATGCAGCCTCGGAAATCCGCTGGGGAGGCGTATTGTAGGAGGGAGGCGAACGACGGCGCAAGCGTCTGACTGAAGGGCGTAACAAGCTGGCCGGAGCGACAGCGGACGTTTTACGTTATGAACGTGCCAGGGGGCTTGTCAGTGGGGCGCAAGTTGGTAGGGCTCCAAGACTGGCTGCCCTGAGAGTAGTAGGCAGAATACTTGTCATTCTGAAACGACAGGGTTGCACCAAGCAATCGCGCAGATGTTCGACACGTACCACCAAGGGAAACGGTGTCGATGACGTTGAGTTCACGGAGCGGTGGGAGTTGGGGAAGATCCTGTTTCCAAAATACGATGCTCAAATCCTTCCATGTTGCACTTGTGATGCGATCCGTTAGCTTCTCGATAGAGTTCCTGTAGCGCACGAGAACGAACAGGACCACGAGCGGCCACGAATTGAGAACCGCAGGGAGAACAATAGATAAGAAGGTCAGGAAGTCCATGGCGGCACTATATCACAAGACACCGGACGGCCTCAAGAAACCGCAGGGGGATGGCGTCAGGCGATCCCCCTTACTCGTAGCGTATATCCCACTTAGGAAGTCGGACGATTCAGACGACAACGATGTTGAGGTTGTCGCAGCGAAGAACGATGCGTTCCGGCCTATTGGTTCACCCGGACCACTCTTGCTCTCCTTGTGACTGTAGGAATCGTCAGGTGCCTTGGTGTTTCCAGACTTGGGCACCGATGGTGAATACCAGGAAGGTGAATCCTCCAATCTGCACGGCTTTCAGTGTGTCCATGTGCGAGCCCTCTTGAGTGGCAATACTTATCACAAATCATGCCTAGGCTCAAATGCTAGGGTAGTGAAGCGGAGGCGGCGGAAGGGGCTGGACTCGCGGGAAACGGTAGGCATTTTCAGATATCTTTGAGTCCAAGGCGGGCGATACCGGAAGCGGTAATCGCAACCGTCATGTCCGAATCCGTGCCCTTATCAATGAATTTCCATTGGATCAACTCATGTAAGACGGCTTGTATTTCCGCCGTACGGTTGGGGTCGAAGTGAACGTAGAGGACATCATACGGTTGCGGACCATGCTCTTTGAGATATGCTAATACCTCTCTTTGAATCTCACGGCTCCGATTAAACGTCTGGTCTGGTTTCTGGGGCTCGATTCGTGCCATGAGCCCAGGCCTCCCCTCACGTTATAGGCAAGGCAGTTTGAATCTTCTCCAGGGCTTCGCTCAACTCCTTCACCGAATATTCCATCAATCCCATGTAGACGCACTCCTCTACGCTGGTTCCGATGGCGTGACCGAGAGGCGATGGTCTACCGGCTTCCTGGTTCCGATGATGGAGGATTGGCCCGCGCCAGTGGCCTTTCAGAACAGGCTATTTCTTTACTGGAAGACCTTCACTTGTATTCCCACTTTGCGCCGCCTTTTCAATTTTACACTCACCCTCTTCGCAGGCCTTCGTTCGTGCTTCCTGCTTCTCCTGACAAGACTTCTTATCTTCTTGACTAATGGCCTCATCGAGGCACTATCTTCAACTCCTCTTTCGCTGTTGTGAGACATTGCAAGCAAAGGCTCTGATCGATCTGCGCGTAGAGGGGAGTTCACAAGTAAGATGAGTGGAAACAGACGCGAACACAAGTTTGAATTTCATCCTCAGTCCTCCGATGAGAAATGCCGCTGCGGAAGGGACGAATAGAGAAGACGGCGCAGCAGCCCCCTCAGCGGGGCGGCGTATTGTAGGAGGGAGCGAACGAGGGTCTGAGAGGGCGAGTGGGGCACATGGTAGCATCTTCGGTGCTTGGGTTGCCTCGCTGTCAGCTCTTGGCTCCTCATTGGGGGTATCCACCACGATGCGGCATGTCAGCATGTCGAGTCTGTTCCGTTGTCCAAGGATTTCCTGCTCCGCCTGAAGCCAGTCATCAAGAGGACCTTGGCGGATGCGTCGTTCGTAGTGTCTGGTAGGCTCGTGTGGCGAATCTGTTCGTGCAGCATTCGTCGAAACGGAAGGGGTGGGAGAATCAGATTGCGTTCGGCGGGCGGGTCTCTGGCGCGTTGTCTTCGGTTTAGTCGATGTCTTCAGTTTGATCGGCTTCTTCGATTACAGGGTTCCCTCCCCATGCGATCCATCACGAAATCAGATCGGTGACGGAAAGCGCTAAGGCCGTCCGTGGGGAGGTGTCAAGCCGCAGGGATGTGTTTGGGCCAAAAAACCCGCCAGGCGGACTTGACATGACAAATGGCATTCCACCTAGGTGAAAATTAGAACAATTAATATTTGGGGGCGTGGTCATTTTGGACTTGTTTTGGATATAATATAGGCATGGGAGAAAAAATTTGCTGGGCGTGACTTTTGGGCAAGGGTGTCTATTGTCTCGATTGGTCGGCCTGGGGTTTGATTTGTTGATCGATCCTCTGCCAGTGTTAAGTAGTAAGTTTACTGCCTAGTTCCTCTCCCGCAGTGTCCCTCTATGCCCATACCTATCCTCTAGTATAGGTATAGGGTATACATAGGTAGCTGTATACCTACTACCTATATCTATCCATATACCCAAACATAGCAGTAGCCGTCCTAATCCTATCCCCATCCCATTTTTTATTTAGAGGTGTGTATCCGCGTGTATCCACGGATACATCGCTTCATTAACAGTTCAATCTCATTTACCGCTGGGTACTAAGCGTATCTAAGCACAATCACTACGGTATGACCGTAGGAGAAAGGTGTAATGTATGCAGAAGCAAGTTGGTCTTCCACTCGTGTCGTTCCAGGATGTGATGACGCGGATCTCGCACCAGTTGATTGGTTGGTTACGGATCTGATCGCCAACGCAAGACCGTGTGGTGTTGTACGGCGAGCCAGGTGCGATGAAATCGTGGTTGTTGCTGCATCTTGCCGTGCCACTTGCTGCGGGTCAGAAGTGGCTGGGGCAGTTCGATATCCCTACTGCCAAGGAGGTGCTGTATATCGATGAGGAGATGAACGCTCGCACCCCCGTGCGGCGACGGATCAGAGAATTGGTGATGGGGCTGACCTGGGGGCCAATGATCTACCCCTGAGACTATTATCGCTACAGTGGTGTGAGGTTTGATGAGAAGGGGGCACAAACACTACTTGATGGTCTGGCTGCAAGTGGGTTCAACCCAGATGTGATTATCGTGCAGAGACCCTTCGGCGTGTGATGGAGGGGAGTGAGAATGATGCTGAGGATGTGGCCGCATTCTGGCGCAACCTGAGCAGCTGAGAAAAGCTGGTAAGACGATCATTATCTCACACCATATGCGGAAGCCGTCCTATGGGGGATCAATGATCCACAGTACCGTGCAAGTGGATCAACCGACATCCTTGCTGGTACTGATACTGCCATTGCCATCACCAAGGTGAATAAGGGACTGACTGTGGTGGAATGCGTCAGTCACGGAATGCAGAAGAGTATCAGAACTTCAAAGTATTGCTGCTGGATCAACCACTCTCGCAAGCAATCGAAATGCGGTTTGACGGTCTTGTGGCCGATGCAAAGGCTGTAGGTGGTCAGAAGGACCGAGCCATGAACCTCATTATGGATTTCTTAGGTGGTCAACCGGACTGCACAGCCAAACCAGGTGCGCTAAAGGCTGATGTTGTCGGCCAAGGCATCTCTGAGACGACCTATAACCGAGCGTGGAGAGTGGTACGGAAGAGCGGAAAAGTAGTCAAGATCCCACGCCAGGGATGGCAGTTGACGGAAGAGTTTCGCCCTCGGCAAGCTGTGCAAACCGGCGGCATGAGGTGCCAAATTTAATGCCATCCCTATATGTATGACGGTGGTGGCGTTTCTGACGCCACGCCTACCGGCATAGGGTGAAATGATGGAGATTTGAGTCCCTTAGAGGTGGAGCGTCACGCATCGATCCGTTATGCCGAGTGCGAGCTACGCATAGCGGGCGAGCGAGCACTAGGCTCTTCCTTCCCCGAAGGGGATGTAGCGATAGGCATGTAAACAGTCAATGGGTCAATAGCAAAGTGAGGTAGAGCACTACAAGGCAAGCTCAAGAAAATAACATTCAGTTACCGAAACCCTAGGTCGCTAGGCTTCACGATATTTTCTCAGAAATCGTGAGCTAGCCCTGAGGTTTTACAAGGAAGCGCATGAAATGAAGGTTCTGACACCGATAAAGACCATACGAGCGAGCGTGTATGGACTGTACCTGCAATCAACCAAAGGAGATCCGTGAGTGCCGGATTACGACTTGTCCGCTCATGGCCATACCGGATGGGCACGACGACCGACAGAGCCGAGTGAATTAATACTAGTAGAGCGGGGAGGAGCAGTGACGATATGCAGCCGGCTCATCGTCAGTTCAGGAAGCAGCAGCAGTATACAGGACTGTCACCCCATACCACTCTACACGATGGTCTCGCCAAGAAAAGGATTCCATGTCGTCAAGGTGGGTCGATTGGTCAAGTTCGAAGTCGAGCCATGATAGACGCGTGGCTCAAACAGAACATACGGTGATGCCGATGCCGCCAAAGGTAGGCTTGACAGAATGTTAGACGTAATTAGCTAACATGGCAAGGTGAAGACAACGACTTAAGGAGTGGCGAGAGCGACGGGGTTGAGTCTGCGGAAGCTAGGCGAGCTGTCCGGCGTACATTTTGTGTCGCTGTTCAGGCTTGAGAGCTGGGCAGCTTGACCCTCAGCTCTCAACGCTCCTGAAGCTGTGCAAGGCGTTACACATCACACTTAACCAGTTGGTCGGCGTGGCCCGAAGGCCACAGAAAGGAAGGTAGTCCAATGGGACTGACCAAACGGAAGGATAGTTACTATGTCGAGTTCTCATGTGCTGGATGATGGCAAAACTTTCACCCTGGCACGGAGCAGTCCTGGGGCGAAGCTGAAGCGGTGGAAAGTCAGTTCACTCAACAAAACGGTGGCCAAACAGCAAGAGGCATTGATTAAGACAGACCTGATGAGAGGGAATCGTCAAGAAGCGACCAAGTTCAAGGTCCAATGACTTTCAAGGCCTTGGCTGAGGCATATCTTGCACTCCCTCGCGTGAAAGCACAAGCCAATTACGAACGCAAGCAAGATGTGGATTGAACAACGCTTCTTGCCCGCCTTCGGTGCGAGTACGCTTATTACGGCCATTACACCCGAAAGCATCGAGGCATACTACCAGAGCCGACGCAGAGAAGTGGCCTTGGCCACTGCGAATCGGGAACTTGCCGCTGTCAAACATATGTTCTCCTGGGCATGTGGGACGGCGAGGAAGCTACCACTCGCCCATCCATGCCTGGACAAGAACCCTGCTAGGTCGGTCTGGAAGGAGACAGAAGACAATGTGCGGGATGAGATCCTAGAGCCTGCACAGTTTGAAGCTCTACAGGCTCATTCCGCTGGATACCTGTGCCCGATCAATCTGGTTGCGTATGCGACTGGAATGCGACTGGGTGAGATTCTTGGCCTGACGTGGGATAAAGCAGACCTAAAGGGCGGCTTCATTCGACTGAAGGGTGAGGATACCAAGAGCGGGGAGGAGTAGATTGATCCCCGCCTCGACTTGTTCCCCAGGCTTGCGGGATATGTTCAAGGAGCTTCACAAGACGAGGGTGCTGCATGAGCAGCATGTCTTCCTGCACGGTGGTCAGCCAGTGCTCTCGCTCAAGGGGCCTTCAAGGCGGCCTGCAAAGGAGCAGGGATCACAAACTTTCGCTTTCACGATCTCCGGCATACGGCTATAACAAACATGCGTCGAGCCGGTATTGACCCGCTGACTATCAATGCAGATCAGCGGTCACAAGACGATGGTCTGCTTCACTCGGTACAACGAGCTTCAGGGAGGCCGACCTGAGAGCAGCAGCTCTTAAATCTAACACCTATTTAACACTAGCCCATGCCAAGGCAGCAGAGCAGATGAGTGAAGAGGACTAAGAACGATGCCGCAAGTGCTTGACGTTATGATAGAATCCGCCCCATGCCGGAGTGGCGAAATTGGCAGACGCAAGGGACTTAAAATCCCTCGGACCCAACAGGCCCATGCCGGTTCAATCCGGCCTCCGGCACCACTTTTCAATGACTTGGATCATCCACCTTTCCGAACGTCTCCACATGCTCGGCGGCCTTGGTTGTAGTCCGGGTTGTAGTTCAGGTGAGTCACGCTCACAACGGTGACCGCCTCGCGCATGGCGGTCTTATTAGGTCACGGGTAGCGCATCGTCGTCTGGATGGTCGAATGACCAAGGAGTTTGCTCACCGTCACAATATCGATGCCGTTTTGCAGGAGCCTCGATGCAAGCGGCTATGCCGCAACACGTGCCAGGATGCGCCAGGAATACCGGCCTTCATGAGTCGATCGTAAACCGCTTCGAGATTTCTTTGACATCCGCCGGATCGGATCACTGGCTCGTGGGAAACATAAGGTGACTCTGAGAACTGCGCTCGGAGAATCGCCAACACCTCTTCGGACAACGGCTTTGGCGCACCTTGCCCCGACTTGGTCATGGCGAGCGTAGCCACCTTGCTCTCCCAGTCGTAGACAACTCAGCCCTAGCTGCTCTCCCAATCGCATGCCTGTTCAAGGGCAAAGGCAACCATGCGCCATTCTTCGGGAGGGAGTGACTGTTGGAGTGGCTCAATTCTTCATCGGAAAAATCGGTCTTTCATGGCCTAGCAATACGTAA
>ERZ1370068.4238-contig-3322_pt1 | contig 18867 bp, 26 predicted proteins | sample MGYA00561227_ERZ1370068 | MGnify/ENA primary metagenome ERZ1370068 (study PRJEB38410, sample SAMEA6850437) | metagenome | study: Metagenomic assessment of the ecological functions of the soil: analysis of the soil microbiota associated with the...
GCGCTCGTGTCCCGGCATCGCGCTCGTCGTAGTCTGCTTCGCGCTCTTACCTCGGCGGCGTCGCGCTTTTCGCGCATCCCGGCGTCTACCGGACGCTGCTTCTTTCCGAGGGCGTTGCTGACCATATTCCTGCTGGGCCGCTCGCCTCGCTCGCCGCGCTGCAGCTGGCGGTCTGCGTCTCGTCGCGCGTCAACGATGCGCGGAGCGCGCAGCAGGTCGGCGCATTGATCATCCTGCCGATCAGCGTCCTGCTCGTCGCCGAGTTCACCAACAACCTGCAGCTGACGAGTCGGGTGGTTCTCCTCATCTCCGCGTTTCTTGCCGCGCTCAACGTGGGGCTCATGGCCATCGGCATCCGGCTGTTCGATCGCGAGTCGATCCTGACACGCTGGAAATAGAATCGTCGTCGATGCACGACGGAGTTTCCAGGCGCCTATTGACGATCGGTTACTTCGAGGACTATGTCGCCGGCCACGTCCACGAATTCGGCTCGATCAGCGTGAGCTGAGGCCGAGATCGTCGAGTTCCGGACGTCGCTATGATCCACAGCCGTTCCATACGGAGCACGGACGCCGCCCGCCACACACAGTTCGGCGGCGTCATCGCCAGCGGATGGCAGACGGCAGGATTGATGATGCGGCTCGGTCGTCGATCACTACCTGTCGCACGTCGCGAGCCTCGCGTCGCCCGGTCTCGACGAGCTGAGATGGACGCAGCCGGTGCGGCCCGGGCGACACGTTGTCCGTTCGCGCGACGGTGCTCGAGACACGCGCGTCGGCAGTCAAAACCCGATCGCGGCCTTGTCCGAACCCTGTTCGAGGTGCTGAACCAGCGCGGAGAGATCGTGATGTCGGTGAACGCGATGAACATGTTGAAACGGCGTGACCGGTAACGCGCTCGCCGAGGCTGGCCGTCTCGAGCGTCGTTCTGCTCAAGCACCCGCGCGAGGCGTTTGTCAGCGCCGCCGCCATTGCGCCGCGCAGTGGAAGGATGCTGAACTTCACCGCCGCGCCATCGACTCGCGCGGCAATCGAGGAATACGACGCGTTTGTCGAGATCCTCGCAGGCGTCCGGTGCGCAGATTGATTTCCTGTCCCGCTGACGAACGCACGAATCTCGACTCGATCTACGTGCGCGACGCGTCGGTCGTCTGCGCGCGAGGCGTCATCCTCTGCAGGATGGGCAAGCGTCTGCGCTCGGGCGAACCGGCCGCGCAGAAGCCGCGCTTCCGCAGGATTGGCATTCCGATCGTCGGCGAAATCACCGAGCCCGGACGTGCCTCGAAGGGGGCGACGTCGTCTGGCTTGACGATCGCACCATCGCGGTCGGTCGCGGGTATCGCACCAACGACGAAGGCATCCTGCAGCTTCGAGCGCTCCTCGCCGATTCGATCGACGAGCTGATCGTCGTCCCGCTTCCCCACTGGCGCGGCCCCGCGGACGTGCTGCACCTGATGTCGCTGATCAGTCCCGTCGATCGCGACCTCGCCGTCGTCTACTCGCCGCTGCTGCCCGTTCCGTTTCGGGAGCGCCTCGCCGGATCACGGCTGCGCCTTCGTCGAGGTCCCGGACGAGGAGTTCGAGACGATGGGAACCAACGTGCTCGCGCTGGGACCGCGGCGAGTGCGTGATGCTCGCGGGAAATCCGCGGACGCGAGCCGCGCTCGAGCGCGCGGGCGTCCGCGTCACCGAATACGCCGGAAACGAGATCAGCGTGAAAGGCGCCGGCGGGCCGACCTGCCTCACTCGGCCGCTGGCTCGAGCTCCGGCACGACGGGGCTGACCTGCTCCTGGTGGTGCGGCGCGACGTCAACGCGCGGCAGCCAGAACGCCAGCACGCCTATCGCCGGCAGGTACGAGCAGATGCGATAGACGTAAGAAGATGTCCGGTGCGATCGGCGAGCGCACCAAGCGCGGCCGCGGCGATGCCGCTGATGCCGAACGCCACGCCGAAAAAGAGTCCCGGCGATCATCCCGACACGGCCCGGGCATCAGCTCCTGCGCATAGACGACGATCACCGAGAACGCCGAGGCGAGGACCATGCCGATGATCACCGTGAGGATGCGCGTCCAGAACAGGTTCGCGTACGGCAGCGCGAGCGTGAACGGCAGCACGCCGAGGATCGAGCGCGAGGATCACCTGGCGGCGGCCGATGCGATCGCCGACCGGTCCACCGATGATCGTGCCGGCCGCGACGGCGCCGAGAAAGCACGAACAGGTGAATCTGCGCGCTCTGCACCGAGAGGTCGAAGCGGCTGATCAGATAGAAGCGTGTAGTAGCTGCCGAGGCTCGCCAGATAGATGAACTTCGAGAAGAGCAGTGCCAGAAGAATCAGCGATCGCGGTGACCGACCTCGTCGCGACGATACCGCGTCGTGACGCACGGATGATGCGCGCCGGGCGGCGTGCATCGCGCCGCTCCCTGTACCCAGCTGCCGACGCGAACGAGGAATGCCATCGCGACGAGTCGCGGCAATGGAGAACCACGCGATGCTCGACTGCCCGTACGCGCAGCACGATGAAGGCGGCGAGCAGCGGACCGAGCGCCGATCCGAAGTTGCCGCCGACCTGGAAGAACGACTGCGCGAAACCGTGGCGTCCGCCCGACGCCGCGCGCGCCATGCGCGACGACTCGGGATGGAAGACCGACGAGCCGAGGCCAACAAGCGACGTCGCGACGAGCACCATCGGCGAAGCTGCCTGCCCTCGACAAGCAGGAGCATGCCGAGCAGCGTGAACCCCATGCCCATGGCGAGCGCGTACGGCCTGGGATGCGCGATCCGAATAGAACCCGACGAATCGGCTGCAGCAGCGCACCGGTGAGCTGCAGCACGAACGTGATGAGGCCGACCTGCGTGAAATCGAGCTGGAAGTTCTGCTTGAGGATTGGATAGATCGCCGGGATCAGCGACTGCATCATGTCGTTGAGCAGATGGCAGAAGCTGAGGGCCGATGAGTATCTCGAAGGCCGTGTCCACTAACCAGTACAATCGCACGAATGGTGGTTCGATCGGTAGCCGTGCTCGGTGCGGGCACGATGGGCGCGCAGATCGCCGCGCACTTCGCCAACGCTGGCGTGCCGGCGCTGCTGCTCGACATCACCGCCGACGCCGCGCGCGATGGTCTCAAGCGCGCGCGATCGCTGAAGCCGGATCCGTTCTTCACGCCTGATACCTGGAAACTGATTTCGACCGGCAGCTTCGACGAGCTCGCGCGCATCAAGGAGAGCGACTGGATCATCGAGGCGATCGTCGAGCAGCTCGACATCAAACGATCGCTGCTCGAGAAGGTTGACGCGGCGCGACGTCGCCGGCTCGATCGTCAGCTCGAACACGTCGGGGATTCCGATCGCGGCGCTCGCCGAAGGACGCAGCGACGACTTCCGCCGTCACTGGCTGGGGACGCACTTCTTCAACCCGCCGCGGTACCTGCATCTGCTCGAACTGATTCCGACGGCCGACACCTCGAAGGACGTCCTCGATGCCGGTGGCATCGTTTGCCGACCATCATCTCGGCAAGGGCGTCGTCGTCGCGAAGGACTCGCCGAATTTCATCGGCAACCACATCGCGCTCTACGGCGTGGTTCAGATCCTCAAACAGGTCGAGTCGGGCGCCTTCACGATCGAGGAGGTCGACGCGATCACCGGACCCAGCACTCGGACGGCCGAAGAGCGCGACGTTCAGAACCCTCGACCTGGCCGGCATCGACATCCTCGTTCACGTCGTTCACAACCTGTACGAGCGTCTTCCCGATGAAGAGGCGCGCCGCGAGTTCGTGCTGCCGGCGTTCGTCGAGAAGATGGTCGAACGGAAGATGATCGGCGAGAAGACAGGTGAAGGCTTCTACAAGCGTGTGAAATCGGTCACCGGCGAGTCGGAGATCCTCACGCTGGATCCGGCGACGCTCGAGTATCGCCCGCGGAAATCGCCGAAGCTTGGGTCGCTCGAGGCGGCCGCGCGCAATCACCGACGTCGCGTGAGCGCGTTCGCACCCTCTACGCCGGCAAAGACAGGGTCGGCGAGTTTCTGCGCCAGACGCTGATGCCGACGCTCGAGTACACCGAGAAGGTCACGCCGCAGATCGCGTATTCACCTGACGACGTCGATCGAGTGATGCGATGGGGATTCGGTTGGGAGCTCGGTCCGTTCGAGCTGATGGAGGCGATCCGCGGACCCGCAGGGTCCGCGCCGCACGTTGAAGCAGTCCGCGCCAGGCCTGCTGCTCCTTCGATCGTCGAAGCAGCGCAATCGCGTCGTCGAAGAAGAACGCGGGGGCGAGCCTGGTCGATCTCGGCGATGGCGTGCCTGTGCGTCGAGTTCCACTTCGAAGATGAACGCGATCGGCGGCGACACCATCCAGATGCTGCACGCCGGCTTGACGCGAAGCGTCCGGCGAATTTCACCGCGCTCGTCGTCGGCAACGAGGGAGAGCACTTCTCCGCCGGCGCGAACATCATGCTGCTGCCTGCTCGAAGCGCAGGAAGAGAACTGGGACGAAGTCGACCTGATGGTGCGCGCGTTCCAGGGCGCGACGATGGCGCTGCGCTATGCGGACGTGCCGGTCATCGTGGCGCCGGCGGGCCTGGCGCTCGGCGGCGGATGCGAGGTCGGTGCTGCACGCCGATCGTGTGCAGGCGGCCGCCGAGAGCTACATCGGTCTCGTTGAAGCGGGCGTCGGACTCGATACCGGCAGGCGGCGGCACGAAAGGAGATGGTGGCGCGCGCGGCCGAACAGATGCCGCCGGGCTCGACCGATTTTCTTCCGCCGATCCAGCGCGCGTTCGAGGCGATCGGGTTCGCCGAAGGTCTCCAGCGAGCGCGCCGGACGCGCAGCGTCTCGGCTATCTCCGTCCTACCGACGCCGTGACGATGAACCGGGAGCGGCTGATTGCCGATGCGAAAGGCGAAGGCGCTTCGAGCGTGTCGCCGGAGGGCTACCAACCGCCGGCGCCGCGGACGGCCATTCCCGTTGGGCGGCGATGCGGTGCTCGCGCCGCTGAAGCTCGGCATCCATCTCGCCTGGCGCGCGGGACGCATCAGCGATCACGATGCGCTCATCGGTCGAAAGCTCGCGACGATCATGGCGGGCGGCGCGCTTCCGCATCCGTCAACGGTCACCGAGCAGGAGCTGCTCGACCTCGAGCGCGAGGCATTTCTGAGCCTCGTCGCGGAGCGCAAGACCCAGGAACGCATCCAGCACACGCTGAAAACGGGGAAACCGTTACGGAACTAGCAGTCGGGCAGTCGGGATCGGGATCCGAAGGTTCATGGAACATCGTCGATCGAGGTTCGGGCGCTCCGGTGGTGGTCATTCCGGGTGTCCAGGGACGCTGGGAATGGATGAAGCCGGGGATCGATGCGCTTGCGCAGGAAGGCCGCGTCGTGACGTTCTCTCTCGCGGACGAGCCATCGTCCGGAGCGCGTTTCGACGAGGCAGCAGGGTTTCTGGAGCTACGTCGAGCAGGTGCGCGACGCGCTCGACGCATCGCGAATCGATCGCGCAGCCGATTTGCGGCGTGTCGTATGGAGGACTCATTGCCGGGAGCGTTCGCGGCGCGGTATCCGGGCCGCGTGTCATCGTTGATCCTCGTGTCGGCGCTACCGCCGTCGTGGCGGCCGGACGCGCGGGTCTCGTTCTATCTGCGATTTCCGTGGCTCCTGACGCCGCTTTTCTGTCTCGGGTCGCTTCGACTTCGTACGGCGAGATTGCGGCCGCAAATGACACGTGGTGGAGCGGAATGACCGCAGCCTGCGGCGCCGGAATCAACGTTCTCCGCCACATGTTCCACCCCGGCCGCATGGCGCGGCGTGTGCATCTGCTCAGCTCCGTGCTTGCCCTGAGCGGTCGAGGGACGGATCGATGCGGAGCTCGCCGCGCGTCAAATACCTACGTTGGTGGTCACCGGCGAAGAGTCGCTGGAACGCGTGATGCCGCCGTGGCATCACGCGTGAATACCTGGCGATCTGGCCGCATGCGCGCGCCGAGACGCTTGCGCGGACAGGACACCTGGGACTCATCACTCGTCCGCGCGAATTCGCCGCACTCGTGTCGCGGTTCGCATCTGACTCATGATTGCCTGACATCATCCGAGAAATCACACGGCCCGGCTGGCCCGCTCGAAGTGCAGATCGAGAAGCCAGCCGGCGACGTGCGCGCGGCGGTGGTCTTCGCGCATCCGCTGCCGACGCACGGCGGGACGATGCACACAAAGGTGGTGTTTCAGGGCGACAAAGGCGCTGGCGCGAATCGGGTGCGCGGTGCTGCGCTTCAACTTCCGCGGCGTTGGTCGCAGCGCCGGCGCGTGGGACGAAGGGCGCGGCGAGATCGATGACTTTCGATCCGGCGGTCGATTTCATGGCGGCGCAATCCCCGGCCTCGACCTGTGGGCGGCGGGGTTTTCCTTCGGCTCGTATGTTGCGCTGATGGACGGCGCGCAGGACGATCGGATCTGCGCGTTGATCGGCATCGCGCCGCCAGTCAACCGCTACGACTTCGCGGCGGCGATGAAGCTCGACGAAGCCGAAATTCATCATCCACGGCGAGGCCGACGAGTTGATCCCATTCAAACAGGTCCGCGAGTTCTACGCGCAGCTCGCGGATCCGAAGGAGCTGGTCGAGATCGATCGCGCCAACCACCTGTTTGACGGCCAGGTCAGCGAGGTGGGCGACGCGCTCGAGGATCTGCTGGCGGATTTCACATGCAGGACGCAGTAATCGTTTCAGCGACACGCACGGCGGTCGGACGCGCGCCGAACGGCGCGCTCAAGACCGTGAGGCCCGACGAGATGGCCGCGGCGGTCATCGCGGAGGCGCTGCACCGCGCGCCCGGCATCGAGCCATCCGACATCGAAGACGTCATCCTCGGCTGCGCGATGCCCGAGGCCGAGCAGGGGCTGAACGTCGCGCGCATCGCAAGCCTTCGCGCCGGCGTGCCGGTCACCGCATCGGCGGTCACGGTGAACCGCTTCTGCTCGTCCGGACTCCAGGCCATCGCCTACGCCGGCGAGCGCATCATGTGCGGCTTCGCGAACGCGGTCATGGCGGGCGGCACCGAGTCGATGAGCATGGTGCCGATGGGCGGCAACAAGATTTCGCCGAATCCGGCGCTCGTCGACAGCTATCCGGATGTCTACTTCAGCACCGGCCTTGTCGCCGAGAACCACGCGCGCGAGAGCAAGCATCTCGCGCGAGGAACAGGATGCGTTCGCGTTGCGCAGCCATCAGCGCGCGCGTCGCGGCGATCGACGCCGGCCGGTTCGCTGACGAGATCACGCCGCTCACCTATCGCGCTGGTGGTGCCCGCCAACGGCAACGGCAAACACGACGTTCGCAACCTGACATTCAACGTTGATGAAGGCCCGCGGCGCGATGCATCAGCGCAGGCGCTCGCGTCGCTGAGGCCCGCGTTCCACGTATCCGGAACGGTGACCGCGGGGAACTCGTCGCAAACGAGCGACGGCGCATCCGCCGTTCTGGTCACGTCCGCGTCTTTTGCGAAAGAGCGCGGCCTCCAGCCGCTCGGCCCGCTTCGTCGCCTTCGCCACCGCGGGCGTCGAGCCGGAACGCTTCGGCATCGGGCCGGTTCCCGCGATTCGCAAGGTGCTGAAGATCGCCGGACTCTCGCTGGAACAGATCGATCTGATCGAGCTCAACGAGGCGTTCGCCGCGCAGGTGCTGGCATGCCTGCGCGAGCTGACCATCGATCCAGAGCGTCTCAACGTCAACGGCGGCGCGATCGCGCTCGGCCATCCTCTCGGCTGCACCGGCGCCAAGCTGACGACGACACTGGTCCACGAGATGCGGCGGCGTCAGTCGCGATATGGAATGGTGACGATGTGCGTCGGTGGCGGGATGGGCGCCGCCGGAATCTTTGAACGAATGTAGGGCGGGTGCCGCGCGCTGTTCGAGGCACAGCGCGCGGACCCGCCGGGAGCAAATATGACCGTTGTCAGCACCTCGCACAAAGGTGCCTCGTGGCTACTCGAGGCAACCGAGTCCTCGTCGACGTTCACACCAGAGAAGCTGTCGGACGAGCACCGCCTGATGGCGCAGACGGTCGAGGAGTTCGTCGAGAAGCGAAGTGCTGCCGAAGATCGACCAGCTCGAGACGAAGGACTGGACGCTCGCGCGCGCCCTCGATGCGCCGCGCCGGCGAGCTCGGTCTCCTCGGCATCAGCGTTCCCGAGGAGTACGGCGGCCTCGATCTCGACAAGGTGTCCGCGCTCGTCGTCTCGGAACGCATCGCGCGCTCTGCGTCGCTCGGCGCCGCCTACGGTGCCCAGGCGAATCTCATGCATCATCCCGATCGTGCTGTTCGGCACCGACGCGCAGAAGGCGAAGTATCTGCCGGGGCTCGTCGCCGGCGAGACGATCGGCGCCTACGCGCTCGAGCGAATCGGGCTCGGGATCCGACGCGCTCGCGGCCCGAACGCGCGCGACAAAGCAGGCCGACGGCAGCTGGGTCCTCAACGGCGAGAAGATGTGGATCACCAACGGCGGCTTCGCCGACATCTTCATCGTCTTCGCGCAAGGCCGACGGCGATCAGTTCACCGCCTTCATCGTCGAGCGCGCGTTCCGGCGTCAAATCGGGCAACGAAGAGCACAAGATGGGCCTGCACGGCTCGTCGACGACGCCGATCCTGCTGCAGGACGTCAAGGTGCCGGCGGACGAACCTGCTGGGCGAGATCGGCAAGGGGCACAAGGTCGCGCTCAACACGCTGAACTTCGGCCGCTTCAAGCTGGGCGCGATGTGCAGCGGCGGATGTCGCGCGGCGATCGGCGAGGCGGCGCAAGTACGCGAAGCAGCGCAAGCAGTTCGGCCATGCCGATCGCGGATTTCGGCGCCATCAAGCACAAGCTCGGTGAGATGACGGCGCGGACGTACGCGCTCGAGAGCCTGATGTACCGAACCGCCGGCCTGATCGACGCCGCGGTCGCGGACGGCGGCAGCCACGGCGGTCCGGCGATTGCGCGCGGCGCTGGAGGAATTCGCGGTCGAAGCGTCGATCGCGAAGGTCGTGCGGCAGCGAAGTGCTCGACTACGTGCTCGACGAGAACGTGCAGATTCACGGCGGCAACGGGTTCGTGAAGGACTACCCGCCGAGCGGTACTATCGCGACGCGCGCGTGAACCGCATCTTCGAGGGAACGAACGAGATCAACCGGATGCTGATTCCCGGCATGCTGATTCGTCGCGCGCTGAAGGGAGAGATTCGGCCTGATTCCGGCGGCCAAGCGCCTGCAGGACGAGTTGCTGTCGCCGTCGGGCGCGTCGCTCGTCGAGCGACGAAGGTCTCGATGCCGACCTGAAGCACCGGTCGCGGCGCTCGAAGAAGGTTGCGCTGATGGTGCTCGGCACCGCGATGCAGACCTACGGCCAGAAGCTGACGGACGAACAGGAAGTGCTCTGAGCGCGGCGGCCGACATCCTCGATCGATGTCTATGCGGCCGAGAGCGCGTGCTGCGCGCGCGCGAGGCGGCCGCCGGCCGCCGCTCGGATGCGGCCACTGCACGAGGCGGCGGCGCGCACGTTCGTCAACGACGCCACGCAGCGCATCCAGGCGGCCGCGACCAACGCGCTGGCGGCGATGGCCGACGGCGACACGCTGCGCACGCTGCTCGCGGCGCTGCGGCGGGTGTTGAAGGCCACGCCGGTCAACACGGTCGCACTCCGCCGGACGCTCGCCGACGCAACGGTGTCGCGCGGCAGTTATATTGTTAGTTAGTGTTCTGTATCAGCATCTGGCGGGTCTGAAAGGACCAGCCCTGCGCTTCGATTGCACTCGCGATGTGCCGCGCTGCGTGGCGCGTGCACGTCGGGGCCTGCCGCGCCGGAAGACGATTCCCGCAGCTACATCAGGGACATCGAAGACGCGTCGCGCCGAGAAGGATCGTGTCTTCGCCGCCGACCCGAGACGATTCCCGCCGCGAAGCGGCGCGATGCTTCCTTCCGCTGAGATTACTACCCCGTCGATCCCGCGTTCAAGGTGCCGGCGTCGCTGAAACTGTCGAACGACCGCCCGGTGTTCGACATGCCGACGTCTACGGGCACGAACCGGAAGATGCAGCGCGTCGGTGTCCTCGAGTTCACGCTGCAGGGCAAAGCAGATGTCGCTCGAAGCGTTTGTCGAGAACGGGCACTCAGCAGATCACGTCGCTCTTCGTTCCGTTCGCCGACCTGACGACCGGAACCGAGACGTACGGCGCAGGACGTTACCTCGATCTCAAGCCGACCGCGACGGGCTTCTACGTGATCGATTTCAATCGCGCCTACAACCCCACCTGCGCGTACAACCCGACGTGGGAGTGTCCGTATCCTCCCGCCTCGAACCGGCTCAAGGTCGCGATCCGCGCGGGCGAGAAGGCGCCGCCCGAACGCGTCGGCCGCGAAGGCGTCCGGCGCGTGACTGCCGCGCTGCAGGCCATCGTGTTCGATTTCGACGGCGTGATCGCCGACAGCGAGCCGCTGCACCTGACAGGCATTTCAGCAGGCGCTGGCTGAGGAAGGTATCGTGCTCGAGCGCGACGAGTACTTCACTCGCTACCTCGGGTACGACGACGTCGGGATGTTCGAGGCGCTGGCGCGCGATCGCGGCCTGGCGTGGACCGATCGTCACGTCACCGCGCTGGTCGCGCGGAAGGGAACGAAGCTCCAGGCGATGCTCGCGGCCGGCGACGTGCTGTTTCCGGGCGCGGCCGCCTTCATCCGCGCCGCGGCCGCCGAAGTCCCGATCGCGATCGCATCGGGCGCGCTCCGCCACGAAATCGTGCAGATCATCGAAGCCGCAGGACTTGAGCGATCTCTTCGCCGTGATCGTCGCGTCGGGCGACACGCCGCAGAGCAAACCATCTCCCGCGCCGTATCTGCTGGCGTTCGAGCAGCTCCAGCAGGCGACCTCCGCCACACTCGACCGGCAGCGCTGCGTCGCGATCGAGGATTCGGTGTGGGGACTCGAATCGGCACGTGGAGCCGGGTTACGCTGTGTAGGCGTGACGACGAGTTATGCGGCGGCCGAGCTTGCGGCCGCGGAGCTCGTCGTCGACGGGCTGAACACGCTCACGATCTCGGCGCTCGATCGACTGTGCGGCGCGGATAGCGAACGCGGCGCGGACCTTTCAGGGCCGCCGAATGACAATGAAGAAAGATCTCGTCGACGCGCTGACTGCCGCTTCCAACGCTCCCGGGACCGCGCTCGCGCACGCGGCGCTGGTCATAGCGCGGCATCGAGTATCCGCGTCTCGTCGCCGAGCCATATCTCGCGCAGCTCGATGGCATGGGGGCGGCCGCGGCGAAGTCCATCCGCGGCCACGTGGAGGAGACAGGCGATACGTCGACTCTCTCGTGCGTCCGCGCGCTCAACGCCTATCTGTTCCAGGAACAAGGCTTCTCCGGCAACGAGCGCTACGAGGATCCGCGCAACAGCTGCCTCAACGAGGTGCTCGATCACCGCACGGGCATTCCGATCACGCTGTCGCTCGTCTACATGGAAATCGCCCGGCGCGCGGGGCTGCACATCGACGGCATCAACTTCCCGGGTCATTTTCTCGTGCGCTGCCCGGACGTCGGCAAACGCGACCACGCAGCGGCCTGTTGATCGATCCGTTTCACGGCGGCGCGCTGCTGTCGGAGCACGACTGCCGCGTGCTGCTGCAGAAGCACGTCGGCACCGAGATCGCGTTCAGCAAGTCGCTGCTCGCGCCCGCAACCCGGAAGGAGATCATCGTGCGGATGCTGCTGAACCTGAAACGCATCTACGTGCACATGCGTTCGTTTCCGCAGGCGCGCACCGTGACCGAGCTGCTCGTCGCGCTCACGCCGTCCGCGCTCAGCGAGCTTCGCGATCGCGGGCTGCTCGCCTATCACCTCAACGACGTGACCGGTGCGCTGCAGGGATCTTCAGACCTATCTGAAGCTGTCGAGCATGAGCGAGATGGACAAGGAAGCGCGCGAGGAGCACGACCAGATCTGGGAGCACGTCAAGACGCTCCGCCGTCGTGTCGCCGCGCTCAACTAAATTCGCCGTGAGTGCTGCATGGGACTCGTGTCGACGGCTGACCGCGGCGTTCTATTACCACCCGTGGCCTGACGGTTACGGTCATCGGCGTAATCGATTACGGTGATCTACGTAATCATCAGCAGGCGGCGTAAGATATCAGGCCTGATTCCGTGCGAAAGGTGATGTCCATGACGAAGCGATTGCCTCTGTTCGCCACTGCCGCCGCAGTGTTGTTCCTCGGCGCCGGCGCGGCGAGTGCGCGAGACGCGCCTCGGGAACGATTCGGAGTTTCGAGGAGCATTGCGCCACCTGTCACCGCAACCCGGGCGTCGCGCGCGCGGCGGGCGCCGAGCAGGCGCCTGACATGGACGCTGCGCAAGCTGGCGCCCGACACGGTCTATGCGGCCGATCACGATGAACCCGACGCCGGCGCACGCGCAGGCGGTCACCGACGACGTCCGACATCGTGAAGCGTGGTATGCGCCGAGTTCGTCGGCGGGCGAAAGATCGGAAGCGTTCCCGCCGGTGATCCGAAGGCGATGCCGAATCAGTGCGCTGCGAATGCGAAGCTGACCGATCCTTCCGCAGGCGCGGCGTGGAACGGCTGGGGCCCCGACGCGACCAACGCGCGCTTCCAGTCGGCGAAGGCCGCCGGCATCACCGCGGCGCAGGTGCCCAATCTCAAATTGAAGTGGGCATTCGGTCTGCCGAACGCGGCGTCGATGTACGGGCAGCCGACGATCGCCGGGGGCCGCGTCTTCTTCGGCGCCGACACCGGCTACGTCTACCCGCTCGATGCGAAGAGCGGATGCGTCGCGTGGGGTTTCCAGGCAGCGGCCGGCGTCCGCAACGCCGTCAGCGTCGGTCCCGTCAAAGGGCACGGCTCGTCGGCATACGCAGCCTACTTCGGCGACCTTCGCGGCAACGTCTACGCGCCTCGACGCCGCCACGGGAATGGCGCTCTGGATCGTCAGCGTCGATCCGCATCCGCTTGCCGCGGTCACCGGCGCGCCGATTCTGAGCAAGGGGAAGCTTTACGTTCCGCTGGCATCACGTGAAGAAGCCGCCGGCGGCGGCCCCGATTATCCGCTGCTGCACCTTCCGGGGAGCATCGTCGCGCTCGACGCGAACACCGGCAAGCAGATCTGGAAAACGCACATCATCGATCAAGAGCCGAAGCCGACGAAGAAGAACTCGCGCGGCGTGCAGCTGTACGCGCCGTCAGGCGCAGGCATCTGGGACACGCCGACCGTCGACGAGGCGCGCGGCGTCATGTACATCGGAACCGGCGATGCGCACGCAGCAGACCGACCGGTGTCGACGACGACCGACGCCGTCATGGCGCTCGACCTCGCAACCGGCAAGCCGCGGTGGGCGGTGCAGCACACGCCGAACGACGCATGGCTCGTCGGATGCGAAACGAACAATCCGTCGGAGAATCTGCCCGACCGGAGATCGGTCCCGACTACGGACTTCGGCGACTCGCCGATCATGCGGACGCTCAACGACGGCCGCACGATCGTCGATCTCGGGACAGAAGAGCGGCGAAGTGTTCGCGCAGGACGTGCGCGACGGCAAGGTGCTCTGGAAGGCGACGCTCGTCGATAAGCTCGCGCGCGGCGAGATCACGTTCGGCGGCGCCGCTGACGATCAGAAGGCGTAATTTCGGGCACGCGGAGCGGCGCGCGTCTGGGCGCTCGATCTGAAGACCGGCGAGAAGAAGTGGATGGCGCCCGTCGCGCCGATCCCGCAGCGGCAGGCGGGCCAGACCGCGGCGCTCACCGTCATTCCCGGCGTCGTGTTCTCCTGGCGGATCCGACGGTGTGCTGCGCGCGTTCGCGACGAGCCGACGGCAAGCAGGTCTGGGAATTCGACACGGTTCGCGACTTCACCGACGACCAACGGCGTCGCGGCGAAGGGCGGCGCGATGGGGGCGCCCGGGCCGACGCATCGCTGGCGGCATGATGTTCGTCGGCTCGGGGTACCGGACTAGGCAACGGACGCGGCGGCAACGTCCTGCTCGCATTCGGCGCCGACGAGAGCCGCTCGACGAAATAAACGTCGGCGGGTCCGCCTTCGGCGGCACCCGCCCTACTCCAGATTCGCGATCTCGTCGTAGAGATACGCCGAGGCGATGATGCCGTTGTGGAAGTTCGACAGATCGAGCTTCTCGTTCGGTGCGTGAGCGTTCTCGTCGGGCAGGCCGACGCCGAAGAGGACGCTCGGCAGCCCGAGCTCCTCCTGGAACGTCGAGACGACGGGAATCGAGCCGCCTTCGCGGTTGAAGACCGGCGACTTCCCGAAGCCCTTCTCGATCGCGCGGCCGGCGGCACGCACGTACTTGTTGTCGAACTCCGTCATCCACGGCTTGCCGCCGTGCATGCGGGTCACCTTCAGCTCCACGGTCTTCGGCGCGATCTTGTTGATGTAGGCCTCGAACAGGTCGCCGATCTTCTTCGGATCCTGGTCGGGCACGAGCCGCATGCTGACCTTCGCCATCGCCACGGCCGGCAGCACCGTCTTCGCGCCTTCGCCCGTGAATCCTGACAGGAGGCCGTTGACCTCGAACGTCGGACTGCGCCCAGACGCGCTCGAGCGTCGAGTAGCCCGTCTCGCCGAACAGCTTCGGCGCGCCGAGCTCCTTCCGATACCGCGTCTCGTTGAACGGGCAGCTTCTTCCACTCCGCCCGCTCCGCCTCGCTCAGCGGCCGCACATCGTCGTAGAAGCCCGGAATCTTGATGCGGCCGCTGCTCTTGTCCTTCATCTGCGCGAGCACCGTGCGCCAGCACGAACGCCGGGTTCGCGACGGCGCCGCCAAACGATCCCGAGTGCAGATCCGACTTGCGTGCCGCGCAGATCGATCTGGAAGTACGTCAGGCCGCGCAGGCCGTAGCAGATCGAGGGAATGCCGCGGTCGAACATCGGCGAGTCGGAGATGACGACGACGTCCGCGGCGAGATCGGCTCTTGTGCGACCGGACGAAGTCGTCGAGGTGCGACGCTGCCGACTTCTTCCCTCGCCCCACCTCGGCGGAAAGGCTGCCGTCGTCGCGGGCGAGGGCGGCCTGGGAGAGCTGACGCTCGCGCTGGCAGCGCCGCGAGCTGCGGTCGTCGTGAATGCCGCGACCAGCGGTGTCGCTCGCCGGCGAGGGCGAGTGACCTCAGTCCGGCCCAGGAGGTCGTGAACGAGATCGAACGGGCGGCGGTCGTGCGCTCGCGAACGGCGACGACGTGTCGCGGATTTCGAGGGCGCAGGCGAATAATCGAGTCAGCGCCTGCGTCTGGCCGGCTGACATCCTGGTGAACAACGCCGGATTCTCCAGCATCGCATGCTCGTGAACATGACGGAGCCCGAGTGGATGCGGTGATCGCCGTGCACCTCAAGGGACATTAAGTGCCGAGCCACCACGCCGCCGCTTACTGGCGCGAGCGCGCCAAGGCGGGCGACCGCGCGCGGGCGCATCATCAACACGTCGAGCCCGTCCGGTCTCTTTGCAAACGTCGGCCAGGTCAACTACGGCGCGGCGAAGGCCGGCATCGCGGTGGCGTTCACCGTCATCGCGGCGCAGGAGCTCCAGCGCTATGGCGTCACCGTCAATTGCGTCGCACCGGAACGCGCGCACGCGGATGACCGAGGAGACGTTCGGAGCTCGAGGACGCGCCCGATGGTTTCGATCCTCGGATCTGATGAACGTGACGCTCGTCGCGCTAAGCTCTGCGCCGACCGTGCAGGATCACCGGGCAGGTGCTGCACGTCTGGGGCAGCGCGGGCGAACGTGCTCACCGGCTGAGCCCCGGCGAGCTTCTCGTGCGTGACGACGGCTGACGCCCGATGACTCTCGACGGGCTGCTCGACCGCTTTCCCGAGGGCGTATCGCCGGCCGGGATGACCGCTGGCATGGAGGCGGCAGGCGGCCGGTGGTTGGGGCTGGCGACGCGGTCCGCGATCGTCACAGGCGGGTCATCGGGGACTGGCCAGGATCGCCAGGATGCTGCGCGACGAGGGATTCGAGAGCTGACGCTCGTGTCGACGGCGAGCAAGATCGACGCGCGGCGGCGGAGCTCGACGTAACCCGACGCCGCGGACGCAGTGGATCCGAGGCTTGCGCCTGCGTTGTCGCTGATCATGGTGACCGCGCAGGCGGCCCCGACATGCTCGTCAACTCTCGGCTGGGAAAAGGTGTGCCCGGCACGGTCGAGAAGATGCCCGTGAGGCACCTCGACATGCAGCTCGCTGTGAACCCGCGCAGCATGTTCGCGCCCTCATCCAAGCCGCTATTCCACTTCTCCGCGAGAGCCGCGGCTGGATCGTGAACATGTCGTCGATCTCCGGGACGATTCCGTCCAGCTCGCCGCCTACGGGGCGGCGGAAGGCCGGGATCATCTCGCTCACGCGCTCGCTGAACGAGGAGCTCGACGCCGATGGTGTCCGCGCCATCGCGATCTGCCCGGGATTCGTGGACACGCCGATGGCCGAATGGAAGGCGTGGCGAAGTCGGAGATGATCCAGCCCGAGGACATGGCGGAGATCGTTCCGGCTTGCCTGCGCCTGTCACCGCACGCCTGGATTCCCGAGATCGTGGAGAACACGGGCGGCAACACCAACATCCTCTCGCGCGGGGATGTTCTGAAGCTCGAGTAGCCACGACCGACGACTTGCTGTCGCGCGCAGGTAAGTGGCTGAGCGTGGCACGCGAAGGGGAGACTCACGAGATGTCGTGCCGGCCAATGACGGCCGGCTTATCGGTGGTAAGCCACCGAGAGGAGGACCCATGAAGCGTTATGCGGCAGCGCTTGGGATTGCCCTGGTGGGCGCCCTTGCTCTGCGGCCGGATCCAGTGGCCTGGGACACCGTTCGACCGGGTTACGGGTACGGCACAGGCGACCTTCCTGACTACCTGGGTTCCGGCCCTGAGCAACCACCGAGCGAATGACCGTGGCAGACAACCGCGGCGGTGGCGAAGAGGGCGTCATCTGGTTCCAGTCGCGCCTTCAGATCCCGCGCGTCCGAGTGGATGTGACCTGCATCGTCACCCGTGGGCAGGAGGCCTGGGTCGGCGGCGTCTTCGAGCGTCCGTTCCTGTACGCCTCGAATTTCGGCCTGCCGCGTCGATACGCATCAGCCACTTCGCGATGCAGCTGCGCGACGGTGGCCCGACGGGTGAGCTGGACGGCGTGCACTCCGGTCATCTGCGATGTCCCTCGCCAGCCCGGCTTTTCGCCCTGCAACATCCAGTGCATCCGCTGTTCCCGCTGAACGGCGGCAACCTCATTGTCCACGACGCAGGCTGACCACGCGCGCAGCGAGGGGTGCCGCGAACGCATCCCTCGCGCCGCGCTCGGCCGCCACTTCGGCGGCGCTACGGCTGGCGCCCTGCGCCTGGACCTTGGCCCAGGTGTCCCTGAGGCCGAGCGTGCGGTTGAAGACGAGCCGCCCGGGCGTCGAGTCGGGATCCGGGCAGAAGTAGCCGAGGCGCTCGAACTGCACGGTCTCACCGACCGGCAGCTCCGCGAGCGCAGGCTCGACCAGGCACTCCTCGAGCACCGTCTCCGAGTTGGGGTTGATGTCGGCGAAGGGGTCGCCGTCAGCGCCGGGATCGGGGCGGGTGAAGAGGCGGTCGTAGAGACGGACTTCGGCGGGCACGGCGTGCTCGGACGAGAGCCAGTGCAGCGTCGCCTTGGGCCGGCGCCCGTCCGGGGCGTCGCCGCCGCGCGTCTCCGGATCGTAGGTGCAGCGGAGCTCGACGATCTCGCCGCTCGCGTCCTTCACCACGTCGGTGCAGGTCACGAAGTAGGCGTAGCGGAGGCGCACCTCGCGGCCCGGGGCGAGGCGGAAGAACTTGCTCGGCGGGTCCTCCATGAAGTCGTCGCGCTCGATCCAGAGCTCGCGCGCGAAGGGCACCTTGCGCGTCCCGGCCGAGGGATCCTCCGGGTTGTTGACGGCCTCCATCTCCTCGACCTGCCCCTCGGGGTAGTTCTCGATCACGAGCCTGAGCGGGCGCAGGACCGCGAAGCGTCGCGGCGCCGTCCGGTTCAGCACGTCCCTGACCTCGTGCTCGAGCATCTCGATCTCGACGGCGCTCGTGCCCTTGCCTCCCACGCCGACCACGTCCAGGAAGTTGCGCAGACCCTCGGGCGGGAAGCCGCGCCGGCGCAGGGCCGAGACGGTGGGCATGCGCGGATCGTCCCAGCCTCGCACGTGGCCCTCGCTCACGAGCCGCCCCAGGAAGCGCTTCGAGAGCACGGTGTACGTGAGGTTGAGGCGGGCGAACTCGTACTGGTGCGGGCGCGAAGGCACCGGCAGGTTCTCGATCAGCCAGTCGTAGAGCGGCCGGTGATCCTCGAACTCGAGCGTGCAGAGGGAGTGGGTGATGCCCTCGATCGCGTCCGACTGGCCGTGGGCGAAGTCGTACAGCGGATAGATGCACCACTCGTCGCCGGTCCGCGGGTGGGTCGCGTGCAGGATCCGGTAGAGCACCGGGTCGCGCATGTTGATGTTGGGCGAGGCCATGTCGATCTTCGCCCTGAGCACTCTGGCGCCGTCCGGAAACTCGCCCGCGCGCATGCGCTCGAACAGGTCGAGGTTCTCCTCGATCGAACGGTCGCGCCAGGGGCTGTTCTTGCCAGGCTCGGTGAAGGTGCCGCGGTGCTCGCGGATCTCGTCGGCGGAGAGGTCGTCGACGTAGGCCTTGCCGGCCTTGATCAGGTGGACGGCCCAGTCGTAGAGCTGATGGAAGTAGTCGGAGGCGTAGTAGAGATGCTCGCCCCAGTCGAAGCCGAGCCAGCGGATGTCTTCCTGGATCGCGTCGATGTACTCCTGCTCTTCCTTGATCGGGTTGGTGAGCAATACGTAACTGAACGAAGTACAA
>ERZ1370068.5267-contig-4297_pt1 | contig 18861 bp, 23 predicted proteins | sample MGYA00561227_ERZ1370068 | MGnify/ENA primary metagenome ERZ1370068 (study PRJEB38410, sample SAMEA6850437) | metagenome | study: Metagenomic assessment of the ecological functions of the soil: analysis of the soil microbiota associated with the...
CCGCGACATGACCTACGACATCCTCCGTCACCGGCGGCGCCGGCTACCTCGGCTCGATCCTCGTCCCCGAGCTGCTCGCGGCCGGCCACCGCGTCACCGTGGCTCGAGCGCAGCTTCATGCTTTGCCAGACGGTCGAGACACGTCTGCTACGACCCGAGTTCGGCGTCCGTCGGGCGGCATCCGGATCACGAGCGAGACGATCGCCCCCTGTGCTGAAAAAGGCCGACATCGTGATCCCGCTTGCCGCGCTGGTCAGGGCGCCGATGATGCATGCCGATCCGGTCGGCGCGAAAACGATCAACCACGACGCGATCGCGGCGATGCCTGGAAGCGCCTGTCGCGCGAGCAGCGCGTCCTGATCGCCGACCACCAACAGCGCCTACAGCTGGCAGCGGCGAGGAGAGCAACTTCTGCACCGAGGAGTCGCCGCTTGGCGATCTCGACCTACGCCGCGAGTTTCAGGGTCGCGGTCGAGAAGGAGCTGATGGCGCGCGACACGCGGTCAGCTTTCGCCGGGCGACGGTGTTCGCGCATGGCGCCGCGAATGCGCCTCGACCTGCTCGTCAACGACTTCACCTACCGCGCAGTGCACGATCGCTTCGTCGTCCTGTTCGAAGGAACTTTCAAGCGCAACGACGTCCACGTGCGCGATGTCGCTCGCGTCTTCCTGCACGCGTCGCCAGCGTCTCGGGCGCAGCGAAGGGCCAGATCTACAACGTCGGCCTGAGCGAGGCGAACGTGTCGAAGCGCGAGCTGTGCGCGCGGATCCGGGCGCAGCTGCCGGGTTCGCGTCTTCCTCGACGCGCCGGTCGGCAGGGACCCGGATCGCGCAACGGCCATCGTCTCCAACGCGCAAGATCGAGAGCACCGGCTTCAAGACCGCGACCTCGCTCGACGCCGGCATCGGCGAGCTGATCGAAGGGCTTCGCGATGCTCGAGAACACGCGCTTCGCGCAATGTCTGCGAGGTCGGCGCGACGAGCTCTCCGCGGCCGCCATCGGGGCGCGCGCTCCGACGGTCCTGTTCGTCAATCCCGATTCGTCGGCGCAGGCGTACGCAGGCCCTGGCCGCGACCTACTGGCGATCGAGGCCGCCAACCTGGGCGCTGCTGCTCGCCCAGTCGTGCCGCGCCAGGGGGTTTCGGCGTCGCGATCGCGGACTGCGACGCCGAGCCTCGCTCGCGGCGCGGTCAGGCGCGTCCGCGCGCTGAAGCCGCGCCTGGTCGTCTTCGTCGTCTACGGTCAGAACCCGGAACTCGGGCACGACCAGCATGATCGGCGCGACGCCTGCTCGCCAAGCAGCTCGACGCCGAGCTGCCCGAGCAAGACGATCGCCTTCCAGTCGGCTCGCACACCAGCGCGCTGCCGCGCGAGGTGCTGACGCTGCCTTTGTGTCGACATCGTCTTTCTGAACGAAGGCGTCTACGCGCTGCACAACCTGCTGCGCCGCGAACCTCGCGAAGACGTCGCCAAGGTCGATGGCATCCGGCTACAAGAAGCGCGACCGCGACGGCCGTCCAGTGCTCTGGCTCATATCAACGCCGCGAGCGCGGTCGTGCCACAGGAGCGGATGGACGAGGACCTGCCGGGCTACGCCTGGGGACCTGCTGCCGATACCGGGCAGAAGCCGCTCGACCTCTACCGCGCCACTTCTGGCACGCCGAGCTTCGACCACGCCAAGCGCACGCCGTTCGCGGCGATCTACACTCGCTCGGCTGCAAGCTTCGGCTGCGACTTCTGCATGATCAACATCGTCAACCGCAACGACAACGGCGATGAGGTCCATGCCGCCAACTCGCGCGGGATGCGGTTCTGAGCCGAGCCTGATCGCCGGCGAGCTCGAGAAGCTGGCGCGGATGGGCTGCCAGGCGGTTCGCATCAGCGACGAGATGTTCTTCCTCAACCGCCGCTACTACGAGCCGCTGCTGCAGCAGGTGGTCGAGCGCGACCTGGGCCTGCGCATGTGGCCTACTTCGCGCGTCGACACGGTGCGGCCCGTCGGCGCTCGAGCTGTTCAGAGCGCCGGCATCGGCTGGCTCGCCCTCGGCATCGAGGCCGGCAGCCAGATGGTGCGGAAGAAGTCTCGAAGGGCTGCGTTCCGGAGGTCAACATCCGCGAGGTCTGCGCCACGGTGCGCGGCGCCGGCATCAACGTCATCAGCAACTACATCTCCTGGCTTTCCCGACGACACGCTCGAGACGATGCAGCAGACGCTCGACCTGGCGCCTCGAGCTCAACACCGAGATGGCCAACATGTACCCGTGCCAGGCGTTGCCCGGCAGCCCGATGTACCGACAGGCGGTTCGCAACGGCTGGGCTTCGCCCGAGAGCTATGCCGGCTACGGCTTTCTCATCGTACGACTGCGAGCCGCTCGCGACCTCCGGCAGCGTTAGCGCCGCCGATGTGCTGCGCTCGCGATGCCGCCTGGCAGCGCTATCCTTCTTCAGCGAGCCCGCTTACCTCACGGCGCTGGTCGAGACGCAAGTTCGGCGCCCAGAGCGCGCCAACATCGAGGGCTATGGCGAAGATCAAGCGCCGCGCGCAAGCTGCTCGCCGCCTGACCCTGGCTCTCGCAGCCGAAAAAGGCCGCTCGCGAGCGGCCTGCTTCATCGCCGATCGATCTCAGGCCGCCTGAGCGACGCGCGCTTCGCCTTGCGGAGCGACGCGCTGATGACCTCGTCGAGCAGCGGCGGCAGCAGCGCCGTCATCGGCAGCGACGCCGGCGAAGCTGCCGATGATCGCCTCGGCGGATTTCGCGCCGGTTGTCGAGTTCGAGCGCGCTGATCGCCCAGGGAACGATCGTCGCCTTCGGGCGCATTGCACTCACGAACGGTCGAGCGGACCGTCGAGCGCGCGTACTTCTCCTGCAGCGGAAGCTCCGGTTCTGCAGGTGATGGTGCATCCGCGAGCACCGACGGGATCACGTTCTGCGGCGACAGCGCGCAGCGACAGGCAGACCTTGGCGCGCGAGAGATGGTCCTGGCGCAGGTACTCGGGCGAGTTGGCGTCGTCGACGACGACCTGTGCGTCTGGCGCAGGGCCGCCAGGATCTGCTTGCGATGCTCGTCAGCGAACCGGAGAAATAGAAGTCGATGTCGCGATCTTCTTCGGGCGCTGGCGCACGGTCGCGAAGTCGTTCGACGTAACCGTGCGGCAGAAGCGCACGGGCGCGCTCGGGAACAGCTCGAGTAGCGTCGGGCAGCATGTTCTCGGCCAGGACCCAGACGGCATCGGTGATCGCCAGCGCCGCCTTGAACGACTCGAAGCGGACGCGCCAGTAATCGTGTGCTGCCAGTGCCGGTGGCAGGCGTCGATGCGGCCGCCAGGTTGAAGGTGCCGCCGACGATCGGCTCGGTGCCGATCGCGATGAAGCGCGCGCCCTTTGGCGTGGCCTGTCGAGCAGGTTCTTCAGGTGTGATGTTCCGTTGACGAAGTCGCTCCATCACGATGTTGATCTGGCCGGGAACGACGGTGTGCGAGATGCACGCCGGTGGCCTGAGTCCTGGATCGCGTTCTTCAGGAACAGCACCGCGTCGCCGATGCCGGTGATGGCTGTCGTGGTTGCCGGTGGATGTGAAGCGCATGGCGGGCCGCAGGGCGACGCGCGTTTCAGGGCTGGGGCTGCCGTGTTCGGCAGCAAGCCCGACGCCCCCGCCGCCACGCAGCCGGTGCTGCCCTCGGCGATGGAGCGGTCGGAGCGGGCGCAATGGCGGTCGCGGCGCGTGGCAGTGGGCCGGGCGTCGTTCGAAGGATGGTCTCGACGAAGCGCTGCGTCGAATATCGGGCGCACCACTGCTCATGCGCTCCGCGCGGCCATCGCCTCGCGTTCGGCTGGATTGGCGAGATAGTGCTCCAGCGCGTGCGCCAGCTCGTCGAAGTCGGACCAGAGCAGGACGTCGATGCCCTCGAGGTAGGCGCGGCTCTCCGCGTTGTCCTGCCTGGAGCGAATGAACGCGCCGCTGGCCAGGCATTGGGCCACCCGCCCCTTGACCTGCGTGCGCGAGCCCCAGCGTCTGCGTGTTGACGACGATCCGGCTCGTCGCGAGGTCGTCGGCGCAGGCCGCGATCGGCAGCAAGGCGTCGCCCGGCATCATGCCGCCCGACCGATGGACGCGAAAGCCTCGGCCGACGAGGCGCTGATAGACGTCGACCCGCTGGCCCTCGCTCGAGCCGGAGATGGTGATGCCGTGGCGGCGCGCGGCGCGCCGGACAGAGATGCTCGGCGGCGGCACCATCGGCAGGAACACGACACGCTCGGTGTTCTCGAAGCGCGCGTAGGGCGGCGTGCGCGACCGGATCGCGTCGGCGCGCGTTCTGCCTTGTCAGCGACGATGCTGCAGTCGGAGACCTTGATGATGTCGCGGTCGTAGTCCTGCAGCAGGCGGTTCGATTCGTCGTGATCCCAGATGACCGACACCAGCTTGAAGCCCATGCTCGCGCCGCAGCTGGTCGAGGGTCGCGGCGGCGATGCATTCGTCCGGCCACGTCAGCGCGTAGACGACGACATCAGGGCGCGGAACTCGGTGATCTTCTGCGCGAGCAGGTGGTGCAGCAGCGGTTCGGCCGCCGCCGCAGCTTCAGCCTTCCGGTCGGCCGGTCAGCTGGCGCGCGAAGCGCAGGTCGCGCTGGTAGGGGATGGGCGAGGCACTCGCCCAGCAGGCCCGATTCGCGCATCGGTAGGTACAGTTCGACGTAGCCGGGCTCGTCAAAGTAGCAGATGGCGCTGCTCGTGGAGCAAGAACAGCGTTCTCGGTGCAGTCTGGCCCAGTGCTGACCACTCTTGACCAACGGTGCGGCGAGGGCGGTGCCGCTTTCAGGTCGCATCGGCCATCCCTTCCGCCCGCGCTGCGTGACGTGCCGTGCCGGTGATGCGGCAGGTGCGGGCTCGGAGAGCGATCTCGGCCAGGAGGCTTGCCGACCAGATATTCCCAGGTGTGGCCGGGATCGAGCCGGCACCTCGCCGCGCCAGGCGAGCAGCTTTTCGGCGGCGGCGCGGATCGAGGCGTCGTCGAAGTGATACTGGATACAGCCGACGCTGGCATCGGTGCGCGCGTTGTGGTTGTTGGCGATCGGAATGCCGAGCGCCAGCGCCGAGACCGGCGCGCTCGTTGGTTCCGTGGCCGAAGTTCGGGTCGAAGTTGACCAGGCCGGCGTAGTGCTGGCAGAGGTGGCTGAAGGCGTGGTTGTGGTTCGGGTTCGGGGTCAGCAGGCGAAAGGACGGCGCGCGGCCGACGTGCTGCTGCCAGTTCTCGCCGTAGATGTCGACCGGCAGGCCCTTCAGCGCCTGCACCACCTTCGACCCGCCGGTAGCGCTTCAGGCACTGAGTCGATCGCACACGGGCGACCAGCGCCCCAGGCTGGACGACCTCGTCGAGCGGCTCTTCGAGCGCGGCGGCGATCGCGCCGAGGCCGTGCACGACCTTGGTCTGGCGCAGCGCCTCGCCCACGCGAGCGATCCGGCGCTCGTCGAGCGCCCAGACGTTGTTGGCGGCGATCGTCTCCTCGAACGCGTCGTGCACCGGCGTCACCGCCAGTTCCTTGTTAGCCGACGCCCAGACCAGGAGGCGCCCCGGGTGCATCTTGGCGCCGCGCCGGCGCGGCGCGGGATGGGCGCCGGTCCGGCATGTAGTGAGCGCGCGGTCCGATCAGGCGCGCGTCGTTGGCCTGCGAGCGAGCGCCAGATGGAGATGCGGCAGCCGGGTCCAGTCACCCATGAACTGACGGCACGCCTCGACCCGGACCGCGTCGGTACTGGCCAGGCATATCGATGACGTAGGTGATGAACTGCACCCCGGGCGCGAGCGCACGCCAGATCGGCACGCCACCGACGGCGACCTGCAACGGCAGCGTTCCGGTCGTCATCACGAGCGCGAGCTGCGGGTCGCTGGAGCAGCGCGCTGCAGGCCGTGGAAGGTCTGGTCGTCGATGCTGACGATCGTGGCTGTCGTAGCCGTTGGCATCGAGCGCGCTCGCCAGGCTCTGCGCCATCATCTCGGTGCCGCCGAACGGGTGGCGGTTCGTCAGCACGACCGCCTTGGGATACATCTGGATCATTCGTCGCCGCTCCTCATCGGCGCAGATGTTCGGGCGTCGGCGCCCCGGGCGATGGGTCGAATAGGCCGGCGCGCGGCGGCCTGTTCGCCGATTCGCCGCCGGCTCAGACGCGAAAGGGCGCGCTCGCATAAGTTCGGCGCAGGCCTTCGAGCGAGGCGGACCTGCGGCTTCCAGCCGAGGCGCGGCGATGCGCGACGAGTCGCGGAGCTTTCGGGCCCGACCATGCCGCGGTGGCCGGCGAGGTACACTCGGGTCGTCGCGTTCGACTTATGTGTGTCGGATTGTCAGGAGCGCGGGAGGGTGACTCCCTGGCCGCCATCGTCGGGCGTCGGCGCTCCGGCGGTGGCTGGAAATGACAAGCGCCGACCGGAGCAGTTCACACGTTCGGGGCGACGGGCGTGTACGAGTTTCGCCTTACAGCGAGCACCGAAGAAACTGGACTGAAGCGACCGAGATGACCCGATGGCCGGCCAACTCGTCTGCTCAGAATTCATTCCATCGCACAGGCGCAGACCCTGCAACGGACGCAACCACAGATCACCGGAGCTTGAACGATGAACGCAGACCAGATCCTCAGCGAAATCCGCGAAGCCAACCTGTCGTACCTGATGCTGGCGCAAAGCCTGATCCGCAGCGACCGCGAGCAGGCCCTCTACCGCCTGGGCATCAGCGAGGAGAGCGCCGCGCTGATCGGCCTGCTGACCCCGGCGCAGATGATGAAGATCGCCGCCGGCAACACGCTGCTGTGCCGCTTCCGCATGGACGACGACATGGTCTGGGGCCTGCTCACCAACCACGGCAAGAGCGCCGCCAACGACAGCGACCACCCGCCTGCACGCCTCGATCCTGCTGGCCGGCCGTCACCAAGAGGCGGCCTGACACGAAAATCCATGCGCAGCAAGAGCATCCTCACCGAAGCCAGGCAGATCGAGCCGCGCCGTCACGCTGATCAGTCTGGGCGCCGCGCCTGCAGGTGCTGGAGTCGGAAACCGACCTCTCCTACGAGCGGCTGCTGCGCCTCTACAAGGAAGTCGCCGGCAAGTCGCCGAGCAAGGGCCAGCTGCCGTTCTCGACCGACTGGTTCATGACCTGGCAGCCGAACATCCACGCCTCGCTGTTCCTGAACATCCACGAGTACCTGAACAAGTCGTCCGAGCTCGACGAGATCGACGCCGTCATCAAGGCCTACCAGCTCTACCAGGAAGCAGACCACGGCCCAGGGCCTCGAGGCGCTGCTGTCGGTGACGCGCGCCTGGCGCCTGGTCAAGTTCGTCGACAACGGCATGCTGACCATGACCAAGTGCTCGAAGTGCGGCGGCCAGTTCGTCACCCACCCGCACGAGATCGCCAAGACACTACGTCTGCGGCCTGTGCAACCCGCCGGCCGCGCGCCGGCAAGGGCAAGGCGAGCCGGCGCGATCCAGCATGCACTAGTTCCGAATTGCCACGGCAGCGCCTCAAGTCCGCTGCCGGCCTGTCGAAGAACAGGGCTCTCCGTTCATTGTTCTTGCTTGTCTCCTCAGCACGACACTCGTGCTTTGAATGCGGTCCCTCGGGACCGCTTTTTCGCCGGGCGATTCTGGCCCAAGTTGCGGCGATCGAAGAGGGGCCTCGGGCAGCAAACTCAAGCGAGGTCGGCCATCGCCGATAACTGGCATGGCCCGGCGCACCCGCATCCGGCCCACGGATCCTCGCAGCACCATGGTCGTCCTGATCGGTTACGGCGTCGCCCTCGGCTGCATCTTCGGCGCCTACATCATCCACGGCGGCAACATCGGCGTGATCCTGCACGCCCTGCCGACCGAGCTGATGGCGATCCTGGGCGGCTCGCTCGGCGCGTTCGTCGGTCAACAACCAGCCCAAGGTGCTGAAGGCGACGCTGGCGGCGATCCCGGCGTGCTCAAGGGCTCGCAAGTACTCGAAGGCGCGCTACATGGAGCTGATGGCGCTGCTCTACGACATCCTGCAGAAGGCGCAGGAAGGAAGGCCTGATGGCGATCGAGAAGGACGTCGAGGATCCGCAGGCGTCGCCGATCTTCCAGAAGTACACGGTCGTCGGCACCGACCACCACGTGGTCGAGTTCATCACCGACTACCTGCGCATGATGGTCTCGGGCAACCTCAACGCGCACGAGATCGAGAGCCTGATGGACAGCGAGATCGAGACCCACCACAACGAGGCGCACGGCCCGGTCAGCGCGCGATCGGCGCGGCTGGCCGGCGCGCTGCCGGCGTTCGGCATCGTCGCGGCGGTGCTCGGCGTCGTCAACACCATGGGCTCGGTCGGCCAGCCGCCGGCGATCCTCGGCGGCATGATCGGCTCGGCGCTGGTCGGCACCTTCCTCGGCATCCTGCTCGCCTACGGCTGTGGTCGAGCCGCTCGGCGGCCTGCTCGAGCAGAAGGTCGACGAAGGCTCGAAGGAGCTGCAGTGCATCAAGACGACGCTGCTCGCGAGCATGCAGGGCTACGCGCCGCAGGTCGCGGTCGAGTTCGGGCGCAAGGTGCTGTACTCGAGCGACCGGCCGACGTTCGCCGAGCTCGAAGGCCACGTCAAGGGCAAGAAGTGACGCTGAGTTACCAGGGTCGAGCCGGCTGGTTCGAGCGGGATCGAGCCGGCAGGGCACGCCCCTGCGCTCATGTCCCCGGCGAGGACCAGGTACGGCCCTCGCCTCCTCCTTTACTTCGCTACGGGCAGCGCCCACCGTCTCGATCCTGCACCCATGCCGCGCGCGGGCCTGCTCGTGCGCCGAGGCTCGGGCGAGGTCGTGACCGAGAACGACTGGAATCAGTGATGGCCGGCGACTCGAAGAAGCTCCAGCCGATCATCATCAAGCGCGTCCAGCAAGGGCGGGCACGACACAGCACGGCGGCGCCTGGAAGATCGCCTATGCCGACTTCGTGACGGCGATGATGGCGTTCTTCCTCCTGATGTGGCTGCTCGGCTCGACCACCGAGGGCGACAAGAAGGGCATCGCCGACTTCTTCAACGCGCCGCTCAAGGTGTCGCTGATGGGCGGCAGCGGCTCGGGCGACTCGTCGCACGTCGTCCGCGGCGGCGGCACCGACCTGAGCCGCACCGACCGGCCAGGTCAAGGACGGCGACGTTCCGGCGAAGCGAAAGCCTGTGAGCCTGAAGGCGCTGCGAGGCCGAGCAGCGAGCGCGCCGAGGCGTCGCGCCTGGAAGCGCTCAAGAACAAGGTCGAGAGGCCCTGACGGCGAGCCCGAAGCTGGCGCCGATGAAGTCGCAGATCCGCCTCGACATGACGCGCGACGGCCTGCGCATCCAGATCGTCGACGAGCAGAACCGGCCGATGTTCGACAGCGGCAGCGCGGTCGTCAAGCCCTACATGCGCGAGCTGCTGCGCGAGATCGGCCACGTGCTGACCGGACGTGCCGAACCGGATCACGCTCGAAGGCCACACCGACGCCCAGCCGTTCGCGCGGCGGCGAGCGCGGCTACAGCAACTGGGAGCTCTCGAGCGACCGCGCCAACGCGTCGCGGCGCGAGATCGTCGCCGGCGGCCTGCCCGAGGACCGGATGCTGCTGGTGCAGGGTCTGGCGTCGAGCAATGCTGTTCGTGCCGGCCGAGCCCGGCGAATCCGATGAACCGGCGCATCAGCATCATCGTCATGAACCGCGATGCCGAGGACCGCTTGCTGAAGCTGCTGCCGAGCCCGACCGAGACCGAGGCCGGCGCGGTCGTCGAGGCGCCAGCGCGGGCGCTGCGGCGCGCGCTGAGGTCGCATGCGCCTGCTCGTCGTCGACGACTTCCAAGACGATGACGCCGCGTCCTGCGCAGCCTGCTGCGCGAGATGGGCCTCGACGACGTCGATGAAGCCGGCGACGGCGCCGCCGCGCTCGAGCGGCTGCGCGCCGAGCCGGCCGACATCGTCATCACCGACATCGAGATGCCGACCATGAACGGCTTCGAGCCGCTGTCGGCGATCAAGAAGGACGAGCGACTGAAGCACGTGCCAGTGCCTGATGCTGGCCGCCGAGGCACGCAAGGACGACATCGTCCGCTGCATCCAGGCCGGCGCCGCGGGCTACCTGGTCAAGCCGTTCACGCCGCGAAACGCTCGAAGAAAAGCTGCGCATCGCGCCGTGCCGACGGCGTTCGCGCTGACCTGACGCAACAGGGATGGAGACCGGCCGGGCGCCGGGTCGCTCAAGCCCGGCCGCGCCCCTCGAGGACAGCGACCGCAGGGAGGCGCCATCGGGCCTCATTTCGGCAGCAGCACCTTGTCGACGACGTGGATCACGCCGTTCGACTGGACCACGTCGGCGATCGTGACGTGGCCATGCCGCCCGATCTCGTCGGTCGACGCATGATCATGCGTGCCGCTCTTGGTCGCCGGTGAGCGTGCCGCCGACGACCGTCGGTCAGCATCGCCTTGCCGCCGCCGGCGTCGATCGCCTTCGCCAGCGCGGCGCGCGTCCATCTTGCCCGGCGACGACGTGGTAGGTCAGCACCTTGGTCAGCGTCGGCCTTGTTCTCGGGCTTGAGCAGGGTGTCGACGGTGCCGGCCGGCAGCGCGGCGAACGCGTCGTTGGTCGGCGCGAACACGGTGAACGGGCCCGGTGCCCTTCAGCGTGTCGGACCAGGCCGGCGGCCTTGACCGCGGCGACCAGCGTCGTGTGGTCCTTCGAGTTGACGGCGTTGTCGATGATGTCCTTGCTCGGAGTACATCGGCGCGCCGCCGACCATCACCTGCGCCAGCGCCGGGATGGCGATGGCCGAGAGCGATCGCGGCGAGGGCGATGGCGCTGAACTTGTGACGAATTTCATGGCTTGTCCTTCGAGTGTTGAAGGAAGTCTGACGGGTTCCGCGGGCAGCCTCGCTGCAGTGTCGAGGTCTCGCCATCTACGCGGCCAGCCGGTTGCGCCGGATGCACGGCGCTTCGCGCCGCCGCGGCGGCGCGAATTGACCGCGCATTCCGAGTCCCTTATCCGCACTCAAGTTTGCCGCCCTGCGTTGAAACAATCGTCCGTAGCAGATCGCACCATGGCCGACACCTCCGCCCAGGACAAGAACCTTCCCGCGTCGCACGCGCAAGCTCGACAAGGCGCGCGCGGAAGGGCAGGTCGCGCGCTCGCGCGACCTCGGCCACTTCGCGGCGATCGCCGCCGGCGGCGGCGCTCCTGGTCGTCGCCGCGCCGCTGTCGCCGCCTGGCTGCAGAACGCGCTCGCCCGCTCGCTGCGCTTCGACGCGCGCCCAGGCGCTCGCGCGACGACGCGATGACCGCGCCGCTGCTCGGCGTGGACGCACGACCTGTGCTCTGGCGGCGTCGTCCCGTTCGGCCTGGTCGATGATGGCTGCTCGGCGATCGTCGGCGCGATGGCGATGGGCGGCTGGACCTGGACCTTGCGAAGCCGCTGGGCCCGAAGTTCGAGACGTCTCAACCCGCTCGCCGGCCTCGGCCGCGTGTCTCTCCAAGGCAGCAGCTCGATCGATGCCCTGAAGGCGAGCCTGCTCGCGCTCGCTGCTCGGCGACCATCGGCGCGCTCTGGCTGTCGCGCCACGTCGCGCGATCTCGCCGGCGTGCTCGCGCTGCCGCTGCCGGCAGGCGATCCGCCGCGGCCAGCGGCGCGATGGTCGACGCGGCATGGCCGCTGATCCTGCTCGCCCTTGCGGTGTTCGCCGCGATCGACGTGCCGCTGCAGAAGCGCCTGCACGGCGAGCGGCTGAAGATGAGCCACCAGGAGCTCAAGCAGGAGCACAAGGAGTCCGAGGGCAACGCCGAGGTCAAGGGCAAGGTCCGCGCGCGCATGCGCGAGATGACCAAGCGGCGAATGATCGACCGCGGTGCCCAAGGCCGACCTGGTGGTGATGAACCCGACCCACTACGCGGTCGCGCTCAAGTACGACGACCAGACGATGGGCGCGCCGCGCGTCGTCGCCAAGGGCGCCGACCTGCTCGGCGCTGCGCATCCGCGACATCGCCAGGACGCCGAGCGTGCCGGTGCTGCGAGGCGCCGGTGCTGGCGCGCGCGCTCTACGCCCACGCCGAGCTCGACCGCGAGATCCCGGCGGCGCTGTTCGCCGCGGTGGCGCAGGTGCTCGCCTACGTCTACCAGCTGCGCGCCGCGCTGAGCGGCCAGGCGCCGATGCCGGGCGCGCTGCCGGCGCTCGAACGTGCCCGCCGAGCTCGACCCGCACGCCGGCCTGGCCGCGGGACGCTGATCGGAACCTCGATGAACCCGCTGCTGCAGCAGATCCAGGCCTGGCTCGGCCCGAACGCCAAGGCGATCCGCGCGCTGATGGCGCCGCTCGTCGTCGTGATGATCCTGGCGATGATGGTGCTGCCGCTGCCGCCGTTCGCGCTCGACCTGCTGTTCACCTTCAACATCGCGATGGCGCTGATGGTGATGATGGTCGCGGCCTACATGGTGCGGCCGCTCGACTTCGCCGCCTTCCCGGCGGTGATCCTGCTGACGACGCTTGCTGCGCCTCTCGCTCAACGTCGCCTCGACCCGCGTCGTGCTGCTCGAAGGCCACACCGGCGCCGGCGCGGCGGGCAAGGTGATCGAGTCGTTCGGCCACTTCCTGATCGGCGGCAACTTCGCGGTCGGCCTGATCGTGTTCGCGATCCTGGTCGTCATCAACTTCGTCGTCGTCACCAAGGGCGCCGAGCGCATCGCCGAGGTCGGCGCGCGCTTCACGCTCGACGCGATGCCCGGCAAGCAGATGGCGATCGACGCCGACCTGAACGCCGGCCTGATCGACGAGAAGGAGGCCAAGCGGCGCCGCGCCGAGGTCGGCGACGAGGCCGAGTTCTTCGGCTCGATGGACGGCGCCTCGAAGTTCGTGCGCGGCGACGCGATGGCGGGCCTGCTGATCCTGTTCATCAACATCATCGGCGGCTTCGTCATCGGCGTCGTCCAGCACGACCTGTCGGCGGCGCAGGCGGCCGACAGCTACATCCTGCTCGCCGTCGGCGACGCGCTGGTGGCGCAGATCCCGGCGCTCCTGATCTCGGTCGCGGCGGCGATGGTGGTCTCGCGCGTCGGCAAGGAGCACGACGTCGGCAGCCAGATCACCAAGCAGGTGTTCTCGCTCGCCGCGCTCGCTCGCGCATCGTCGCCGGCGTGCTCGCCGTGCTCGGCGCTGATCCCGGGCATGCCGCACCTCGTGTTCCTGCTGCATCGCCGCCGGCCTCGGCTACGGCGCCGTGGTGCATGCACGAGCGCACAGCAGCGCGCCGAGAACGCGCCGCAAGCCGCCGCCGGCGCCGCTCGAGGCCAACGCCGAGGCGACCTGGGACGACCTGCAGCCGGTCGACACGCTCGGCCTCGAGGTCGGCTACCGGCTGATCGCGCTGGTCGACAAGGCGCGCCAGGGCGACCTGCTCGGCGCGCATCAAGGGCGTGCGCACGCAAGTTCGCGCAGGACGTCGGCTTCCTGCCGCCGCCGGTGCACATCCGCGACAACCTCGAGCTGAAGCCGAGCGCGTACCGGCTGACGCTGCGCGGCGCCGTCGTCGGCGAGGGCGAGGCCTATCCCGGGCATGCTGGCTGGCGATCAACCCGGGCGGCGCGACCGACGCCGCTGATCGGCACCGCGACCACCGACCCGGCGTTCGGCCTGCCCGCGACCTGGATCGAGGAACGCCAGCGCGAGGCAGCGCCAGATGGCCGGATTTACGGTCGTTGATTGCTCGACCGTCGTCGCGACCCACCTTTCACACTTGATGCAACTGCACGCCGCCAAGCTGCTCGGCCGCGTCGAGACCCAGCAGCTCGTCGAGCACGTCGACCAAGCTGGCCCCGAAACTCATGGAAGACGTCGATTCCCAAGATGGTCGGCATCGCCGCGCTGCAGAAGGTGCTGCAGCTGCTGCTCGAAGAAGGCGTGCACATCCGCGACATGCGCTCGATCGTCGAGTGCCTGGCCGAGTATCGCCGCCACCGTCACCGATCCGGCCGAGCTGGCGCGGCGGATCCGCATCCACCTCGCGCCGTCGATCGTGCAGCAGATCTACGGCCCGACGCAGCGAGCTCGAGGTCATCGCCCTCGAGCCCGAGCTCGAGCGCGCTGGTCACCCAGGCGCTCAATTCGCCGCACGGCGCCGCGCTCGACCCGGGCGTCGCCGACACGCTGCGCCAGCAGCGCCGCCGAGTCGGCCAAGCGCCAGGAAGACCTCGGCCACCCGGCGTGCCTGCTGGTGCCCGACCTGATCCGCGCGCCGATGGCGCGCCTGCTCAAGCGCGCCGCGCCGCGCCTGAAGGTGCTGTCGCACAGCGAGATCCCTGAAACGCATTCCATCCGCATCGGCTCGATCATCGGAGCAGCAGCATGAACGTCAAACGCTTCACCGCGCGCACCTCGCGCGAAGCCCTTCGCCTCGTTCGCGAGGCGCTTCGGCGACGACGCGGTCGTGCTCTCGACCAAGCCCAGCCGCGACGGCGTCGAGGTGCTGGCGATGGCGCCCGAAGGCATGCGGCCGGCTCGAGGCGATGTCGCCGAGCACGACGCCGCGCCGCGTCGCGCCGGCGCGCCGCGCAGCCGCCGGCGCTCGCGTCGGACGACGCGAGCGCGTCGAGCAGGACGCTGACGCGGCTCTCGATGAGCACGCTCTCGTTCCAGGACTACGTGCGCGAGCGCATGCTGCAGCGCCGCCAGGCGCGCGATGACGCCGCGCCGCGCCGCCAGCCGAGCGCGGCCGCGCGTCGGCAGCCGACGGTCGCCGCGGCGCTCGAGCGACGCCTGACCGGCAGCCGCGCCTCGACTGCGCCTCGCACGACGACGCCGCGCCGGCGATCGCTGCCGCCGAAGCGCCGCGCGCGAGCCGGCGCCCGCGCCGCGCGGTCGCAGCGCCGACATGCGACGCCGCTCGCCGCTGCGATGCGCCGACGCCGCCGTCGACGCCGCCGCGCGCGCGCGACCAGCGACGACCTGCTGAGCGAGCTGCGCGCCGATCAAGGGCCTGATCGAGGAGCGCTTCGGCGCGCTCGCGTTCATGGAGAAGCTGCAGCGCCAGCCCGGCCGAGGCGCGCCTGACGCAGAAGCTGCTCGACTGCGGCTTCTCGCCCGACGCTGATCCGCAAGCTCGGCCGACGGCCTGACCGCCGACGTCGGCGACGAGACCGCCTGGGCGGCGCAGGTGCTCGAGCGCAACCTGCGCACCGCGCGAGGCCGAAGCGCGCTCGAAGACCAGCGGCGGCGTGTTCGCGCTGATCGGCGCCGACCGGCGTCGGCAAGACCACGACGACCGCCAAGATCGCCGCCGCGTTCGCCGCCCAGTCACGGCGCCGCCAACCTCGGCCTGATCACGCTCGACGCCTACCGCGTCGGCGCCCACGAGCAGCTGCGCGCCTACGGCCGCATCCTCGGCGTGCCGGTGCACACCGCGCACGACCGCGCCTCGCTCGAGGACCTGCTCGACCTGCTCGCCGGCCAAGAAGATGGTGCTGATCGACACCGCCGGCATGGCGCAGCGCGACACCCGCACCCGCGAGCTGCTCGACATGCTCAGCGCACCGCGCGATCCAGCAGCTGCTCGTCGTCAACGCCGCGTCGCAGGGCGAGACGATCGAGGACGTGCTGGTCGCCTACCACGCGCGCGAGCTGCGCCGGCATCGTGCTGTCAGCAAGATCGACGAGGCCGTCAAGCTCGGCCCGGCGCTCGACGCCGCTGATCCGCCACAAGCTCAAGATCGTCGGCGTCGCCAACGGCCAGCGCGTGCCCGAGGACTGGCACCGCCTGTCGGCCAACGCGCTGGTGCAGCGCGCGCTGCGCGGCGGCGGCAGCGCCGCCTGGCAAGCTCGACGCCAGCGACGTGAACCTGATCTTCGCCGCGCCGCCGGGCAGCGCGCGCAGCCGCGCACGCTGCGCGCCTGAGCCGACGACGCCTCCGACCTTCGCACTGCGCCGACTCCCATGCCGATCGCATCTCGCGCCGCATCGACCAGGCCGACGGCCTGCGCCGCATGTTCGCCGCACGCGCGCGCGCGCTTCGTGCCGGTGGTCTCGAACCCGCACGTCGCCTTCGGCGGCGTGATGCTCGAGCGCCTGTGCACCGCCTTCGCCGAGCGCGGCGCCGCACGTCTCGTCGTCGACGCCGCCGAGCGCGCCAGCCGGCCGGCGAGATGGCGCTGCTCGACCTGGCCGAGTGCATCGAGCCGCTGTCGGCCGCAGGTCTCGTACCTGCGCGGCGCGCGGCCTGCCGATCCGCTTCGTCGATGCCGACCGGCTCGACCGCGCGCGTTCCTGCAGCGCGTCGCCGAAGCGGCGCCGCGGCTGCGACGTGCGTGCTCGTCCACGCCAGCGCAGCGAGCTCTGCCGGCTGTTCGCGCGCCGTCGCGCGCAGCGCTGCCGACGATCGAGCGCGTCGCGCCCGATCGCTGCTCGCCGACGACCGGCCCGCGAGCGTGACCCACGCCTACGCGGCGATGAAGCTGCTCGACGCAGCGCGCCGGCCTCGTCGTGCACGACCTGCTGCTCGGCGCCGCGCCGCAACTCGCCGCGCGCCGAGCGCATCGCGATGCAGATGGCGACCTGCGCCGACGACTTCTTCGGCGCGCGTGCTGCGCGACTGGGTCCGCGATCGACCCGGCCGGCGACGCCGACGCGAGCGCCGACGCCGAGCTGCGCCGCCTCGTGCGCGAGCGCGCGCGCGTCGACGCACGACGCCGGCGATCGGCGCTGCGCCGGCGCGCGCGACATGCCACGCCGACGCCGCCATCGGCGGCCGCATTCAATGAATCTCTCGGAGCACACCATGTACACCGCCAAAGGCCAGCTGGACCTGAACTCGACGCTCGAAGCAGTACAGCGGCGCTGGTGCGTCGCCTGGCGCACCAGATGATCGCCAAGCTGCCGGCCAACGTCGAGATCGACGACCTGATCCAGGTCGGCATGATCGGCCTGACCGATGCGCTGTCGCCGCTTCGACGCCGCCCAGGGCGTGCAGTTCGAGACCTTCGCGACGCAGCGCATCCGCGGCGCGATGCTCGACGAGCTGCGCGGCAACGACTACCTCTCGCGCGGCACGCGCAAGCAGCAGCGCTCGATCGAATCGGCGGTCGCCAAGCTCGAGCAGCAGCTCGGCCGCGCGCCGGTCGAAAGCGAGATCGCCGCGCGAGATGGGCATCACGCCTGGCCGAGTACCAGGAGCTGCTCGGCAAGGTGCGCGGCACCCAGCTGGTCTACCTCGAGGACATGTCGGGCGCCGACGGCGACAGCGACTTCCTCGACCGCCACGTCGGTCGACGACGAGGCCAATCCGCTCGCGCAGCTGCAGGACCACCGCATGCGCGAGGCGCTGGTCGAGGCGATCAAGGTCCTGCCCGAGCGCGAGCAGTACGTGATGAGCATGTACTACGAGCACGACATGAACCTGAAGGAGATCGCCGCGGTGCTGAAGGTGACCGAGTCGCGCGTCTGCCAGCTGCACAGCCAGTGATCGATGCCGCGCGCCTGCGGGGTCAAGCTGCGCGAGTACTGACGTGGCAAGGCTGCCGCGGCCCGCCGATGCGGCGACGACCGCGCGGCTTACACCGGCCCCGAGCGACGCCGGTTCGTCAACCGCAGCTGGCCCTTGCGGCATTCGCCGCGTGGGCGCGTCTGGATCGTCTACGTCGCGTGCTCGCTCGACGCGCTCCGCGTCGCAGCAGCCGGTCGCGTTCGCCTGCGCGACCGCGTCTCGGCGAGCAGCGCTGGCGCTGCTCGGTGCGCTGACTGCCGTGGCGGCGGGTGTTCGTCGTCGCCGCGGCTTTCCGCTCTCGTTCGCGGCGTCGGGCAGCCGCCGCGACGGCTCGCCGTCACCGTGGGCGTTGGCTCGTCTGCCGCTGGCGCTCGCATCGCCTCACGCTCTATCCCGATGGCGGGCGTGGCGCGACGCGCCGCTCTTTCCGACGCCGACCGGCGCGCTGCGCGGGCTCGCGGACGCGCGTTCAGCAGCTGCGGCGCGGCGCGACGCGGTCCGCGATGCCTGGCAGCCGCGGCCTCGGTGCCGGCCTGGTCGAGCTGCGCCGCGAAAGTATCCTGGCGTCTGGCCGCGCCCAGGCGTCGAGTGGAGCTGGCCGCTGCGGCGTCGCACGTGCGCACTGGCGCTGCCGCTTCGCGCGCATTCGCCGGCGGCGGCGACTCTCTGGGCCGCTCGACTGGTCGCCGTTCGCGCTGGTGTATCTGTTCCAGCGCCCGGAGAGCATGGCGCGCGCGCCGCTGCCGAAGGCGGCGCGCGAGCTGCCGCGCTGGTGCGTGGGTCACGCAAGCCTGGGTTCGAGATCGCGACAGCAGAGCCTGACCGCTGCCTGAAGAAGCGACGGTCGAAGCGTCTGGCGACACCAGGCACGCCTTTCAGGCCGCACGCGGCTGACGCTCAGCTGCCGCCCGAGTGGGCGCGCTTGCCCGGCGGATTCTTCTTTGCGCGATCGAGCTTTGCGTTCAGGCTGCGCTTCTGCCCCGTTCCACGCTTGGTCTGAACGTGGTACGCAGCTTGTCGCCGCTTCCTGGTTGGTCGGCCATCGGTCTGCTCCTGAGAAAGTCGACGACGGTACACGGCTGCGTCGCTCGCGGCGATCGCTCAGCGCCCTGAAGGCCACCGTAGCCGAGCGTTAGCGTCAGGTCAGGATTGCTGTTGAGCGCGCCGCCGAACGCCTTGGCCCGCCCCGCGCCGGCGCTGGCGCGAGCGAAGGGTGAGCTGCACCCCACGACGAACGCTTTGTGCGAAATCGACAGCGCACCGCCGCCATCGACTACCGCCGCCGCCACGGCGCCGGCGACATCCACCGGCGTGGATGCGGGCGCAGGCGGCTGCATCCAGCCGACGCCGGCATCGCGGACAGGCAGCCGCTCGC
>ERZ1370068.3716-contig-2816_pt1 | contig 18859 bp, 30 predicted proteins | sample MGYA00561227_ERZ1370068 | MGnify/ENA primary metagenome ERZ1370068 (study PRJEB38410, sample SAMEA6850437) | metagenome | study: Metagenomic assessment of the ecological functions of the soil: analysis of the soil microbiota associated with the...
GGTATTACTTCGTTCAGTTACGTATTGCTGTTCGGCGACTACGATCCTCTGCGGAAGCACGCGCGGAATGGCAAGCGCGGCGCAACCCGCGCCACAGAACTGTTGGGGACCATCGCGCTTCCCGGATGGCGATGGCCGGCTGGCAGCAGCGACCTCCAGCCCGGAGGAACGCTGCTCTGGCTTCCAGTCGGTCGTCCGGCGACGCGCGCACTCCCCAGGCGCGCAGGCACCTACGCCACAGCGCAGGCGACGCGATATCGGCGATTCACGGCCAGGGCGAGGATCGCGAACCGGCTCGCGCATGCTGGCGGCGAGGACCATCTGCGACGCTGATCTGAGCGTGGGCTGGCAGACGTGCAAAGACGCGGTCAACCGCCTCGCTCGCGACGATGCGGGATACGGTTGAGTGCGGGGCGCGCGGACTCAGTACGATCAGGACGGGATGGCTCGATCGCGGGACTTGCCTGGGACACCATCGCCAGCCACGGCGCACGCGTGGGCGACGTGGTCCCGGCCCCGAATATCAGGGCGAGCATGAGGGACGCAAACGCCCTGACAGGCATGGCTCGGTTCACCGCGAGCTTCCCCGTGAAAAAGGGGCGAGGGGATCTGAACAAGGGCGCGCGGAGGAATTCTCCACGGGAGGCGGCTTCACGTCCGCGCTTCGCGCCTGAAATGTTTGCAACACCCGCAGAAGATGCACTGGCTGTCGGCGCGAGTGATGCGCACCTGCGCGAACGCCCCGGGGGCCGTCAGGCGCTTGCCGTCTTCGACGCTGGGTCCAGGCCGTCGATCTCGGGGCGCGTCAGCCGAGCTGCGCGACGGCGAGCGCGCCTTGCTCCCCAACCTCGATCCACCGGCACGGTCATGGTCCAGGGTACCACGCTCTTGGCCTTAAGGCGGGTGGCGCTGATCTTCCTCGCAGATGGCCATGAAGCGTTGATGCGTCAGCTCACCCTCCGCCTCCGGCGAAGTCGGGTTGAGCGGGCGTTTAGCTCGCCCGCATTATTGTTTCCTGAAGCCGACGGGGCGAAGCCACCGGCGCGATCGACGCTGCGCCTCGTCGAGAAGCAAGCGAGCTTCTCTGAACTCGGCTCGTCTCCCACCGGGAGCCACGATAAACGTGCTGCGAATGGTGATAGTCGGACATCTCGCGCCAGCGCGCCAGGATGCGCGCCAGCGTGTCCTCGGCGTTGGCCGGCCGCTTTCATCAGTTTCGAGGATGCGCGGACTGGCATGCTGGAAGGCACGTCGAGAGGTAGGCAACAGCCTGCCTTCCGCCATCAGCGGATATGACGTCGTCCACGTGCGGGTAGGGATAGACGTAGTGCAGCGCGAACCCACACCTCGAGTTCGCCATGGCTTTCGCCAGATCGGCCATGCGGGTCTTGAGCGGCCGAAGCGCCCCAGAAGCCGGTGCGGTATTTCACGTCAACGCCGTAGGCGCTGGGTGTCTTGCGAAATGACGAGAGAGCTCTTTTACGCCGGCCTTCACCAGGTTCTCCGCTTCGCCGCGATAACGTCACCGATGGGCCGGCTGACCAGGTTGCCGCGCATGGAAGAGATGATGCAGAAGGTGCAGCGGTGATTACGGCCCTCGGCGATCCTGAGATACGCATAATGCCGGGACGGCGTGAGCTTGATGCCCTGAAGCAGGACAGGACGGGCGAACGCCAGGTCGATGTGCGGCTTCGGGCAGATGCTCGTGCACCGCCGCCAGCACGTCATCGGTCGCGTGCGGTCCGGTGACGGCCAGAGCGCGCAGGGTGCGTCTGACTGACTACATAGCCCTTGGCGCCCAAGGCAGCCAGTGACGATGACCCTGCCGTTCTCGGCAGCGCTTCTGCCGATGGCTTCCAGCGACGTCTGACTGCGGCGTCGATGAAGCCGCAAAGGTGTTGACCACCGACCAGGTCCGCATCCTGATAGCGTGCGGCGCGACGAGATAACCCTCGGCACGCAGCTGGGTCAGGATGCGTTCAGAATCGACCAGCGCCTTGGGGCAGCCGAGCGAAACGAAACCGACCTTCGGCGCTGGCTGCCGCCATGGAAGCGGCGGATAAAGGATCAGGCGCTTTGCGTTCGGTCCCGGGGCCTGCTGGTCTGTGCGCTCGCCGCCGGCTTCCCTCACCAGGAACTGCGCGTGCGGATTCGCAAAGTTGGGGAAGGGGAAGGCGCCGAAGATGTTGCGCGCCTGCTTCGCAGCTGTTGCTGCATCTCGAGGAACGGTCTGCGCGCTCTGATCCAGGTAGCTGGTCATCAAGCCCTGAATGCGCCGGACCCTGCATCTTCACGAACTGGCTCCGGGCTTCGGTGTTCACAGCATCGGCGTGTCGCCGAGGCTTGCCCAGCGACTGTTCCTGCAAGCCGGCGCTGGATTTCCAGCGAACGTCTGGATATTCTTTTTCCAAGTAGGTGCCCATCATCCCCTGCATGGCGTTGCCGTAGAACCGGATGATGTGGGACAGCATGTCCGAGGAGAACATCGAGGGCGCCGGCCCCTTCCTCCTCGAGAATGATCTGCAGCAGGATGCTGCGGGTCAGATCTTCGCTGGACTTCGCATCTACGACCTTGAAGGCGTATCTGTTCCCGGGACCGAGCTTCTTCGACGTCCGCGAGTGTGATGTAGCTGCTGGTCGCGGTGTCGTACAGGCGGCGGTTCCGGGTAATTTCTTTATGAGTCGGGTCTCTTCGGACATTTTGGCGTTTCCCTTTTTGTGCTGCAACGCTTTGACTTGATTGACTTATGGTGGTGGCCCCGAACCTACCAATGTGTGAAGTTTAACCTATTGAAAAAGTGCTCGCAAACGGTTTTTGTGCACCTTTGTTGCGTCGCCGTAACGAATTTCTTGACAAGGCCTGCTCCAGGTCGCTACTATCGCCTTTGTGCATCGCACCATACATAGCGGCCTTGTCGCGTGACCGCGCGGCAGTTATCAGCGCAAGGTAATTAAAGGAATAGAGATGCAGGACCACTGAATCAATTTGCGGCGCTGAACAATACACCAGCATGGAAGCAATGCTCGATGCACGCTGGTGCTGGCCGAGGTGCAACAGCCGAAGCTCGGCGTGAAGCTGCAGTTCGAAGCGGCGAAGGTGCTGTTACAGGGAAGCGCCGAAGCCGGCCGTCACCTGAGTCGCCGTGGAGAGCTTTGAGGACGTTCACGCGCCGAAGACCTGAAGGCACGTCGCGGTAACCGGCATCGAAAAAGCACTCGGTTACTCGCGCAACGTCTATGACATCTGCACCGGCACCAGCGTTCGGTTGTTCGAGCTGCTCGGACGCGGCCTCGGCTCAATTGCGTAAAGGTTGAGGGTCCACGCGCTGGAAGAGTTGCTCGGACTCTTCCGCCCATCGGACACGAACGCTACTGACTCCGCGCTAAAGTCGATTGCTGTCGACGAAGGATGCAGTGATTGAAGGATTGACCAAGACTGCGAAGCAGTCTGATGCAAATGGCGGACACGGCGATCAAGAATGCCGCCGCGCGCTGCTACGGAGGCCACGAAGGCCACCGTGTAGAGCAAGGTCTAGACGTCTCCTCCCCCTTTATATAAGGTTCGTCCTATATATCAAAGGTTCACCCCGGTGGTAACTCACCGGGTTTCTGTGCGCTCGAGTCCCCGGCTAGTGTGCAGGTTTCCGCCTCTGGCTAGAATACGATGCTGCTGCCCGCCGTTGATCGAGATGTTGGCGCCGGTCACGAACGCAGCCTCGTCGGAGGCTGAGGTAGATAATCAGTCCGGCCACTTCCTCTGGCTTGCCCAGGCGCCCGCGCGGTGATCTGCGGCAGGTATCTTCTCGTTCAGTATGTTTTCCGGGATCGCCGTCTCACCATCGTTCGGTTCCGATGTAGCCGGGCGAGATGGTGTTCACGGTCACGCCTTTCTTGCGCCACCTCGAGCGCCAGGGCCTTGGTGAAGCCGTGCATGCCGGCCTTGGCAGCCGAATAGTTGGTCTGGCCGAACGCGCCCTTCTGGCCGTTGACCGACGACGACGTTGATGACGCGGCCCCAGCCGCGCTCGACCATGCCGTCGACCACCTGCTTGGTCATGTTGAACACGCTGTCGAGGTTGGTGCGCATCACCGCGTCCCAGTCGGCCTTGGCCATCTTCTTGAAGGTCATGTCGCGCGTGATGCCGGCGTTGTTGACCAGCACGTCGATCGGGCTCGGTGTCGGCTTCGATCTTCTTCACCGCCTCGGCGCAGGAGTCGAAGTCGGCCACGTCGCACTGGTAGGCGCGGAAGTTGTAGCCGCGCGCCTTCATGGTCGCCAGCCAGTCCGTGGCTTTGGTGTTGCCCGGCGAATAGGTGACGGTGACCTGGTAGCCCGCGTCGCGCCATCTTGGTGCAGATTGACTCTCCGAGGCCGCCCATGCCGCCGGTGACAAGTACGTTGCGCTGTGCCATGTTGCCTCCTCCCGATTGGTTGTGATTCGATACGTCGACTGCTGTCAGTACACTCAGCTTCCGGGCTCCCGCACGTAGCTGCGCCCGGGGCTGCCTCGATCGGGGGTAGCGCACGCTGCCCGCTGCCGTCGGCGCTGGCACCCGGCTTCCCGAGCGTCGCTTCAGCCAAGCCGACCAGTGTGGCCACCAGCTCCCCAGGCCGGCTTTCGGCTTGCGCCAGCCAATCGTCGCCGCTCGGCGGCGTACCCTTACCTAACCAGTGGCTGCGCCGCCCTGCAGCTGGCGGGTTCACTACCCCGGCGATATGGCCGCTGGCCGCCAGGGACGAAGTCGATTTTACCCGCAAGCAGTTGCGTGCTCGCATACGCGCTGCGCCAGGGCACGATATGGTCTTCGCGCGTGGCGAGCACGAAGGCTGGACAGCGTATTCTCCCAGATCGAGCCGGCGCTGCACACAGCATGAGCTTACCTGGCATGCGCAGGTTGTTCTCCAGGTAGGCGTTGCGCAGATACCAGGCGTACAGTCGGCCGGGCAGGTTGGCCCCGTCGCCGTTCCAGTACAGCAGGTCGAACGCGCGCGGCGTTCTGCCCTTGAGGTAGTTGTTGATCACGAAGTACCATATGAGCTCGTTGGCGCGCAGGCTGGCGAAGGTGGAAGCGAGCACGGCGCCCGGCATCAGCCCCCTCGCGATACGCCTCCTCGCATTGCCGTACGTAGTCCTCGTCGACGTACACCGCCGATCTCGCCCACGTCGCTGAAATCCAGCATGGTGGCAAGCAGCGTAAGGCTGGCGACTTGCCGTGCGTCTTCGCATAACCGCCTAGCGCCGAGGCGAGCAGCGTGCCACCGACGCAGAATCCCAGCGTGTTCACCTTGTCTGCTCCGGTGATCTCGCGCACCACCTCCAGCGGCGCGTACACGCCTCGACGGATATAGTCCTCCCACGTCGAGCTGCCCAGTTCGCGCGGAACATTGCGCCAGGACACGAGAAAGACCTGCATCCCCTGCTCGAGCGCGTAGCGCGCGTACGAGTTCTCCGGCTGCAGGTCGAGGATGTAGTACTTGTTGATGAAGGGTGGAACGATGAGCAACGGGCGGCTGCTTCACCTCCGGCGTCCGGGGGTGTAGCTGAATGAGCTGCACGATGGGGTTCTGGTACACCACGAACCCGGGTGTAACAGGCGAGGTTTCGGCCGACCTCGAAGGCGGTCTCGTCGCTCATCTGAATGCGGCCGCGGGCGAGGTCCCGGCGCAGGTGCTCGAGCCCCTCCGCCAGACTCACACCCGGCTCTGGCGTGGCTGAGGCGGATCACCTCGCGGATTGGTGGCCGGAAATTGGTCGGCGCTGGCGCGTCGAGGTGCTGGCGCAGCACGAAGGCGCGCGCGGCGCTTCTTCTCGCTCGGCAACTCGGCGATGTCGAGCAGTTCGGTAAGCCAGCGTGCGTTGAGCAGGTAGGAGCGCTTGAGAAAATCGAACCAGGAATCGCGCTCCATTCTGGATCGTCGAAGCGCGGATCGGTCGCGGGTGCTGTCTCGCCTTGTCTCAGCAGCGGGCGCCAGGGACCGCGACCAGAGCGCCAGATGTTCTCGGTAATAGCGGGCTTGGATCTCCCTACGCGCTCCGGCTGCGCCGCTAGTGAGCGGAAAACTTGTTGGAGCGCAAGACTATCGCTGTGGGGCAGCCTCGCAATGAATTCGCGCAGCATACGATCGAGCAACACCTGCACGTCCGAGGGTGCATGGGCTGAACCTTGCTGCGTGGCTCTCGCAGCCTGCTCTCTATCGATCGAGGAAGACATGGCCCCGATTCTGGGTTTGGTGTGCCTGCGGGTCAAGCCAGCACAAGGGATAGTCCTCCGCTTTGCGGGCACTCGGCGCTGCGCTGGGAAGCTCTGATCCAGTCTCGCGACGCGTTGCGTCAGGTGCGGATGAATGCGAGGCGTCGCGACGAAGCCAAGGTAGGCACCTTGGCGAGGAGCGCAACGATGCAGGCGCCGCACCTGACACAACCCGATAAATTTTCGCTCTTTCGAGGGACCGGGGCGATTTGGGCCGATGGCCGTGGGCTCCTCCTTGTAGGCCGGCTACACGGCGTCCTCGCCCACTTGCCCTCGGCCCAAATCGCCCCGGTCGCGCATGCGAGACTTGATCAGAGCTTCCCTAGCGCTCAGGCGGCGCGAGATCGGCAAGCGATCAGTCGACGTGGCCAGTCAGCGCCCGCACCAGCCAGATCGTAACGATGCCGAGTCCCATCAGCGCCACCTGATGCAAGTGTAGCTTTGAGCTCTGGGCGCCGGTGCAGGCCGGGGATCAGATCGGCCACCGACACGTAGATCATGCCGGCTGCGACGAACCCCAACAGGTAGGGGACCCAACCCCTGCAAGGTGTTGAGCGCGGCATAGCCAAGCAGGCCGCCCAGCACCATCGCTGCGCTGGAGGCCAAATTAAACACGAGCGCCTGCTGCTTCGAAAGCCGGAATTCAGCAGGACCAGAAAATCGCCCACTTCCTGCGGAATCTCGTGCGCGATGATCGCCAGCGCCGTGACGATGCCGAGCTGCGGGTCGGCCAGGAAGGACGCGGCGATCAACACGCCGTCGACGAAGTTGTGGAAGGTGTCGCCGACCATGATCATCGTGCCGCTGCGCCCACCGTCGTTTGGCCGCCTGCTGCCCGTGCGAGTGTCCGGCATGGGCATGTGGAGCTTCGATCTCCTCGCCGTGGTGGTGACGCCAAAGCACCAGCTTTTCCAGCACGAAGAAGATCAGCAATCCGATCAGGATCACCCCGCCCAGGGCCTTGGTGCTGGGCGCGCTGCGAAAGGCGTGCGGCAGGATCTCGAGAAACACCGCACCGAGCAGCGCGCCCACCGCGTAGCTGATCAGCATGGGAATGCGCGCGGCACTGGCCTTGAACGCCACGGCCGCGGCGGCGCCCACGCTCCAGCACCCCGCCAGCCAGAGTCGACACCAGGATCCAGAGGAAGATGGACATGACGGTGAGGATCAGGCCGGCGAGCTCAGTCGCCGAGCCAGATGAACGCGGCCTGGCGACCCGTCACGCGGTCACGGCGGTGGGAGAAGAAACGGGCAGGATCGCCGGCCGTACAAAATCCACCGCCATATGCCGCCGATACACCGGCTCGCGCCAGACGGCGACGCGCGAGCGCGTACAAGTCGGCCAGCCACTTGCCTTCCCGCAACGGCTGGAAGGCGGTGGCGGCTTCGGAATCGGCAGCAACGAAAGTGTCGAACACATCCACTCCAACCTCGAACGCGCGCGGACCGATGGCGGGACCGAGCCATGCCAGCAGCGCTTCTGGAGCAGACTCGAGCGCGGCCACGGTCCGTTCGAGCACACCTGCGCTCAGGCCCCGCCAGCCGGCGTGGGCGGCAGCGACCCTCGTGCCTTCTCGGTCGCACAGCAGCACGGGGAGGCAGTCGGCCACCTGGATGACGCACACCACGCCGCGCGCACGGGTGAAGGCGGCATCTGCGCATGCGTCGGCATTCGGCGCGCTCGCGGCCTGCACCACGTCCACGCCGTGCACCTGGTGCAGCCATTTCGGCTCGGACGGCAGCGCAGCGCCTGCCCGCGCTCGGTTCTCGGCTACCGCTTCGGGGTCATCCCCACGCGGGTGCCGAGGTTGAGGCTGGCATAGGGAGCACGGCTGACGCCGCCGTTACGCGTTGTGACCAGTGCTCTGACTCGACGCGGCGCGGGCCAGTCCGGCTCGATCCAGTCAGCCGGCTCAGCCATGCTGATCGAGCGCGGACAGCAGGCGTTCGAGGTCCGAGGGCACCGCAGAATCGAACGCGAGCCGCTCCCCGCTAGCGGGATGGATGAACTCGAGCCGCGCCGCATGCAACGCTTGGCGTGGAAAGCTGCGCGCCATCTCCGGCAGCGCGCGATCGAGCTTTGCTCTGCCGTATGTCGGGTCGCCCAGGAGCGGATGGCCGATGGAGCGCATGTGCACTCTGATCTGGTGTGTGCGCCCGGTTTCCAGGCGGCAGTGCACCAGCGACCAGCCATTGCCGGTGCGCAGCACACGATAGTGGGTAACGGCCGCCTTGCCGCTGCGCGACCACCGCCATTTTGGTGCGTGCACACCGGATGGCGGCCGATCGGGCGCTTCCACTCGTCCCTGCACCGCGGGCTTGCCGACCACCAACGCGAGATACTCGCGCTGACCGTGTGCGCCTGAAGCTGGCGCACCAGGCTGGTCTGCGCTTCGAGGGTCTTGGCGACCACCAGCAGTCCGCTGGTATTCTTATCCAGCCGGTGCACGATGCCGGCACGGGGCACGACGGCAAGCGCTGGGGCGTGATGGAGGAGGGCGTTGAGCAGCGTGCCGTCAGGGTTGCCGCTGCCAGGGTGCACGACTAGGCCCGGCCAGCCTTGTCGATCACGAGCACCTGCTCGTCCTCGTACAAGATCGCGAGAGCGAATCTCTTGCGCAGTGAACGCGCGCGCAGCGACATCCGGTTCTGCGCGCAACTCCGATACGCTCGCCACCCCAAACCTTGTCTTTGGGCGCAGCGCCGGCTCCGTCGACCGTCACGCGCGCGACGCTTGACCCAGTCCTGCAGGCGGCTGCGCGAGTAATGCTGGCAGCAGCCGTGCCAAGCGCCTGATCAAGCGCAAGCCGTGCCAATTCCGGCGGCACGTTCAGCTCCAGTGGCGCGTCGTCAGCGCCGGCGCTGCCGCCTTCGGAGCGGGCTTTCCGCTATAATTCGACGCGCTTTTTTCGAGAACCCGCATGCGAAGTAGTTTAGCGTCAATCGCTGTCTCGCTGGCGTTCAGTTCGCTGCCTTGCTCTGGTCGGCTGCGCCAGCGGCGACGACAAGTACGACGAAACCCGCGACTGGTCCGCCGAGAAGCTCTACACCGAGGCCAAGGACGAACTCTCGAGCGGCAACTACAAGAAGGCCATCGGCTACTACGAGAAGCTGGAGGCGCGCTACCCTATGGCAAGCTGGCCCAGCAGGCCCAGCTCGAGGTCGCCTACGCCTACTTCAAAGACAAAGATCCGGTGGCGGCGCTGGCCGCCGCCGACCGCTTCATCAAGCTGCACCCGAATCACCCGAACGTGGACTACGCCTACTATCTCAAGGGGCTGGTCAAGCTTCAACGAGGACCTGGGGTTGTTCGGCGGCATCTCGGGCAGGACCTGGGCGAGCGTGATCCGAAGGCGGCGCGCGAATCCTTCGAGGCGTTCAAGGAGCTGGTGACGCGCTTTCCGGACAGCCGCTATACGCCCGACGCCATGGCGCGCGATGCGCTATCTGGTCAACGCCATGGCGATCAACGAGGTGCGCACCGCCGAGTACTACCTGCGGCGGCAGGCGTATGTGGCAGCCGTCAACCGCGCGCAGTTCGTACTGGCCAACTATCAGCAGTCGCCCGCTGGTCGAGCAGGCGCTGATCGTGCTGGTGAAAGCCTACGAAGCGATGGGACTCAACCGAGCTGCGCGACGACACCGCGCCGGCTGCTCAAGCTCAACTTCCCAAGCACTCAGTTCTCGCTGGTCACACTTGCGCAAGAAGGCTTGGTGGCAGATGTTCTAGGTCGCGACTGCGGCTGTATTTGCGGCTACTCGGTCTGGTAGCCGGCCACCGTCTACTGCGGCCTTGAGCCGCTCGACGCTGACCTCACGCGGGATCGTAGGACGACCTTGGCTTCTCCTGCTCCAGCGATACCTCGACGGCGGTAACGCCGGTCACCCCCTGCAGCGCTTTGGTCACGCTGCGAGCGCAGCCCTCGCAGGTCATGCCGTTCACCTTCAGTGTTATGGTTTCCACTTCAATCTCCGAAGATAAGAATTCGAACCGGCCTGAGCGGTTCAATGCGGGCTTCCAGCGCCGCAGCAGCAACGAGTTGCTGACCACGGAAACCGATGACAATGCCATGGCGGCCCCGGCGATCACTGGGCTGAGCAGCCCGAGCGCGGCCAGCGGGATCCCCAGCGCGTTATACACGAAAGCGAAAACAGATTCTGCCGGATCCTGGACAGCGTCGCTCGCGATAACGAGATGGCGTCGGCGACGCTCATCAGGTCGTTGCGCATGAGAGTCACGTCGGCCGTTTCAGGGCGATGTCCGCACCGTTCGCGAAGGCAAAGCTAACGTCGGCTGCAGCCAGCGCGGGCGCGTCGTTGATGCCGTCGCCCGCCATGGCAACCGCGTCGCCCGCGGATTTCAGACGCTGCACTTCGGCTGCCTTGTCCTGCGGCAGGACGCCAGCTTTCCAGCGTGCGATGCCGGTCTGCCGCGCTATCGTTTCGGCGGTCGCTTCGTTGTCTCCGGTCAACATCACCAGCTCCACGCCGCCCGCACGCAGGCGCGCGACCGCGGCTGCGGAGGTGTCGCGCAGCCGATCGGCGATGCCGAGGTAGCCGAGCGCTTGCCCGTCGTCTGCGAGCACGATCTGCGTCGTACCTGCGCTGGCGAAGCCAGCGAGAGCTTTCGTATCGATCGTCACGCCGCGTGACGCGATCCACGCAGGCCGCGCCCAACGCCAGCCTACGGCCCTCCCACTTGTCCCTCGATACCCTGGCCAGGATAGGCGTGCACATTGGATGCCGTGCTTGACGTGACGCCGCGTTCCGCTGCCTTGCGCAGCACCGCGCTCGCCAGCGGGTGCTCGGAGCCTTGCTCCAACGCGACGGCGAGCGCGAGGAGTTCCCGCTCGTCCACGCCAGCGGCCGGCACCAGTGCGGTCAGCGCGGGTTTCCCCTCTGTAAGCGTGCCGGTCTTGTCCACGACAAGGGTGCGGATTTTCTCGGCGCGCTCCAGCGCAGCAGCGTCGCGGACCAGGATCCCGCACTGCGCGCCGCGCCCGGTGCCGACCATGATGGCCGTTGGAGTAGCCAGGCCCAGCGCGCACGGGCAGGCAATGACCAGCACGGCGACCGCATTGATCAGCGCCGCGGGTGAAATCGCCGGTGCCCAGCCACCAGCTCGCCAGGGTGATCATCGCGATCACCAGCACGACGGGCACGAAAATGCCGGACATCGCGGTCGGCCAAGCGCTGGATCGGCGCCTTGCTGCCCTTGCGCCTGCGCCGACCAGCCGGATGATCTCGGCGAGCTGAGTTTGCGCGCCCACGCGCGTCGCCCGGCAGCGCAGACAGTCCGTTGCCGTTCTGTGTGGCCGCGAAGACGCGCGCTCCCGGCTGCTTGGTCACGGGCAGACTCTCGCCTGTGAGCATGCTCTCGTCGACGCTGGAGCGGCCCTCCAGCACCTCACCATCCACCGGCACGCGCTCGCCCGGGCGCACGAGGAACAGGTCGCCGACCACCACCGCGGCCACGTCTACGTCGTGCAGTTGTCCGTCGCGCTCGACCGCGCGCTTTGCTTCGGCTGCAGGCGAATGAGCTGCTCGATGGCGGCCGACGTGCGCCCTTTGGCGCGCATTTCCAGCAGCTTGCCCAGCAGCACCAGTGAGATGATTGCAGCGCCGGCCTCGAAATAGACGTGTTGAGCGTGCAGGGCCGAACAGCGTGACGACGGCGCTGAACAGATATGCGCGGCGCTGGTGCCGAGCGCAACCAGCACGTCCATGTTGGCGCCCCCTCCGCGCAGCGCACGCCAGGCGCCGACATAGAAGCGCCGGCCGACCCAGAACTGCACCGGTGTCGCGGAGCGTGAGCTGCAGCCACCGGGGCAGCAGATCGCCGTGATGGCCGGCGAGCATCCAGGCCATCTGCGCGACCAGCAGCGTAGAGTCAGCGCAGTAGCGATCCAGAACTGCCTCAGCTCCTGCCGATACAGAGCCGCGCGCCTGGTCTTGTCCGCCGCGGGGTCGGCTGCCAGCCACCACCTCTGCGCTATAGCCAGCGCGTTCCACTGCCTCGATCAGGCGCTGCGCCGTAGCTGCTCCGGGTCCTACCGCACCCGAGCGTACTCGGTAGCCAGGTTCACGCTCGCCTGACACTCCGGGCAGGCGATTGAGCGCCTTCTCGATGCGCGCGGCGCAGGCGGCGCAGGTCATGCCGGTGATGCGAAGGTTTACGATGTCCCCTGGCTGGCGGGGTGGGGCGCGTTCATCGGCCCAATTCTGAGCGGATGGGAGGGAAGCGAAGGAAACGGCTATCGGCTGCAGCCGGCGCGCCCACGAAACGCAAGCGGCCTGTCGATAGTGCTCATCCCGCCGCGCGGTCACGCTTTGCGCTTACGGGCGCTGCAGGTCCGGGAGGTTCCCGAACAGCTCCAGCGCCTCGGGGTTCGCCAGCGCCTCGTTGTTCTTGACCGGCAGGTCGTGCACCACGTTGCGCACCGCCAGCTCGACGATCTTGCCGCTCTTGGTGCGCGGGATGTCGGCGACCTGGATGACCTTGGCCGGCACGTGGCGCGGCGTGGTGTTGCTGCGGATCTGGCTCTTGATCTTCTTGGTCAGCGCCTCGTCCAGCGTCAGGCCGTCGCGCAGGCGCACGAACAGCACCACGCGCACGTCGTTGTCCCAGTCCTGGCCGATGACCAGGCTCTCCGACCACCTCGCTCAGCTGCTCCACCTGGCGATAGATCTCGGCGGTGCCGATGCGCACGCCGCCCGGGTTGAGCACCGCGTCGGAGCGGCCGTAGATTACCGCGCTGCCGCGCTCGGTGAGCTCCATGTAGTCGCCATGGCACCAGACGCCGGGAAAGCGTCGCGAAATAGGCGTCGCGATACTTTTTGCCGTCCGGGTCGTTCCAGAACCCGATCGGCATCGACGGGAACGGGCGCCGAGCACACCAGCTCGCCCTTCTTCGCCGCACGACCGGCTTGCCCTCGTCGTCGTACACCTCGACCTTCATGCCCAAGCCGCGGCACTGGATCTCGCCGCGATACACCGGCAGCAGCGGGCTGCCGAGCACGAAGCAGGACACGATGTCGGTGCCGCCGGAGATCGAGGACAGGCAGCAGGTCCTGCTTGATGTTGTCGTAGACGTAATCGAAGCTCTCCGGCACCAGCGGCGAGGCCGGTCGAGGCCATGGTCTTGCACGCTGTCCAGCCGATGGGTATCCGTCGGCTTCGCGTTGAGCTTTGCCAGCGCGTCGATGTACTTGGCCGAGGTGCCGAAGATGCGTCATGTTCTCGGTGTCGGCCAGATCGAACAGCACGCTCCGCGTTGGGGTAGAACGGCGAGCCGTCATACAGCAGCAGCGTGGCGCCCGACGCCAGTCCCGACACCAGCCAGTTCCACATCATCCAGCCGCAGGTGGTGAAGTAGAACAGCCGGTCGCCGCGCTTTGACGTCGGTGTGCAGCTGATGCTCCTTCAGGTGCTGCAGCAGCGTGCCGCCGGCGCCGTGCACGATGCACTTCGGCACGCCGGTGGTGCCCGAGGAATAGAGGATGCAGAGCGGGTGGCTGAACGGCACCGGCTCGAACTCGATCTGGGCAGCCTTGAACTGCGTTCGTGAACGCCCTCAGAGTGCACCGCCTTGGGGATGTCGCCGATGAGCGGCTTGACGATGAGATAGGGCACCACCACCACCTTTTCCAGCGTCGGCAGACTGCCGGACGATCTCGGCGATGCGCGGCAAGGTGTCGTGAGTCTTGCCGCTGTAGTAGTAGCCGTCCACGCAGAACAGCACCTTGGGCTCGATCTGGCCGAAGCGGTCGAGCACGCCCTGGACGCCGAAGTCCGGCGAGCAGGAGGACCAGATGGCGCCGATGCTGGTGGTCGCCAGCAGCGCGACGATGGTCTCCGGCATGTTGGGCATGAAGGCGGCCACGCGGTCGCCAGGCTTGACGCCCATCGCGCGCAACGCCTGTGCAGTGACGGAAACCTGGTCGTAGCAGCTCGGCGAAGCTCACGCTTGCGGCGGACTTTGTTCTCGCCCCAGAACACGAGTGCGGTCTGCGTGATCGCGCCGCCGCAGCAAGTTCTGCGGCGAAGTTGAGGCGGGCGTTGGGAAACCAGCGGGCGCCCGGCATCTTGTCGCCGTCTACCAGGTACGGCCCTGCGCCCATGTCGCCGATCACGCCAGCGAAGCTCCAGACCGACTGCCAGAACTTCTCCGGCTCGCGGATGGACCACGTCGTAGAGCGAGAGGTGGTCGAGCAGCCGGCATTCCAGCGTGCGTTGACCTCCTGGATGAAGCGGCGTGAGATTGGCCTGAGCCTTGCGCTCGGCGGAGGGCTCCCAGAGGACTACGGGGTAGGTCTCAGTCATGGTCATGTCGCTACTCGGGCCGCATCTGCGGGAAACAGTATCACGTCGCGGATGCTGCGGGCTGTCGGTGCAGCAGCATCACCAGCCGGTCGATGCCGATGCCTTCGCCCGCGGTGGGCGGCAGTCCGTACTCGAGCGCGCGGACGTAGTCGGCGTCGTAGTACATGGCTTCCTCGTCGCCCGCCGTCCTTCGCCTCGGCCTGCTGCGCGGAAGCGCTGCCGCCTGGTCTTCCGGATCGTTCAGCTCCGAGAAGCCGTTGGCGATCTCGCGGCCGGTGATGAACAGCTCGAAGCGGTCGGTGACCGCCGGGTTGGCGTCGTTGCGCGCGCGCGAGCGGCGAGACGTCGGTCGGGTGCGCGACGATGAACGTCGGCTGGATGAGCTTCGCCTCCGTGGTCTGCCTCGAACAGCTTCAGCTGCAGCAGGCCGACGCCGTCGGTCGGCGAACACCTCGATCGTCGAACGGCGCCAGCGCCACGCGCAGGTAGTCCGCGCTTCGTCCAGTTCGCGCAGCCGGGTAGCTGCGGGTTGTACTTGGCGATCGCCTCGGCCATCGTGAGGCGGTCGAACGGCTTGCCGAGGTCGATCGTCTCGCCCTGGTAGGTGAGCGTGGTGGTGCCCAGCACCTTCTGCGCGACCTCGCGCAGCAGCGTCCTCGGTGAGGTCCATCAGGTAGTGGTAGTCCTGGTAGGCCTCGTAGAACTCGAGCATCGTGAACTCGGGGTTGTGCCGCGTCGAGATGCCCTCGTTGCGGAAGTTGCGGTTGATCTCGAACACCTTCTCGAGGCCGCCGACGACCAGGCGCTTGAGATACAGCTCCGGCGCGATGCGCAGGTAGAGCTGTCATGTCGAGCGCGTTGTGGTGCGTGACGAACGGGCGCGCCGCGGCGCCGCCGGGGATCGGCTGCATCATCGGCGTCTCGACCTCGAGGTAGCCGCGCGCGACGAAGAACTCGCGGATCGCCTGCACGATGCGCGAGCGCTTCTTGAACACGCGCTGCGACTCCGGGATTGGTGATCGAGGTCGACGTAGCGCTGGCGGTAGCGCTGCTCCTGATCGGTCAGGCCGTGGAACTTCTCCGGCAGCGGGCGCAGCGACTTCGACAGCAGGCGGAGCGTTCGACGACTTGCACCGAGAGCTCGCCGGTGCGTGGTCCGGAACAGCGTGCCCTCCGCGCCGAGGATGTCGCCCAGGTCCCAGTGCTTGAATGCGTCGTAGACGCCTCGACCCCGATCTCGTCGCTGCGTGACGTAGAGCTGGATGCGCCCGCGACATGTCCTGGATGGTGGCGAAGCTGCGCCTTGCCCATGACGCGCTTCAGCAGCATGCGGCCGGCGACCGCGACGTGGTCGTGCTGCGCGGCTCCGAGCTCTTCGTTGGTCTTGCCGCCGTACTGCCGCGTGCAGCTCGCGCGGCCAGGTGCGTCGCGCCGGAAGTCGTTCGGGAACGCGTTGCCCGTCTTCGCGCAGCTCTGCGAGCTTCGCGCGGCGCTCGGCGACGATCTGGTTCTCGTCCGTCGCGGGCGGCCTTCGGCTGCTGGTCTTGTTGTCGGACATCTTGTTCGGACTCCGAATCACGTCGCGACCCGTCAGCACGCCCTGCTTGCAGGCTCGCGGTGATGAACTCGTCGAGGTCGCCGTCCAGCACCGCCTGCGTGTTGCCGACTTCGCACGTTGGTGCGCAGATCCTTGATGCGCGACTGGTCGAGCACGTAGGAGCGGATCTGGTGACCCCAGCCGATGTCGGTCTTGGCGTCCTCCATCTTCTGCTTGCTCGGCCTCGCGCTTGCGCAGCTCGAGCTTCGTAGAGGCGCGACTTCAGCATCGCCATCGCCTCGGCGCGGTTGCGGTGCTGCGAGCGATCGTTCTGGCACTGCACCACGATGCTGGTCGGCAGGTGCGTGATGCGCATCGCCGAGTCGGTCTTGTTGACGTGCTGGCCGCCCGCGCCGCTGGCGCGGATAGGTGTCGATGCGCAGGTCCGCCGGATTGATCTCGATCTCGATGGTGTCGTCGACCTCCGGGTAGACGAATACGCTGCGCGAACGAGGTGTGGCGGCGCGCGTTCGAATCGAAGGGCGACTTGCGCACCAGCCGGTGGATGCCGGTTCTCGGTGCGCAGGTGTGCCGTAGGCATAGTCGCCCGTGATCTTGAGCGATGCGCTCTTGAGCCCCGCGACTTCGCCCGGCGACTCCTCCAGCACTTCCGACCTTGAAGCCCTGCGCGCTCGCAGTAGCGCGAGGTACATGCGCTCGAGCATCGGCGGCCCAGTCCTGCGCCTCGGTGCCGCCCTGGCCCGCCTGGATGTCGAGGAAGCAGTTGTTCGGGTCCATCGGGATTGGAGAACATGCGGGCGGAACTCCATCTCCGCCACCAGCTTCTCCAGCGCCTCCACGTCGCGCGCGACCGCCTCCAGACCAGCCTCGTCGTCTTCCGTCGCGCACCATGCTCCAGCAGCTCACGCGCTGTCCTGCAAGCCCCTGGCTCACGCGCTGCACGGTGCCGACCACCGCCTCGAGCGCTTTGCGCTCTTTGCCGATCTCCTGGGCCCGCTTGTTGTCTTGCCACAGGGCGGGATCCTCGCCCAGCTTGATCACTTCGTCGAGGCGGCCGACGCTTCGCATCGAAGTCAAAGATACCTCCGAAGATCGCCTGCTCGCTGGCTCCAGATCCGCCAGCTTGTTGCTCACCGCGTTCAGACGTTCTGCTTCCATGTTTCGAATCCTTGACTGCGACTGCGCAACGGGCGGACTCAACAGCCGGAGCGCGTAATGCAGCAGAAGTGAATGCCTTACAGCGAAGACGAGGAACAGCACCCACCGCTAGCGCCAGCCGCGGTCACCGCGAGCGCCGGGGAGGCAGCGGCCGGAGCAGTGTCCATGCCGCCAGCCGCGCCGATCAAGCCGAGCTTGAAGGCGATGTTGGCCACGAAGGCGAGCGCGATGGACGGTCACGGCCTGGGAGCGCTACGCAGGCTGTCGCAGCCGAAACAGCCAGCAGCGACGACAGCGTGATCGCGTCGCACGTCGGTCAGGCCGGAGACCAGCGCGCACGCCGTAGAGACCCGCGGCGCCGGCCTTGTCGTGCAGCCAGGCCGCGACCAGCAGGACCGCCGCCATACAGCGAGCGCGAAATACGATGGCGGTGCGTAGCTCGGTCGGGTTGCCTATTGCCGGCATGGGCGGCTCGTCGCGGCTCAGCAAGTCGGCGCAATCGATATGGCGACTGCCACCATGCCCGGCACCAGGGCGCAAGCCAGGCACGGGAAGCACACTTGCTCAGCAGCGTGGGCGATACCACGGCGGCCAGCACCGCGAGCCGGCACCAGCACGACCAGATTGGCCAGCACGATGACGGCGGCGGACAGAGTCGCGCAGTTCCGGTGCCGAGCGACCATGGCGGGCATAGACGACGACTGGTGGCGGTGCTGGATGCCAGGCCGCCGAACAGACCGAGCAGCGCGGCGCCATGCCGGCGCCGATCATGCGCAGCGCGCAGGTACCCCGCCAGGCTTACGCCTGAGATCAGCACGACCATCAGCCAGATCTGGCGCAGGTTGAGCGCGGAGTAAGGGCCAGTGCCCGGTCCGGCGGGATCGGCAGGGCATGATGAAGGACACCACCGCGAACTGCAGGATTGAGCAGCAGATCCCGCCGATCCAGGTGTTGCGCCAGGCCCTTCAACCCGGCTTGAGTAGAGCAGCACGGTCGTCGCTATGGCGATCATCAGCCGCCATCTGGCCGAAGCCGTAGGCGACCATGGTTCCGAGCGCGAAAGCACAGCATCAGCGCCGCGCTGGTGGTTGTGCCCGGGGTCGTCCTGTACGCTCGTGAGCCCGATTCAGAGCGGCGTCGAGATACGCCGATGACGATCATCGCTCCCACCATGACCAATCCAGCCACCGTAAGCCACGGCGCGCCCTTGCGTCTCGGATATCACCCCGCATATGGTTCCGAGCAGGGCCACCAGGGCAAAGGTGCGCAGACCGGCCTGCGCCGACGGATTGCGCTCGCGCTCGAGGCCGATCAAGCAGCCCGATGCTCAGGCTGGTGAGAGAGGGGAGGCGGTCCAGACCTTAGCCGGCCAGCCAGGAGAAATCGGTGAGCGACAGAGAGGTTCATTCACTGACCGGGGACCGACAGCGGCTCCCAGTGCTCCAGTACCAGCTGCAGCGCAGACGCCCCGTTGAACTCGTTTGCCTCGGAGACGGAACACGGCGCGAATCTCGTCTGCTGGCAGAGTGATCCGAGCACCCGAAAGAGCATTCCAAACAATACGTAGC
>ERZ1370068.10695-contig-9371_pt1 | contig 18858 bp, 36 predicted proteins | sample MGYA00561227_ERZ1370068 | MGnify/ENA primary metagenome ERZ1370068 (study PRJEB38410, sample SAMEA6850437) | metagenome | study: Metagenomic assessment of the ecological functions of the soil: analysis of the soil microbiota associated with the...
TCCGGCACGCCGTCGTTGTCATCGTCCGGATCGCAGGCGTCACCCACGCCGTCGTGATCGTTGTCGGCCTGGCTCGGGTTCGCAGTAAGCGGACAGTTGTCGGTCGCGTTCGGGCACGCCATCGTTGTCATCGTCGTTATCGCAGACGTCGCCGATGCCGTCGTGGTCGCTGTCCGCCTGATCGGTATTGGCCGCCAGCGGGCAGTTATCAGCCGTGTCCGGGCATCGCCGTCGTTGTCGTCATCGCTAGTCGCAGGCATCGCCGATGCCGTCGTGGTCGTTATCCGTCTGGCCGACGTTCGACGCTATCAACTTACAGTTGTCGTTCGCATCGGGCACGGTGTCGTTGTCGTCATCCGTGTCCACGCAATCGGCCAGTCCGTCATGATCGGTGTCGGTAAAGCCTTCATCGATGTTTCCGTCGCAGTTGTTATCGATGCCGTCACAAACCTCGACGGCCGTGTGACTGATGGCCGCGTTCATCGGCGCGCAATCCGTGGTGTCGGGATCGCCGTCATTATCGTCATCCGGATCGCAAACATCACCGATGCCGTCATGATCGAAGTCAGCTTGATCCGCGTTAGCCGTGAGTCGGGCAGTTGTCATTTGGGTCGGCGATACCGTCACCGTCCGCATCAGGACATCCGGCCGCGTTTACTTGCGTGCCGAGCGGAGTGTTCGGGCAGAGGTCGTTAACATCTGCCACGCCGTCGTTGTCGTCGTCAGGATCGCATGCATTACCGAGCCCATCGTGATCAAAGTCCGCCTGGTCCGCGCGTTAGCGGTACCTGGACAGTTATCATTGGCGTCGGCAACGCCGTCACCATCGGCATCGGGACAGCCCGCGGCGTTAACCTGCGTGCCGGCCGGAGTGTTTGGACACAAATCGTTAGCGTCCGCCACGCCGTCATTGTCGTCGTCGGGATCGCAGGCGTCGCCTAGACCGTCATGGTCAAAATCCGCCTGATCAGCATTGGCGATGTGCTTGACAATTGTCATTTGCGTCAGCGATGCCGTCGCCGTCGGCATCAGGACAGCCGGCGGCGTTAACCTGTGCGCCTGCCGGAGTATTTGGACAAAGGTCGTTCGCATCCATGACACCGTCGTTGTCATCGTCTGGATCGCAGCTATCACCGAGACCATCGGCGTCGAGGTCTGCCTGATTGCTGTTCGCGACGTTGGGACAGTTATCTGCGTTGTTGGCCACGCCATCGCCGTCCAGGTCGCCCGTTGGGCCATCATTCGGATTTGGATCGCAAGCATTGCCGATGCCATCACCATCGTCATCCGCCTGATTAGCATTGGCCGTCAGCGGACAGTTGTCATTGACGTCGGCTAGCACCGTCGCCATCATCATCGGTATCGACGCAATCAGGTCGATTGTCATTATCGGTATCAGTGGCTTTGTTGTCGGCGTCCAACGGATTTGATCCGCAGGCAATCTCGTCGAGGTCAGACTGGCCGTCATTGTCGTCGTCCGGGTCGCAGGCATCACCCATCGAATCGTTGTCGTAATTCGCTTGATCAGGATTGGCGGCGAAGGGACAGTTATCGGTTACATCCGGTACTCCGTCCGCATCCGTATCAAATGGACAATTATTTGGACCATGCGGACTCGGGATCCCCTGAACGTAGGTAGAGGTATTACGCTGGCCGCCTGAGCCGTTGGGACAGCGCCCGATTGACTCGGTGTCGCCGTTGCCGCTCGCGTCTTCATTAACCTGCGGTTGCCCGGCATTCAAGAGGACAGCAAGCTCGGGATCGTCCGGGTCGCTCGTGTCGTAAACGACTGCATCCCGAAGGTTCGTTGTGGTAACCGGAGTCCCGTTTGGAAAATCTCCGATGCTGCCGGCATACAGCGCGACCGCATCCTCGCCGTTCTGAAGGAATCCGTTACCGATGACGAAATCGACGCCCGGCACGCTAGCGTTTCCGAGCACAAAATATCCGTTGGCGTCGGTCGAACGTCCAGTAAACTCAAACGCGTTATAGGACGTGTTACTGCTGCCATCAAAAAGAACTATGACAAGTCCGTTGAGAGAAGTGTTACCGGCGCTCCGTCGTATAACTCGATAAACTCGGCACCGTCTGGGCCGGTGTGTCCGAATCAACTTCGTTGATAATCACCTCAGTTGACGGCGTTGGTGAAGCCTTCGGTCCCGACACACGTGTCCTGAAGATTGCATGCGAAGCTTTGCCCGTGTGGGCTGAAACTTCGCGTCCAAATCTGACCGGGACCAGGGTGGCTAGTAGGGCTCCGATCGCCAGCCAAAACGAACCACTGGCGTCCAGGGAGTAACGGTCGGGTGTTGGAAGTCTGTACGTTCAGGCGCCGGCGGGCCACACGCTTCTTTGTCGGGACATGGGTATTCCTTTCGGCTATCAACTAACTAAAGGCTTTGCTTTGGTGAGAAAAAATGGCCTGGAAAGCGGCCCGGGGCTTGTTGGGCTACAAGTGTGCTTCAACCGCACCGCGGTTGTTCCGAGTAATCTTGAGTGTAGAGAACAGGCTTCACTTTCGTCAATCTAAAAGTTTTTTACCTTTTCTGGAACAAAACTATGAGCCCTCCGAGGTTTACGGCGCGGCTTCCAAAGGCGTAATCCAAAAGGCATAATGGGTTTCTGCTATTCACAGGAGCCCTGATTCGTGATCATATCTTCAATCGAACTGCGCGAAATCCGCCTGCCGCTGATACATTTTTTCGAGACCAGTTTTGGCCGCACCACTGAGCGCCGAATTATTATTGCGAGAGTCTCCACAAGCGAAGGCGCGGAAGGTTGGGGAGAGTGCACTGCCGGTGAAGGCCCTTTCTATTCCGATGAATGGGCCGAAACTGCCTGGCCAACACTGACAAGCTTTCTTGCGCCGATGGTGGCCGGACGTGAAGTCGCCGGGGCTGCGGACGTATATGAATTAATGAAAAGCGTGCGCGGGCATCGTATGGCCAAGGCGGCGATCGAGACCGCTTGCTGGGACCTGGAAGCAAAACAGGCCGGGCTTCCGCTGTGGAAACATATCGGCGGCGTGCAATCTGAAATCCCGTGTGGTGTCTCGATCGGTATTCAGGATTCGCCGGAACAATTGATCGAGAAAATCGAGAAGGAAGTTAACGCCGGATATCAGCGAATAAAAATCAAGATCAAACCCGGCTGGGACCTCGACATTGTGCGCACGGTGCGCGCGCGCTTTCCCGGACATCCGTCTGATGGGCGACGCCAATTCCGCCTACACACTTCGGGATGTGCAGCTGTTCAAAGCGCTGGCCGAGTTCGATCTGATGATGCTTGAGCAACCGCTGGCCTATGACGACATGTTTGACCATGCGCAGTTGCAGAGCGCAGATTAAGACGCCGGTGTGTTTGGACGAATCGGTGAAGACGCCGGCCGACGCTGCTCATGCGATCAATTTGGCCGCGTGTCAAATAATCAACGTAAAGCTTGGGCGCGTGGGCGGACACACGCAGGCAAAACTGGTAGAGCAAATCGCTCGCGAACAAAACATTCCGGTCTGGTGCGGCGGTATGTTGGAATCCGGAATCGGGCGCGCGCATAACATCGCGATGGCCACGCTCGCCGGATTCACGCTGCCGGGTGACGTTTCGGCCAGTGCTCGTTATTGGGAAGAAGACATCATCGATCCGCCGGTAAGTGTGACCGCGCAGGGAACTATCGTCGCTCCGGACAAGCCAGGAATTGGATTTTGAGGTAAACAAAAGCGACTCGATCAACTGACGGTGAGGCGCGAACAGATAGATGCTCATGAGTGAAATCAGCAAAGAACAGACCCAATTGCTGCGCGAACATTTTCAAAAGCGCCAAACTGAAATTCTGGCACTGACGCGCACTGTGGTTGAATGCGAGTCACCCTCGGGTGATGAAGCCGGCAGCGCCAAGGCTGTCTCTTTGCTCGTCGCCTCTGCCCGGAACATCACCGGCATTACGGCCATCGATCGAATCGCGAGTGAAGGATATGGCGTGCACTTGCGCATTCGCTTTGGAGCAGCTAATCGGAATCCGCCTCTGGTGATGATCGGTCACACCGATACGGTGCATCCGCGTGGTTCGATTGAAGCGCGTCCGTGGCGCCTGGAAGGAAACCGCGTCTATGGCCCGGGTATTTTTGATATGAAAGCGAACTGCGTCATCGCCTCTGAAGCGCTGCGCGCCTGCGAAGTCCTTGGTTACCCGCCATCTCGGCCCGTGACGCTGCTCTTAACCTGCGACGAAGAGAATGGCAGCCCCGCCGGACGCGGTTTGGTCGAAGCCGAGACGCGACGAGCTCGGGCCGCGCTGGTTGCTTGAACCGTCAGCTAGCGGTGGGCGCGTAAAAACTGCGAGGAAGGGAACGGGAATGTTCAAGCTCACGGTCCACGGACGCGCGGCCCATGCCGGGCTCGATCCTGAAAAAGGAGCGAGCGCGGTGCTGGAGCTTGCGCGACAGACGGTGCGGCTACATGCGATGAACGATTTAGAGAAAGGAACGACTGTCACTGTCGGCACTGTTCGGGGAGGAACGCATTCGAACGTTATGCCGGCTAAAGCCGAGGGCGAGATTGATGTCCGATTTAGTTCCAGGGAACTTGGGCTGTGGATCGAACAGGAAATTCTGGTCTCAAGCCTTTTGATGAGCGCACGCGATTAATCGTTGATGGCGGCATAAACCGTCCGCCGCTCGAACGCACGGAGCAGGTGGCTAATCTCTATGAGCAGGCGCGAAAACTTGCCGGCTGGCTAAATTTTGATTTAGGTGAAACCAGCGTGGGCGGCGCTTCAGACGGTAACTTCGTCGGCGCCATGGGTGTGCCGGTGCTCGATGGCCTCGGAGTTCAGGGCGATGGCGCGCACGCCGCTGCACGAACATATTCTGGCTGACGACATTCCGATACGCGGCGCGCTGTTAGCGGGATTGATCGCTACGCTGTAAAGACGTCAGTTGTCGGTAGTCAGTCGTCAGTTGTTTCCTTATCTTCGCAAGGCTTCGATCCGGTTGAAGGGGCGCGGCCACATCCTCTCCACCACTGACAACTGACCACTCACAACTGACAAAACACAAAATGAAAATCGCTACCTGGAACGTTAACTCAATCATTGCTCGCCTGCCGCTGGTCGTCCGTTGGCTGGAAAAGGAAAGCCCGGACATCCTTTGTATTCAGGAAACAAAATGCTCGGATGAGAAGTTCCCGCCGCTGGAGCTCAAAGCCGCAGGCTACGATTGCCTTCTGTTCGGCCAGCAAAGCTACAACGGGTCGCAATCATTTCGCGCGCGGGTAGTGCCAGCATCACTCGAGGCTTTCCCGAAGACGATGCGACGAGTCATGCGCGTTTGCTGGCGGCGGACCTTGCCGGAATTCGGTCATCAACGTCTACGTCCCCAACGGCCAGGTGGTGGGCGCGGACAAATATCAATTCAAACTGAATTGGATGAAGCGTCTGCGCGAGTTTCTGGATCAGAACTACTGATCCACAATCGGAAGTACTGTTGTGCGGCGACTTTAACGTGGCGCCGGAAGAACGCGACGTCCACAACCCTCTGCTTTGGCAGAACAGAATTCTCTTCAGTGAGCCGGAAAAAGCGGCGCTTGCAGCAGATCAAGGACTGGGGATTCACCGATACGTTTCGCCTGCACACTGAAGCAGGTGGGCATTACTCGTGGTGGGACTATCGCGCCGGAGGCTTTCGTCGCAATCTCGGTTTGCGTATCGATCACATCTGGGTGTCCGCGCCGCTGGCGACAGCGCAACACGAAGTGCTGGATCGATAAAGAGACCAGAGCGTGGGAGCGCCCGTCTGATCATGCTCCGGTAATTGCTGAATTCGAATGAGCGATCCTCTTCCAGAATTGGTGGCAACCGAGACGGTTGCGCTCGAGTCTTGGGGACCGCCTGCGCGAATTTTGATTGATTACTGATCGCTGGCCGTCGTGCCGTCGAACTTCTTGATGCTGATGGTGAACGGCTCGTTATAGAGACCTGGCCCGATCCTGCAAGACGCTAAGCGCTACCTGCTCTCCCAAAAGAATTGACCAGTAAGTCGAGCTGCGAAAGTGTATGCCGGCATGGATACCATGGCCGAACGATACGTTGTACGCCAGCTTATTCAACTCGCCGTTAAGGTCCAGACTGTTACTGTCCGCGCCACCGTAGAGGTTGAGTGAGAGTCCATCGCGTACTGGCTCATAAACGTCGCGTCCCGCGCCGGTCAGCAGCGGCCTGATCTTCTGATTGCCGTTGAAGAAGAATTTGAGAGCGGTAATGCAGGCGCCCCTGACGGTGCCGTGGCCCGTGGGGTAACAGGGATGCGTCGGCGAGCCCTCGGGAAATGCTTGTGGCAGCAGATAACTCCCATAGTTCGCATTGATGATCGGCAGCACGGCCGAGTTAAGTACGTCGCTATGCAGTGCGGCTGCGGCCTGGGGCATTGGACTGGCCCCTGTCTTTCGCGCGTGCACCAGCGCGCCGTACTCTTCCGGCCGCATCCGCAAATCTTTGATCCACTTGTGAAACCATGCGGCTTTCAGCGCACGGGTGGCCATCTCTGCGAGCGTGCCGGCCGCATCCGGTCCGCCCAGAGTTCCAAACGCTTTTGCGACAGCGACCCGATGTATGGATTACCCGGATTCGGCGCCGCGCCCAGACCCGCCAACGCCAGAAACGCGACGAAGTATCCCTGATAGAGAACATCGACACGAGTGTAGGCGGCGAGGTCTCGACCATTGCGCAGATAACGGAAAGTCGGGTCGTAGGCGATGGGTCTGCCTGAATCGCCGCCATTCTGGACAAGTTGATACTCACTGACCGAGGTCATGTAATCTGTGCCGCCGCCGCCGATGGGCAGAAACGTCTGGTATTTCTGATCCATTGGCTGGGCGCCGAAGAAGGCCGGCTGAATCATGAACTGCGAGATGTACGGGCCTTTAACGTTGCCGTCGCCGGGAACGAACTGACCGCGAAAGAGATTCTGCCGCGTCACCGGATAAGGAAACTGATTATTACGCAGCGCTGCTGACAAACGACATGTTGTTCAGGTCGGCCACGGCCTGACCAGCCAAAGCGTTCGTCGCGTATTCGGTGAAAGGCACGTCGGCCAGTAGAGCGCTCCAGTAATGCTCAACCTGTTCGGCTGCGGTCTGCGCGCTGGCGACGCCGGGCGACGGCGGAATGATTGTGCAGTGTGAGTCGAGGCCTTCCAGGTCGAAAGCGAGCGAACCCTGCGGGCCGTTCAGCTTCGAGTTGCCGCCGCCTCCCGGGCTCCCGACCATGATGTCTGCGAAATCCGCGGTCTTGCCGGTTGCAAACGCGGTCCGCATGCTGGCGAAAGCAGCTGCATTCGGCACGCCCAGGCTGTCATGTAACAGCGCCTTGCTATAACTTCCGCTGAAATCGGTGAACCTCGACACGTCTCCGTTATCTGGTTGGACGCCAACGTTGATCTTCTGAGCTCTGGGCCATGTTCTTGCGGTAGTTGAAACAGTCGTTGGCGCGATTAACGGCATTGCTGCTGCTGTTCGCCGCTTCGGCTACTGACGTTTTGCTGCCGAGCAGAGGCTCGAGCGGGATGGCTGCTGCGGCCACGGTCGCAGCTCCGGCAAGTCCGGCTGTGCTGATGAATTTCCGCCTGCTCGATTGAATGGAGCTATGGTTTTTCACGAGGGTCCTCCCTGAAGTTGATTTTGTAAAAGGCGAGCTGGGGCTGCCGGCGAGAGGGACCATGGCTTGCCTATGCTGCGGCCTTTATCACAGCGGCGGTAATAGATAGAGGATATTTGACCGAGGGTCAGGCCGCGCCCAGGTGAAGCAGCGGCGCACATCCTTTGGACGCGGCAGATGTGTTGAGACGATGCGTGGGAGTACTCGTCAGATCATGCTCCGGTGCTGGCGGAAACGAGCCACGACATGGCTCAGGGTGTGCGGCAGCAGGAGGCGCGGCAGATCTTGGTCTGTAAACCTACGGAGTACCGGCTGGCGTGCCAGATCACGAGAATTCAAAGCCCCAGCCATAAAATTCAGCACCCAGCAGCCGATGTAAAGCACCGTCCAAATCAGCATGAGGTTCTTTATGCCGAGTCGAGTTGCATTCATCCAACCCCAAATGAGTGTCCAAATGCCACAGGTGATGATTCCAATAATCCCGTGCAGCACGCCACCTTCCTGGAACTGCTTAATCAGAACCATGATGAAGCAGATGAAACTGGCCAGGCCGACCACCCAAGCTAGAATTCCAAGCATTTTTGTTGAGCCTCCGAATGTTAGTTTAAACGAGCAAGTAAGCCCTCAGAATTTCGCGAATGAACTCTAGCGGAATGACGAGGCACAATAGAACGGGCCCGATAGTTTGTCAATCATGAGAATGGTTGCGCCTCAATCAATTCGAAGTCACAATTCTCTTGCCGTTTAAGTGCCTCAAAGTATGTCATTATCTTTCAAAAAGACGGGCGGAGGCGGTGGGCCGGAAGGTGTGCGTTGGGCGTCACGTGCTGAATGGTTTCTTCCTGGCGCCGGTCAATCTCTTTGATCACTTCAATCGCAAAACCTGCCGCCGCGATGGAGAGAACCTCACTGACAATTCCAACTAGTGACGGTTGCCTCATGCGGCGCTTCTCTTCCACTCATGCGGAAGTGAATATTTGTCGCGAAGTTTGACACCAGCCAAAAGCCCCACCAGGCAGGAAAGAAACCCGGGGGTGAACTCAGAAAGAAAAGGACTGCGAGTCGGCGGGACGGCTACTCTGCCAAAGCTGTTTCACCGCCTGATACGGAACGAAGAGATTTACGATGGGCACAAAAAGCTGCCGACTGACCAGGCGGGCGAATAGCCCTGTGATTTCCAATAGCCAAATGACGTGAGGTTGCTGACAGAACGATGGAGCCACATGAGAAAGAAGACCACCGTGGCGATGAAGATCACAATCCCCAGAAGCGTCAGCACGGAATACAACAACAAGGCGAACAGCCCGCCCTGGTTGTCAGACATTTCCTGGCCCACAGTGAATTCCGGAAGAAGAGCTGTCCGATCTCGGCGAAGATGATGAGGGCGCTGCACACGGCGCCGATAATCAGGAGCACCTTGGCGACGCGTGCCCGTGACTGGGCAGAGACGTACGACGTTTGGGCGATCGGTGAAGGGGTCATCGGTCGAGCTCCGCCGGAAGTGACACGATTTTACTAGTCCGAAGTCAGTTCAGCAGTCTTTTCGGTAATATCTTTCTTGCGCCCACTCGTTGTCGCGCGAGGCTTCACCGGCTTTGTGGCGTTTGGCTTCCTTCATGCGGCCAACCAGATCCATGTGAGTGGAAAAGTAGGGCAGACTCTTGCCGATGATTTCCTGCACGGAATTGAATTGCTTTGTCGGTCATGAATTTAGCCAGGCCTGACTGCAGTTCATCGACCATCTTCACGCCCTGGAGCATCACGCCGGTGCAAATCTGAACCGTCGAAGCGCCGAGCAGCATAAACTCGATCGCATCGCGCGAGCTTTCAATGCCGCCAATACCGCTGATAGATACTTCCTTCGGCAACCCGAGACCGAGTTGACTTACCATGCGCAAGGCAATCGGTTTCACGGCCTGAGCCGAGTAACCACCGGGAACCGTGTAGCCTTCGACCGTGGGCATCGGACGCAGCGTGTCGAGGTTGACTCCGATCACGGAGAGAATCGTGTTGATGGCGGAAATTCCGTCAGCGCCACCGCGCACAGCGGCGAGTGATGGCTCTTTAATGTTGGTGATGTTCGGCGTCATCTTGGCCCAGACCGGAATCTTCGCGACTTCCTTGACCCAACTGGTAACTTCCTGGGTGAGATCGGGATGTTCGCCCATCTCTGATCCCATCTTGCGTTCCGTCATGCCGTGCGGGCACGAGAAGTTCAGCTCGAAGGCATCAACGCCGGTGTCCTGCACCATTCTGGTTAATTCCTGCCAGCGGTCCTTGCTGTACTCTTCCATGATCGAAGCAACGAGGATGTTGTTCGGATAATCTTTTTCACCTGCCGGAATTCTTCCAGCCAAACTTCGATTGGTCGATCGGAAATCAGCTCGATGTTTTGAAAACCAATAACTTCATTCGTCTCGCGCGAGCGCAGTTTGCCATAGCGCGGCACGACGTTGACGACTTTGCTTGATTCGAGGCTGACGGTCTTGGCCACCGCGCCGCCCCAGCCGGCGTCGAAAGACTTTGCCAGCACGCGGGCATTCGTTCCCGGCGGGCCTGAGCCCAGCAGGAAGGGATTGGGGAATTTGATTCCGTTAACTGTGATTGAGAGATCCATTAATTTACTCCTGATCTTTGAGTCCTCACCTGATCGTGGGGACAACTAATTGTTTTGAAATTTCGCCGCCGGACCATTCGGCTTGAGATGTTCTCTGATGACGCTGTACGGCACAAGGTTCTTATCAAAGTAAGCCATCACGTGAGGAAAGTCGAAATAGACGACCAAACCCTTCGGCGTCAGCCCAAAGTCCGAAACGCCGGAGAGCTGTTCCATGGTAACGAGCGGTTCATCCTGTTTGGCCGGCTCACGATTCTCGCGGCGCGCGTTGTCTTTCTCAAGCTCGACCGCCCGCCGGTTGATGTCGTCAGTCAGATACTTCGCGATCGCGCCGTTGTAATCGCTGCCCGGTTTGAAGAGATCTTCGAACTGAACTTCTTTGTTCGCGGCCAGGTCGTAGGTCAGCGCCCACCACGCCTCATTCGGATGAGCGCCACCGCCGTCGATGTACTCAAGCATCTCGATGCTAATCAGTTCGTTGGTGCCCAGCAGGACGTTGTAATTCGTCTCGAACACTCCCTTTTCGTCAACTGGTTGAAAGTCGTCCTTGATTGCTTTTTGCGTCATAGCCAGTATCCGGCTATTGAATTTTTGCGCGGCCGGGCTAATGGCGCCCGCGCTCGAGTTGCGGGTACGAAACGCTGATGCCCTTCGCCCGATTGGTAATTAGTTTGGGCACGATTGTCAGGCCATTGGTCAACGCAATGTACTGCTCGTTGAGCGTGACAAAAGATTCGCCGGTGCCATCAGGCTTTGACCAGTAGCATTCACGATCGATTGGATCGTCAAACGGCCGCTTACAGCTGAACTTGCCACTTGGTTTGTTCTTTTCTCCAAACTCAGTCAGCTCGAGCTTGCCGCCGTCCAGTCGGCCCGTAACTTTTATGTCCTGGCCAACACGGTCGTATGAATATTTCCCGGTGATGTTGTTGCCGTTGAAAGTCAGGCTCATCTGAATGTGGTTGCTTCCGACCGAGCCGCGATAGACTTTCGTCACGCCCGCAGTTTGGGCCGCGGCCGGCTGGGCCAATGTCAGGAAAGTCGCGGCAATCGCGATCAGAAATAGTTTTGATTTCATCTTGAGTAACATGTTGAAAAGCGGGCGGTTTTACCTGAAAAGTCGAAGAGAAACGCTCTCATTCACACTGGGCTTCAGCCCGGTGATCAGCGACCCGAATAGATGCGTGAAACCGTTTTAACGGTTTGCCTCTTTCACAGACCACAGAGCGGTCCAACGCAGCCGAGAAACCGTTGAAACGGTTTTTGATCATTCACGCCTCTGGGTCACCGGGCTGAAGCCCGGTGTGAGCTGAGAGCTACCACTTTCAGAGCTTTTGAGGCCAGGCCGAGCTCAATCAAAGCTCGGCATCGGCTTCAATCTCGATCAGCATGAGTGGATCAATCAGGGCGCTGACTTCAACCATGGTCGTCGCCGGCATGATATCGCGAAAGAATTCGCCGTGCGCCCGGCCGTATTCCTCCCAGCGTGAAATATCGGTAACAAACATTCGGGTGCGCACCACGTGCTCCAGTGCCGGCGCCCAGACGCTTCAGCGCGGTCTCGATGTTTCTCAGGCATTGCTTTGCCTGTTCGTAGGCGTCGTCAACGCCGACGATTTCGCCGTCACTTCCAGTTGCGGTGGTGCCGGTGACATAGATTCGATTGCCGACTTTAACGGCGCGCGAGTAACCGACAATCGATTCCCACCTGGCGCCGGAAGAGATTCGTTCGCGTTCTGGTCATTTCTGAGATCAAGCAGCTGAAACTCGTAAGGACTGGAGCGCACGCGTCTCGGCTTGCAATCGAAGACTTAAGGAAGTTAAGAGCAACCGGGACGGTTGCGCTCCAGTCAACCTGCGCTACTCAGCCACCAACTGCTGATAACTCTCCGGCCGGCGATCGCGGAAGAACTGCCAGGTGTTGCGCACTTCGCGAATCATGTCGAGATCGAGATCGGCTACGACCAGCGCATCTTCATCCCGCGGCGCCTGCGCGATGATCTGGCCGCGCGGATCGCAGAAGTAACTTTGCCCGTAAAACTCGCCGATGTCCCAGGGCATTTCGTGGCCCACGCGATTAATTGCGCCGACGAAATATCCATTGGCCACCGCGTGCGCCGGCTGCTCCAGCTTCCACAAGTATTCTGACAGGCCGGCGACGGTCGCTGAAGGATTGAAAACGATCTCAGCGCCGCTCAGTCCCAGCGCGCGCGCGCCTTCGGGAAAGTGCCGGTCATAGCAAATGTAAACGCCGACTTTGCGCATAGGCCGTGTCGAACGCCGGGAAGCCCAGATTGCCCGGCTTGAAATAGAACTTTTCCCAGAAGCCGGGATTGACGTGCGGAATGTGGTGCTTGCGATACTTGCCGAGATATTTCCCGTCGGCATCGATGACGGCCGCCGTGTTGTAGTAGATCCCGGTGATCTCTTCTTCGTAAATCGGGACGACGATCACCATGTTGTGTTTCTTCGCCGTCTCCTGCATCAGTTTCGTCGTCGGCCCATCAGGAATTTTCTCGACGGCTTCATACCAGCGAACCTGCTGTTCGGCGCAGAAGTAAGGCGTGGTAAAGACTTCCTGCATGCAGAGAATCTGCACGCCTTGTTTGGCTGCGTCTTCAATCATCGCGAGATGCTTTTCGATGTTTGCTCGTTTGATTTCATCAATGCTGACATCCGTTGGCCCGGCATGCTTTGCCTGAATCAATCCGCATTTAACTGTTCGTGCCATAGGTTACTCCGATGTTTTGATTTCAAGTTCCTGGAAGTCTGCCGGCGGCGCGAGCTTCATCAGCAGCAGAGTAGACGAGCCCCGCGACCCCAAATCCAACGAACCACGCGTAGCCATAGAGTTTGTCGAAGAACCAGACCGACATTCCCAGCTTGTTAAAGATCGGGCCACTCCAGGCCAGCGCACAGCCCATCAGGGTAGCAGCGACGGCGCGCAGGTTCCAACCACCAGAAACGTGTAGTCTCCGCGCCGGCGGTAGAGATCGCCCAGCGCCAGGTCTTTGCTGCGCACCAACCAGTAGTCGGCAATCAACACGCCGGCAATCGAGCCGAGCCCGCCCGAATAGCCGACCAGCCAGCTAAAGATGTAGCCCGGATGGATCGGCCGAGCAGCCGCCAGGGCTGCATGAGGATGCCGACGATGCCGGTAATCAATCCGCCGGTGCGGAAAGAAATCCATTTGGGAAACGCGTTCGGCGAAATCGTTTGCCGGCGAGACCACGTTGGCGGCGATGTTGACCGCGAGCGTGGCCACGACCACCGGTGAACATCGAGATGGCGATGACGACGACCTGCTGAAACTGGCCGACAAGTTTCATCGGATCCCAGAGTTCATCAGGCTTCATGTGCGGATAGATGACCACCGCCGCCGAAGTGATCATCACGCCCATCGCGGCGAAAACGGTCATCGTCGTCGGCAGGGCGACGACTTGGCCGATCGCCTGATCGCGCTGGCTGCTGCCGAAGCGGGTGAAGTCGGGCATGTTCAGGACTGAGCGTGGCCCAGAAGCCGATCATCGCCGGTCAGCGAAGGAATGAAGATCGGCCAGAACTCGCCGAACGCTGTGAAACTTGCTTTGCTGAGTGAGCAGGTAACCGAGGCCGTGCGCTCTCCAGATCGCCCAGCCCAGCAGCACCGCGGTCATGACCAGCACGAACGGCGCGGCCCAGTTCTCGACCTTGCGCAGCAGATCCATGCCGCGATAGATGATGTAGATGTTCAGGCCCCAGAACAGCAGAAACGAAATCCACTCGGTCGGTCATGTGGCCGCCGATGGGTCCGCCCAGCAGAGTGTTCCAGCTCGGGAATGATCGCGCGCGAACAAAGTGTTGAGCGCTTCGCCGCCGATCCAGGCCTGAATGCCAAACCATCCGCAGGCGACGATGGCGCGCATCAGCGCCGGCAGGTTCGATCCGTATGTGCCATAGCTGCGCGCGCGAAAACCGGGAAGGGGATTCCGTACTTCGTGCCCGGATGCGAATTGAGCAGGATCGGAATCAGCACGATCGTGTTGCCGAGCAGGATCGTGATCAGCGCCTGCCACCAGTTCATGCCGGCGCTGATCAGCCCCGACGAGAGCATGTAGGTCGGGATGCAGTGCGCCATGCTGATCCACAGCGCGGCGTAGTTGTAGGTGGTCCAGTTCCGGTCTGAGATTTTGACCGGCGCCGAGATCGCGATTGAACAACGGGCTGGCGCTGATTTCCTCGAATGCTTCGGGTTTCAGCTCGACACGGCCGTCAGGGTATTGGATACTGTTTCTGAGTTATTGGTCAACCAGTTGAAACTCAGTCGGCTTCAGTTATTTCTTGTCTTTCGTAGAAATCGCGAAACGCTTGCAGTTGCGGAAGCTCGACCGCGTCTCTCGGTCGCCCGGCAGCCCGTTTGCTTTCAATAATGTCTCTGATATTTGCGACCGGATAGCCGCTGGACGTATCGATTCTTGACTTGGCTTCATCGTAGCTCTCAATTCCATCCGGCGCGAAGACTGAGATCGATATCGAACGGGCCTGTTTTGATTTGCACAAAATCCTTGCCGCTACTGATGTCCTCTGCCAGGCCTTCATCGATATTAAACCCTAAGTCGACCAGGGCCTTGGCTATCCGCATCCCGTTTTCCTTGTCTTTTCGCGGAAAGACATCCACATCCTGGGTGGTGCCGGGATAGCCAAGCAGGATTGCTCCGCTCTTGCCGATGAACATGTAGTCAACGCCATGCTCGGCGAAAGCCGCTGCGACCTGTTGCGCCTGAAGCGGGCTAAATCGGTCACGTTTCATCCAGCACCCGTCGTTGCAAATCGCTCAATTCGCCGTAACCCAGATACTCCGGCAGATTCTCATGACACCATTGACGATAATCTGCCATCGAGTTGAACGACCGCCAGTCAGCGTCGTCGAGCACGGGTTTGTAGACGTAGTTGAAGCGCGTAGCGCATGCGATCCTCGACGGGGCGACGAAGATTGCGTTCACATTGTTTCTTGAATTCTACCAGCCAGTCGTCTCGCATGCTTGAGTTTAAGTCCAGAGCAGGTTCAGTCAAGTTCGAAACTCACCTTGACGCGCGCAATGATCGAGATCATTCCCGGAGCGATCGTTCCCTGGTTATCAGATGCACTGCGGCTGATTTCGAGCGTGCTTGGTGAGCTGTAATTGTTGTTTGAAACGCTGCTACCTTCGTCGTCATCGAGGCTATCTGTCCTTGTCGAACTTTGGTTTGCCGGCCTGAATCTTTGTATACGTTCCTGCTGAGGTCACATTATGGCCAAAGCCGCACTCAATGGTGTTGTCTTCGCTGACCTTGATCTTATTTCCCGCCAGAAATTTGATCGTGATCTTGCATCTCTGGTTATCTGATGGATAGAAAACCGCGGTGTCGTTTTCGATGGTGGCTTCACCAGACGCTTCGCCGGTGTTGGCCGTTGGGCCGGCTGGGGACTTGTACGCGATAGATGAGCTCCATCTGAATGCGCAGCTTGTTGTGACCGAGCGCCAGAATCTTGATCTCATTCTGTCGATAGTCATAAGTCCCATTTGCCTGCGTCGCCGTAACGATCCGCGGCGTTTGCGACAGCGCCGAGCCGAAGAGCGTTAGCGCGACGAAACTGGAAACTAGAACTTTCATCCTTTGGCCTTTGCCTAACGAGTGGTGGCTTCCTGAATGAACTTGCCCACATCAGCGCGCAGCTTGGTCAGAGACTTTTCGTCAATGTACATCATGTGGCCCGCCTCGTAGTGATCGACGGAGATATTTCGCAGCAGTCCCGGATCGAGACTGATGTGATGCAGGGTGTAATCCACCGCGAAGTAAGGCGTGGCCATATCGTAATAGCCCATGGCCACAAAGACTTTCAGATAAGGATTTTTGGCCAGAGCGTTGCGCAGAGCGACGCTGGTATCGACATAGCCGTTGTTCGTACCCCAGTTCCATGGTGAAGTGAAGCCACCGCCCAGAATGTAGTATTCAAGATCGCACTTGAAGCCAAGCTCGCCCCGCACATAGTTGTTGAAGGTCGAAGTGTACGGCGGACGAATCGCAGCTTCGCTCGCGTCAAAGTCCGGTCCGGCCGTGACGTAACTCGAGTCGTAACCTTTGAAGCGCGCATCAAGCCGCCCGATCGAACGCTTTTCATCACGCAGCAATTCCTTGCGGAAGAAATTCAACGACACCCGCAGGTTGGCGTTGGTTTCTTCCGCAAAGAAATTGCCGTGAGCATTCAGGCTGTGCACGCTTCTTCAGTTGTCACGACCAGACGGCCTGAGCAACTCCGCCGACTCGACCTCAACAATAGCCCGAGACAACAACTTCAAGTCCGATCTGAATGCTACATTCTGGGTAATAGCTGTAGACACAGGGTACAACCGTATGTGCCAGCATCGCTCTGCAACACTCTGGCCAAGTCACCATAAAGTCTTTTGTGGCCATGGAAGTGTGTGGCACAGACTTTCAGATAAGGATTTTTGGCCAGAGCGTTGCGCAGAGCGACGCTGGTATCGACATAGCCGTTGTTCGTACCCCAGTTCCATGGTGAAGTGAAGCCACCGCCCAGAATGTAGTATTCAAGATCGCACTTGAAGCCAAGCTCGCCCCGCACATAGTTGTTGAAGGTCGAAGTGTACGGCGGACGAATCGCAGCTTCGCTCGCGTCAAAGTCCGGTCCGGCCGTGACGTAACTCGAGTCGTAACCTTTGAAGCGCGCATCAAGCCGCCCGATCGAACGCTTTTCATCACGCAGCAATTCCTTGCGGAAGAAATTCAACGACACCCGCAGGTTGGCGTTGTCGATGAAGGTTTTGTCCAGGCCGGTGTAACGCGAGAGTTTGGTGATTGCGTCCTGCCGTTCCGTTCCCGCCAGGCGGTCGCCCTTCGCCAAAGCGAGCGCGTATTCATTGGCCGCCCATTGTTCGGCCTCTTTGGCGACCTGTTCCGCCGATTTTGATTGCAGATCACGCGGCAGTTTCTTGTGATACCACGCCGTAGCCGCGTACGACGGCAGGAACATGATGTAAGGAAGATCGTTTCCAGACGGCGAAGTCAGTGGTCTCGAAATTCATGATCGTCGAGATCAGGACGATGCCGTTGAAGGCTATGCCGCGATCAATCAGGTAACCCGACAGGGCAGATGCGCGCGTGGTGCCGTAGCTTTCTCCGGCCAGAAACAGCGGCGAAGTCCAACGTTCATTACGCACCAGATACATCCGGATGAACTCGCCTACTGATTCGATATCGCCATTCAAACCGATGAAGCGCGATGCTTCCGGTCTGACGATTCTGCTGTAGCCCGTGCCCACCGGATCGATGAATACCAGGTCGGTCTGATCGAGCCATGTCTGTTGATTATCAACCAGGTGATAAGGCGGCGCCGGCATGGTGCCGTCGGGATTCATCGGAACTCGACGTGGTCCGATGCAACCCATATGCAGCCAGACTGAAGCCGAGCCTGGGCCACCATTGAACGAGAAGGTGAGCGGACGCGTGTTGCGATCGCCGGCTCCATCGAGCGTGTAGGCCATGAAGAAGATTCGGGCTTCGGTTTCGCCGTCACGATTCTTGATTGGCATCATCCCCGCGGTCGCTGTGTATTTCAGGCTCTTGCCGCCGACGTTAATCTCGTGATGTGTGACCACCGGAGTCTCTTCGGGGACCGGCGATGGCCTTTCCTGTGGTGGCCGTTGCTGACCCGTTTGCGAACCTGCTGGGTCGTCGTCGTCGCTGGTGTCGCCGTTGGTTGCTGACCTTGTTGGCGGCCCTGACCTCCACCTCCGGGCCCCTGGCCGAATGACAATAAGGCAAATCCGAGCAGAATCGCTGCAAGCATGGTTGATTAACCTTTCACGGGTGTCTTTGAAGGCAACAGCAGGCCGCCATAGTATGCGAAACAGGAAGATGCGACAAGTGTTTTTGTGGCTGTGAGCGGCCGTTCTCGTCCGCCTGAGGTCAGTACCATCCGCGTCAGCGGATGGGTTAAAGAATCACTCCTGAAACTACCACGGTGGCGTGGGATCCATCTGCTAACGCAGATCGTACTGACCTCGCTTAGGGTGGTGACTCAAACTTCGGTTTTCCTGAGCGGATTTTCTTGTAAGTGCCGGCGGCGTTTACGTTGTGCCCAAAACCGCATTCGAAGTCGCCACCATCCTGAGTGACAACCACTTTCCCCGGCAGGAACTTCATCGTGATCTTGCAGTGTTCGGTGTCAGGCGGAACGAAAATCGCGACGTTGCCTTCAATAGTCACTTCGCCGCTCGCGTAGCCAAGGTTGACGCTCCTGGCCAGAGTCACATAGACACCGTCGAATTGTACTTTTAGTTTGTTGTGGCCCAGCGCGAGAATTCTGAATTCGCTCTTGTAGAAACGATAGACGCCGTTGACCTGGGTGGCGGTGACCACCTGAGTGCTCGCCGGCTTGTCCGGAGTTTGCGCGGGCGCAGCGTGCGACAATGCTAAGAGAGTGGCTCCGGTTGCTGCGATCGTCAGTATGCGGAAAGACATCTTTTTATCTGTCTTCAACTTTCAGGTGCGAACCAGTCTGTCGATAAAAGCGATTGTTGTCCACCTAAGAGGCTCGGGGGAGCAATGCGTA